>JAANMV010004603.1_pt1 | contig 10690 bp, 13 predicted proteins | sample 7279661 | NCBI WGS metagenome assembly JAANMV01 (sample SAMN14094540, study PRJNA606508) | bioreactor metagenome | isolation source: A lab-scale SPAN reactor treating ammonium-rich wastewater day 121 | place: Ireland: Galway | collected 2017-05-16 | reverse complement strand
ACAAGCACAGCTGCGCAATCAAGGGCGACGGCTCCATGTGGTGCTGGGGTGAAGGCGGCACCGTAGGCGACGGTACGAGTTCGGACCGGAACACGCCCGTTCAAGTCACGGGGATGTCTTCCGGTGTCATCAGCATGGCCACGGGCAACAGATTCTCGTGTGCCGGCAAGGCGGACGGAACCGCCTGGTGCTGGGGAAACAACGGAAACGGTCGCCTTGGTGATGGCACCACTACGAATTCATACTCCCCGGTTCGGGTCTCGGGTTTGGCAACCGTCGTTTCGATGACAGGTGGATATGACCACACATGTGCCGTAACCGCAGATAGAACCGCCTGGTGCTGGGGTGCCGGGATGGATGGCCAGCTTGGCAATGGAATAACGACACCCGCTGAGATGGCCGCCGACTACCTTACCCCGGTTCAGGTTCAGGGCCTTACGGACATCTACAAGCTGACGACAGGCGACCATCATACCTGCTCGATCAAAATGGACAGGACCTTGTGGTGCTGGGGTCGAAATACAAATGGCCAGCTTGGAGACGGAACGAAGGTGAACCGTTCCGTCCCGGTGCAGGTACTGGACATGGACAATGTCGCTTCGGTTACGTCTTCCGGTTATTACCACACCTGCGCGACAAAGACCGACGGATCGGCATGGTGCTGGGGCAATAACAGCTATGGTCAACTCGGTAACGGAACGTCAGGATCAGCCAACAGCAGCACCGTCCCTGTAAGGGTTTCAGGGACCTGACAGGGAAGCCATAGCGAGGGACGAGGCGGCATTCCAACGTTTCGACCCTCGCGGGGCCTTACGTCTTCGAAGGGCGTAACGACAAACTTGTTTCGGGGTCGCGAACTCCAGGCAACGCTAGTTCGTGAAATTCATCGAGGGGTATTGGAAGTTCGCCATGGCGGAGGCCTCGAGTTCATCCGCATACGACATCGCGTCTTCGATATTGGCGAATGCTTTACCCCAGGAACTATCGTCATTGCCACGAAGCGTAAGGAGAATGGGGCGTTCTACCGTCGGCGTGGAGTCGGCGTCGTTGTCGAGATATGACTGGATGGATTTCTCGATCTTCGCCTCTGCTTCACTAATGCGGCGGATAATTTCCTCTGCCGGAAGTTCCGCAGTCATTCGCTTGAAGAGACGAAGCATATCGAGGCCATCGATCTCGCTGGAGCTACCCTTGCTGATCGTCAAATGCGGATGGTCGAGTGTAGCAGACCCGGGCAACGTGTTGCGCGTCATGAAGAAGATGCTGTTGTCGCGGACATCCTCGGGAACGGGTTCCATAGTGTTCTTGTCATAGCGCCCTGAAAGATATTCATGCGTCGTCGTGAGGCCAGCCTGATCGTTCCTGGCATGCGGCATGTTACGGAGATTGTTGGCTGCGTAGGACCGAAACCTATTGTAGGCTTCGGTCTGGGTGCAGAGCTTGTTCGGTCCCTTCCTCGTGTCCGTGATCGTCACGAGGCCGTATTTGCCGCCGAACGGACCCGCCAGAAACCCCGGATTGTCGAACTCGAGCATGAAAGCCGCGAGGACACCGGGACGCGAAGAAATGTGAAGAGACCAGTTATCGGGGCCGCATTCTTCCTGGAACTCCTCGATCGTCAGTCTGGTCATGCCACATCTCCCCATTCGTGTACTACAGCCACGCTGTCTGCCCCAGCGCGGGTATTTCAAGGTGTCGCATCGCATATGCACGAAGTCGGAGAGCTATGTCAATTATTTCATGACATCGGGCCTGTCGCAAAAAGGGATTTGAGGCCGACGTGGATCAGGATTCGAATTGAAGACCCCTGAGTTCTTCCATTCGGATTGACCCATACCTGCAACCATCTCACAATCGTGACTGTGCAAGCCCCTCGCCCGCATCAGGCCGCAGTAAACGGACATCCACGACCATGATGAACTTCGAATTCGATGATTCCACATCAGACTTCAAGGCCATACGATCGTCCTTGGATCAAAGCGTGAATTTCTCGAGACCCACACCTGACGGCGGCATGGTGGAGACACGGTTCGTTCGCCGAATTCCGACCCGTTTCATCGTTTACATCTCCTCGATGACGGGATGTGACAAGGCGTGCAGATTTTGCCATCTAACCCAAACGGGACAGACTATGGCCCGGAACCTTTCCGTAGACGAGATGGTAGATCAGGCTGAGACCGTTCTTTCAGCCTCGGAGTTCGCCGCCGGAGAGACTGTTCACTTCAACTTCATGGCCCGCGGAGAGCCGCTGTCCAATCCGGACGTCGGAACGGAATTATTCGAACGTCTACGTAACCTTGCCGTCGGCTACGGGCTGAAGCCTCGCATCAAGATTTCGACGATCATGCCAGCCGATATCGCGATAGACGACTGGAACGCTTTCGCGGTGTCGGGCATACCCGTCGACATGTATTACTCGCTCTACAGACCGGACGAGGAATGGCGGCGCCGATGGATTCCGAAGGCGCTTGCAGTCGAGGACGCTCTCAAGCGCCTTGTCGACTACAAAGCGATCACGGGACAACGGGTCATCCTGCACTGGGCGCTTATCGACGGCGAGAACGACGAACCGGAGCATGCCGAAGCGATATGTTCGGCAGCCGCGAGAGCGGGACTCTCGTTCGATTTCAATCTGGTCCGATACAATCCCGCCAACGGGAAGTCGCGCGAAGCACCTCGCCAGCGTATCGATGCATATCTGGATGCCATGTCGCATCATGTTCGAGAGCCGAACAGGGTGAAGGAAATTCCCCGGGTCGGTTTCGATGTCGCGGCATCGTGCGGAATGTTTCTAACGGCGGCGTGAGCGGTGGGATGGCTGTCGTCGGGAATGAGATTACTCGGGTGGTTTCGGCGCTTTGGCGGAAATCCGGTCGAAGGTGCGCCGGATACAGGCGACCTTAAGCGGTACCGACATCCACTGGCTGTCCTACGAAGACGACGCTATCGAACATTTCGGGCAACGAGGTGCCATTGTCTTCGAGTGCTGTGACCATCGTCTGCAACTTCAAATCGCGATATAGTTTCATCATTGTCCGTGCGCTTGAAGCGTCCAGCCTGGTGAATGGACTGTCGAGCATCAGGAAGCCCATGCCGTCTCCAGGTCCATTTAAGTGCTGCCGGAAGTAGGTCGACGACAGCGTTGCGGCCAGTATCACGTAGAACGGTTCCAGCGCTTCACCCGAACTGCAGATGGTCCTACGGCCGGATGCAGTTGTGCGTCTCCCGTCTGCGTCGGTGATAACGATGTCGAAACTGAGAATCTCGCGGTAGTCGATTGTCGGGCCGAAATGGGGGACTACGTCGCCAAGGCGAAGAATCTGTTCTTGAGCCTCTTTTAAATCGCCTACCTCGAGCGTGGCTCCCCTGCCCTCCACCCGCTCGTGCGCTTTCATGGAGAGATCGTAAATCCTCTGGAAACGAGGAAAGACGGATGACGTTATGGTGTACGTGCGACCGTTTATGCGGTGGTCGGCAAGCCTTGCGTTGATATCCGTCAGACGCCGTTTCGCATCGAACACCCTCGTGCCGATCTTCACGAGAAGTGCCGACGCCTCTTCGATGCCTCTCCCGTCCTCGCCATGCGGTTCAGGAACAGTTGCCCATTCGGCATCAAGATCATCCTGATCGAGAACGATCTCGCGAATGAACCGGGTCGGGTCGGAGATAGGCGAAAAGGCAAGCCCATGTTTGAATAGCTTGCGAAGCCGCTTGGTATCGACCCCTTGGTCGGCTTCGAACATACGTTGGAGCATTCCTTCAACGTAGGAATCGGCGCTATCGAAATCCTCGAACGCAGGAGATTTCGCCTGTAGCGCCCTTTTGATATCCGACCAACTCGAACTGTCTCCGTTGACAGTGGCGCGCTCGACGAGATCGGCGAAGGAAAATGACACCGCCGGGGCGATGAAGCGCGATATCACCACTTCCTCGCGATCCTCTTGACGAGCTGACAGCACGATCCCGACAGTGAGCGGCTCGCGTGTTCCGTCATGCTCAAACACGAGGGCCAGTAGTGTTTCGCACTTCTCCCTGAGTGAACTCCCCGCGTCCGTCTGATCGCTTTGCCCAAGGCAGTATCCAAGGATCGTGCGAACACTGCCGCGGGCAGCTCCGTAATCGAGACGGAGATTGCTGGTGTCGGCACCTGCCATGACCACTTGCACGGCATCTTGAACGGTGGACTTGCCTGTTCCGCTACCGCCGACGAGCGCTGTCGATCCGCGAACGTCGATGTCGATCGAACTGAAAATGCCCCAGTTTTGGATCGATATGCGCGCCAGGTGATACATGCGGCACCTTTCAGAGTGGAGAATCAAACCTCTCGTCCCGATTGCGCCCAAGGCTACGCCCGTTATGTCCGTGGTGCAAGGCACCCAGCGGCGGGGTCGGTACTGTATCCGACGGTTGCGATTCAAAATCCCGGGCAGGCGAACCCGTTCGACGCTTGCGCTTCCTGTGTCGCATTGAGTTGAACCTCGACAACCTGTGCGCAAAAACTGGCGTAGCCTTCCGTCACGGGGACATTGATCCCGTGATGATGGAAGAAGTCCTTGAGGCCGTCTGCAGAGACGCGCTTGTTGCCCGCTTCTTCCCACAAACCGTATTCGACTTCCTGTCCCCACCAGCCGGCAGCCGCCGGCTTGTGGAACGCGACTAGTGTTCTCGTGTCCTCCGGAGCTTCGGGTGCAGGAAATACGGGCCAGATATCCGCGTAGAGGTAGTCGGGCTGATTGCCGGAGAAAGCCGCTCTGACATCGTCCATGGTTGCTGGAGAAAGAGCGTCCGCGTTCAAGATGACGATCTTTTCCCTGTGCGGCCAGCTATCGAAACCCGCAGTGATCTTGAACAACTCGATGACATCAGGATCGATCTCCAGGACGACGACCTTCTTTACCTCCTCCTTGGCGGCTACGGCATGGAGGAACATTCCCATTCCCAGGCCCGCTATCAGGACGTTGCCTGTTGAACAACGCAGGTGCCATGCATGGCTCTCGATCTCAAGCATGGAAGTCGACATCCACGGCTCGCCGTCGCGGGCAAGGACGTGGTGCGAACCGTCCACGCAATTCGCGGCCAGGTAACTTTCATTGAGGCCGCCCGGCCGTGGTCGCAAAGACCAGGCTCCCACATCGGCATGACGATACTCAGGGATAGCCCATGGCAAGCCAAAGCCGTAGGCATCTTCGTATTCGGTGCTAAGCCCCTTCAGGTGGTTCTGGTACGTCACTTAAAACACTCCGTTCATCCGGATATTCTCGGGTTTTCCTGAAATCTGCAATCGCCAGCCGGCGGCCAACCCCGTCGTTTGAAATTGCCGGAGGGCGCGGTTAAATGGTTCCACGGTATTCAGAATAGAAGGAATCCCATGTCGCTCATCACCAGCATAGAAAAAGTCCGTGAAACGGCGACTTCAGACGGTTTCCTGTTGTTCTGCGAGGAAAACGGCATCGATGCCGAGAACTACGTGGAACCCGAGGAAGGGCTCATGATCGGTAGTTTCGATCTTCTCAGGTACGAAACGTATCATGCTTACGCCGACCTCAAGAGAGATATAGATACGCTAATAGATGGGCGCTCGTTCTGACAGCGGTTAGGTTCGGGGAGTCTGCTTTTCTTCAATTCGCCAATGGCACTCGAATACAGAATACGGATAGGCTGAATGGTCATTCATACTGATATTGCCGACGAGAATATTGCTTCGCGGATGAGCATTCCGCGTAATCTTGGCTACTCCGTTTCGGATGCCGACAAAAAGCGCGAGTGGATCGAGTTCGTCACCGCGCTCAACGACATGGTGAATTCCCGTAACCTCCACGACAGCATCGTCTTCCACGGCACTTCCACGAAAGCGCTGGAGAAGATCAGGCGGGAAGGACTGGAGCCGACGGATATATCAAGCGCGCTGACAGGCGCCTACGTGTTCGACGATGGAACGTTCTGGGGCGACTTGTTTACGGCAGTGGCCTATGCCGAAGATACGGCTTTCGAAAGACACCCAGGCAGCGCCCCCGCGTTGATAGCCATCTCTACGAAAGCCCTTGAAAGCGACTGCATCCTGCTCGTCGACGGTGCGACGATTGACTTTCCCGAACCTGGCCTGACCCTACTGGACGATCCCGAGGTACAGGGACGTTGGCAAGGCTCTGAATTCGACGACACGGACTGGCGTGCATCGCTTGCCGACCTCGGAGCCATCGTGGCTGTTCACCAGTTTTACATTCCGCCGGAGGAATTGACGTTCGTGAACACGACAGACGATCTTGAATGCCTCATTTCCGCACTTGCGGACGGCCGTCGCGCTGACGCCCAAGCGCCGGCTCCCTGAGAACCGAATGCCACAGCGCGGCGCGAGACATTGCATGTCCATGGTTTAGCGCGTGCGTGGCAGCTTGTCACGGGCCATAGCGAAGTATCTCGTGGTCGTGAACGAATTGGATTGGCACCTCGTGCGGGACGGCACCAGCTTCTTGTCCGCGACCGATCCATCGCCTCACCATATCTGACATGATAGTAGACTTGCCGCCGCTTCCGATGAGGCAAAAGCTCATCACTTTCTTCGCGTTCTTCGGTGGTCGTTTCAGGTTGCCGTACAGCTCCAGATGTTCTCGTGTGTCTTTCAATGGTACGGTATAGAGGCTTCCGTTGACCGTCACATGGACATCGCAAACTCGGACATCTTTCCCGATTAAAGCAATGTCGCTGGAAATTTGCAGTTTACTCGCCTGGATATTTCCCGTGAGACGGCATTTAGGAAGTCCTCTGACATCGACCAACTCAGCTTCGATGTGTTCGGGCAGTTCCTGGGAGTTCTCAGCGTTCTGCGATGTCCCTCTACATACGAAAGTCATAGCCTTGACGCTACGTGGCATCTGCAGGACCGTAGCCCTGGAAAGAATTAACGACCCACCGCACGAGAACTCGGCCGGCAATTTAACTCGCGAGTTGGTCAAATCAACACTGACACCAATATTGGAAACTGCAATATCGATGTCGCAGTAAGAGGCGTCGAGGTCTTGGTCGATTCTGGCGTCTGCCGGAAGTTCCTGGATAGAGGTTCTCGAGATCATCAGGTTCTTGGTGACGACTAGGCCAGGCGGTAAAACACCGACTTGGCTCCAGGACAAATCGAGCCATGAGAAGGTCGGGGTACCAACGATTTCTAATGCCACAGAAGCTCAGCTACGCGCTCGTCGCCGCCCGCCCTCTCTTTGAGATATTCGGCGACCGCGACATGGCGGGGATTCTGCGGATCAAAGACGTGCGCTGGCAAAGCAAGCTTCCCAATCAAATATTTCGAGACATCGGCGTACACATTTCATGACGCCAAGTCAATGGCAAGCCCTCTGTGTCAGGACGCTCCAGCGGGAATGAAAGTCGGCGCAATCTTGACCTGAGATGATGACGGGAGCAGCGGTAAGGACCGCATGCCTTGCGTCCGTTCAACGGATACGGCATTGTTGACCACTAGCAATCCGGCGGGCATAGAAGGGAAGTAGTCATGTCGCTGTCACAGGTTTCGAGAGACGCTCTTGTCAGCGTCTACGGCACGATCCCGCCGCTTCCGATTCCCTTGTCGGACAGATCGAAGGTAAAAAGGGCCATCGCAGGTCTGGTTTTCGGGGTGCCGTTCCACACGGAAGAAGACCTCGACGACTATTTTTCGGACGACGGTAATTTCGCCAAGAGAAACACGGTCAACCGCTTCTTGAGCGAGATCGCGGGTGTCGGCCCCGAGGGTGTCTTCGTGAGCGTTTTCTCTCATCCTGACACGGTTTTAGTACCCGATATGACCTTGCTCGAATTCGACAGAACGTATTTCGACGACCTCGAAAAGGCGTTGTCATCAGGAACCTCTCGTCCGAAGCGTGATTACTCGGAATCGCTCTACAATGTCTGGACATGCCGTCGTGGCGACGAAAAACTCGTCTACGACTTCATCTACGCAGCGGGTCCGTATATCTAGCACGATCTCGAAGACAATCTCTTCGACTGGGTGGAGAAACGATATCCGTCTCCTGAAAACGTCACGCTCGGAACGACCGAGTTCGTCGCTGAAATGCGCCGTCGCCTTGAAGAGCCTACCGCTCTGGAGAGGCTGACGCACGCTTTGTACGCGGCGGGTTCGGCAATCATGGTCAGGATGAACGAGGACGAAAACGTTCTCCGTCTTTTCGACGACGAACCCGCCTGGAAAGTGTCGAGACGGGAGATCGACGTGACGGAGATACGGGAAACCGTCATCCTTTCCAACAGGAAGGCGATGGATGCGGTTCGGTTGGGTTATCTCGGAGAGGATTTTTCGAAACTGCCGGACGGGGATGTCGCGCTCGAGTCCAAACTCGCAGGTGTCAGGGCCGATTTTCTTGCAAAGCTCGAACAGGAAGCCATCGAACTGGAGACCAAATTCGGCTTCTCGAAAGAGGAAGGAGTGTCCCTGCTCCCCTGAGGGACACTCCGCAATGCGTTCAAGGAGACGGAGATGTCGTCGGCTTGACGGTGGCCTTCAGATCGGTGGCGAGGAGGGTTTCTTCGAGATGGGTCGTCCAGCTGTCGAGGTCCTTCGCGTTGGCGAACGCGTAGTCGAACGGGATCAGGACCTGCATCAGGTGGCGGTCGTTGTCCCAGTTCTCTTCGAGGAAGACATGGCCGCCGATAGCTTTGAGGCGCTCGGAGTATTCCTCCTTGAGAGCCTGTCCGTAGGCCAGAGCATCCTCTTCGGTCACTGCGCCGTCTTCACCGAAGTAGAGTTCGATGGAAGGCATGAGATACTTCTGTCCCTGGTAGAGCGCGGAGTACCCAAGGAGAGCGCCGAAGCCGTCGGCGACATCCGCGAGGTCATCGCCGATGTATCGCTCTTCCTGCTTGGTGAGCGGGTAGAAGCCACCCTCGAAATCGCCAGCGGGCAATCCGAATTTCACGAGAAGGTCTTCCACGTAGTCATGAGTGACTTCGCAACAGCCGTTGGTCATGTACAGCGGCGCATTGCTTCCATCTCCGTGTGCGTAGTCGGTGGTCTGGTCGTCGGTCATCGATTTTTCCTCGTGTTGCTGGTGTTCCAGACAAACTTCGATCACTGAGTGGCAAGGCACAAAGGCGGGGCGAGTTACGGTTCTCCCGTTCCGTCCTGTTCCGCCTGCCACGCCGAAACGACGGCGTTCCACGCGCCGTCACCGAGGTGATTCCGTATCGACCGCATAAGGGAAACGGGAACGATTTCATGCGAAGAAGGCAAACCGAGGCGGACGACACCGTCAGGATCGTCGATGTGCTCCGGCGAAAAACCTTCGAGTTCGACATCCGTGGCATCGTATCGAGAGCGGAGGCCGAAGAAGACATCCGACCCCGTGTTCTGCGCTACGTTGTCGGAGGGCCATCCCGCATGCACGTAGAGACCGTTGCCGTTAGCCTCGACGACGACATCCGCGAGGCTGGTTCCGGTGTTGCGGGCGAAGGCACGGAGGACTCCGATGAAATTGAGGGCTACCGTCGGATTGGAGTTCTGCTGGAGCCTTTTGCGGTCGTTGATTTCGAGCATGGTTTGCTTTCCTATGGGTCAGGCATCTTCGTGAACGAAGCGGGGGATAAGCTCCGCAAGCCGCGGATGCCGCTCGATGGCGGTGAGCCGGGCTTTCTTGTAGGCCTTTTCACTCGAAATCTCGGCACTGACGGCCGCATCGAACACGCCGGAGGCTTCGTCATACGACGACTGGTATGAATCGCCGCAGTCCGCGAATCCCCCGTAGTGGCTGAGTTCCTTTCTCGCTCGCTCTTTGGCTGTTTTGGCCTCTTTAGCGCGTGACCGCGCTACGGACCGAACGCCATATGCCTTGGCGACCGAAATCAGGGCGACGAGCTCGACCTCGGAGATTCCGACGTAGGCCGTTGCGGCAATCGATGTCTTCATTTCATCCGCCATGGCGCGTACTCCAGTTCACCCGCTTCGTAGCAAGATGAGATGGATATTGCAAGACACCGATCACTTTGTTTTTCTATTGCTTCTCAGTGTCGTATCGTGTTTTCACAAAACAATGGCTGAGTACGAAATGATCGAAGAACGCGAACGGACTGATTTCGAAGAAACCCTCCTTCACGGGGCATGCCATCTATTGGCCGTCGCTCTTCACGACATCACGGGCCTCCCGCTCGGAGCCTACATGGAATACGACTTCGACATAGACGGGATGGCGCTCGTCCATGCGTTCGTGATCGATGGCGAACACGCAATAGACGTCCGTGGACGATTCCCGACCAGCGAAATCCTCGAAGACGAGTTCACCGCCTTCGAACCCGATTTCGTACTTCTAACAAGGGAGCAGCTCTGCCGTTTAGGAGAGGGGCGCAAGACGATTTCAAAAAGGAACCCTCGTTACGTTGCGGCGCTGGAAGTGGCAAACGACTTGCTTTTGAGGCTTGAGTTGACGAGGGATTCTGACGTTTCCGTCGGCACCGCCCCTTCCAACTGACAGATAGGCAGCGCCTGTAGCGCATTTCAGGAAGCGGTGCATCAGGGATTGGCTTGCCCCCGCAAAGAGAATGCTTCCGAGTTGACGAAAACGGTGCGGTTCTCCGCGATTGCTCGTTGCGCCGGATTCTGTGCGACCTCGCCTGTGGCCCCGTCAATGATGCGGAAAACCTCGGTAAGCGGTCTGCCGATGGCTTCTGCCCGCGGCCAGCCGGTGATCGTCTC
>JAANMV010004602.1_pt1 | contig 10693 bp, 9 predicted proteins | sample 7279661 | NCBI WGS metagenome assembly JAANMV01 (sample SAMN14094540, study PRJNA606508) | bioreactor metagenome | isolation source: A lab-scale SPAN reactor treating ammonium-rich wastewater day 121 | place: Ireland: Galway | collected 2017-05-16 | reverse complement strand
CATCCCTGCTGAAAAATTCAGCAGGGCAGTTGAACACCCCTGTCAATTTTGGATCGGCACCAGACCTTTCAGACTGTCAGTTTTCGGTCGGCGGCAACAATATGGACCTGACTGGGGCATTGACCCCGACACCCTGACACTTCAAAGACTCGCCCCCCGTCACCCAAGGGGGTGGAAGGCGTCCGCCGGGACGTCGCAATGGCTGGAACCCCTCGCAAGTCATCTTCGAGTGCTACTTCCGGAACCGGTTGCCTCGATTATTTTTCAGCACCGCGCGGATCGCCCTTTAGCACGAGCACTGTTAGATCTCTGGCCGTCGTCACAGTCTCAGGATTCGCCGGAGTCGATGTTCAACGAGGCGTGCAAACGCACGCTCGGCTTGGAACGCGTTCGAGCAGGCATGCTCGCACACACCCTTGAACAAACCGTCTTCGAGGCAACCGGTGACCCCGTACTGGGTCGACTGCTTGCGAGCAGCTCGCGAAGTGGTTTGCCAGGATCTTGTGCATATGCCGCATTCCGCACATGGGAAGTCCAACGAGGCATGGCCGCCGCGGGTCTAGCTCCGCTGCCTTTGTTCCCGCCTAACGCACATGAACAAGAAAACATCGCCGGCAGCGAACTGAACCCACTCGACCCATTGCTGCGCCAAGAAATTGCACGGGTACGTCAGCACATCGAAAGGCTGGCGGCAGGCCCAATTGAGAACTGGCTAGTCCACCACAACGCGGTGACGGTCTACATGACCGCCGCCACACTCGCTGCGACTGCAGTTCGTCCGGTGTCGAGCCCATTGGAGTCCTTCGGGCAGGTGGACTGGCAAGATAAATACTTCTTTGTCGTGGACAAAGTTGCCTCCCAACGCCATGACGGCCGGATTGTGGTTCTCCCCGCCGAATTGGCTCGGCTCTTCCAAGACTTCTACCTGCCTCACCTTCGTCGCCTCGCCTCCTCCCTCAGCAGCCAGGATCCCCCTCTCTCTCAAGAGCTGCATGTTCTATCCACCGGTGCAGCCAGCGCCGCGATGCCAGCACTTTTCTTCCTCGGGGAGGACCCCACACGAAAAAGCCTGCGCTGGTTCGAAGTGTCTGAAGTGACGCTGGACTCCATGGAGGTCTTCTCCTGGCCGTTGCCTTGGAATCTATTCCGACATCGGACCAGCACGAGCCTTCGCCGATTGAATCAAGACCCCGAAATCATCGATGGCCTCCTCGGACACGCTGAAGGGGGAACGGCCACTTACGGTCGGTTCTCGTCGAGGGCGAGACTTCACGATCTGGAGGCAATACGCCCAGCCCTTGAACAGCTCTTTACCTCGCTGCAGTTTTCCCCACCTCAAACGCCTAGCTGGGACGCCGCGCCCCTCGATCTTCCCAACTTGTCACCCGGCAAGTCGTGCCTCGAAAATGGTGCGCAATTCGGCAGCGCAGCGCGAGAGAATCGACGCGCGAAACGCCACGCAGACGCGCTGGCAGAAGCACTAAGTGAGATTCTTCGATTCATTGGTGAGCGACCTGTCGAGTCAATCTCGGCCGAAGAATTGGAGGTGCTGAGCCTACGGATGCTGCTCAACGACTCGGGCACCCCGCGAGCACTCGGCTCCCTTCGATACGAAGCGCTACAGAATTGGATTCGGCAATGTTGGTGCACAGATGGGACTCGACCTCGACTCAAGAAGCGCTATCTGCCAGCTATTGAGGAGCGCACGTTACTCTCGCGCCAGACTATCGGTAGTAGCAAAAAAGTTGCGGCGGCACTTCATGCTCTGCAGCCCATCCTTGACGCTAAGGAGCTCTCCCGTACCTCGCTACGCGAATGTCTTTTCTTTGGAGCAGTGCTCACTGTTCTTGAATCTAGGGTGACAGAGCCTCACCTGATCCAGGACCTACTCGCGGGCAAAAACTTCCGGCTTGTGCATTTTGATCAGTCCTACCATCTGGAGTACTCCCCAGACTTGGACGTCGACTCGGACAGCGCCGTCAAACGGTACCCGATCAGTGTTGCCACGGCGAACTTCCTGGCCCGCGCCAGTACTTCAAAACGTGACCTGGATATGGGCAAAAGCAGCCCACCCGTTGAATGGCAAAAAGTCTGCCAAGAGATCGGGCTGCTGACTCTGCACGCAAAGACCCCCACCGCAACGATCTCCGCACTCGCGCAACTGGTCCATCAGGCAAACCTTCTAGAGTTTCCCGCCTCACTTGCGGCCTATCTGAATGGCGACATCCAATCCGTGGGATTGCCTCATCGCGACTGGATCAGATTGCAGCGCGGTGCTGCTGGCGATTTCGGCGTACTACAAGCTACCGTGACAGAGAGTGGCTCCGAGGAAATCGAGGAAGAACAAGGCCCACCACGACTGTCCGAAGAACATCATGAAGTTCATCCATCCGCCCTGGCTGATATAGCGAGACAAGTACCTGGCCCGTCGAACGGGATGCCAGATCCTGTCATTTCACAGGAGGCGAGCAAGAAGCTATTCGGTGAGGTACGTGCGACATTCAGGAAGCACGCCGACGCCACCGCTGGTGGGATTGGCCGCAGAAATATGGACGCAGCACTTTGCAGGGCGCTGGAACAATACCGAGGCTCCGCCGGAGGGAGTTGCCTGCTCCTCGTGGAGTGGGTGCGATGCCTCTTACGCAGAAGCACCCGCAAAGGCACCCTGCTTCGCGTCAGTTCGGTCGAGAGATATTTCACCAGCTTGTCACTGTCTTTTCTGGCCGTCGGTTTCGACCACGACCTACTGTCCTGCGAGGAAGAAGATGTCACAGACTTCTACCTGAGTTTGATGGACGTGCGGTCGAGTATTCCGGATGCAACCGAGCCATCACCAGAGTTCGGTTCAGAAGTTCAAAGAAATGGCTACAAGACCCTCCAACTAGCCCTTCAGTGCCTGAAGGGCTTCCATCAAACCATTCACGCTGCATTTGGAATCGAGCACCCAGATTGGTCCGAGATCATTTCCGATGGGCCCAGCTTGTTGGTTTCGGCTGGCTGCATCACAGAACTGGAGTACCGCCACATCAACGCGTGTCTCGCGCCCATTCCAACCAAAGCATCAGTGGCCGATCTACAGTGCGCGTTCATCAATCTATTGATGTATCGATTCGGCCTACGCGGTATGGAGGCTGCATGTTTGTTGAAATCTGACTGGACGGAGCCGGCGGCGGATTGTGTTGTGCTCACGGTGCGGAGCAACCATTTACGCCGGCTGAAATCGCCAGCAAGCCGTCGCCAAGTTCCCCTCCTCTTTCGCCTGACAGCGCACGAGAGGTCAATCATCGAGCAATGGTTCTTGGTACGGCAAGCCACTCCGATCTTGCATGACAAAGACGAACTTTTCCCTACGGCATTGGGGCCGGATGGTTTGGAAGAACGCCGACGCCTTCTGAGAAGAATTAGCTCTGTCATTCAGCAGGTCACCCGCAACCATCAACTCAGTGCGCATCACAACCGGCACACATTTGCCAACAGAGTCGCGGAGCTCTTGGGCCTCAGCACGTTGAATCTGAATCCGCTGGATATTTCTGGCGTCGCCTCAAAAAATGCGCAACGGCTTATTTTGGGAGGTATGGGTTCGACGCGCCGCAGTTCTTGGGCAGTCGCCCGATTACTGGGTCATTCTAAGCCCAGCACGACTTTTAGAAGCTATCTACATTATCTTCCAGCTCTGGCGACCCGCTCTGTCCAACTGCAGAATTTCATGCGACTGGACAGATCAAAATATCTTCAGGAAAAGTTGATCGACCTCGACAACGTCGTACTCTTCCATGACTACTTGAGTGAAGTCGAAAATCAATTAGGCACTACCAGTACAAACCACCTCACGGCAACGACGGCCCTCAAATTCGTTCGCATGCTTGTTCTGCGGAGGAGTTTCGGCATCGCTCAGTTGGCGACAAATATCTTGGAGCGAGATACAAAATATCTAGAGAATTTACTGGTCGAGACAGGCCGAATCGTTTCGAAAGGCAGAGCAGAATCAACCTCACTTGATTGGCTTTCGGGCATTCAACCAACACGTTGGGCAGAACTAATTCGGCATGCAGACCAAATAGAATGGACAAAAAAATCTTTGATTGGAGCCCCATTTGCCGATGAAGAGATTCGCTCTTTCATCGGCCCCTCGCGCCAGGTGCTCTTGTGGCAAAGGGAGCACTTTGAATTTTTAAGATATGTAGTTAAATTATGGAAGCTCGATGACGACAGTTTCCAGCTCTTTACAAATTCACGCTCAATTTCTCTTCTAACCTTCGCTGAAGAACATGGCTTCACACTAAGAATAACTCATGACTTGAAAAATGAAGGACGCAGGCTTCAGGTGGATCTGGTTCGACGTGGCTCACCACTGGCAAGCATTATCGACCGCTGTGCTGCGACTGGATTAAGAGGCCATGGTACCATTCGTTCAAGCCAAGAATTCATATTAATTTTTCTGATTTCCTTGGCACTATCGCGGTCAGCCGCCCAAGCGAGCTGACCGCGTAGATCACCAAGATATTAAGCTGCCGCGCGGGGTAGCGAAAAACAAGAAAAACAAAGCACCTCACGACCTAAATGATCTAGCGTTTGCCGTGCACGCACATGCGCCTCCGACCCGGCCTGCGCAAGCTCTGCCACTTGGACGAGCGGCAGCTCGTCTTCAAGATAATGAATATCGACAACCTTTCTTTCTACCTGCATTAGAAGAATTTTTTTCCCGATATCAAATCCAAGCATCCTGCCATAGAGAGAGACCTGTTTTGGCTCATAGCACGCCAAATTTGCACGCGGCGCAAACTTTCCTTCCAGATCAATATTGGATCCACAATAATCAACACGAATAGGGGTCTTGATTTTTCTGTTTGCCAAGCTTCGCAAAGCCTCTTGAGCAACATCATGCACACTTTCCAATTCGCAATCTGACAATTTATTTTCATCTGAATTTGTTGATTCGCTCGGTGCTGAGCAACCTAACATTTTTTGCAGCGTTGCCTCAATTAGCAAACCCGCCTTGATTCGATCAAATAATCCGTCTTCTGCATAACAAACCAAGCGCAGCTGCAGTGTCGATCCGCCTGGTTTACTCCTTGCGGCCGATTCAATCAACAACAACTCGGGCTCGCATAGGCGCGCGCTGGTCAATATATTTCTCAGAGCAGCTGCCAACGAGTTCATTTCACCAAATTTAAGGTCTGCCAGACCTCCTCCAACCTCAACTCCTTCGTCATCAATAATTGCGGTTAGTTGGTGACTTACTCTTTGCTCCAGCGTTGCAATGAGCTCACCACTCCTGTCGGTTTCAAAAACAAATACATTTTCATAACTCATATATATTCCTTTAAAAAAGATAAATTTTGGTCTGAAATTAATAGCTGCGCAAAACGGCAGCTCACGCTGAAAGCAAGCTGAATGAAATAGGAGGGCGGATTCAAGTCTGAAGTGCAACACCTGCCACCGAGTAAGGTCCGCAGATGCAAAGCACCCCAGCCAGGCGTTACCAACAACTCCAGCCTGAAGACCGCGTGACGCTGGCCAGCCTGGTCCAGCAGAAATTCAGCGTTCGCGCCATGGCCCAGGTCCTGGGGCGATCACCGAGCACCATCAGTCGAGAGTTGCGCCGCAACGCACAGCCCGCAGGCTACGCCAGCGCCTGGGCGCGCACCTGCGCACAGCGGCGGCGCCTACAGGGCCGCCCACCGAGCAAGCTCCACAGTGATGGCATCCTGTTTGGCCTGATGCGCCACTTCCTGTGCGAGCGCTGGTCACCCGAACAGATTGCCCTGACACTGGCCCGCATCTTCCCCAAAGGCCATGAGCATCGCGTGTCACACGAGACCATCTACAACTGCATCTACGCCCAGCCAGTAGGCGAGCTCAAGCGCGAACTCATCGCCACCCTGCGCCACGCGCACAACAAGCGCGTGCCCCGCAGCAAAGGACAAGACCGCAGAGGTCAGATCCCTGACATGGTGAGCATCCACATGCGCCCGCCCGAGATTGAGGATCGGCAGTTCCCCGGCCACTGGGAAGGCGATCTCATCAAGGGCGCGGCCAACGCCAGCGCGGTGGGCACCCTGGTCGAGCGCACCAGCCGATTGCTCATGCTCGTCAAGCTGCCCGAGTTCAAACCCGCCAGCGCGGCCAATGTGATGCAGGCCTTCACTGACAAGCTGCTGGGCATTGCCGCGCCCATGCGCCAGAGCATGACGTACGACCAGGGCAGAGAGATGGCTATGCACAAAGAGCTGAGCCGCCGCACAGAGATGGCGGTGTACTTCTGTGACCCGCACAGCCCGTGGCAACGCGGCTCCAACGAGAACACCAACGGACTTGTGCGTCAGTACCTGCCCAAAGGGACTGACCTCTCAGGCTACAGCCAGGAGCAGCTCGATGCCATTGCCGATCAGATCAACAACCGACCTCGTAAGGGTCTGGGCGTACGATCCCCGCTAGCGGTCTATCGAGAGCTCCTGCTCAACAGCCCGCAGCAATCCACCCTCGTTCATTGAACCCCAGGGTGTTGCACTTCAGACTTGAATCCGCCGAGTGAGCTATCCGCGTGGATAGCGGATTAGATAGACCACGCAATGTGCGAGGCCGGTATGGATGCATCGGCGCGGCTAGCGACGTCGACGAAATTTATGCTGCGGAGAGCCGCGCGGCAATGCGGTGGCCTTCAGGGCGAAAATACGCCATAAAAGTGCTTTGCCAATTGAATTGCCGTGCAGACAGTGCCGGCAATATGAGGGAGCGCAGCGAGCTTAAATTACTCACTGGCAATATTCAAGGAAATTATTCCTTGTTGAATGGCTAATGGCTCTAAACCACCAGTCACCCTAAGATAAGAGCAGGACCAGGGAGGGCACCGCTCATGCATGTGACAGGCTTCCCTGCCATTGGAGATGACGCCATTTTGGGCGTTCTGGTCGACACACGGTCAACCATTCCTGCAATTTTAGCCTGAACATGGCGTTTTTCGCGCGGGAGTTCACTGTGTCGCATCCAGGACGATCATATGGCCGCTTGTGGAACAGGTGCGGGTGCTCCTCAATCCTTCATGACCTGCATAGGCGTCTTGCTCTTGAGCGCTGACTGCGGGAGTTGGTGGTTGTACAAGGCCACATAGCGCAGCGAGGCTCGAAGTGGGCGTGCATGATTGCGTCCACTACTACAACCACAAGCGCATCAAGCTCCGGTTGCAGGGGCTCAGTCCGGTGGAATACCGATTGAGACGCACCGCTTGATCGGCGGAATCGTGACTGTCCAACTTCTGGAGGTCAGCTCGATACCGGGGTGATCAATAGCGCAAAAGTACTGCTGTGATGGATGAAAAAAAGCGCTCAGTTCGAGCTCTTTCTTGCCTGATCGTCCTGCATGGCAGTTCTACCTGCCGATCATTCTCCCGCCATCGCAAAAGAGCAAGTAGCCGTCCTCACCCCGCTGAACAGCCGGCAAGCAAGGTCACAACTGCACTTAAGGCAATGCTGATCAAGTAGCGTCAACTCCATTGCACAGCCATTTGAATGCCAAATGGCCCGCAAAGATGCCGGACTTTGCCCCACAGGGCCTGTTTCGGGAGCCTTTGAGCCCCCTTCAGACCCTTACGGGCGCACCTGTCCCTGCAGGCGCCCTCGGGCAAGGTAGATGTTGGCCAGCGCCAAGGCCGTGAACGCGCGCGTGGCGTTCTTTTGCAGCCCGCGATAGCGCACCTTGCCAAAGCCCCACAGCCGCTTGACCACCCCGAATAGATGCTCTACGCGAGCGCGGATGCGGGACTTGTTGCGGTTCTTGTCGCCAGTACGGGTTTCTTCACTTGTCTTCTCCAGTTAATTCATGCGGGTTGATTCCCGTGAACCCACTGTAGGATCTCAAGTAACTTGAGATGCAAGGACTTTCATGAAGAATCTGTCAAATGCTCCAGAAACCGCAGCAGAGTTGCTCACCATCGGTGCCTTGGCCAAGCGGGTCGGGTTCGCCGTGTCTGCCCTTCGGTACTACGAAGAGGTGGGATTGATACCACCAGCCTTGCGCCGCGAGAGCGGCCACCGTGTCTATCCAGAATCGGTGCTGGACGTGCTGATCCTCATCCGGCACTGCCGTGACCTGGGCTTCTCGATTGATGAAACCCGTGAGCTGGTCGCGCTTTCCACCAACGGCGAGCGCGACTGTGTTGAGGCACGCGCCATTGCCCAGACGCACCTGACTGCTGTGCGGGCCAAGATGGCGGAGTTGCGCCGTCTGGATCGCAGCCTGTCGAGCTATGTGCGCGCTTGCAGCGAAGGCTGTGCGGGTGGCCCTGCGCCCAACTGCAACATCCTCACCGACCTTCGCCAAAGCGTACCCGCTACGACCGATTCTTCGGGATGCTGCTCGTGAGCCGATTGACGCTGGAGCACTATCAGGTATGGGCTTATCTGATCGCCATCGGGTTCGGTCTTGCGGTGGGCACGGCGTGGCCAAATATCGGCCCAGCCATGGAAACGCTGTTGTGGCCCACCTTGGAGGCGTTGCTGTTTGCAACGTTCCTTCAAGTACCACTGCTGCATGTGCTGGATGCCCTGCGCGACCGGCGCTTTGCAATGGCTGTGCTGCTGGGCAACTTCATTGTGCTTCCACTGCTGGTGTGGGTATTGGTCGAAGTGTTCGACTTCGAACCCGTGGTGCGCCTGGGCGTGCTGCTGGTTCTGCTGGTGCCGTGTACCGACTGGTTCATCACCTTCAGCCAACTGGGCAAAGGGGACGTGCCACGAGCCATTGCCATCACACCGCTGAATCTGGTGTTGCAGTTGATCCTGCTGCCGCTCTATCTATGGCTGATGGCAGATGCGCAGAGCCCGGCCTCATGGGACTGGGCCACGCTGGCTCCCGCCGTGTTGATCGTGCTGGTTCCCTTGGCCGGGGCGGTGCTGGCTGAGCGCTGGATTGAAGCGCATCCAAAGGCCGAAGGGTCCAGAGACACGATGGCCTGGTGGCCGGTGCCGCTGCTCGCGCTGATGGTGTTCTTGATCGCGGTCGCGCAGGTGGGCACCGTCGTGGAAACCATTGGTGAGCTGCAGAAGATGGTGCCAGTCTTCGTACTGTTCTTGGTGGCCGCCGCCTTGCTGGCCAAAGTTATTGCGGTTCAGTTGCGCCTGCCGGTGGAGCAAGGGCGAACGCTTGCATTCAGCATGGGCACCCGGAATTCATTCGTGGTCCTGCCCTTGGCCTTGTTGCTCCCTACTGGCTGGGAGGTGGCTGCGGTGGTCATCGTCGTGCAGTCGCTGGTAGAGCTCTTTGGCATGGTGGCCTACGTTTGGGTGATTCCCAGATACCTTTTTAGGTGAGCTGTCTCAGCTTCCAAACCGAAGCCTGCCGAGCGGCCGGTGTTGGACGCAATCCGGTAAGCCGCGCGGTCATCCCATTCGGAGCGCCGCACCACCTGAGCGACAAGGAAGGGACGGGGGCCGCCCCGACAGTGCGTGCGAACCTTCAGGTTTCGGGCCGGCAGCAAGTGGCTTGATCACCGGATTGGATCGGAGGGCACGGCACTGACCCGTACGAGCAGAACACACAACAATCGCCCGGTTTTGGACGAAGGACGGTGTGACACTCTTTGCACTCGTAGAACCATTGGCATGCGTCGGTTGGCATGGTTTCGTTCTTTGCATGTCCGCAGTCAGGACACGTCAGAACTGAGTTCAGGATCACATTTGTCATGGCTTATTTGGGGCAACAGTTGACGGGAATCCGGCTTCCGTAGTGGCCTTGGTCAGTGCGTCCACCTTGATTCTGGTGTCGTCAAAGATCACCGTGGTTTCTCGCTTGGCCAAGTTGGATTTCACATCAATGACTCCTTCTACCCGGGTCAGCGCTTTCTTGACTGTGATCGGGCAAGTAGCGCAATTCATGCCAGGTACCGAAAGGGTGACCATCTGTTGTGCAGCCCAGCCGGGTGACGCCAACACAAGCAAAGCACTTGCCAGGATTGCTCGCTTCATTTCGTTTCTTTTCATCAATAGAACCAGTGGGCGATCAGGGGGAACGTCATTGCGGTCACCAACAGCAGGACCACCAGTGCAAACAACGTCTTGTAGGAACGCTTAACCACAGGCCTTTGGCAAACCTGTCCAGGTTTACAGGCAGCGACTGGGCGCCAAATTCGGCGGGCCGCAAAGAACAGCGCGACGATGGCCGAACCGATGAACAACGGCTGGTAAGGCTCCAGCAACGTCAATGTGCTGATCCAGGCGCCAGATACACCCAGCATGATCAGCACCAGGGGGCCAAGGCAGCAGGCAGACGCGAAGAGCGCAGACAGACCGCCAGCGATTAGTGCCTTGCCACCGCTAACTTGGTTGAGAGAATCAAGTGACATCGCATAAGCTTAGAACCGTACCCCAGTACGGAGTCAAGAACCATGTACAACAACCCTCTGGACGCAGACCCAGGCATGACCATCGGAGATCTGGCCAAGGCGGCCGGTGTCAACGTTGAAACCATTCGGTTCTACCAGCGCAAGAGGCTGATGCTAGAACCCGAACGGCCCTCGGGCAGCATTCGGCGCTACGGCAGGAACGATCAGTCTCGATTGCACTTCATCAAAGCCGCGAAGCGGTTGGGTTTCAGCTTGGACGAGACCGCGCAGCTGCTTCAACTTGAAGATGGGGAGAGTTGTGCTCACGCTCGTGTGAAGGCTGAGACCAAGCTCGTTGAAGTTCGACTCAAGCTT
>JAANMV010004599.1_pt1 | contig 10700 bp, 12 predicted proteins | sample 7279661 | NCBI WGS metagenome assembly JAANMV01 (sample SAMN14094540, study PRJNA606508) | bioreactor metagenome | isolation source: A lab-scale SPAN reactor treating ammonium-rich wastewater day 121 | place: Ireland: Galway | collected 2017-05-16 | reverse complement strand
CTCGTAATGAGCAGGTCGGGCGTTCGAATCGCCTCCCCGGCTCCAGATTTCAAGCCGTTTTTCGCTCTCGACCAGGGGCGGGATTCTTCATTTTGGTCACCTGTTGGTCACCGATTCGGGGGGCAAAGAAAAAACGGCCCCGTTGAGCCGTTTCTCTAACCGAGCCCTACCGAGCCCTACTTGACGGCCCGAAGGTGGCCGCCAGGGCCGAACATCATCGCCCCGAGCTTGTTGGCCGCCGCCTCCTGCATGGTCGGGAGCACCGAGCTATAGGTATCCAGGGTCAGCGTTACGCTGGCGTGCCCGAGCCTCTCGCTGGCCACCTTCGGCGACTCGCCAGCCAGGAGCAACAATGTCGCACATGTGTGCCTGAGCGAGTAGAGATTGAACGTGCTGGGGAGCCCGGCTGCCGCCAGGAGCCGCTTGAAGGCGCGCTGACTGAGGTTCTGGTGGTGGAGCGGGGCGCCTACGTCAGAGCAGAAAACGAGCCCGTTCTCCTGCCAGAGGCTGCCTGCCATGAGCCGTTCCTCGAGCTGGGCGACCTGGTGGACCCGCAGGGCTTCCATCACTTCGGCCGGGAGCGGAATCGTTCGGCGGCTGGAGGGAGTCTTCGTCGCCTCGAAGGCCCATGGTTGGCCGTGAGCTTTGACGTTGCGCGGGCGGTAGAGGGTGCGCTCGACCCGGACCGTCCGCCGCTCGAAGTCGACGTGATCCCAACCAAGCGCGAGATACTCCTCGGGTCGCATTCCCGAGCTGATGGCCAGCAACCAGAGGGCGAGCAGGCGTGTCCCCTGGGACGTCTGGAGGAAGACCGCGACCTGCGCCGGGCTCAGGGCCTTCACCGCCCGCTGGCGGGACATGGCCGGGAGCTTCACCGGGTCGGCCGGGTTCACGTGCAGGAGCCGCCAACCAACCGCCGCCTTCAGGGCCGTCTTGAGCACCACGAAGGCTTTGCGCAGGGAGGCAGGCTTCAGCGTCTTGCGAAGCTCGTTGACGTGTTGCTGAATCGCCAGGGGCGTCAACTTGTCGAGAGGGCACCGGCCGAGCCCTGTCAGGCCCCGAGCCCTGATTGCCTTCATGTCTGAGGTGTAGTACCGTCCGATGATGGCCCGATACTCCTCCGCCGTCCTGGGGGCGAGGTCGGCTTCGTGGGTGGCAATCCATTCGAGGAGGTAGGCGTGCAGGCTCTGCTCGGTGGGCTCGACCACGGCACCCGTGTCATACTGGCGCAGGAGGATTCGCATGCGCTGGTGCGCGTCTTTGGCTGAGCCGACAAAGGTTTCCGTGTAGTATACCCGCTTGCCGTTCTCGTCTTTGCCGAGGGACAGTCGGATTCGGTGGCTGTTGGCGCCACGCGCCTTGCAAGAGCCTTTCATGATTCGCCTCCTTGTTGAAGTGCTTTTCTTACTGCATCACGCTTCTTGTGGTCATTGTCTCGAACCCGACACCGAGGAGAGCAGTATCTGGCTCCAGACCGTTTTGGACTGAACCAGGCACCGCACGCCTGGCAACGTTGACCCGCATCACCGGGCCTGATCTGGGCGGCAATCCCAAGCCAGAGCATCCCGAGCAACCCTCGTGGCCGCAAGAACCAGCGAAGCCGATTCCGCTCCTCCACGTCGAGCAGCATGGCCAAGGACACTTCGGCATCAAGCTTACTGTTGACCAGCTCGAGCAGATAGCTGGCTGCCGCCGGCAGCAAGTCAGGCCGCTCTCCGATAGAGTGGGTGTCGCGGTAGAGTGGGAACTGGTTCACGGCATCCGAAACGAAGTCGCACCCCTCCGCCTGAAAAAGCACGCTATCATCATCAATCCACCGGAAGAGCTTCTCGAGGCACTCCTGATTCTGAGTATTGACCCCGTCCAGGAGCCGAAACGCCCTGCGCACCAGGGCAGTTTCGCGAGCCCAGGAGGAGAGGGCTTCGCCTGGCACTGAGCCCTGGATTCCTGGAACATCTACCTGCTCGGTCAAACCTCCTCCGAGCACCCCCCACCTTTCGGCGAAACGGACGAAATCAACGGCCGCCTGGCACTCCGCGAAGGCGCGCCCGATGACCCCTCCCCATGCCTCTTCCGGGCCCCAGGAGATATCAGCCGGGGCATCGGGTTCCACGGGCACCAGGAAGCCATTCACGACGCGATAACCACCTGTGCTTGGGCCCCACCCAAAATCCACAGGTCCGGGCCAACCTTCAAAAATCCTCAAGAACTTACGCTAATCCTTACGCTAAACATGTTGCCAAGCCATTGATAGCATCGTAGCATAGTCTCAGGTCCTGTGTCCAGGACAGACTAGGAGGAGATACGCATGATGAGACTCGCTGCAGAGCGGGAGCGACAGGGGCTGTCCAGGGCCGAGCTGGGCCGCCGTACCCGCATCCATCCGACCGACCTGTCACAGATCGAGCGAGGCCGGCGCACCTGTCATCCGGGCTGGCTCGCCCGCCTGGCCGCCGAGCTAGGAGTGACGCCACCGGAGGCACTGCTCGATGAGGTGACCGTGGAGCACGTCATCACGCCCGTGGAGGTGGCCCGATGACCCGTGGAGGTGGCCCGATGACCGAGCCCACCGTCCTGATGACCGCCGAAGAGCTGGCCCGTGAGGCCCGCCTGACCCCCCGTGAGCTGCTCAAGCTCGCCCGCCGTGGCCTGGTGCCCGGCGTGACCCGTATCGGCCGCCGGGTGCGATTCCGCCGCGTGGCGGCACTGACCTGGCTCGAGGCTGGCTGCCCGGCACCCGGGCCCGAGGTCGTATGAGGCCAGATATCATTGCCCTCGAGGTCGAGAAGCTCTTCGCCGCCGAGGCCCTGGAGCGCAAGGCGACGGGTGGGAAGCGGGGTGGGACCATCTCGCGAAGAGGCCGGAATAGGGGTGTGCCGATATCGGCACACCCCTATTCCTCCGACAACCACGCCGTTTCTCACGCCCGAAAGAAGGCGGCGGAGGGCGGGAAGCGGGGTGGGACCCTCGCCGGCCGAGGGCGGAATAGGGGTCTGCTGATATCGGCAGACCCCTATAAACCCAACAACCACGCCGGCCAGCCGTGGGTAACCCCGGCCCGGACCTGCTACACCGACCCCGAGGGCCGCAAGCACTACAGCGACGTAGTGACGTGGGCGAGCCCCGAGCGCCGCCGGGCGTGGTCTGAGGCCGCGCTGACCACCGTCTGGCCGCACTTGCAGGTCCCGCCGGCCCGAGAGGAGGCCGACCGTGGATACTGCCCGTTCTGACCTGGCCTCCTGGGCCGAAACCCACCTGCACCGCTGCAGACCCGACGCGGAGGGCCCCTGGCTCAGCGCCCTCTGCCCTATACACGACGACTCCAGCCCGAGCCTACGGGTCAATGCCGAGACTGGCGGCTGTCGGTGCATGGCCGGGTGCGCGCCTACCACCGTTTGGGCCCTGGCCGAGCTGGCCGGGCTCCCGACCCCACCAGACCGACCCGGCCACGAGCGCCGCCAGCGCACCGAGGCTGAGGCTACCTACGTCTATCAATCCGCCGCCGGCGAGCCATATCATCGAGTGACCCGGCACCCCGGCAAGAAGTTCCGGCAAGCAAGCTGGGACGGCTCAGATTGGGCCTGGAAGGCACCCGCCAAAACCGTGCCCTACCGCTTGCCCGAGCTGGTGGCCGCCGACCCGACCGCGCCAATCCTGTGGGTCGAGGGCGAGAAGGACGCCGACCGGGCCGCCCGGCTCGGGCTGTTGGCCACGACCTCGCCGGGTGGCTCAGGAGGAGCCGGCAAGCTGGACCCGGCTGCTCTGGAGCTGCTCAGAGGTAGGCAGGTGGTGGTGGTGCCCGACTGCGACGAGCCCGGCCGCAAGTATGCCCGGACCATCGCCAGCAAGCTCCATCAGGCCGGGGCCAGCGTCCGACTCCTCGACCTTGCCGAGCATTGGCCGCCGGGCTCAGGCCCGGGTAAGGGCGCGGACCTGTCGGACTGGCTCGAGGCTGGTGGCCAACGGGAGCAACTCAAAAAATTGTCGGGCACGTTGCCCGACAATTTCGAGGACCAGGAGCCTGAGCGCCCGATCATCATCATCAGGAGCGACCTGGCCGCCCTGACTGGGCAGGCCCTGGCCGCCCTGGTGGCCTATGGCGGCATCTATCGCCGGGGGACATCCGTGGTGCGCCTACGCCAGGATACCTCGCCGCCGACCATCGAGGTGCTGAGCCAGGATGCTGCCACCGGGGCCCTGGCTCGAGCCGCGACCTGGGTGCGCCCCGGCCGCAAGGGCGACTTGGTGGCTGCCCGGCCCGACCGTGACGTAGTGCGCGACCTGCTGAGCCTGCCCGACCTCTCGGTGCTGCCCTGCCTGGAAGGGGTCATCAGCGCCCCCTGCTTCACCGCCGAGGGTCAGCTCCTGCTCGAGCCCGGCTATCACCCAGACCCAGGAGTCTGGCTTGAGCTGGGCGACCTTGTGGTACCGACCGTGCCCGTGCGACCGACCACCCAGGAGGTGGCCCGGGCTCGGGACCTCCTGCTGGAGCCCCTGGCCGACTTCCCGCTGGCGGAATCCGCCTCCAGGGCGCACGCCGTGGCCTTGGTATTGCTCCCGTTCGGCCGGGCGCTCATCCCCGGCCCGACGCCCCTACACCAGGTCTCGAGCCCCACTCAGGGCTCAGGTAAGGGGCTCTTCCTGGGCGTGGCCTGCATCATCGCCACCGGCCACCCGCCGGCCGTGACGACCTGGCCGACTATTCGAGGCGCAACAGATGAGACCGAGCTGCGCAAGCGCCTGTTCGGCCAGCTTCTGGCCGGGGTGCCCATGGTCGCAATCGACAACGTGCCGACCGGCATGGACTCAGGGGCCCTGGCCGCCATGCTGACCGCTGATACCTACTCCGATCGGGCGCTGGGCGGCTCGGAAATGAAGACCGTGCCCGTCCGCTGTGTCTGGGCCGCCACAGCCCTGAACCCGACCCTGACCGGCGAGCTGGCCCGCCGTTGTGTATCCATCCGGCTCGAGCCCGCCGAGGAGGCCCCCTGGGAACGGGGGGAGTGGCGACACCCCGACCTGCTCGGATGGGTGAGAGAGCACCGGCCTGAGCTGGTATGGGCCTGCCTGACCCTGTGGCAGGCATGGCTGGCCGCCGGCCGCCCCCTCTGGCGCGCTGAGACCATGGGCAGCTACGAGCGCTGGGCTCAGGTCATGGGGGGGGTGCTGGAGGTGGCTGGCATCCCCGGCCTGCTCGGCAATCGCGAGGCCATGTGGGCCGCCACCGAGACCGAGCTGCCCGAACTGAGGGTGCTTGCAGAGAACTGGTGGGGGCAGTTTGGCGACCAGCCGGTGAGGGTCCTCGACCTGCTGCAGCTCTGCCGCCAGCGCAGGGTGCTGTCCGACAGGCTGCGAGGCGCGCGCGACCGTGCCAAATCCCTGGGGTGCTGGTTGCGCCGCCATGACGGGCGTGTCGTGGCCGTATCGCCTCAGCTCCGCCTGCAGCTCCGCCTGAGGCCCAAGGACCGCTCTGGTAGCAACCTCTGGGCCCTGGTCCGCCCTGGACTCCCAGCACTCCCTGCGGACTCCCAGCAGGACTCCCAGCACCAGGAACTGCTATCTGACGCAGATACAGGGCTCTCTGCTGGGAGTGCAGGGAGTACTTTCATACCTCCCGCGTACGAGAGTACAGTAGTACACACACACATGCGTGTACACGCACATGGGGGGGATATGCACTCCCTGCACTCCCAGCACTCCCTGCAGACCCCCCGCGAGCCCTGTCCTGACGGGGCTCGAGCCGCAGGGAGTTCCGCCTGCAGTCCCGCTGGGAGTCCGATAGCGACTCCCCCTCACTCCCCCTGGGGCACCTGCGAGCACTGCTCACGCACCCTGACCAGCCCACACGGGGGCACGGGGTTGTGCGCCGCCTGTCTCGACCGCCACACCCGCCAGGCGAGCCTGCTGTGAGCCATCGCGCCCGCCGCCACCTGAGCTTCCCAACCCACCGTATGGTCGTGACGTGGGCCGCTGGCTTGACTGAGGTTCGTTGCCGGCCGCTTGCGGTTCGAGGGGGCGGCCGCCAGCGCGCCGTTCCCGAGCATCCTGGCCGTGTATCGGCCAGCCGAGCCCGCCGGAAAATTACCTACCCCCCACCCCCTGCGCGGTAAGGGCGCGCGCCCTTACACGCAGGGGGTGAAAACCATCGACCAGGGGGGGGTCGAAATGAAAGGAGCTGTTGAGAAATGTTAAGCCCGAGAGAACCCGCTGACCTCAGCGCCCGCGAGGCGCGATTCGTGGCAGAGTTCCTGGTAGACCTGAATGGGGCCGCCGCCGCCCGCCGAGCTGGCTATTCCCCGAAGACCGCCGCGCAACAAGCCAGCCGCCTGCGCCACAAGCAGGCTATCCGCTGCGCTATCCAGGCAGCGCTCAACGCAGGAGGCGAGCACCTGGCCGCCCTTCGGGCTCGCCTGCTCGAGGAGACGGCCGCCCTGGCCTTCGCCGATGCACGCGAACTCTGGGACCAGGAGGACGACGGCCAGCTCAGGCTGAGGCGCCTGGCCGACCTAACCCCTGAGACGGCCGCGGCACTGGGTGAGGTCAGCAGTAAGACCTGGGAGGGCGGCGCGGCTGTGCGGGCCCGCCTCCATGGAAAGGTGGACGCCTGCAAGCTCCTGGCCAAGCTCCTGGGCGTTTCCGTCGAACGCCTCGAGTTCACGGGCCGCTTGACAGTCGAGGAGGCTACGCGGGCACGCGAGTCTCTCCGGGTCAAGCTTGGAGACATATCGCTCCACCAGCGGACTGCCGAACTTCCGGCGAACGAGGAGGGCGCATGAGGCCCGACGAGAGAGCCCGTCTACTCGCCCTGCGCGAGCACCTGCTGGCCCTAGACCCCGCGACACTCCCACCCGTGGTACAGGACGTGGCCGACCTGCTCACCGCGCTGCAAACTGTCGAGGGGCACCAAGCTGCCGGCCGACTCTCCCCTGAGCAATATGAGGACCTGCGCTCTGACCTGCACACCTGGGGCAGCAGATTGTGGCGTGCCCTGATAGACCAACCACCAACCTAGACCGGAGGACCAAAAAAATGCCAAGCAACAGACTCGCCATCCTGCTGACGGCCCAGACCAGAGAACTCGAGACCGGCATCAACACGGCCAAGGGCAAGCTCGAAGAGCTTGCTGACGCGGCCGCAAAGACGGGTAAGGAGAGCGCTGACGCGCTGAACAAGCTGTCAACCATCGAGGTTGCCACCCACCTGGCCGGCCTGGCTCGCCAGGTGGGCGACCTGGCCGGGCACTTCACAGAGGCGGCCGCCAAGGCCGATGACCTGGAGGACCGCCTGCGCGGGGCCTTCGGAGACATGGCGGGAGAGGCGGCGAAACTCGCCCTCGAGATTGGCTCGACCCCGCCCTTCTCAGCCGAGGATACCGCCGCCGCCGCCGAAACGCTCCAGAAGTTCGGCCTGTTCTCTCGCGAGATGCTGATGCGCATTGGGGACGCGGCAGCCGCGACGGGGCAGGGCTTCGACGGCCTGGCCGAGCAGTATGGTCGCTTCGACAAGTTCGGCGATAGCAAGTCGCTTCGCACCCTCCAGAAGTCCCTTGGCGCGAGCAATCAGGAGCTGCAAAGCTTTGGCGCGGTCCTGGACGGGAACGGCAAGATCCTGCTCGACACTGAGGCCCGCATCGAGAGCGCTCGCCAGGCCATCGAGCGCTTCACCGATGCGAAGTTTGCGGGAGCCATGGACCGCATGGCCGACCCGCTTACGAAAGCTCAGGGGCAGTTCGAGCTGTTCAAGGCCGAGGTGGGCGCGTCGGTCATCGAGCTGCAGGAGAGCTTCGGCCCTGCCCTCCTGGCTGCCGCCCAGAACCTGCGCGAGCTGCCGGAGGGGCTCAAGACCTTCATCGGCGTGGGCGCCGAAGCAGTCGGAATCATGGGGCAAACGGCGGGCGGCGCCATCGAAATGGCCGCCAACCTCAAGCTGGCCGGGGTCAGCCTGGCCGGCGTGAAGTCGGCCGCGTCGGCCGCTGGCGCTGCAATCCTGGGGCTGAGCGGGGTGGCTCTGGGTTTGATAGCTGTAATGGGCTCCGCCGCTGTTGGCCTGGCCCTCTACACCGCCGAGCTGCAGACCGCCAACAAGGCGGCCGAAGACCTGCTCAAAATCGAGACTGAGCGCGCCCGCTGGCTGAACCAGAGCAAAGACGTCTATGGCAAGACGGCCGCCGAGATCAAGGCCATGGGCAAGACCTCGGAGGATGTCTCGAAGGCCATCCTGGCCATGCAGGACCAGGCCGAGCAGGCTCGGGCTCGAGGCGACGACGCCGCCGCCAAACGTCACACCGACGAGATTGCTCGCCTCCAAGGCGTCAAAAAGGAACTGGCCGTGACCGAGGGAGCCAAGCAGGAGGCGGTCGCCAGGACCGAGCTATCCGAGAAGGAGGCCGCCGCCGCCAAGAAGCGAGATGACCAGGAGGCCCGGAAGCGCGAGGAGGAGGCCCGCAAGGAGGCCCTGGAGGCGGACCTCCATGCAATCGAGTTGGGCGCCGCCAACCGAAGCATTGACAAGAAGGCCCAGATTGCCGGGCTCGAGGAGGTGCTGGAGAAGCACAAGCTGACGGCTGACGAGCGACGCAAGATTGAGTCGAAGATCGCCGGGCTCCAGGGCCAGCTCGCCGACGAAGCAGCTCGAGCTGTCGAGGCAGCCGAGCGTAAGAAGGCTGAGGCAGCCAAGAAGGCTGAGGCAGAGCGGAAGAAGCTGGCCGAGAAGGCCAAGAAGGACCGCGAGAAAGAGGCCGAGGACGCGGCAAAGGCCGCCGAGAAGGAGGCTGTCGACCTGCGCAAGCTGCGCGAGGAGCACCTCGGGCTGCAGCGCGCAGGCGTTGACAATCGGATTCAAGACCTCGAACGTCAGGCTGAAGCCGGCAAGAACGTGGAGGGGCAGCTCATAGCAGCGCTCCGGGAGCGCCTGGCCATCGAGCAACAGGCCATCCGGGAGCGAGCTGACGCGGACAAAGCTGCGACCGACTCGGATGAATCGGGCTCGCCTATCATCGACCTGGCCGAGGATGAGCGCCGCCGGGCTCGCAAGACCGAGCTGCGCGACGACGAGATTACTCAGAAGCGCCGTGTCGAGGCAGCGCGCAAGGAGCAGGAGGCTCAGGAGCGCATCAAGCGCCGAACTGAGGAGCTGGCCGAGGAGGAGCGCCGGAAGAAGGGAGGTGCCCCCGAGAAGGCTGCCAGGCCCCAAGCTGAGGGCGCCCAGGCTGAGGGCACCACCGGAGGGATGCAGCTCTCCCCGGAGGCTGCCAGCGCCATTGCAGCGGCGGTCCAGCAGGGCGTAACCGCAGCCCTGTCGGCCAACCCCCAGAAGCTCGACGTGAAGGTGGATGTTTCCGGGGCTGAGCTCGACTCCAAGAACCTGACCTACACTAAGAGCCGGGAGCCTGGCTACGCCCGCCGGGCCCTGGTCGACGACTGATGCACCCCCTCCGCCTGGCCGCCGGGCTCAGCGAGCGCCAGCTCGACCTTCTCCTGGCCGCCGCCGCTGGTGAGCTGCCACGAGGAGGGACGCCCTCGGAGCGCGCGAGCCGGTCTCGAGCCCTGCGCCGCCTCGAGCGCCGGGGTCTACTCGTGTACGGCGGGCGTCATGGGGTCGAGCTGACCGGGAGCGGGCAGGCTGTCGTCGCCTACTTCCGGGGCCGGTTGTTAACCGGTCAGGCCGTCTGAGGCCGTTTGCTTGGCGGGAGCCTTTACACTGGTGGCATGAGATTCACCGAGTCAACTCCGGGCCCGAACCCTCTGGCCGAGCTGCGCCGCGAGCTGGGCCTGGGCCCGAACCCTCTGGCCGAGCTGCGCCGCGAGCTGGGCCTGACCCGTGTCGCCCTGGCCGTGCGCCTGGGGACCAGCGTCGGTTACCTGAGCCTGGCCGAGCGTGGGGCTATCGCCTTCCCGAGGGCGATCTGGGATGCGCTGGAGCGGGCCGGCGTGGAGGTCGACCCGCTGATGGAGCGCTATGACGAATGGCGCAGGGCTCAGGTCACCCCCCTGGTCACCCCCCTGGTCACCCCCCTGGAGGTTGCGCAAGCGCTGTGACCCCCGAGGCGATGCGTCAAGCTGAAATCCGCTGGCTCTTCGGTTCTTCCGCGCCCGCGCCCGAGCATGTCCAGGAGGCGAGCCCTCGCCGCTGGCAGGTGGTGGCGCTCACTGAGGGCCGGAATCGGAATGGGGCCTTCTACTCGCCCGAGGTGCTCCGTCAGAGCCTGCCCCTCTTCGAGGGGCTCCCGGTAGTGGCTCACTCTGACCGCCTCAGTGAGATGGGCCATGATGAGACCGTCTACAGGCCCAGCATCCCTCGCGGCCGTAAAGCCAGGGTGGTGGGTTTCCTCCGTTGCCCTCACCTTTCGGTTGGCGGCTCGGTCCTCAGCCCGGGACTGACCCGGGTCATCTGTGACCTCGAGGTCACGAATAGAGGCTTCCAGCCCTTCCTCGAGGCCTCTTGGAAACGGATAGCCTTCAGTATCGATGGTGAAGGCGAGAGCGTCCGAGACTTCATTGACGGCCGCTTCCTGGACCGCATCCTCCGTCTGACCAAACTGCATGAGCTGACCCTGGTTTCGTGCCCGGCTGGGTGTACCCGGCTGTATCCCGCCTGTTGAGTGAAAGGACGCAGTAAAATGAAACCGTTGACCGTATCCCCTTCCGGCGAGCCCGCCGGCCGCCAGGCGCTGGTCCTGGTGAAGACTTCGAAGGACCGGC
>JAANMV010004593.1_pt1 | contig 10712 bp, 2 predicted proteins | sample 7279661 | NCBI WGS metagenome assembly JAANMV01 (sample SAMN14094540, study PRJNA606508) | bioreactor metagenome | isolation source: A lab-scale SPAN reactor treating ammonium-rich wastewater day 121 | place: Ireland: Galway | collected 2017-05-16 | reverse complement strand
CTGTGCGCTCACCGGTGGGGGCCAGGCGCTCTACTGCTGGGGCGACAACAAGACCCAGCAGATGGGCGAGAGCGCGGAGCAGAGCGAGCCCGCGCCGGTGAAGCTCCTCTGAGCTCTCAGGCCTCGCCGCGACCGAGCGCGGTCTCGTAGGCGTCGATGGTCTCGGCGGCGGGGCCGTCGAGGGCCAGCTCGCCGCGTCGGATCCAGAGCGCGCGATTGCAGAGCTCGCGAGCCACCGGCAGATCGTGCGTCACGATTACCAGCGTACGCCCCTCGCTGCCGAGCTGGCGCAGGCGCGCCAGGCACTTCTGTTGGAAGGCCCCGTCACCCACGGCCAGGACCTCGTCCACCAAGAGCACGTCGGCGTCCACGTGCATCACGCAATCGACCAGCGTGTTGGGGGCCAGCCAATGAATCTCGCCCGCCGGGGCCAGGTATCGCCCTTGCGCATCCAAGTCGATCATCCACAGCAGCGTGTCGAGGCGGCCCGAACGCTCGCTGACCAACAGCGCGTAACGCAGAATGGCGCGGCGGTGCTGGTCGTTGCGAACGATAATCAGCGGCGTATCGACCAGCGCCAGGGTATCGCTGCGCGCCACATACCGGCTCTTTTGCTGTTCCTCGTAGCACTTGGAAAGCACGAGCCGTTGAAAGAAGCTGAGGTTGGCGCCCAGTTTGCGCTCGGCGTCGGGCGAAATGACCGTATCGCCCCGCCCGCGTATGTTCGTTCCGAACCCGGTAGCCACTTCCTCCAGCCGATGGCGGGTTTCTCCGTTGACGCCATACGGCGCGGTCTTGGCCACCAACGAGGTATGCAGGAAGCTGGCCAACTGCTTGGTCATCTCGTTGACCGCGTTCAGGTCGCCCGCGCCCAGCCGGGGGTAACTCTTGACGATCAGGTGGGTGTACGGAGCAGGGGCGGTTTTCTCGATCACGGTTCCCGGCGGAATCAATTCAATGGGCCGCGCCGTCACATCGTAACGAGTAAGCGTGGGGTCGGTCTGTCCTCGAACCTCTCCCGCGGCGCATATCCCGCACGCCGCCACGAATGCGGTTAGTACCCTTCCGACGCGGTTCGCGGGAACTTTGGCTGTCGGCATGACGTCCATTTCTCCGGTAAGAAAGGGGAACCCACTGATGGCTCACTTGCTTTGCATCGTTGCGAAAACCGCCTCCGCCGTCAAGGTAAAGCCGTCCGACAACTGGGTAGTGGCGCCGTTTGCCAGTTCTTATTCTAACCCGAAGCGCAAGCGAGGACGGAAGTGCTGTCCTCACTTACGCTTTGGATTAGGATGGATGCGTTAGGATGGATGCGGCGGCAATCTCCAAAATCGCTTAACTGGACCACTACCGACAATTGTGGAGTTGGGGCGTTTCCCGATGGGTTTCCGGCAGAGGAAACACGCCGTTTGTCGAGTTCTCAATTACCCTCTATAGACATAGCTGATGGTTGAATCAGGGGGTTTGTAAAGTTAAAATAGATATCCTTGAGTAAATACAGAGGCTAGATCAACTTCACTCCCTCCCCGACCCGTTCCCTCCGAGGAACTCACTTATCTACGGCAAAATGTGTCTCTTTTGGGCGTTGGCTCGCGATTTTTGACCGCGAGTGGCGTCAAAAGTACATTTGAAGGGTGTAACATTTCGCCACCGCCTGCGCCGTTCACGACTAACAACTTTTCTCCCAACTCACCCTACTAACATTTCGCTGGCCACCCCGCCAGAACCATGCTCCCCAACCAAACGGGGAGTCCTGGAATCGGTGTCGTGGGTCGCTTGCCCCCGGACCCTCCGCCGCAACACCAAAGGAGCATGGAATGAATAACCTGGAACTTCTCGTCCTGACGCCCCCTGGGCGCCCCGACGCGACGCTGGCCATCGCCGCTTGCCGCGCCGGCGCCCGGGGATTGCTGGACGTGCAATACGCCCCGGATGATCGCCACGCCTGGACCGCGCTGGAGCGGCTGGAGCGTTACACCCGCACGCCTTACGGCGTCAAGCTCGGCTCCGACAACGCCTCGCTGGTGGAGCAACTACTGGCCGCGCCTCCGGAGCGCCTGGCATGGGTGGTGCTGGCGGGGGGGCAGGAACAAGCGGCCGATTGGACCGCTCGTTTCCGGCGCGCTGGCGTGGAAGTGCTGGTCGAGTGCGTCTCGCTGGACGAAGTGCGACAGGCGGAAACCTGGCGCGCCGACGGCGTGGTGCTCAAGGGACAAGAAGCAGGCGGCCGCGTCGGCGGCGAGACGGCGTTCATCCTGCTCCAGCGGTGCGTGAAGTATTTTGACGGACGCGAGGACCACCCGCGCCCGGCCATCTTCGTGCAAGGCGGAATCGGCCCTCATGCGGCGGCGGCCTGCGCCGCGGCGGGGGCCGCAGGCGTGGTGCTGGATGCGCAACTGTTGCAACTGCGCGAATCGCCGCTGGCCAACGCCGACCGGCGCCTGCTTGGAGCGCTCGACGGCAGCGAGATGATCCTCGTCGGCGAGCGCGCGGGAGAAGCCTATCGGGTCTTGAGTCGTCCCCGCTGCCCGGTCGTGGAACGCCTGCAAGCCGAGGAAGAACGCCTGGCCGCCGAAGCACCCGATCCGCAAGAACATCGCCGCCAATGGCGATCCGTGGTGCGCGAAGCGGTGCTTTCGCGCTCGTCTGGAATTCCGATCCTCTTGGGGCAAGACGCGGCGCTGGGCAAGAGCCTGGCCGAGCGTTATCAAACCGTGGGGGGCGTGGTCGAGGCGATCCGCAAGCAGGTGCGGCATAACCTGGACGCCGCGCGGCGGTTGCAACCCTTGGCCGAAGGCGCTCCGCTGGCCGAGAGCCACCACACGCGCTATCCGCTGCTCCAAGGCCCCATGACCCGCGTGAGCGACACCGCCGCCTTTGCGGATTCGGTCGCCCAGGCCGGAGCGCTGCCGTTTCTGGCCTTGGCTATGCTTCGCAAAGGCGAAGTGGAAAAGCTCCTCCAAGAGACGCAAGCCCGGTTGCAAGACCGAAGTTGGGGCGTCGGCATTTTGGGCTTTCTTCCGCCCGAAATTCGCAAAGAACAACTGGACGTGGTCCACCAGATCAAGCCGCCCTTCGCCTTGATTGCTGGCGGCCGGCCCGATCAGGCTCGGGAGTTAGAGCAGGTCGGCATCCCCACCTATCTGCACGTCCCGTCGCCGGGGTTGCTCAACCGGTTCTTGAAGGACGGCGCCCGGCGGTTCGTGTTCGAAGGGCGCGAGTGCGGCGGCCACGTTGGACCGCGCAGCAGTTTCCTCTTGTGGGAAACCATGTGCGACATCCTCCTGGCGCACATCGGTAGCGGCCGCGGCGATGACCTGCACCTGGTGTTTGCCGGCGGTATTCACGACGCGCTTTCCGCCAGCATGGTCGCGGCCCTAGCGGCGCCGCTGGCCGAGAAAGGCGCCAAGATTGGCGCGCTCATGGGCACCGCGTACCTCTTTACCCAAGAAGCGGTCACGGCGGGCGCCATCGTCCCGCGGTTCCAGCAAGAGGCGCTCCAGTGCGAACAAACTGTGCTGTTGGAAACGGCGCCCGGTCATGCCATCCGGTGCGTTCCCACGCCCTACTTTGAGGTGTTCGAAACCGAAAAGCGCCGCTTGCGAGCGGAAGGCAAATCGTACGAAGAGATCGTCAAGGCGCTGGAGTGGATGAACCTGGGACGCCTGCGCGTGGCCTCCAAAGGCGTCGACCGCGTCAAGACCGACGGCGCGCCCCGCCTGGCCGAAGTGCCGGCCAACGATCAATTCAGCCGCGGCATGTACATGATCGGCCAGGTCGCCGCCATGCACGACCGCGTGATGACCATGGCCGAACTGCACGCCGACGTGTGCCACGCCGGCGCCCGCCGCCTGGAGCGTCTGCCGTTGGAAGTGCTGGAGAAGGCCGCCGCCGAACAGCCCAGCGACATCGCCATTGTGGGCATGGCCTGCTTCTACCCCGGCGCCACGGGCCTGAGCCGTTACTGGCATAACGTGCTTCGCAAGCATTACGCCGTGACCGAAGTGCCGGCCAGCCATTGGGACTGGAGCCTGTATTACTCGCCCGATCCCAAGCCGCAAGACAAATGCATCTCCAAGTGGGGCGGCTTCTTGGAAGAGATCACGTTCGATCCCTTCCGCTACGGCATCACGCCCAAGACGATGGAAGTGATCGAGCCGCTCCAACTGTACCTGCTGGAGGCCGTGCGGCTGGCGATTGAAGACGCGGGCTATGCGGAACGTCCCTTCAACCGCGAAAAGACGGCGGCCATTCTGGGCATCGGCGGCGGCGGCAGTCCGCTGGCGGTGTCGTATGGCTTCCGCACTTGTTTGCCGTTGTTGGACAACGTGCCGAACCTGTCGATCAGCTCGACCGAACTGCTAGAGCAAATGAAGCCGGTGTTGCCCACGTGGACGGAAGATTCCTTCCCCGGCATGTTGATGAACGTGGCCGCTGGGCGCGTGGCCAACCGCTTTAACCTGGGCGGGCCGAACTATGCGATGGACGCGGCTTGCGCGTCGTCTTTGGCGGCGCTGTACAACTGCATTCGCGAGTTGGAGTCGGGCGCCAGCGACGTGGCCATCGCCATGGGCGCCGACACCGTGCAAACGCCCTACTCCTACATGGCGTTCAGCAAGACCTACGCCCTCTCGAAGCAAGGCCGCTGCCGCCCGTTTGACGCCCAGGCGGACGGCATCGTCCTGAGCGAAGGCATCTCGGCCGTGATCCTCAAGCGCTTGGCCGACGCCGAGCGCGACGGCGACCGCATCTACGCCGTGATCCGCGGCATGGGCTGCTCCAGCGACGGCAAAGACAAGGGGCTGACCGCCCCCAACGCCCGCGGCCAGCTTCTGGCGCTGCGCCGCGCGTACGCCAAGGCCGGCGTCTCGCCCACGCGGCTGGAGTTGATCGAAGCCCACGGCACCGGCACCGTGGCGGGCGACAAGACCGAAGCCGAAGCCCTGAGTGGGATGATGGTCGAGTCCGGCGCCCGGCCCGACTCCTGCGCCCTGGGGTCGGTCAAGTCGATGATCGGCCACAGCAAATGCGCCGCGGGACTGGCGGGCTTGATTAAGACCACGCTCGCGTTGCACAAGAAGACGTTGCCGCCCACGCTGGTCGAGAAGCCGAACACGCTGGTCGCCTTCGACAACAGCCCGCTGTATCTCAACACCGAGGCGCGCCCCTGGGTCCACGGCGGCGACGAGCCGCGTTTGGCCGGCGTGAGCGCGTTCGGGTTTGGCGGCACCAACTATCATGCGATTCTGGAAGAATACCGCGGAGATTACCTGCACGAAGATGCGCCCGCGCTGGATGAATGGCCGGCCGAGTTGTGCGTCTGGCGCCGCGCCACCCGTAAGGAGTTGGCCGACGCGCTGCGAAGCTGCAAGCAATCGCTCGACGACGGCGCCAAGCCCGAACTGCGCAACCTGGCCGCCTCGTTGTGGAAGGACAAGGGGGTCCGCGCGCTCCGTGAGCAAAAGAGCGATTCGCAGCGCGAGTCGCCCACGCTCGCCCTCGTCGCCGCCTCGCTGGACGACTTGCGCGAGAAACTGGCGCTCGCCATCAAAGCCGTCGAATCCGACAAAGCCGACTTGCACGATCCGCGCGGAATCTACTTTGCCGCGAACCCGGCCACCCACGGCGGGAAGCTGGCGTTCCTGTTCCCCGGCCAAGGCTCGCAGTATCCCAACATGCTCGCCGCGCAGGCGATGAACTTCGCCGAAGTGCGGCAAGCGTTCGACCACGCCGAAGGCGTTTTGGCCGATCGGCTGGAGCGGCCGCTGGGCAAGCTCATCTATCCGCCTTCCGCCTTCGACGAAGTTCGCGAGAAGCAACACGCCGCCGACCTGGCCCGCACCGACGTGGCGCAGCCCGCGCTCGGCGCCGCCGGCCTGGGCCTGTTCCGCCTGCTCACGAACCTGGGCCTGGCGCCCGACCTGTTGGCTGGCCACAGCTACGGCGAGTACGTGGCGTTGGCCGCCGCGGGCGCCATGAGCGAAGAGGAGTGCATGAGGATTTCGCACCTGCGAGGCCGCGCGATCGCGGATTGCGGAGGGCGGATTGCGGATGACGAAAACCAAGAAGGCAAGCGTGAATTGCTTCGTGGCCGCGGCCGGGAGGATGCGGACTTAGGCGGCATGGTCGCCATTGAAGCGGAAGCCGCCCAGGTGCAAGCCGTGCTGGACGGCATCGAGGGCGTGACGTTGGCGAACCTCAACTCGCCGCGGCAAACAGTGGTGGCGGGCGCCGGCGCGGTGCTGGAGCAAGTCGCCGCCCGCTGCCAGGAGCAAGGCGTTCGCGCACGGCGGATTCCGGTGGCGTGCGCGTTCCACTCGCCGCTTGTGGCGGGCGCCAACGAGCCATTGGCCGCCGCCTTGAAAGAATTGCCCTTCACGCCGCCGCGCGTGCTGGTGTACGCGAACACCACGGCGCAGGTTTATCCTGAGTCGTCGGAGGAAATCGCCGCGTTGTTGGCGCGGCATCTGGTTTCTCCGGTGCGGTTCCAGGAGCAAATCGAAGCCATGTACGCCGCGGGAGCGCGGGTGTTCGTCGAAGTCGGCCCGCAGGGAGTGTTGACGAGCCTGGTCGGCCAGACGCTGGGCGACCGGCCGCATCTGGCGGCGGCGTCCGACAGCAAAGGCCGCGACGGACTGGTGCAGCTTTGCCACTTGCTGGGCCAACTGCTGGTTCACGGCGTCGCGGCGAACCTGGACCATCTTTTTGCCAGCCGGGATGTTGCGCCGTTCGAGCTTTCCGCGCTTACCAAGCAAACCGGCCAACCCGAGTTGCCCCGCGGCGCGTGGGTGGTCAACAGCGTTCGGTCCAAACCGCTCAACGCTCCCGAGCCGCTGCTGCTAGGCCAAAAAGTCCCGGCCGACCGCCGGCAAGAGTTCCCCGCGCGGCAGCCTTCCCGCCGTCCCGTGGGAGAGGCTTCCAGCTTGCCAAAAAACTCCCCCGCCGCACGCGCCGACAACCAACCTCAACCATCTTCCCCACCCCCGACGGCTCCGCAGCCGGCGGCAATTCCCACAAAACCTCCCGCACGTTCGGAGACAACGCCCGCCATGCCCTATTCCATTTCCCACGGCGCCGCGAACGGCGTTTCCCAATCCGAGCCGGCGTCCCCGGCCGCGCCGCTGTCCTCGCCGGCGCCGGTCAGCGAGGACCAGATCACCCAAGTCATGCTGGGCTACCAGAACCTGATGGCGCGGTTCCTCGACACGCAGCGGGCGGTGATGTCGGCCTACTTGCAAGGCGATGCGGGTCCAATGCCCGCGCCGCTCCCGCCCGCGGCAATGACGCCGCCCCTGACCAACGGCCATGCCCCGAGCATCGCGGCGCCGCACCGCAACGGCCACAGTACGGCCGCAGCGCCGATCGCGCCGCCGGTCGAGCAGCAACTCGCTCCGCAACCAGGCAAAGGCTCGGCCAACGGACATGCCGAGCCGGCGCGCCCGGAAGCGCCGGTAACCAAGAATCGCCTGACGGCCGAAGCAACGCCGCCAGCGCCCCAACCGGCCGCGCGCATGGCCGCCGTTGAAACCCCGGCCCCATCGGCGCCGGCCGCCAAACAGCCGGCAGGTTTTGACCGTGACCGGGTCGCAAGCCAACTGCTGGACTTGGTGAGCGAGCGCACCGGCTACCCGCACGACATGCTGGACGAGGACTTGGACCTGGAGGCCGACCTGGGCATCGACTCGATCAAACGCGTCGAAATCCTGGGCAACCTGGCCGAAATCCTGGGCATTACCCAAGACGGCGATTCCCCCAAGATCGAGTTCGAGCGGCTTACCAGCATCCGCACGATTCGCGGCATCCTGGAATACCTGCAAGAGTCGCTCGGCGCGTCGGTAGCGGGTAAGACGGCGGAACCAGCCGAACCCGCTTCCGAATCGGAGGCGTTAAAAAAAAACGCCCCAACTCCGGAAACGCCCGACATCCAGCGAGGTCTTCTTGAGTTGATCGACGCGCCGCTGCCCGGCGGCGGTTCGATGCTCATCCCTAGCGGCGCGGTGCTGCTGACCGACGACGGCCGCGGCGTGGCGTGTGAAGTGGCCCATCGTCTGGCCGACTTCGGTCAAGAGACGGTGCTGATCCGCCACCGCCAGAGCGAACAAGACACGGACGGCGACGGCGTCTTCTACGCCGACTTGACCGACGAGGCGTCGGTAATCGATCTGGCCACGCGCATCCGCCGCGCGGTCGGCGTCATTGGCGGCTTGTTCCACCTGGCGCCGCTGGCCGAAAGCGCCCCGGCGGAAGATCCGCTCGTCCGCGCGAAACGCGAGGTCCAAGGGCTGTACCTGCTCGCCCGCGAGTTGGAAGACGACTTGCGGCAAGCCGGCCGCGACGGCGGCGCGGTGCTGATGGCCGCCACGGCCCTCGGCGGCGGGCTGGGTTTGTGCGATGCTCCCCACGGCAAGACGTTCTTCGTCGGGCATGGCGGCGTGGCGGGGCTGGTCAAGTGCATTGGCGTTGAATGGCCCGAGGTGCTGGTCCGCGTGGTGGACGTAGATAACGAGCGACCATCGCGGGAAGTGGCCGACTGGCTTATTGCCGAGTCCAGCGACCGCGAAGGCCCGCGCGAAATCGGCTACCTGGACGGTCGCCGCGTGACGTGGAAGACCCTCGACGGCCAATTGCCCTCCGATCGCAAACCCACGCCGCTGCTGGACAAAAACTCGACGCTCCTGGTGACGGGCGGCGGGCGAGGAATTACCTCGGCCATTGCCGAAGAACTCGCGCGGCGATTCCAACCCAACCTGGTGCTGGTGGGCCGCTCGCCGGCGCCGCAAGGCGCGGAAGCGGAAGACACGGCCCACTTGGAATCGCCCGCCGAGATCAAAGCAGCGCTCATCGCCCGGTTGACCACCGCCGGCCAGCGAGTCACGCCCGCGGCGGTGCAAGCCGAGTATTCCCGCCTGATGCGGGACCGCGAGATCCGCGGCGTGTTAGAGCGGATTCGCGCCGCCGGCTCGAAGGTGGTCTATCGCTCCGCCAACGTGCGTGACGAAGCGGCGATGGCGGCGGTCATTGCCGAAGCAGAATCACAGTTCGGCCCGTTGGACGGCGTGATTCACGGCGCCGGCGTGATCGAAGACAAACTGCTGCGAGACAAAACGCCCGATTCGTTCGATCGGGTGTTCGGCACGAAGGTTGAAAGCGCGTTGATCCTGTCGCGGCTGTTGGACTTCCAGCGGCTGAAGTTCCTGGCGTTGTTCTCGTCGGTCGCCAGCCGGTTTGGCAATCGCGGCCAATGCGACTACGCCGCGGCCAACGAGGTGCTGGCCAAGTTGGCCTGGCGGCTAGACCGCGACCAGCCGTGCCGCGTGTTCGCCCTGGATTGGGGACCGTGGTCGGAAGTGGGCATGGCGGCCGGGCTGGCCAAGCATCTCACGGCCCTTAGCGTCGAGATGATCCCGCCGCAAACGGGCGTGCGGTTCTTCGTGGAAGAACTGCTCCGCGGACGCAAGGGCGAAAGCGAAGTCATCGTCGGCGGCGGCGCCGAACACCTGGCCCAAGCGCCCAAGAATGAAGCGGCGCCGGTGTAACCGCTCGTTCGTCTTCCAACAAAGAAACCCGGACCGAGTTGACACACCGCTTGCGGTTTCGCGCTTTCACGCTTCACGGCGCGAAGCCGCAAACGCGGCGTTGGACGGACTGTGACTGTGGACCGTGCCACATCGCTCAAGCTGCATTCGATTTTGGCGATTTGTTTACCAAAGTTGCCCCATGAAATCCCCTTCGCACAATTCGACGCACGCCGCGGGCGCCCGGGACACCGAGTTGTTCGTCCTGCGCGGCGCCGATCGCCGCGACTTGCTGGCGCACATCGACGGGTTGCGGCAGTCCCTCGCCGCGGCGCCGCCGGCGGACCTGACGCAGTTGGCGGCTTCCCTTAACGCGGCGTTGCCGCCAGGCGGCGCGCGGCTGGCGATTGTGGCCGCCTCGGCCGACGACCTGCAAGCCAAACTTGCGCGGGCGGCCCAAAAACTGGCCGATCCCCAGTGCGACAAGATTCGCGACGTGACGGGCATTTACTACGTTGCCGACCCGCTCGGCCCCCAAGGGAAAATCGCCTTTCTCTTTCCCGGCGAAGGGGCGCAGTACCTGAACATGGTCGGCGGGCTGGCGACGCACTTTCCCGCGGTCGAGGTGGTGCTGGCGTATTGCGACGAGATCGCCTCTCGCCCCGGATTAACCATTCCCTCGCCCCGGTGGTTCATCGACTTTGCGGCCGACGCTTCGCCCGAAGCGCGGCAAGCGGCCGAGCAAGACTTGCGGCGACTCGGCAACGCCATGTTCAGCGTGCTAGCAGCTGACCTGGCGCTGTTCCACTTGCTGGCCGAGTTCGGGCTGGCGCCCGACATGATCGGCGGCCATAGCGCCGGCGAACTGGCCGCGCTCATGGCGGCCGGTTGCATCACCGACGAACATGACGCCACCGAGCGCGTGGTGCAGACCATGCAAAGCCTGGAAGACATGGAGGCGGAAACCGGCATCGAACCCGCCGTGCTGCTGGCGGTCGGCGCCTCGCGCGAGATGATGACCGCATTGCTGGACAACCGCGAGGACGCCTTTGTGGCGATGGACAACTGCCCGCATCAGACCGTGCTGGTCGGCCGCGCCGCGGCGATGAGTGAAGTCGAAGCGCGGCTCCAAAAAGAAGGTCTCGTTTACGAGCGTCTGACGCTTTCTCGCCCCTACCATACGCGGCTATTCGAGCC
>JAANMV010004592.1_pt1 | contig 10713 bp, 8 predicted proteins | sample 7279661 | NCBI WGS metagenome assembly JAANMV01 (sample SAMN14094540, study PRJNA606508) | bioreactor metagenome | isolation source: A lab-scale SPAN reactor treating ammonium-rich wastewater day 121 | place: Ireland: Galway | collected 2017-05-16 | reverse complement strand
CTACCGCGACAACCTCGCCTTCTACCAGGGGAGCCAGTGGCCCGGGCGGGCGCGCCGTGGTGAACGGCGCCTCACCTTCAACTACGCGAAGGCGCTCGTCGACAAGGTCACCAGCTACCTGCTGACCGGCTCATCGCTCCAGCTCGAAGGTGGCGAACAGGGCGCGGAGCGCGCGCGCCGGGCGGAACGGGCCTTTCGCGCGGTGGAGCGGGCCAACGCCCTCGCCCAGCTCGACTACGAGACCGAGCTCGATTGCGCGGTCCTCGGTGATGCCTGCTACCGCGTGTCGTGGGATGCCGGGGCCGCGGAGGTGCGGGTGACTGCCCCGGACGTGCAGGGCATCTTTGCGTGGCGCCAGCCGGATGACCCCACGCGGCTGACCGCGCTCGCCTCGCAGTACCGCCTGCCGCCGGACCCGGGCGCTCCCGAACGCCCCGAGGACCTGGTGACCGAGTACTGGACCGCGGCCGCCTTCGAGCTCTGGCGCGGAAACGAGCTGGCCGAACGGCAGCCCAACCCCTACGGCCATATCCCCTTCGTCCTCTTCCCGAACGTGCGCGAACCGAAGCAGCCGTGGGGTGCGAGCGACATCCCGGCGCTCATCGAATCGAGCCGCGAACTGAACCGCGCCTACAGCCAGCTCAGCCAGATCCTGGAACTCTCCGGCAACCCCATCGCAGTCCTCGAAGGCGTCCACGGCTCGCAGGACATCGCGGTCGAACCGGGCGCGGTGTGGGAGGTGCCAGAGAGCGCGAAGGCGTACCTGCTCGACCTCCTGCAGGGCGGCGGCGTCGCCCTCCACCGCGAGTACATCGACCTGGTCTACCGCACGCTGCACGACCTCGGCGAGTCTCCCCGGACGGCGTTCGGGCACAACCCGCAGGGGCTCAGCGGCGTCGCGCTGAACACCGAGCTCGACCCGATTGCGCGCAAGGTGGCGCGCAAACAGCGCATCCGCACGGCGGTCTATGAGCGGCGGGCCGAACTGGTGCTGCGGCTGCTCGCGCAGTTCACTGGGATGGAGACCGGGGCGGTGCGCCCCGTGATGCACTGGGGCCCGATCCTCCCGGTCGACCGTTCGCGGCAGGTGGCCGAGGAGCGTTCGCTGGTGGAGGCGGGCATCCAGTCGCGCCGCACGGCCGCGGCCAACCTCGGCAGCGACGATCCGGCGGCCGAGTGGTCGAGGGTGCTGGAGGAGCGAGTAGTGCTGTGAGGGGCTTCCAGGGGGCTTCGATGCAAGCAGACCGCCGGGGGACGGACGCGACCGGGGGTGTGGCGGGGTTAAGGAACGCCTGCGGCGGCGCCAGCGTCTAGTACGATGACAAAGCACGCCTGGCGGGGGTGATTGGATGATTCAGCGATTCGCGGGGTGGTGGCTGGCTCTTGCGCTGGTGGCCGCGCTCCTTGGCGCGAGCGCCGGGACCGTGAGCGCGGCGGCAACACGTACCTGGACCGGGGCGGGAGCCACCGCGAACTGGTCCGACGCGGGGAACTGGGATAGCGGTGTCCCCGTGGCGGGCGACACGCTGGTGTTCCCGGCCGGGGCGGCGCAGAAGACCAACACCAACAACCTGGCCGCGGGACTCGTGTTCGACACCGTGCGCTTCACCGGCGGCGGCTACCGGCTGCAGGGAGCCGCTTTCGATGTGACGGGCGAGTTGCGCAACGAGAGCCCCTCGAGCGACACGAACGTTGTGGAGATGGCCGTCGGCGGCGGGGGCGGTGTCGCGCAGGTCTCGGGACGGATGGCGCTGACCGGCGCCAACACCTTCAGCGCAGTGGCGGCAGTCACCGGCGGGACGCTCCTGGTAACGCACGACAGCGGGTTGGGCGCCGATACGGCGGGCACCACGGTCTCGGCGGGCGCCACGCTCCAGCTCTCCGGGTTCACCGGCATCGGCAACGAGCCCGTGCTGCTCGCCGGGGCGGGCGTTGGCGGATGGGGTGCGCTGCAGTCGTTGTCGGGCACGAACTCCGCAGCCGGGGTCACCCTCAGCGGGCCGGTGGTCATCGGCGTGGGCCAATCGACTCTGGTGCTGGGCGGGCTCGACCAGGCAGCGCCGGGCGCGAGCCTCACGCTCGTGGGCGGCGGTAAACTCCAGGTCGATGGGATGGGCACGTTTGCCGGGCCGGTGACCGCCGAGCACGGCAATCTCACCTGGAACAGCTCGACCCCGGGCACGGCGACCGTCCTGCGCGATGGGTGGCTGCGGGGCACGGGTTCGGCCGGGAGCATCGACGTTACGGCCGGGCTGGTGTGGCCGGGGTCCGGTTCGTCGCCGGGCATCCTGGCGACCGCTGGGAACGCCATCTTCAACGGCGGTCGCTTCAAGGTGGACCTGGACGGGACGGCCGCGGGGACGGGTTACGGGCAGCTCAGCGTGGACGGGCTGGTGAGCCTGGCCAGCAACGCGACCCTGCTCGAGATCGACCTGGGCTTCGTCCCGAGCGTGGGTAACACCTTCACGATCATCAAGAACTCCGGGAGCGGAGCGGTGCAGGGCACGTTCTACGGCCTGCCCGAAGGGAGCACCTTCGTGGCCGGCGGGCTGGTCTTCGGCATTTCGTACCAAGGGCCGGGCGGCGCCGGCAACGACGTGGTGCTGACGGTGCTCCGGCGGGTGAACGCGGACCTGGCGGCGGGGCTTTCGGTGCAGCCGGCGACGGCCTCGCCGGGCGGCCTGCTCACCTACACGGCGACGGTGACCAACGCCGGGCCCGACTCCGCCGCTTCGCCGCGGGTCTCCATGGGGATACCCGGCGGGACGACGTTCGAATCGGTGACCGCGCCCGCGGGGTGGACGTGTGTGAAGCCGTCGCCCTCTGGCTCCTCGAGCGTAAGCTGCACGGGCCCGAACCTCGCATCCGGGGCTTCGGCGAGCATCACCATCGTGGTGCGGGTGGATGCCGGCAGGAACCAGCCCATTTCGGCGACGGTGGGTACGTTCGCGCAGACCACCGACCAGGACAGCGTGGACAACAGCGCGACCGTGGTGACGCCGATCGGCACGCCTGACCCGCGGCCGTACAAGCGCTACGTGCCGGGCGTCGCCAGGGACTGAGCCCGCCGCGTCACCAGGAGCCGTCGCTGGCGAGCCCGGGGAGGGCACGGCGGAACGGCTGCTGCCCGGCGGGCGAAACGCCAACGGAGACATCGACGGTGTTGTCCGCCGGGTCCTCTTCGGCCGAGGCGTGGGTGAGCTGGCCGGTGAAGACGACGCTTGCCCCCGCCGCGGCGGTCACGGAGAACACGACATGGAAGTCTCCGGCCTCACCGGGTGCAAGCGCCTGGCGCGTGCAGACGATGTCGCCCGGCGCCCCGACGACCGGGGTCTGGCAGCCCCAGCCCGCGGGGGCCATCAGCGAGACGAACGCAAGGCCAGCACCGGCCGTGATGGTTACCTCCGGGCTGGTAGCCGCATCGGGCCCGGGGTTGGTGGCGCGGAAGACCAGCGGCACCTGCCCGCCCGAGGGCACGCCCTGGGGTGTGCTCAGCAGGGCTAGCGCCGCGTCGGCGGAGTCAGGCGGGAGCGGCGCGAGGACCATATCGTTGGCCGGGTCCGGGCCGCCCGCGTAGGTGATCTGGAAGAAGATGGTCTCACCGACGATCAGATCGGATCCCTCCTCACGCAGGGCGAACTCGCCATCGATTGGGGCCGGGCCGGTGTTCTCGATGAGCGTGACGGTCCCGCCCAGCGGGACATCGCCGTCGCCGTCAATCCACAGGGTGGGGCTCTCGAGCGACACGAGGCCGGTGACGCGCAGCGCGGTGTAGGAGTTCCCGGCATCGATGGTGATGTGAACGCTACCCTCGGGGCCGGCTTCGAAGTCACCCTCCACCGTAAGGGTGCCGGTCCCGTGGATACCCGGCGTCAGCCACCCGCCGAGGAGACGGACCGAACCGGTGCTTCCGTCGCCCTTGAGTTCGCCACCATCCACATCGACCGAGGCGAGCAGGTCACCACGGACCGAGAGCCAGCCTTCGAGGACGGCGATGGTGCCGTCGAAGTCGCCCCCGTCCTCGATCTCGAGGGTGCCGTCGCCGGTCATGGTGAGGGTGAGGTGCTCTCCGGCCTGGTCGATGCCGTTCGGGAGGCGGAGGGTGCCCTCGACGACGGTGACCGTGGCGTCGCTATCGATGAGGACGTTGCCCAGGTGGTTGATACCGGACAGGCTGCGCAGAGCCCCGCCGCCATCGTGCCCATCGCCGTTGATGGTGATGGGCTCGGCCATGAGGGCTACGTCGAACTCAAGCGTGCCACCATCGATCACGGTACCGCCGAAGGGGCTGCCCAGGGCCTCGGGGCGGGTCACACTGAGGACGCCCTCGGCCACCGTGAGCGCGCCCGAAAAGGTGTTCTCACCGGAAAGCACCACGGTTCCCGGGCCAGTCTTGAGGATGCCAAAGGGGCCGAAGATCGACGTGGGAAGCCGGAGCGTGGCCCCCTGCACAGCGTCGAAGGTGGAATGGCCCGAGACGGAGATCGGCGCGTCCCACGCTGCATCGCCGAGCGCCTTGAGTGCGGGGCTCGCCGGACCGCCGATGATCAGCGGGTTGTAGATGGTCACGCCATCAGCCAGCGATACGGTCCCGGCGAGGACGTCGACGGTCGCGCTGAACTGGCCGAAGGCGTTGTTGTGCCCGGCGTGCACGGTCCCGCCGAAGACGGAGGTCATGCCATCGTGGAGGTTGTGGGCCATGAGGTTGAGGGTGCCGCCGTGGCTCGTGATGCCGCCCTCGCCATCCAGCACCAGGTTGATGGTGTTCGTGCCGGCCGGGACCGGCGTGTTGTTCAGGCCGTGGAGCAGCTCGATGCGGTTGCCCCCGAGGGCGTACCCGGAACCCTGTAACCGGAGCTCGGTGAAGACGGTGCCGGCCGGGTAGTCGTTGGTGTTGGACTTGCGCGCTGCCACGGAGGGGAAGACGAGGATGTCCCCCGGGTTGGGGGCAGCCGGGTTCCAGTTCGCCTGGGTGGTCCAGTTCCCGTTGGCGCCGTCGCCGGTCCAGGTGCGGGTGACGGGGCCAGCCGCCCCGGCGCCGCGCCCTGTGGCAACGAGCACGACGGCCAGGAAAAGGGCCAGGGCGAACGCTCGTGCGCTCGTGCTCCCGCCGAACGAGCGGTTCAACTGCATGGGGCGCCTCCACCCTCGTTGGTCGGCGGTTCGGGCCGGTTTCTGAAGCGGAAGCTACTGGTGGCGCGTGGAGATGCCGCCATCGACGGGGATGACGGCACCCGTGATGTAGGCGCTCGCCTTCGAGGACAGGAAGATGGCGGTCCCGGCCATGTCGTCGGGTTCGCCGATGCGGCCGAGGGGGTTGCTCGCCCGGATGCCTTCGCCGAAGCGCTGGAGCGTCTCGGCCATCATCTTGCTTTCGAACGGGCCGGGGGCGATGGCGTTCACGATGATCTTGCGGGGCGCCAGGTTGTGGGCGAGGTGGCGCGTGAGCTGATGGACCGCCGCCTTGCTTGATGAGTAGGCGTAGGTCTCCATCGCGGGCGCCTGGAGCCCGTCGATCGAGCCGATGTTGATGACGCGGGCCGGGTCGGCGGCGCTGGCGGCGGCTTCGAGCTGGGGCAGGAGGAAGCGGGTGAGGTGGAAGATGCCCTTCACGTTCAGGTTCATCACCTTGTCGAAGGCATCGTCGGGGTAGTCGGCGATGGGAGCGCCCCAGGTGGCGCCGGCGTTGTTCACCAGGATGTGGAGCTTCGGCTCGCGCTTCGCGATCTCCCCTGCGAGGAAGCGGCAGCCGGCCTCGGTGCCCAGGTCGGCTGGGATGGAGATGCACTCGCCGGTCTTCGAGAGCTCGGCGGCGACGGCGTTGCAGACGTCCGCCTTGCGGGAGGAGATGTAGGTCTTCGCGCCGGCCTCGACGAAGCCACGGGCGATCATGAGGCCGATGCCGCGGGAGCCGCCGGTGACGAGCGCGACCTTGCCGGAGATATCGAAGAGGTTGGACATGGTGGTGCCTCCCGGGCGAGCGATGTAGCCGGAGGATAGGGGGAGGAGGTGGAAGGGAGAAGCGAGGAGCGCCGGCCGTCGCATCCGAGGCGCGCCAGGGATGGCGCGCTGCGATGTTACCACCTCGAAGGCTCGGGCCCCCAGCACGGAAAGGGAGGGCCGCGGCCGGTTACGGGCTCGACACAGCCGTCGCCTTCAACTCCGGCGGCTGCGTGGGATCATCGCAGGGCGGCAGCTCCGGGATGGGGATAGTCGCTCCAACGCGGTTCGTTGGCGGCCCGCCGCGGCGGGGGGCCGGCGCCATGAACTGGAGGGCGAGCGGCTCTGGCGGTCCGCACCAGTTCTCAAGTTCCACTGACACGAGGTGCACCGACGAACCGGTTTCGAGGGTGGCTTCAAGATCGGAGACCACCGGGTTGCCCTCCACGGGGAGCGAAAGCTCGGCAGGAACGCGCGCCACGTTGCCGCCTGGAGAGCGTTCCGGGCTTTCGACGAGCCGCACCAATTCGTATGACGCCTCGCTGGATAGCTCGCAGGGGGAAGCAACGTGCCGGTCGCTCAGACCTACCGCGCGAAGGAATCCCTCGTACCACTCGGGTTCGCGGAGGGTGGCTGAGAGGTCCATGCGTGCGACGGCGCCGGTGGTGTCCACAGTCGAGTCCCAGCGGATGTTTTCGACCGCGCAGGCGGGGTAGGTGTCCTTCGCCGCGAGATCGCCGCCGTGCCGGAAGGCGAAAACGACGACGGCGACGGCAGCTGTGGCGGCGACAGCCCCACCTGTGGCGGCGGCGATCTTCCAGGCGGCGGGCATGGCCAGCAGCGCGAGGCGTCGCGACATCCGTGCCGGCCACCCCTGGTACTGGCGCCACCATGCGATGGCTTCTTCTCTCGAAGCCAGATTCAGCCTTGAGAGGATCTCGCTGACATGCCACTTTGCACCGTCGAGTGTGAGTCCCAGGTGCTCCGCAATCTGGGCATTCGTGCGCCCTGCAGCCATGAGCTCAAGGACCGTCTGCTGGCGCGGCGTGAGGCCGTGCTTGTGCCGGGTCTCATAGTGCGGAGGGCGGTTGGCCATGGCATCACTGTGCCCGAACCGGGTGACGAAAAACCTACCTTATGACGATAATGCCGAACTGTCTTGCTCTCTCGCCAGGGGTGTTGGGCGGAAGCAGACCGCGTACAGCGATATGCTAATCTGCCTGTATGCGTACCACGCTCAATATCGATGACGATCTCCTGAAGGAGGCGAAGATCATGGCGGTCCGGGAGGGGACGACGCTTACCGCCCTGCTCGAACGGGCCCTGCGGGAATTCATCGCGCCCAAATGGTCAGGTGACTGGGAAATACCCGCGCACATCGACCGGAACGACGCTGCGGCCGTCGTGGCATTCATCGCTGAGGTGGAATCCAAGCAACGCTTGCGAGGGAAGTGGGAATTGCCCCCTCCGCATCACGGCGAGCCGGCACCCGGCCTCAGTTTTGAAAGCATTTCCAAACTGATCGACGAGGTCGAGGGGCCATTTGCTCGTCCCTGACGTCAACATCCTTCTGTCCGCCGAGTTCTATGACCTCGCACACCACCGGGTCGCGAGGGCCTGGTTGAGAGACGCCTGCGATGGTCATGAGCTTGTCGGGATTCCAGGGCCGGTTCTGAGCGCGTTCGTCCGCATTTCGACCAATCCGCGGGTTTTCGGCGGGCCGCACTCGCCGGAGCTAGCGTTCCGGCGAGTGCGAGAGCTTCTTGCTACGCCTGCAGCGGTCGCTCTCCACGAAGGACCACGGCACTGGGAACTCTTCGAACGAATCTGCCTCCAATCGGGGATTACCGGCCCGCACGTCAGCGACGCCTACCTGGCCGCCTTCGCAATCGAGAACAACGCCACGTTCGTGACCTTCGACCGTGGGTTCCAGCGGTTCCCGGGTCTCCGCGTCATCGAACCGGCATAAGCAGGCTCCGAAAGAACGACAGGCCGCCCATCGGGCGGCCTGTTTCGTTGTTGCGAGTTGCGAGCGCTTAGCTGACGCGCTCGAAGATGGTGGCGATGCCCTGGCCGCCGCCGATGCAGAGGCTGACGATGCCGAAGCGCCCGCCGGTGCGCTCCAGTTCGTGCATGAGCTTGACGGTCAGGATTGCGCCGGTAGCGCCGAGCGGGTGGCCGAGGGCGATCGCGCCGCCGTTCGGGTTCACCTTGGCCGGGTCCAGCACGAGTTCGCTGCTGCAGGCGCAGGAGACGCTGGCGAAGGCCTCGTTCAGCTCGATGACGTCGACCTGGTCGAGGGTCATCTGCGCCCTGGCGAGCGCCTTGCGGATGGCCGGGATGGGGCCGCTACCCATGATCGACGGGTCCACGCCGGCTTCGGCGCGGGCCACGATGCGCATGCGCGGGGTGGCGCCGAGTTCCTTCGCCTTTGAGGCGCTCATGACGGTGAGGGCGGCAGCGCCATCGTTGATGCCGCTGGCGTTGCCGGCGGTCACGACGCCGCCTTCCTTGAAGGCCGGGCGGAGCTTGCTCAGAGCCTCGACGGTGGTGGCGCGGGGGTACTCGTCGACATCGAAGACCTTCTCCTCGCGGCCGATTTTCACAGTCAGCGGGGCGATCTGGTCGACGAAGCGGCCGGCTTCGATGGCGGCGATGGCGCGGCGCTGGCTCTCGGCCGAGAACTCGTCCTGGGCCGCGCGGCTCACTTCGAACTGGTCGGCCAGGTTCTCGGCGGTGATGCCCATGTGGTAGCCCTTGAAGGGGTCGCTGAGCATGTGGATGATGCCGTCTTCGACGCTATCGTGCCCGAGGCGGTAGCCCGCCCGCGCCTTGCGCAGGTAGAAGGGCATGCGCGTCATGTTCTCGGCGCCGCCGGCAACCACGACTTCCGCGTCGCCGCTCTGGATGAGGCGGGAGGCGGTGTTGATGGCCTCGAGGCCCGAGCCGCAGATGCGGTTGACGTTCATGGCCGGTGTGCCGATGGGGAGGCCCGCCTTCACGGTTGAGTGGCGCGAGAGGTAGGCGTCCTCGGCGACCTGGCCGACGATGCCCATGACCACCTGGTCGACGTTTTCGGGGGCGATGCCCGCGCGGGCGACGGCCTCGCGGATGACGTGCGCTCCAAGGTCGGAGGCGGGGACATCAGCGAGGGAGCCCTGGAACTTGCCGATGGCAGTCCGGACGCCGCTGGTAATGACGACATCTTCCATTGTTCAATCCTGAGTGCGGAGTGCCGGGGTGCCGCCGACGCGCGGCCCGCGGAGTGCACGGTTTCGTCATTGTACGGAGGCGGAGTACCCGATGCCAGCGGATAGGAGCGGAGGGAGCCATAGGTGGGGGCTATGGGAGGGTGGCCGCTCAGCGCGCCGGCTCGAGGGAGAGCGCCCATGAGCCGCGGATAATGCGCCCGCCGGTGCCGTGATACAGGCGTACTGTGCCCTCCCAGTCGGCCGGCCGGTACGGGAACCAGAAGGCCGTTGTACCTGCGAAAACCGCGCCCCCCTGGTCCTTCCGGTACTCGCTGATCGACCCGGCCGTGACGGCCGCCGTCCCACCTGGCAGCACGGCGTGCACGTTCTCGGCGGCTTCGAAATTGCCTGCGAGGTGGAAGGCTATCGCCTCAGTCGAACTCCCAACGCGTGTAATCCTCCCCAGCTCGACAAAGCGAACAGGGGACTGCCCTGGCGCCGAACCAATGATGTCTCCCGCAGCCACCTCCACAAGCAACTTGCCGCTTTCATCCGGCACCCCTCGTGAAAGCACCGCCGGCACGTTGATATCGGAAAACACCTCCGCAGGGGTCGACGCGATAGTCCATGGGCCAAGGACGACGATTGGCGAAGTCCCGAACGGAGTGGGAGGAAAGCCCAGCTCCAGCACCCCACCGTCTTCCATAGACCTGAGCACTCCGCCGGTCAGCCGGTCACTGCCGACAACCAGGACCGGCTCCGCCAACATCACCACCGGTTCTTCCGCAACTACCTCGACAGTGACGAGCGTCTCGCTGGACGACCGCACGGCGGAAAGGAGCCGCACCGATATCCCGCCCTCAGCCACGGACGACGCATTCCGGGCCACGAGCCGCTCGATCCGTAGCGCTTCGTGCAACGAACCTGAAACTACCAATGGGAGCGTCCAGTCGCCATTCACGCGGAGCGTTCCGCCGTCCTTGAATGCAAGGTCAACGCTACGAATCCGCACCAGGGGCGAAACGCCCGGGACTAAAGGTGCGAATCGAAGGATGACGGGCCCTCCACCACGAGGTTGCAGAAGCACTCCATCGCCCGCGTCGATCGGAGTGAGCCCCGCATCCACAAGCCCCTCTGCAGGCACCGTTACGGTAGTGACACCGGGGAACCGGGCGTCGTCCTCGACAGTGGCAACGAACTGCACCCAGGTCCCGGTTCCACTGAATGTTGCCCCGATGAGCTTGATGGTGATCCCAGCATCGGTGGCGGAAGCATCTTGCGCTGTTTGCAGCGGGCGCAATAAGCCGTCGGAGCTCGAACGCGCGAGCCACGAACCGCCGAGGAATATTGAAAGCCCGATGGCCCCGCCAGCGGTAATAATGAGTATCCTTCTGCGTATGCTGCTACTGTATAGAGTTGTCATTGTGAGTTACTCCGCTACTGCCAACAATAGTTATAGCCAAAGAAAGTAAGTGGCCTACGCTCGCTCAAGAAGCATGCTGAATAGCTCGAGTTGTGCGGAACTGGTTCCAAGATAATCTTGCCCTCTTGGTCTCATGAACGTGTAATTGCTGCTAAAGGG
>JAANMV010004591.1_pt1 | contig 10714 bp, 11 predicted proteins | sample 7279661 | NCBI WGS metagenome assembly JAANMV01 (sample SAMN14094540, study PRJNA606508) | bioreactor metagenome | isolation source: A lab-scale SPAN reactor treating ammonium-rich wastewater day 121 | place: Ireland: Galway | collected 2017-05-16 | reverse complement strand
CGGCGAAGCTATTGGAAAACTGCAAATCGATAGCGATCCATATAGCGAACGTATTATACCCGCAAAATAGGAAATTGTACAAATTTATACGTAAAATTTTTTCGGTGCCTAAATCTCACTAATTCCCCGGCGCGCCGGTTGTCGCGATAGACATGGAACATCGCTGCAAAGCGGCGTTTGAAAACTAACTTTTTTGTGGGTACTATTGCATGCCTTTGGTCGGCGAATATCTAAAAATCCCCTCGATTGCCACGTTCTGATTTTCGAAAAGATTTATTCGCGGACGTTTGCCGACGTATTCCTCGCCGGTGTCCGTATAGACCATTTCGACGACCGGATGAAGCGGGCGCTCGACAGGCGCTTCCACGGCCACGGCGATTGCGCCGTTCGACAGCTTCAGATAGCAGTTGCGAGGATACAACAGCACGCTTTTCGCGAACGCCCTGAACACAGTGCTCGAAACCGAGCTTCTCGTAAGCAAATAGATTTGTTCATACGCCTTTTGCGGCGCAAGCGCCTGCCGGTAATCTTTCGGCGTGAGCATCGCGGCAAATTTGTCCGCGAGCGAAATAATCTGGCTGAAAATGTGAATGTCGTCGCCCCGGAGGTTTCTCGGATATCCGCCGCCGAAATAATTTTCGTGATGTTCCATCGCCACCACCGGCAGCGTGGAAAAAAACCTGCCCAGTTCTTGCGTCATTTGGCGCGTGAAGTATGTGTGCTTTTTTATTTGCGCGAATTCCAAATTCGTAAGCTTGCCCGGTTTGTTGAGTATCGAGCGGTCGATTTTTATCTTGCCGATGTCGTAAAACATTCCGCACATTCCAAGCTCGATTAGGGCGGGAATGTTGAAATCGAGTTCGACGCCGATGATAAGCGCGTACACCATCGCAAGATTGCAATGCTTAAGCTCGGGATGCGTAAGGAACTCCGCCTGATACAGCAGCTCGAAAACGAGCCGGGAATGAGTCGCGATTTCGCGCACGTGGCCGATAACTTCTTCGACCGCCGGCACTATCTGCAAATCGCGGCATAGGCTTTGCGGATGCGCCCAGTTCGGTAAATTGAGTTTGAGCAAAAGCTCGAAGCCCGCTCGAAGCTCGGCCGCGCCGGCCGCGTCGCCCCTGCCGTAAAGCAGCGCTTTAAGCACCGGTACGCTGTCGTCTTCGAAGCGAACGCTGACGCGCTCTATGCCGTGCTCGGCGATTTTGGAAATAAGCTCGTCCGTCAACTCCGTTCCGAATCTGAGCCATATCGAGCCGCGATGCTCCAAGTCTTTGGAGAGCTTCATGCCCGGAAAAAGATACGCGGGCGATAAGGAGAATTCATGCTCGATAAAATCCACGGCGGTGCTCCTGCGCGAAGGCGCGGGAGTGAAAGATTAGCACACGGGATTACGGCTCGAAAATCTGCACGCGCGAGTTCGCGGTGTCGCAGGCGTAAAGCAGCCCCGTGGTCGCGTCGAAAGCGATTCCCTGCGGGCTGTCCGCGCCGAACTTGCCGCTTTGGCTTCCGCGGCTGCCGAACAGATAATCGAATTCGCCGGACGAGTCAGCGACGATAATCCGTCCGACGCCCGCGTCGGCGGCGAAAATCGCGCCGCCCGCGCCGAATGCAAATCCTGCGGCGGTTCCCAGGGGCGGAACGTTCGTGATTCCCCGAAATTCGAACGAGGTTTCGAAATCCAATTCCGCGCCGTATTTCAAAATCCTGCCGCCCGTCTTGTCGGATACGAAAAGAGCGCCGTCCGGGCCGAACGCGATGAAGCCCGGCGTTCCCAGCGCTTCGCTACCCGCTTCGCCGAAGTGTCCGAGGTAGGTGCCGCTCGGCGTGTAATACTGAATCCTTCCGTTCCCCGTATCCGCGACGAATACCACGCCGTCGGCGCGCACGGCGACGCATTCCGGCGATTGCATGTTGCCAAGACCGGATCCGGAGTTTCCGAAAAGTTTGTCGCTCGACAGACCGGCGTCCAAAACGTGTATTCTGGCGTTTCCGGCGTCCGCAACGTAAACTCGCCCGCCGTCCGGCGACACCGCGATTCCTCTCGGCGAATCGAACTTGAACGAGCCGAATCCGGAAGAGCCAACCGAGCGTTTGAACTTGCCGTCGCGGCCGAAAACGAAAATTTTGTTTTTCTCCGCGTCAGTTACCAGAACTTCGCCGGCAGCCGGCAAAATCGCAATTCCCCAAGGCGCGGCAAGCTCGGATGCGGTGCCTTCCGTTGAATTCAGCATCCCGTAGAAATCCGTGCCGCGAACTTCCGCACGCGTGTAACCCGACTGCGGGCTTTCGAGGCCGGACGTTGAAACCACCGATATTTTGTAAAAGAAACTTCCCGTTCCCGCCGGTTTTTCGGAAAACGTGGGCAAGGTTATCGGGTCCGCGTTCGCCTTCGAATATTCGCCGTCCGCCGCCGAAGAGCGATAGACGTTGAAACTTTCCGTAAGCGGATAATCCGGCATCGTCCAGTCCAGTCTGACCACGGTTTTTGTCGCCACTTCAACCGATGGCGCTTGGGGCGCGGGGGGCGGCACTTCGGAAATCAGCGGGCTCATAATCGCGTACTTGCCGAACTTGCCAATCGCCGCCGCCGCGTACTTCAGGTCGGCGCCGAGCTGGGCATCGATTTCCGAATCCCGCCATTCTTTTAGAGATTCGCTGTATTTGTAAAGTATAAGCGAAGAGCCTTCCGGCCAGCCATGCCCGGCAGCGAGAGACAGCTTCAATGTCACTTGCCCGCCGATATCGTCCGCCGCTTTTTCCTCTTCGCCGCCTGAATTTTCGCCGTCACCGTCTTCGCCGCCGCCTTCGCCGCCTTCCCCTTCGCCGCCGTCTCCTCCATCCGCCGGCGGAGCGGGCTCATCGGGCGCGGCCTTAATCAATCGGAATTCCGCCGCGCCGATAGGCACCCGGCCTTCCGGAAGTCCGGAAGTTCCGTCCGCCGCGCTAAAGCCGGTCAAGCCCACTTTTGCGCCGGTTTTGAAAAGGTCCGCGGGAAATGTAACGGACGCGCGGCCGTCTTCGGTCGTAAGCGTGATTTCGCCAGCCGCATCGACTGGTTTGTTTTTGTAAATCAGCGCGCCGGTGTTTTTTTCGCCGCCGCATCCGAAGACCGCCGTCGCGAATACGGCAAGCGCCAGCGCCGCAAAAAACCTGTTCAAGTGCGGTTTCAATTTCAGCTCGTGGTTACGAATTCTTCGAAATAAACGAATCTAACTTGACCTAGTTCGGGATCGATAAGCTTGTTTAGCGCGATGCGGATTTCGTTTTTGACTTGAGTCTTGCCGTCTTCGTCGAGAACGTCGCCGAGCGATTTATGCGTAAGAATATCCAATATGGTGTCTTGAAATCTCGGCCTGAACGCTTCCATATGCGCCATGAGCGGGCTTTGCTCCGCGTGCGCGGCTATTTCGGGCGCAGGCTCGGCCGGGGCTTCGCCATGGCCGCCGGCTTCGGCTTTACTTTCCGCGCCTTTCCCCGCCTTGGCTTTTTCCGCCGCCATTAAAAGCCGGCCTGCGGAAATATCCGCGAGTTCCAGCGAAATCGTGGTTTTAAGGTAGCCGCCGCCCATTAGGTTGCACCTGAAAGTCGGAAGCGAAAACATCGCCTCGACGGGCACCACTTCTTCGATAGGAATTTCTTCCTCCGCGTGCGCGTCGTCCGTTGGGTTTTTCGGCACCATGCCCTTGACGAAAAACACCATAAGCGCGATCGAAACCGCAATGCTCCCTACCGCGGTGACCGCGAGCATGACCGGCATCGGCAGTCCGCCCTTTCCGGCGGGCTTTGTGCCGGGCGCAGCTTCAGAGACATCCTTTTCTTCATCGGCCATAGCATCGCTCCAAATTACAAACGCGGCATAACCGCACAATCACCCCCGCCGGTAGCTGTAGCTTCTGGCGGTGGTTTCGTCCACGAAATATACGCGATTGTCCGCCGGAATTCTCGACGCCCTGGGGTCGTCCTTGGGGTAATAGACCTGCTTGGACATATCGCCTATAAACTTGAAATCGCCGCGCTTCGTTTCGAGTTCGTCCGCCCAATTCATCATTTGGCTTCCGAACCTCGGTTTGTCCAGGCCGCTCGCGTACGACACGAACCAGGCGAAAAGCCCGATCGCCAATATCACGATCACGACCGAAACGGCGGATACACGCATCTTCTTCATTCGAGCTCACTCCCGGATTGCGGAGAAGGAATTGCCGCGCCGGAAACCGGATTCGCAAAAATCGAAACGGACGACATTCCTTAATTTCCTCCGCCTCCTCCAAAGTTTACCCTGTCCGCGCCCCGCGCGCTACGCAATATGATAATTTCCACTCGTCGGTTTCTTGCGCGCGCTTCGGAAGTGTTCGACGGATCCACCGGTCTGCTGTCCGCGTACCCCGCCGCGCTAAGCCGATTTTCGGGAATCCCGTCGTAAACAATCAAATATCTGAGCACCGCGGTCGCTCTGGCGGTGGACAGCTCCCAGTTGCTGGGGAATCGAGCGGTGCTAATCGGTCTGTCGTCGGTGTGTCCCTCGATTTGAATCATATTCGGAACTCGGCGGAGAATGGGGCCGATTGCGTCCAGCGCCTTTTTGAACTGCGGTTTGAGGTCCGCTTGACCGCTGTCGAACAGAATGTTGTCCGGACTTATCGAGATTACGATGCCGCGCTCGTTGTAATCCACGCTGACGTCCGTGCCTTCCACGCCTTCTAGTTCGAATGCCTTTTCGATTTCCTCTTCGATTGCCGCGCCGAGAACACCGAATTCGAAAATGTCGATCGGAGTCACGCCGCCTTCGCCGCCTAGCCCGTCGAGAGGTGTTTCGCCGCCGGCCTCGTCGAAAATCGGAATTTTCGCCGCCGCGCCCGCCGTCACCGGCCGGCTTGCGCCGAAGCCTTCGCGAAGCGATTCCGCCGCCGCCTGGAATTTCTTAAGGTCAACCGTGGCCATCGCGAAAAACACGACGAACATGACCATCAAAAGCGTAATCATGTCCGCGTACGTGATAAGCCACCTTTCGCTTCCGCCATGACTTTCTTCGTGCTTTTTCTTGCGCGGCATGTCAGGCGGTTTCCTCCTTGACCCTCATTCTGGGCGGCAGGAACGCGGAAAGCTTTTCACGGACGATGCGCGGGTTGTCGCCCGATTGAATGGACAAAATTCCTTCAATCATTATTTCCATAATGAGGATTTCTTCTTCGTTCGCAACTTTCAGCTTGTTCGCGAGCGGCAAAAACAAAGCGTTGGCGCTTACCACGCCGTACAGAGTGGCGATGAATGCCGCCGCGATTGCGGGGCCGAGACTTCCGGGGTCGCTCAGGTTGCCGAGCACGTGGACGAGGCCCATAACGGTGCCGATAATCCCGAAAGTAGGCGCGAATCCGCCGAGATTTTCCATATACTTCGCTCCCGCAAGGTGGCGGGATTCGATGAACGAAACCTCTGTCTGCAAAATGTCCTTTACTAGGTCGGTGTCGGTGCCGTCGATTACCAATTGAACGCCGGATTGCAGAAACTTGTTTTCGACTTCCCGTATGTCTTCTTCGAGAACGAGCAGTCCTTCCCTGCGCGCCTTTTCGGCGAACTTCGTGAATAGGTCGATTATTTCGAGCGAATTGTGAGAGCGGCGCATAAAGGCGTTTTTCAGGATACCGGGCAGGCCGATGGTGTGCGCAAGCGGGGCGCTCGTTATTCCCGCGCCGAAAGTTCCGCCGAATACAATCGTTGCCGCGGAAAGCTGGATAAGCTGGTCAAGGTGGCCCCCTTCGAGAATGAAGCCGCCCAGAAAGCCGCCGAAGCATACGATAATGCCGATAATAGTCGCAAGATCCATCGCGTTACCCCAGGTTCGCCAGCGCCGGGCGGCACAGCAAAGCGAGATTATCGCGTATGTGCGCGCCGCGCGCCGCGGCACTTATATTATCGGACTTTCACTCCCGTTTCTGAACAATATCCGGCGCCGGGTCAGGCTATTCGTGTCCGGTTTTTGTAAATGCTTTGACAAATGCCGATTGCGATGAACATCGTGAGTAGCGAATTGCCGCCGTAGCTGAAAAACGGCAGCGGAAGACCGGTGACGGGAAGCACGCCGAGATTCATGGAAATGTTGACGAGCGCCTGGAAAAACACCATCGCGCTCACCCCGTACGCGATAAGCCGCTGATATTCGCTTCCCGCATTGTCGCCGATGCGCGTAAGCCGCACGATGACCAGCATGAACAGCCCGATTACGAACGCGCTGCCGAGAAATCCGCCCTCTTCCGCGAGGACGCTGAAAATAAAATCCGTGTGGTCGTTCGGCACGAAATTGCCGTGAACTTGAGTGCCTTGACGCAGCCCTTTGCCGAAAACGCCGCCGCTACCCACCGCGATTTTCGCCTGGTGAACGTTATATCCGCTTCCGAGAATGTCCGCTTCGGGATTGACGAAGCTGATTATGCGCTCCCTTTGATAGTCTTTCAGCGCGAACCAGCCGGGAACCGCCACGAGCGCCACGGCAAGGATAAAAACCGGCAAAAACCTGCGCGCCTCTTTCGATACGAAAAGAAGGGTCACGAATATGGCGATGAATACTAGCGCGGTTCCGAGGTCGGGCTGATTGACGATAAGAACCATCGTGCCGAGCAGCACGATTAGCGACGTCCAGAATTTCCCCGCGGTAAATCCGCCGGGCGACGTAAACAGGTGGCTCATTATCAGCAGAAATCCGATTTTCGCCCACTCGCTCGGCTGCAGCCGCACGAGTCCGAGGCTTATCCACCTTTGCGCGCCGCCCGCCGTGTGGCCGAGGAGGATAACCAAAATCAACAGCGCGCTCATCGCTATCAAAATCGCGCTCCAGTGAACCGGCGGGCGCGTGAAATCCGCGCGTGAAAATATTCTGTACGCGGCGATGGAAAGAATCACCCACACGAGTTGCAGTTTGAGAAATCTCGATATCCCAAGAAACGGCCCCGCGCCGGTGTCCGGGTCGGGCGGCTGATACGTCGCGCTGTAAAGATAAACGAGGCCGATAATCGTGAGCGCGGCGACGAGCGCGTTGAGCCAAAGGTCGCCCTTGAGTTTTTCAGAACCTTTCTCGCTTCTACCGAACTTGCGCGTCATTCAATCGCTCCGCCGAAAATCACCCGACGTTTTCGGCAATCGAACGTTCGAGCGCTTCGAAAAACTTCCTCAGATCGCCTTGGAAAGCCGGCTTGTCGCTTACGCTCACGGTCTTTCCGTTTTTCATGACTATCGAAATCGAATCGACCGCTTTTTTCTGTGACGACTTTATCGAGTAATAGACGATAAGCATTACTATCGCCAGAAACAGCCCCATGCGCTCGACGAAAATCGCAAGCAAAATAGCGAACAGCCATATGCAACCCGGTTTAAAACCGGCACAGCCTTCCTTTTTGCTTTCCCTGCCGAGCCAATATATCGAGTATATTTCGGAAATCGGATAGGTTCTTCCCTCTATCGAATATCTTAAATTTGTAACGAAACCGGCACGGCCGCGATAATAATGAGTTTCCGCTTGCCGCCCTTCCGCACCGCTTTCCCCGCCACCGCCGGATGGAGCGCGAACGTCCAGAGTCGTCGTCAAAATCCGGCCCGTCTCCGGTTCCGGTTTCCCGCCGGCGTCCGCCGGAATTTCCGCCGCGGATTCTCTTTGCGGCACCGGTTCGACAGCATCCTCCGGCTCATAAGCTTCCGGCGGCTCCGATTCGTATTCCGTTAATGCCGCATCGCCGGTTTCGTCTTCCGTCCGGGATTTATGCTCGCTTTTGTCAGGCTCCGCGCCGTCATCGGCTTCGAGCAAATCGGGCGGCACTTCCTTCAAATCGGGCTCGTCCGGCGGCCCGCCCTTGAGCAAGTCTTCCAGCGCGATGTCGAGTGCGGCTTTGATTTCGCGCGGCGCGTCGCCCACCATCGCCCGGTGTTCGATTAGCGGCGCACCTTTTACCGTAATCCGCACGGACGGAAAGGGCCGCTCCTTCAGCTCGACCAATTCCACTGCGGAAAGCTCGTGCAACTCGTTTTTGTAAACAAGAAAGGCGCTGGATATAACGAAAGTGTCGTCGTGGTAATAGATTTTCGGCGGTTTTTGCGCCGACATCGGCGCCGCGGCCGCGATTGCGATTTTAAACTCGTGTACGCCGGAAGAATGAGAAAGCGCGGTGGATTCGGGCGGATGCGCGGCCCCCGAGGCGTAATCGCGCGCGAGAACCGCGGTCAAACCCGATATCAAATACCCGCCTGCCACGCACACCGTCTCGCGCCGGAAAAGCACGCGCGGCGCGCCGCCGCCGTGTTCGTCTGTTGCCGAATTCGCCATCGCAGACCGATTATATCAGCAATGCGAGCGCGGCATCGCCGGCGTCCGCCAGACTCGATATAGTTCAAGAAATAAAAAGGCTATAATCGCGGCGTGGAATGGCTTAACAAGAACTCGCCGTTCTTCACGCTTCTGCAGGAGAGCAGGGCGCTTTTCGCCGTCGAACTCGCAAAGAATTTGATTGTGCTTTCCGTATCGCAAGGCTATTTCCGCGGGATTGGCGACCTGATGCACGACCCCATCGGTTTGCCGTTCAAGAAAATCGCCGGCGGCAATCCGGCTTCGTTCGAGCAGCTAAAACACGTCGCTCGCGAAAAAATTCCGTATGCGCCCGTCGCGTTCGTAATGCATCCGCCATTTCCGGCGCCAAGAAACGTTCGCGGTCAGGCGATAGGCGGGGTCGGCGCGGCCGCAACGCTTATTTTGGAACGCGAAGTCTTACCCTATCAAGACGCCGGCGAAATACCTCTAAAGCCCGAATCCAATTTCGCATCCGTTTCTCACTCCGAATTGTTCAGAGCCTACGAAGAAATGGCAGGCCTGCGCCAGTGCCTTACGAGCGCGGAAGAGCGGATAAAAGCGTTCGAACTCGAAATGCGATTTCGGGGAATGTATATAAAACTCCTGTCGGATATCGCCGAAAAGGCGCGCGAGCTTTCTTCGCTCGCGCTCATACTGACGGCAAGAATCGAACCTTCGCCCGAATGCCGCGAGCTTGCGGAAAAACTCGAAGACGCGGGACTGGAAATAAGCGAATCGGCGATGCGGCTTGCACGCGCACTAAAGTAACTGTTCGGTTACAATTGTCGATTAAGGCTGCGGTTTTCCGGGTTCGGAGCCGGCCGCTTCTTGCGGAAAAACGCCGCCGCATCCGCGAAAGAAAAAATCGTATGCGATGACCGCCGCGGTCGAGCCGACGTTGAGCGAGTTTTTCATCCCGAACATCGGCAACTCCAACGCCGCGTCGCAATGTTTCAAGACGCCGCGCTGCACGCCCGTTATTTCGCTGCCGAGGACGATTGCCGCGGGAGTTTTCCATTCGTGCCGGGGCAAGGGCACGCTGCCTTCCGCAAGCTCTGCGGCGACGACCTGATAGCCGCGCGCTTTAAGGTCGAGTACGGTTTCCTTCGTCGAGTCCGCGTGCGCGAACGTAAGAAACCTGTACGCGCCGCCGCCCGTGCGCTCGATTTCGCGGCTGGGGGGCACTTCGGTTATTCCGCAGAGATACACGAATTCCGCCCGAAGAGCGTCGGCGATTCTGAAAACCGCTCCGACGTTCCACGCGTAATGAAAGTTGTCGCAGACGAGCGTCAGCGGAAGCCGGGGCAGCCTCGCATACTCGCGCCTTCCCGGCCGCCTTTTCCTTAGCTCGATAGTCGTAAGCGGCCTTGCCACGCCGGAATCGTATCACCAATCCTTGGATGAAATAAATTTGCGTTGCTAGCATACGATTTTGATGATTCTAGACTCGAACTCACTAATTCCCCGCCGAACAAATCCGCCGCATGGGTGTCATAAATATCGCAGGGAGAAGCGAGGGAGCGTCGATGTCGTAGCAGCCGAAGCGGCAATGCATACATCCAAGGAGGTGTATAGAGATGAAATGGACTTTGGCTTTTGCGTTATTGCTGGCGGTTTCGCTTTTCGGCGCGCCCGCCTCGGCGGACCACTTCAAGGGCACCGTGCTCTTTTCCGACGGCAGGCTGGACTATGCGACGGTGAGTTTGGGCGATACTCATAGCGACGCATATCTTTCGTACTATCGCGGAAGCGTGCCGGGCTATCGAGGAACGCTTTTGTACGACCCGTATAACCGCATTTGGGTCGCCGGCCCGATCAGATACCGCCCCGCGACGTTCTATTTCGACGGCAGGAAGATTCGCGGCCGCGTGCGCGAGTTCGGCGACGGAACGAAGGATTCACGTTTCTTTTTCGGCGACAACGGCCACGTTTATCAGCGCGTCGACTATTACCGCTCGTACGATTCGCATTCCCAAAAGGGCAAAGGAAGCAAAGGAAAGGGCAGAGGCAAAGACCGCGGCCGCGGACATGACAAAGTGAAGGCTTACAGCTTTTGGGTAGACTTGTCCGAACGAAGATTCGGCGACCCGGTTTACGTGGCATACGGCGAGGAGCGCCCGTCGCGCAGGGATTTGCAAAACTGCGCACGCGAATTATGGGCTTACGATTACGGCAACTGGCATGACTTTCATCCGGTAAGGCCGGTTAACCTCGACCCGCTACCCGACGAGGATAGGCTCTCGCTTGGATTTTCGATTTCGTTCAAACTTTAGCCCGCTTTTCGTGATTTCGGCGGCTACCCTCTTCCGCCGGTGAATTCGCTTTTTAAGGCTCCGTCCGGCTCCGGGCGGAGTCGCTGTCGGTTTTAATCGCGTGAAT
>JAANMV010004590.1_pt1 | contig 10716 bp, 7 predicted proteins | sample 7279661 | NCBI WGS metagenome assembly JAANMV01 (sample SAMN14094540, study PRJNA606508) | bioreactor metagenome | isolation source: A lab-scale SPAN reactor treating ammonium-rich wastewater day 121 | place: Ireland: Galway | collected 2017-05-16 | reverse complement strand
CGAACAAGCGCGAGCGGCCGCCGTGGCGGCTGTCGACCGACTGCGCGATAACGACATCGTGTCGATCGTTACCTACGACTCGACCGTCAACGTGGTCCTGCCGGCCACCAAGGCCTCGGATCGCAAGCGTATCAAAGAGCAGATTCGCGCCATCCAAGCTGGTGGCAATACTGCGCTCTACGCTGGTGTGAAGAAGGGGGCGGATGAGATCAAAAAGTTCTTGGATGATAAACGCGTCAACCGGGTGATTCTCCTGTCCGATGGATTGGCCAACGTCGGTCCTTCATCGCCTGCCGAACTTGAAGAACTGGGGCAAAAGCTGATTGAACAAGGGATCAGCGTTTCGACGATGGGCTTGGGGCTGGGCTACAACGAGGATTTGATGAGCCGTCTGGCGCTGGCCAGCAGTGGTAGCCACGTGTTCATCGAAGACGCAGAGAACTTGGTGCAAGTCTTTCAGAATGAGTTCGACGACGTATTGAGCCTGCCGGTAATCCGCGATCGACGAGTGATTGCGCACGTAGAGATCGCCGACCCGGCTGACCGCGCCGGCGCCCAGACCGAGATGGTCGAACTGCGCGAGCGTGGTGTAGCCGCCGATGTCATGGCGCAGGCAGCCAAGCTCCTGCGCCATCGTCAGTTCGTCGTGAGGCAGGGCGAAGTGGCCCAGACCGATGAAGCGGTAGCCAGCCGCGGCGAGGCGCTCGATGCCGCAGCGGTGCAATGCTTGGGTGACATCGGCCGGCGCGAGGCTGAGGCGCCGCGAGGCGGGGGCCGGCAGTTGCCGGTAATCGAACATCGAGACGCGGTCGGGCTGCAGCTCGATGATCGAGTCGAGCTTGCGCGCGAAGCTGGTGGGCGTCTGCCAGGAACGACCGTAGCCGAGGTCCACGTTCACCGAGAGGTAGTGCAGCGTGCGTGCCGCCTCGATCAGTGCGCGGATGCGGCTGGTGCTCTGGAAATACTCGACGGAATTGCCCAGATCGGCATGCAGGTCGGGGACGCTGACGCTCAACTGGTTGAAGCCCAGCTCACGCAAGACGCCGACCAGCGGCCAATCAGCATGGGCGAGTTCGACCTCGACGCTGAATTCGTTCGGCTCATGAGGGTTGAGCTCAAAGCGTGATTGCAGATGGCCGACCAGCCGCCGCAACTGGTCGAGGCTGGCGCGGCCGGCGTTGAGCTGCAGACGCTCAACGCGGGGATGCTCGCCGAGGTGACAGGCGAGCAGGTCGATTTCGCGCTCCAGATCGGCGATGTAGAGCGTCAGCTCGTCGTGCGGCAGCAGCGGTAGCTGCACGGCGAGGGAAAGGGGGCGTTGTGCCTTGCGGCTGTCGCGCAACGCGCGCAGCAGGTCGAGCGGTGCGATCGCGGTGGTGAAATCGGCAGTTCGCGGGTACCCGCACTGATGCGGGTCAAGCTGCCCGTAACGTTGCATCAAGTGGTCGTTCCAGCGTACAGAGCCAAACATTTGAGCCTCCGAACGGCGCGTATGTATTGGCAATGTGGTCATAGAAGCCTCTTGGAGCGTTGATAAGGGTCAAGACCTAGTCGATTAGTGGGTTAAGGGGTGACGCAATGCACCAAAGGCAGTCGTCGCGGCCAAGCAAGCTGCCTTTGGCGCTGGGTGTTACTTCTGGCTCAACACCCACTCGGCGAGAATCTTCGCCTCTTCGTCGGTTACCGCGTTTGGCGGCATCGGGATCGGGCCCCAGGTGCCCTGAGTGCCGTTCTTGATCTTGCCGGCGAGCATGGTGGCGGCGTCCGCCTGGCCTGCGTACTTGGCTGCGACTTCCTTGTAGGACGGGCCGACCAGCTTGGCGTCGATCGAATGGCAGGCTGCGCAGGCCTTGCTCTTGAACAGCGATTCGCCGTCCTGCGCCAGCGCCGGCTGCAGAGCCAGAGCGCCGCCGAGGGCGAGCATGGAGATCACGATTTTTTTCATGGGTATTTCCTTTGGGTTAAGACGGTCGCGATTTCTCTGACTCAGCGAAATCGCGACGACTCCCAGGTCAGGCACCTGAGAGCCTCGCTGCAATTGTCCGTCGCGCTTTAAGTGATATCTAATGAATACAAATGCAGCTTGATAACAATATCGTTGAATCATTGTGGCTATTTGTCGCACCACAACGGTGCAGGCCCGCGAAGCGTACGACCGTTCCTCTCGCCAGCCGCCTGCGGCCGTGAAAAAACCTTACTATATCAATGACCTACATCTCATCGGATCTCGCATGCTGGCTGCCGTGAAGCGCTACACCCTGCTCGTTGCTGGAACGCTGGCGCGCTGTTTTCCACGCACAGCGGCACATCTGCGCAACGAGGACGAGCTGGTATTTCGCCGCTGGGGCAAACCGGTCGCAGCACCGGCCGGTGGCAAGACAGGGAAAGCACGCAAGGGGAACGGCAAGCAGGACGCAGGCAAACCTGCGAAGAGCCCGCCGGCACGCCAACGAAGCGCGCGGCCGGTGGCTGCCGACGGTATCTACGCGTCCGGTGAGCTGACGGTCAGTGCAGCGCAGATCGAGGCTATGCGCGAACAGGTTGGCCGCGCGGTGGCGGCCGGCGTCATCAACATGCCGTCGGATGAGCAGTGGGCGATGATTCTCTGCCGCAGCCCGCTGACGCGGATTTTCGCCGGGGCGGGTTCGGGCAAGTCCACCACGCTGGTGCTGCGGGTGGTGTTCATGCTCTGTCATCTGGGCATCGAACCGGCGCGGTTGACGGTGATTTCCTTCACCAATGCCTCCTGCGCAGAGCTACGCGAACAATTGCTCAAGGTGCTCGGCTTCTGGGGATTTCCTTTCGATGCCGCGCAGGCGCGCGAATGCGTACGTACCTTTCATGCCGCGATGGGCGTGCTGGCGCGGGAGGTGCTGGGGCAGCAGCAGTGGTTCGAGCAGCTGGACGACAAGGCCGCGTCGGCCGACCAGCCGGACAACCCGCTGACGGCCGCGCGCCTGCGTCCGGCACAACAGCGGCTGCTGAAGCAGGCCTACCAGCGCTGTTACAGCGCCGAGGAGGCGTTTCGCCGGCAGGTGCATGAGCTGCTCGGGCTGCCGCCGCCCACGGCCGAGCCTTCCAAGGGCAAGCGTGCGACAGCGAAGGCGCCGCTGGATGGCTTCAAGCTGGCGGGAGAGTTTCGCTCGTTGCCGCTATACGAGGCGTTCCATGTGCAGACCGGTTTCATCGAAAGCATCGGCCTGCGCATCGACCGGCTGCAACCTGGCGCGCTGCAATGCGCGCCACGTGAGCGGCTGTTCATCGAGGCACTGGTGGCCTTCCATCGGCATTTCGAGGCCTGCCTGGCCGAGCAGGGTTTGCAGACGTTCAACGGCGCTTTCGTGCAACTCAGCGAGCGCCTGGCCAGTGGCGAAGGCATCGCAGCGGAGCAGCTGGCGCCATTCACGCACCTGCTGATCGACGAATTCCAGGACATCTCCCCGCAGATCGTCCAGTGGCTGCAGGCGCTGCATCGCCGCGTGGTGCGCGACGGCAAGGCACCGAGCCTGATGGCCATCGGCGACGACTGGCAGTCGATCTATGGCTGGCGCGGCAGCTCGCCGGAGCTGTTCATGGACTTCGACAAGTATTTCCCACGCCGGGGTCGGGCGAAGGGCAGCGAGACGCTGCTGCTGGACACCAACTATCGCTCCATCGAGCCGGTGATCCGCGACGCCGAGGCCGTGCTGGCGGGCGTCGCGTTCAAACAGGCCAAGGCCAGCAAGGCGGCTCGACCGATGCAGTCGGGCGATCACGGAGTGAAATTGGTGCCGCGCTTCGACCTGAACAAGGACGTGCCGCAACTGATCGAGCAGATCAACGCGCAGTGTGCCCATGCAGCCGAACGCCAGAGCCGCGAGCGCACCGCGGTGCTGCTGCTCAGTCGACGCAACGAGCCGTTGCGGCAGATCCAGGCGCAGCTGGACCGCAAGCTGCCGGTCAAGGCCTACACCATTCACCGCGCCAAGGGTTTGCAGGCCGAGGTCGCGATCATCGTCGACGACTGCCTGCCAGCGGAGAAACACCCGCTGCGCAACGCGCTGTACGCCGCGTCGGGCTTCTTCCGCAACAGTTACGACCAGGCGATGGCCGATGAAAGCCTGCGTCTGGCCTATGTGGCGATCACCCGCGGCGTCAGCCGGGTGTTCTGGTACATGCGCAAGCCCCAGGGCGCCACGGCACTGTTGCGCCAGCGCGGCTAGCGCAACAGCAGCGCAACTACCGTACCGGCCAGCAGCAGCGACAGGCCCTTCCAGAACAGCAGCGGATTGCGCTCCAGCAACGGCGGGCGGGCGCGGTTGAGAAATGCCGGGTTGGGCTGGCGCAGCTCGAAGACGAACTCAGATAGGTCGGCGTAACGCCGCGCCGGGTCCGGGTGCAGCGCCTTGCCCAGCACTTCGTCGATCCACGCCGGGATATCGCGCTGTGCATGGCGCAGCGGCTGATAGCACAGGCGTTTCTGCGCTGCAGTGGTGCGTGCCCTGGCGACGTCGGCGCCGTAGGGCAAGCGCCCGCTGAGCAGCTGGTAGGCGATCACCGCCAGCGAATACTGATCCGAGCGCGGCGTGCCAGCCTCGCCGAGGAAGTATTCCGGCGCGGTATAGGCGGCGGTACCGAGCAGGTTGTCCTGCGTACCCGGTGCGTTACGTTCAGCGAGCCCGGCGACGCGGGTTGAGCCGAAATCGATGATTTTCAGCGTGCCGGTGGCGTCGATCATCAGGTTCTGCGGGCGCAGGTCCTGATGCAGCATTTCCAGGCGGTGGAAGGCACGCAGGCCGCGAGCGATCTGCTCGACGATGCCGCGCACGGTTTCCAGATCCGGCTGTGGATGGTCGAGCATCCACTGCGTCAGCGTCTGGCCGTCGATGAACTCGCTCACGGTGTAGAGGTAGCGGCGCTGCCGCGGCGGCGGGCAGGCCTTGACCACGTGGGGATTGTCGAGGCGCCGGGCGATCCACTCTTCCAGCAGAAAGCGCTCCAGATAGGCCGCGTCGCCTCGCAGATCCATCGACGGTGTCTTCAGCACCACGGTCGCGCCGCTGGCTTCGTCGACGGCCAGATGCACATGGCTGCGGCTGCTGATGTGTAGATCACGGACGATGCGGTAGCCGTCGAACTGCATGCGCGGCTCCAGCAGTGGCGGCAGCGCCAGTTCGCCGAGTTGCCGCTGCACGTCGTCGACGGCCTGCTCCGGCAGGCTGTCGATGCGCACCAGCTGTGCGGTGAGGTTGTCGTCGCTGCCATTGGCCAATGCCCGCTCGACGATCCGGCGCGCCGCCAGGTCGAGCTCGTCCCCATGCTCGGCAACGAGCTGCGCCACCTCCCGTGCGCCGATGTGCTCGTAGACGCCATCGGTGGCGAGCAGGAACAGATCGCCGACCGCCAGCGGTAGGGTGCGGTAGTCGATCTCCAGGTGCCGGTCGATGCCCAGCGCGCGGCCGAGGTAGCTGGTATCCGCCGACACGCGCACACGGTGATCTTCGGTCAGCTGTTCCAGGCCGCCGTCGCGCAGTCGATAGATGCGCGCATCGCCGACGTGGAACAGGTGCGCGCTGGCCGACTTGAGCACCAGCGCGCTGAAGGTGCAGACATAGCCGCGGTCGCGGTCATAGCGGTGCGGGCTGTGGCGGGTCTGCGCATGCAGCCAAGAATTGATCGCCACCAGTACCCGCTGCGCCGACTGCTTCACCGACCATGCGTCGGAGGTGCAGAAATAATCGGAAAGAAAGCTCGCCACCGCGGTTTCGCTGGCGATATGGCTGACCTCGCTGCTGCTGATGCCATCGGCCAGTGCAATGGCGATGCCCTTGCTGGCGAGCTGGGCGTCAGCCGGCACGCAGGCGCCGTGAAAGTCCTGGTTGGCCGGTTTGCGTCCGCGGTCCGAATGCTGGCCGAGGGAAATGGCGAGTTGGCTGGGCATGTTTATCTGCGCAAAAGCCCCGGCGCGCATGCGAGCCGGGGCCTTCGTTCGCTCCTGATCAGTAGACGGTGCGCTTGGGTGCGGTGCGCACATGGGTGGTGTAGAGCGTCAGGCCGGTGAAGGCCAGGCCGCCGACCAGATTGCCCAGTGCGGTGGGGATTTCGTTCCACAGCATGTAGTCCATCACCGAGAAGTCGCCGCCCATGATCATCGCCGAGGGGAACAGAAACATGTTCACCACCGAATGCTCGAAGCCCATGAAGAAGAACAGCATGATCGGCATCCACATGGCGATCACCTTGCCGCTGACCGAGGTGGAGATCATCGCGCCGACCACGCCCATCGAGACCATCCAGTTGCACAGCATGCCGCGCAGGAAAATGGTCGCCCAGCCCGCCGCGCCGAACTCGGCGTAGCCCAGCGTGCGCGCCTCACCGATGTGCGAAATCTTCTCGCCGATCGGTCCCGGCTCGGTGGAAAAGCCCATGGTGAAGACGAAGGCCATCATGACGGCGACGGTCAGCGCGCCGGCGAAGTTGCCCAGAAATACCCAGCCCCAGTTACGCAGCACGCCGCCCACGGTTACCCCGGGGCGGCGGTCGAGCAGCGCCAGCGGCGTGAGCATGAATACCCCGGTCAGCAGGTCGAACCCCATCAGGTAAAGCATGACGAAGCCCACGGGAAAGAGCATGGCGCCGATCAGCGGTGAACCGGTCTGCACGGTGATGGTCACGGCGAACACCGCGGCGAGGGCGAGAATCGCCCCGGCCATGAAGGCGCGAATCAGGGTGTCGCGGGTGGACATGAAGATCTTCGATTCGCCGGCGTCGACCATCTTGGTGGTGAACTCGGCAGGGATTATGTAGGACATGGCGGATGCTCTCGAATAGTGGGCAGAGGCTTGCAAATTCTTGGCTTTGCGGCGCCGCCGGCGTAATCCGCGCGGCGCTGAATTCAGGCGACGGCGATCTCCACGGCATCGCCATTGAGGCGCACCGGCCATACCTGCAGGCTTTGTTCGGGGTATTCCAGGCAGCTGCCATCGGCCAGGCGGAAGTGCTGCTTGTACAGCGGCGAGGCGATCACCAGCTCACCCTTGAGGCTGCCGACGATGCCGCGGCCGATGACGTTGGCGCCGGACTTGGGGTCGCGGTTGTCGATGGCGAACAGCTGCTCGCCTTCGGCGTTGTCAGGCAGGTGGAACAGTGCCACCTGGGCGCCTTCGTGCCAGGCCACTACACCGGAGTTTGCGACCAGATCGGCACGGCTGCACAGTGCCTGCCAAGCCGCCGGGGCTGCGGAACGGGAGTCGAGACGAACGACGTTGGACTGGCTCATCAGAGCACCTCCTGGGTAAGTGGGATCAGGTGAAGTTCGCTGGCGCGCACCGGCCGGCGCTGGCCGCGCTCCTTGACGAAGTGGATGTCGGGGTCGCCGCGGCTGTCGTTGACGAAGGTGCGGAAGCGCTTGAGCTTTTCCGGGTCGCTGATGGCGTTGGCCCATTCGCACTGGTAGCTGTCGACCACGTGCTGCATCTGGCTTTCCAGCTCGGCGGCCAGCCCCAGGCTGTCGTCGAGGATCACGGCCTTGAGGTAATCGAGGCCGCCTTCCAGGCTCTCGCGCCAGACCGAGGTGCGCTGCAGCTTGTCCGCGGTACGCACGTAGAACATCAGCACGCGGTCGATGGTGCGGATCAGCGTTTCGTCGTCGAGGTCGGTGGCGAACAGTTCGGCATGCCGCGGGCGCATGCCGCCGTTGCCGCAGATGTAGAGGTTCCAGCCTTTGTCGGTGGCGATCACGCCGATGTCCTTGCTCTGCGCCTCGGCGCATTCGCGGGTGCAGCCGGAGACGGCGAACTTGATCTTGTGCGGCGCGCGCAACCCCTTGTAGCGGTCCTCCAGGCGCAGCGCCATGCCGACGCTGTCCTGCACGCCGTAACGGCACCAGGTACTGCCGACGCAGGATTTGACGGTGCGCAGGCTCTTGCCGTAGGCGTGACCGGTTTCGAAGCCGGCGGCGATCAGCTCGCCCCAGATGTCCGGTAGTTCATGCAGCTGAGCGCCGAACAGGTCGATGCGCTGGCCGCCGGTGATCTTGGTGTAGAGGTCGTATTTCTTCGCGACCTGGCCGATGGCGATCAACCCCTCGGGGGTGATCTCGCCGCCGGGAATGCGCGGCACCACCGAGTAGGTGCCGTTCTTCTGCATGTTGGCCATGAAGGTGTCGTTGGTGTCCTGCAGCGGAATCAGCGCCGGATCGGTGATCGGCTGGTTCCAGCAGGAGGCGAAGATCGAACCCACCGTCGGCTTGCAGATGTCGCAGCCGACATGCCCGCGACCGTGTTTGGCCAGCAGTTCGGCGAAGCTCTGGATGCCCTCGACGCGGACGATGCCGTAGAGCTCCTGGCGGGTGTAGGCGAAGTGCTCGCAGAGGCTCTTGTCCACCGCCACGCCGCGCGCGGCCAGCTCGGCATCGAACACCAGCTTGAGCAGGGCGCTGCAGCCGCCGCAGCCGGTGGCCGCCTTGGTCGCGGCCTTGAGTTCGCCGAGATCGGTGACGCCGGCGTCGACCTGGCAGCACACCGCGCCCTTGCTGACGTTGTGACAGGAGCAGATGGTCGCGCTGGCCGGCAGGGCGTCCGGGCCAAGCGTCGGAGCGCCCTCGGTCTGCGGCAGGATCAGCGCGGACGGATCGGCCGGCAGCTTGATGCCGTTCTGCGCGTACTGCAGCAGGGTGTCGTAGTAGCTGTTGTCGCCTACCAGCACCGCGCCGAGCACGGTCTTGCCATCGGCGGATACCACCAGGCGGCGGTAGCTGGCGCTGGCCTCATCGATGAAGCGGTAGCTGCGCGAGCCCGGCGTTGCGCCGTGGGCATCGCCGATGGAGCCTACATCCACGCCGAGCAGCTTGAGCTTGGTCGACATGTCGGCGCCGTAGAAGGGCTCGTGCGGTTCCTCGGCCAGCTGCGCGGCGACGCTGCGCGCCATGCTGTAGCCCGGCGCGACCAGGCCGAACACGCTGCCGTTCCAGCTGGCGCACTCGCCGATGGCAAAGATCGCCGGATCCGAGGTGCGGCATTCGCTGTCGATGACGATGCCGCCGCGCGGGGCGATCTCCAGCTCCGCGACTCGGCCGAGCGCGTCCTGCGGGCGGATGCCGGCGGAGAACACGATCAGGTCGGTTTCGAGGAATTCGCCGTCGGTGAAGTTCATCCGCCAGGCGTAGTCCTCGCCGGCGACGATCTCCTGAGTGGCGTGCGACAGGTGCACGCCGACGCCCAGCGCCTCGATGCGCGCCTTGAGTGCGGCACCGCCTTCGCCGTCCAGCTGCACCGGCATCAGGCGCGGGGCGAACTCGACCACGTGAGCCTCCAGACCGAGCGACTTCAGCGCGTTGGCCGCTTCCAGGCCGAGCAGGCCGCCGCCGACCACCACACCGCGCCTGGCGCTGCTGGCGGCCGCACGAATCGCATCGAGGTCGTCGAGGGTGCGGTAGACCAGTCGCGCACTGCCTTCGGCGCCAGTGATCGGCGGCACGAAGGGGTGAGAGCCGGTGGCGAGGATCAGTTGGTCGTAGGGCTGGCGGCCGGCGTTGGTGACGACCTCCTTGCGCTCACGGTCGATGCCCAGCACCTGAACGCCCAGATGGGTGTAGACGCCGTGGCGGCTGTAGTAGTCGGCATCGCACATGGCCAGCGACTCGGCGTCGCGGCCGCCGAAGTATTCGGACAGGTGCACGCGGTCGTAGGCACGCTGGCGCTCCTCGCCGAACACATGCAGTTCGTAGCGGGAGAGGGCGCCGCGCTCGATCAGCTGTTCGATGCAGTGGTGACCGACCATGCCGTTGCCGACGATGACCAGTTTTTTGTGCGTGAGCGGAGTGACGGTAGAACTCATGGCCTTTCCTCAGTCGAGCTGCTGCGGCACTGGGCCGGCGAAACGCAAAAAGGCGCCTGGAGCTGGTATCAGCTCCAGGCGCCTTTGCCTGGTTTTCGTGAAGTTCTGGGGGTAGTGGATCAGGCGTCGTTGCCTGCCGTTACCCGGTCCCGCGCCTGCTGGCGGGCGGTCGCCGCTGACCGCCTGGGACGACCTGCCTGATTCGGGCAGGTGTTGCCTGGGTATTTGCAGCTAGCGTGCCAAGTCATCTGAAACCGCGCTCCGGCGCTGGCGCAGCGCCGGAAAGTGCGGTTCAGCGGGGTGCGCGGCCACTTCGCTGCGCGGGCGGAGGAGTGGCCGGCGAGATTGCACGCCGGCAGCGCGTTGAACCAGAAGGGTGCGGCGCGGTGCGCGCATTCCCCGCTTTGGGGCGATGGTGACGGCCCGGCTGCGCAGGTGCGGGGCGACGGTCAGGAAGCGTGGCTCAGCGCGGTGTTGCGCTTTCCGGCTGTCGGCTTGCCGGGCGTGCCTGCGGCTTGGCCAGCAGCAATTGCGCTGTGCCGATGCTGCGTTCGAGGAAGCCGCCTTCGCAGTAGCAGAGGTAGAACTCCCAGAGCCGGTAGAACTGCTCGTCGTAGCCCAGCGTTTCCAGCTCGCTGCGCGCGCGGCGGAAGTTCTCATGCCACAGGCGCAGGGTGCGCGCGTAGTGCCAGCCGATGTCTTCCAGGTGCAGCAGGTTCATGTCGGTTTCGCGGCCGACCAGCTCGGTCATCCGCTGTACCGAGGGCAGCGCGCCACCGGGAAAGATGTAGCGCTGGATGAAGTCGACGCTGCGCCGCGCCTGCTCGTAGCGCTGGTCGCGGATGGTGATGGCCTGCAGCAGCATCAGCCCGTCGGGCTTGAGCAGGCGCGCGCACTGAC
>JAANMV010004586.1_pt1 | contig 10724 bp, 5 predicted proteins | sample 7279661 | NCBI WGS metagenome assembly JAANMV01 (sample SAMN14094540, study PRJNA606508) | bioreactor metagenome | isolation source: A lab-scale SPAN reactor treating ammonium-rich wastewater day 121 | place: Ireland: Galway | collected 2017-05-16 | reverse complement strand
GATTCCACGCTTCAAGTGAAATAGAAGATGTTGTTTGTATTTCGTCGTCGCTCTCATTCGATTCGGCGGTATTATACTGCACGGCGCCTCTGCCGTTCATCGCACTCATTCCGCCACGCCCCATTCTGCTCTCCATCATAGGTGACGCAGACGCTCTCATGCTTCTGCTCGTCGGCATCAGAGCATCACTTTGCTCCGACATTGTTTCATCATTCATTGTTTCATCACCGGATATGCGCAGAATTTGCTCGGATTTATCAATAAGCATAGGTTTGGGAAATTTTTCATTCCACCATTTTTGTCTATCGGCAAATAAACGCAACACATCGGCAAAACGAGTCGAATCATCGAGTATTTTTTGTTGCTTTTTCGTTGTCATTATACGATTATAGGCTGCAAGTAATTCTTCCGGCGGCGTAATTTCATGCTGCGCATAATCCTCGACACGGTCGAGAACGATTAGCGACGTATTTCGCGTAACTATTGAAAATTCCTTGCCCAAACGGGTTATTTCCGCTTTATTTTCAGAATATTTCATATCTAATTCTGCGATTTTTTTTGCCGCGTGCAACGAGCCGATAAAATCGGCATCGGTTTTATTTTCTTTAGTGGAAATTCTGACTGTTTCGGTAAATTCTTCGCGGCCGCCATAGCCGTAATGCAGTGTAATCACGGCTGTTCCACCATTCATTTTTCCGCAGATGCCTATACCGCCCGCCGGAACAGGCGTAGGAACAGAAGGAACAATATCGGTGGCTCCCGTACTTGTTGCCGATATTAAAGTCAATTGTCGCGAGGTAAGTAGTTCGAGCGCGTCTTCATTTTCAGATGAAAGCAGATTGATAAACGCACCGCCCGTTTTCTGTGAAACATACCGCAAATACGAATACTCGGCATCCGGCGAAGAATTTACGGCATAAACAGGAGCATTGCCAAGCATAATTTCCTTGCCGCCGAAATTGCCTGTTCCGTCGGAAAACAGCAGGATTTCGTCGCCGCGATAATGCCGCAAGTCTAATGAGCCGAGATTTGTAGCACCGTCGAAAGGCTGATTTTGCAGATATTCGCGCAATACGGAACTGTTACCGCCCACAACGGAAAATTTACGCCCTGATTCGATATTGTCACGCAATATTAAAGTTTGTACTTCACAAGAAGTTATTTTTTGAAAATATAAGTCAAGAAGTGCCAATTCTTTAATTATTTGACGTTTTGAACCGGAGCCGGAAGCGTCCCATACCAATACTAAAGAACGCGGGGACAGTTTTTTTTCAAATTGTCCTTGTGTCGTCGAAAAAATATAGAAATATGAAGTTCCGGCTTGATCCGCAGTAAAAGCACGGCTTTCGCCGGCCGGCAATGAGAACGAAAAAGGCCGCTCGGAAACGTAATTTGTTCGGCGGACCGTAAGTGCAAATCCATCGTTTTCAGGAATGAATTCGGCACCGGTAGCGGCTTCTTCGACTTTTGGTTCGGCATCACTTCCCGCCGATTCCGCACGAATAGTAAAGCCCGCAACAGGCTTTTTGAATACAAACGGCAGAACGTACTGCAATCGGTCGTTAAATGCCGGCAATTCTTGGTCATAGCCTACTACTACGGTTTTAACGCCTTTGGCCGGGATCGGATAAACCCTTGTTCTGAAAGAATTTCCTCGCGTAAGTTCTATTAGTCCGGGGTCTGTTTTTCTCCTTACAACGCTCTCAAATGCTACACGTGCTTGTTGTTTTTCAACCGGCACGCCTTCGCGCAAGTTACCGTTTACGTCCATAGCAAAACGCCTAATCGTCTGTCCTTCGTCCAGCGGCACATTCAGTTCGCCTTCGAGTACCGTATTATTATCATTGCGAAAAATCATCGTAAGCGTAGTGCGGGCTATATTTCCGACTACGGAAATTTGCACGTCCAACGAATCTAAAATTATTGGTTTTGTGCGGCTGTTATCTGTTCTTGCAATGATTTCCGGCGGCGGTAAAGTGTGGCGGAATAATGTATCCGCAATTATCGGTTTGCATATAGGTTTTTGCATGACGGGCTGAATATACATTCCCGTTATCAGGGCGGCCAGCACCGCGACAAATGATGTTAGAATATTCATGATTATTTGCAATTATTGCCGGAATTTCACAATGGTTAATTATTTAATTTGTTACCATCAATCTTTCGAATTCAGCCGTACCCTCGGCAGAGTTCACTCCCACAACGTACATTCCGGGCGGTAAATCGCCTAAATTCAGCAGTATTTCACGCTCTCCCTGCGAAAATTCGAAATTCCCGAAATCGAGCAGTTTTCGTCCGGAAATATCGAACAATGCAATTGTCAGCGTTATATTATTGTGCGCGGCAATTTTAGCGGAAGTTTGTCCTCCGGCCGCCGGATTGGGTGCAAGCCCTTTTATTCCGAAATTTATTCGCTCGGAAGTCGTGATTTGAACGTTGGTTACTGTGTTATTATCCGATTTTGGACGATAACGTGCGGGCAATGCATTAAGAAATTCCGGCGTGGGAATATACCATAAGGTAACATTTGCCGGCGGCTTTTCTCCGTCGTCAAGTTTAAAACGTATTGCCAGCAAATTATTCGGCTCATTGTAAAATCTTACGGCTTCCGATGCGTATTCGACTTTATTTTTTGTTGCATTCATAAAATGCGGCAACGAACGAAAATATGCGGTGGATCCGCCGGAATATTTCGTAACGGAAAATACGGGAATAAATTTGGACGGTATTTCTTTTTTATGCCGCCCTATACCGGAAAACTGTATCATTTGCGGCGAAATAAGCGTCTTTTTTAACGATGCATTTTTTGAGTTGATTCGTTCAATAAAATAAGCACGATTAACCTGCAGAACAACACCTATTGAACGGAGTTCTTCCGCATTAAGCTCGTATACTTCTGTTGCCGGCGGACTAAAATTTTGCGCCGTACACGCAGCAGCGGCAAAAATCAATGCCGCGATTAAAGTTTTCATATTTACATTCCGAAATAGTTGTGCAAATTGCCGTTGCTTGGACAAAAGAGATGCACTCTGCGATAAAAGTTACTTCGACTTCACGCCATAATTGCCGGAAAAATCAAAATAGCGAACATTGATTCTTTAAAGAGTTTCCGTGCATTTGCCGATAATATGATTACAAATATTTTTTTTGAATTTTTTCGGAATAATCAAAATGCCGACTATATCATCGGTTGGTGTCAGTATTTCAAGTGCGAAACTATCCTCCGAAAATCGCTTGCTGATATATGATTTGGTGCGCGACGATTTGCGTCGCGAAGGATATACGGTAACAAGTTCGTCAAAGGCTTTCAGGAAATTAGACGAGTTTTTGAACCTCGGCGACTCGAGCAAGGTAAATATTGACGATCTTACGCCGAAAGAAAGCGAAATTTTCCTGAAAATGCTTTCTTCGTTGCTAAAACACGGCGTTGTGGGTTACAACGTCTACGAGGTAAATGGTCGCCCCGAGAAACATTACCTTGTTAATACTATCGGTAACTCGCGGCTTTACGGCAAGAAAATATTGGGAAAAGGCAGTTAGTGTCCGAGCATTGCGGCCTATTAAAAGCGTATGACAAAATCAGCATTGTATTTACTCCTGTTTTCGATTTGTTTTTCAGGCGGTTACATTGCTTCGGCCAATCGTTGCAGCGAGCAAACGCTCCTTTCGGGCGATGCGCCGATAGTAAGTTACGGAATTGACACTACGCGGCATTGGTGGGCGATTACACAGCCCTTTTCATCGGGTTTCCGGCTGATTGTCGACGGCAAAGAAAGCGATGTGTTCCAGAAGATATTATACCCCGTATTTTCACCGAACGGCGACGGCTGGGCGGCATTTGCACTTGGGAATACAGGGCAGTGGTTTTTATTGCAAAAAGATACGATACTTGCACTTAATTGCTCCGCAGTCGGCGATATTTATTTTGGCCAATCCGGCGCATTCGCCTATACATACGAGCAAGGTGCAAATGAATTGTTTGTGTTCAACGGAACAGAACGGCGTACCATCGGGCGAACAAGTGAAATTATTATTGATTGCGACGGTTACAAATTCGCCTATTCTGCAAGGCGCGGCGACGGCGAAGTTATCGTAGGAAATGACGGTGAATCGGAATTATTCGACCGCGTTCGTCCTATCGGAATATGGTACGGCGGAAAAACTATGTTTATTGCCGAATATGGCGGACAATCGCGCCTGTACAAAGGAACTGAGCCGATTTCGCGTACATTCGACAATATAGCCGATGCTGTAATGAATAACGAATGTACAGCAGTTGCTATTGCCGGTTACACAAAAAGCGGCGCAGTAGTGCAATTATATTCCGACGAATATTACGAGCCGCTTGAAAGCCGAATGTATGAGGCTGTTTCGAGTTTGGTAATTCACCCTAACAAACCTATGTATGCCTGCATTGCACAGTACAATAGCGCACTTACCGTCGTGTTTAACGGTACGGAGTATGATGCCGGACGCGAATGCGGGAAACCTTTTTTTACGCATAACGGCGCAGAATTAATATTTGCCGGCGCAGACCAACAGTATTTTTTTACCGTTAACGGCAAACGGTACATACAACCGGCAGCTATTGATATTAATCGAGAGTACGCAGTTAAACCGGGCGGCGGCACTTTTGCTTACGGCTCGAGCAACGGTTTGGTAGAACGTGATATGCAAAAAAATATGGCATATTCGGGCTTGATGGTAGACGAGGCTACGTCGCCGCGATATAATTGGCGCAACGGACATTACGAAGCACTCGGCCGAATAAATCAACGATTATATTTACTTGCCTGCGAATAAAAACAATAAATTTTACATGGCTGTTTTCGACATTATTATCCCCACATACAATAATTGCGCCGAATTAAGGAAATGTTTGCTAACTCTTGAACACCAAATATTTACGGATTTTCGCGTTCTTATTTGCATAGATGGCTCGACAGATGATACATTGTATTTTTTGAAGGATTATCATCCTATTTTTCAAATAAAAATTTTGCAACACGACGACGGAAAAAATCACGGCAGAAACCCTGCGCGTAATCTTGCTTTGCCGCATATAGCATCGGAATTTATTCTATTTATAGATTCCGACATTGAATTGCGTTCGGATTGTTTGCAACGGCATTACGAGTTGTTGAGCAAGCGCGACTGCATTTCCGTTGGCGATGTGCGTTACATCAACACGGACACAAATATTTGGGCGGAATATCTGCAAACACGCGGCAAAAACAAATACCGCGACGGCGACGAAATTCCGCCGCAATATTTAATTACTCAGAATGCGGCCCATCGTGCGAGATATTTTATCGAAGCGGGCGGTCAAGACGCTTCGATGACGCTATATGGGGGCGGCGATACCGAATATGCTCTAAGATTGTTCAGGCATTACCACTTGCCTACTATTTTCAATGAGTGTGCCGCAGGCGATTCGGCAATGAACAAAACTTTGAGCGAAGCATTGTCGCAAATGGAAAGATTCGGTGCCTCAAATCTAAAATATCTTACGAAAAAATATCCGGAGAATAAAGATATATTCGGCTTGATATATTTACAAAAAACTACTTTTATCGGTAAAGCCGCAAGTTTGCTTTTCAATAAAAAATTATCACTGTCTATTGAAAAATATATTCGCTTATTTCCACGCAAACTGCAAAAATACGCCGTGCATTATTGCGTTGCGGCACGAATACATTACGGTTACAATCACACCGATATTTAAGAATAATGCCAATCGGCTTTTTGTACTTTCCCTGCCTTATTCAAAATAAAAAAGCGTCGTCCGAATTGCAAGTAATCCGGACGACGCTCGGTTATCTATAGGTTAGAATCAAGCAAGTGCTGTTACGAACATCCGCTTGTGGCTCCGCAGTCGTCGCAAACCGTGCAACTTCCGTTGCGTTTTACGCGCATAGAGGCGCAGTTACCGCATTGCTCGCCGGTATAGCCGCGCGCTTTTGCCTCATAGATGCGCCCGGCCGCGCCTGATGCCGTAGGGGCCGATACAGCGGCGGCCGGCTCTTCCACGGGAATATGAGATCTGTCGGCAGAATTGGCAAGTTCGGGCTTGGCGGCTGTACCTGCCGGAATTTCATCTACTGCCTTGACATGTACAAAATCCGTGCGCTTCAGGTAATCGTAGCCTATGGAGCGGAAAACATAATCAAGTATCGAAGTTGAATTTTTAATTGCTTCGTGCCCTTGAACCGGTCCGGCCGGGTCGAACCGCGTGAAAACAAACGAATCAACAAGTTCTTCGAGCGGCATACCGTATTGCAATGCTTTCGATGCCAACACTGCAAAGCAGTTCATCAATCCTTTGAACGATGCACCTTCTTTGTACATATCAATAAAAATTTCACCCAACGAGCCGTCTTCGTATTCTCCGGTTCTAAGGAATACTTTGTGCCCGCCGACTGTTGCCTCGCGTATATGTCCGCGGCGTTTTTTTGGCAGACGATGGCGTTCTGCACGATGATAAACGCGCTCTACTATACGCTCCTGCACCTCGCGCGGGCCTTTGGTTTCGTCAAGCGAATCCTCATCGCCAAGCATAACGACTTCATCTGCCAAATCGTCGGACGAAGAATTTAGCGGTTGTGAGAGTTTAGAGCCGTCGCGATACAGAGCGATGGCCTTCAAGCATGATTTCCACGACTCGATATGCACTGAATTGACATCGTCTACCGTCGCTTCATTGGGCATATTAATAGTTTTGCTTATAGCACCGGAAATAAACGGTTGAGCCGCTGCCATCATGCGAACATGCGCCATATATGGAATGTATCGCTGCCCGCGTTTTCCGCATTTATTTGCACAGTCGAATATAGGCAAATGCTCGTCAAGCAGATGGGGCGCACCTTCGATTGTCATAGAGCCGCACACGTAATCGTTAGCGGTTTCAATGTCGCTTTTCGAAAATCCGAGCGCACGCAACATATCGAAATTGCAATCATCTAATTGCTCGTCGCTGAACTTAAGCACAGATTTGCAGAAATCTTCGCCGAGTGTCCATTTATTAAAAGCAAATTTTACATCAAACACCGCGTCCAACTGCTTTTCGACGGAAGCTATAGCATCATCACTAAAACCCTTTTCTTTAAGATTTTGGCGATTTATCGTCGAGCATCCGACAAGCGTTCCGTGGCCTTTGCAATATTTTTCGATGTCCTCAATTTGCTTATCCGAGTAGCCGAGTTTGTGCAATGCTTTGCGCACTGATTGATTAACTATTTTGAAATATCCGCCGCCGGCAAGTTTTTTGAATTTGACAATGGCAAAATCCGGCTCGATTCCGGTAGTGTCGCAATCCATAACCAAACCGATTGTTCCGGTTGGCGCTATAACCGTAACCTGCGCATTACGATAGCCGAATTCCCCGCCGAGTGCCAAGGCTCTGTCCCAAGCGTTTCGCGCTGCTTCAAGAAGGCGATAGTCGGAAATATAGTCCGATTCTACACCGGTAGGAACTGTGGTTAAGCCCTCATACTCATAGTCAGGCTCATTGTAAATTGCGCGACGATGATTGCGCATAACGCGGATCATTGCATCTTTGTTCGCCGAAAATCTTGAAAATGTGCCAATATCGCGCGCCATTTCGGCAGATGTAGCATAGGCCTCGCCCGTCATCAATGCGGTAATAGAACCGGCTAGTGCCAAGGCTTGCGGCGAATCGTAAGGAATTCCCGCCGTCATAAGTATTGTACCCAGATTTGCATAACCCAAGCCGAGCGTACGGAAATCGTAGCTTAATTGTGCGATTTTCTTTGACGGGAACTGCGCCATCAATACGCTTATTTCCAGAACAATAGTCCAAAGACGTACCGCATGACGGAAATCGTCAACCTTAAAGTTGCCGGTTTCTTCTTCAACAAAATACGCTAAGTTTATGCTTGCCAAATTACAAGCCGTGTCATCTAAGAACATATACTCACTGCATGGATTCGAAGCATTGATACGACCATCGGCCGGGCAAGTATGCCATTCGTTGATAGTTGTATCAAATTGAAGTCCCGGATCGGCAGATTTCCATGCACTTATGTTTATTTTCTCCCATAAGTCGCGTGCTTTAACTACTCGCGAAACTTCGCCGTCCGTTCTCCACCTAAGTTCCCAAGGCTCGTCGTTCAGCACTGCTTTCATGAACTCATTGGAAACGCGGACTGTATTATTGGAATTTTGTCCGGCTACCGTAACATAAGCATCCGATTCGTAATGCGTATCGTAGACATCTATATCTAGCGATGTAAATCCTTGTGCGGCAAGGGCGAGTGCGCGTTGAATATAGCTTGGCGGCACGCCCCGGTGCAAAGCGCGTTTAATCAATATGTCGAGCCGTTCGTTCTCCTTTCTGTCGGCACCGTGCAATGTTGCTTCATCTACAATGGCTTGCAAGAATTTAGCGTTAATTTTAGAGCCCGCAACCAATGCGGCCACTTTATCTTCTTCTTTTGCTTTCCATTCGATAAAATCTTCGATATCTGGATGGTCTATATTTACAATAACCATTTTTGCAGCACGGCGCGTCGTTCCGCCGGATTTAATGGCACCTGCCGCTCGGTCGAATATTTTCAGGAAACTCATCAGGCCGGACGATACACCGCCCCCCGAAAGTTTCTCGCCGCAACCGCGTAAGTTCGAGAAATTAGAGCCTGTCCCGCTACCGAATTTAAAAATTCGCGCTTCCCGTGTAGCAAGGTCGAATATTCCGCCTTCATTCACCAAATCATCTTCTATGCTTTGAATAAAGCAAGCATGAGGTTGCGGACGTGTGTAAGAGTCGGCAGATTTATTTAAACGCTTTGTTTCCGGATCAACATAATAATGCCCTTGCGGATTCCCCGTTATGCCGTATGTATATTGCAATCCGGTATTGAACCATTGCGGCGAATTGGGAGCCGCTATTTGGCGCAACAGCATATATGCGATTTCATCATAGAAAGCGTCAGCATCTGCTTCCGTATCGAAATAGCCGAAACGCTTTCCCCAATCCGTCCAGCAACCCGCAAGCCGATGCACTACTTGCTTTACGGAGGTTTCGCGTCCCAGATTTCGCGTACCGTCTTCGTTGAAAACGGGTTGTCCTTCGGCATCGCTTTGCGGCACTCCGGCGCGGCGGAAGTATTTCTGTGCCAATATATCGGCAGCTACCTGCGACCAATGTGCAGGCGCCTCGATATCATCCATCTGAAACACTACCGAACCGTTAGTGTTCCGCAACATTGAGCTGCGCTTTGTATACTCAAACTGCGTGTAGGGGCTTATGCCCTGCCGCGTAAAGCGACGCGCTATATTCATGCCTAACCTCTATAAGAAAAACGTATAAACCCGCGTCCACAAGATTTATTTTGCAGACACAGTAATTTTTAATAAAGCTGAATACCGTGTGAAATGAAGAATTTCGCCGCCGTTAATACGAAACTATGTGCCCGCGGTGCTGCATTTCCGCAGGACGAACGGTCGGTAACGACAAAATTACAATCTTTGACAATAAGAAGCGAAAAAAAATTTTTAACATTTTTGACTGTCTATAACAAGCGTATTTCGTATATGTCAATAATTCCTAAGAATAAGCGGCAGTTGTCTAAACAATACCTATTGCGCGGCATTGCATAACCACAAGGTATCGGCCTGACAATATTATAAAATTCGGCAATATAGTTTACAAATCAAAAATACTGCGACACACCGTTTCGTTTTCGGCCGTTTGGCAGATACTGCAACTTTAAAACAATCAACCTGTTGCGATAAAATTTTGGCAACAAACGATTTGCATTGTAATTTTGCCGTAAAAGATGCTTTGCAACCCATATTAGGCGATATGAAAACAGTACTCATAGTCGAAGATGACGAAACTATTCGAATGACTACACGGCTGCTTCTTAACGAGGCCGGTTATTTGACATCAGATGCCGCCAATGGTGCCGAAGCACTTGAATTATTTGAGAGGGAACAAATTTTGCCCGACTTAATCCTATGCGATGTTATGATGCCGGTAATGGACGGCATCGAATTTCTGCGGCGCGTAAAAAGCCGTACCGAAGTCGCTGTTATCCCTTTTATTTTCCTGACCGCAAAAAGCGACCAAGCAAGTATACGTACCGGCATGAATCTTGGTGCCGACGACTATTTGACCAAGCCGTTTACTTTCTCGGAATTAAGCAAAGCAGTAACTGCCGGATTGGCAAAATATGAGCGGTCAAAAGAGTCTTCTCGCAAAAAACTCGACGAATTGCGACAAAATATCAGCCATGTTTTACCTCATGAATTGCTTACGCCTATCAACGGAATAATCGGAGCATCCGACATGCTTTTTGCAATGCGCAACACCTTGGCACCGGCAGAAATAGACGAAACACTTAATATGATTCGCACGTCCGGGCGGCGGCTGTTTCGTCTCGTGCGCAATATATTATTATATGCACAGATTGAACTTGCCAGCAATGATGACGATAAAATTGCTGTGTTGCGCCAATGTGCGGCAGAAATAACAGAGCCGTCAATAGCGGATATCTGCCGTGCAAAAGCCAAGCAATACGAACGCGAAGCCGATATTTCATGGACTTGCGGCGATACCTGCTCCATTGCTATGGCACCGGAATATTTCGCAAATATAGTAGAAGAACTACTGGATAATGCTTTTAAATTTTCCGAGGCAGGAACCGAAGTACAAGTAAAATCGAAATCGGAAAACGGGTTGTTCATACTTCAGATATCCGACC
>JAANMV010004582.1_pt1 | contig 10733 bp, 9 predicted proteins | sample 7279661 | NCBI WGS metagenome assembly JAANMV01 (sample SAMN14094540, study PRJNA606508) | bioreactor metagenome | isolation source: A lab-scale SPAN reactor treating ammonium-rich wastewater day 121 | place: Ireland: Galway | collected 2017-05-16 | reverse complement strand
CGCCCAGTTGATCGACCTGTGGCGCCCTCCCTCCGCTCTACAGTGCCTCGCAAAGTTTGTTCATGAAGCATGATTTTTCTTCAAGTCGTCGAGGTAAAAGGCATGGCAAAGACCGGATGTCCCAGTTCAAGCTGAGTAGACAACACGCTCGACACCTTGAGCGCGAACGAGAGAAAGCGCGGAAGGCCGGTGACTACACGCTGGACAAGCGTCTCCGCGACATTTTTCACAACTTGGGCTTCTCGCTTCAATTCCCGCGCAAGAAGGCTCAATGGCGGCGCAAGACCTACCCGGCGATCCAGAAGAAGGCTGCGGCGGAGAATGGGGTCATTTTTTTTTGAAGACGAAGTAATTTTCCGACAGTCGGCCAATTCCGCGCGCACCTGGGCGCCCGTGGGCCGCGGGGCTTCATTCCTGAGCGAACCGTGTCGCGCCTGCGGTAGTGTCTCGTCAAGTGGTGTAAATTTGCTCAAGTTTCTTGGTCAAAAATTGATTGTTAGTCTCCTGCCTCGAGTGCCGAAAGATCTTCGCCGGTGCTGGCATACTCCCAATTTTCGACGCAAATCCGGAGTTTACTCCCGATCTACGATCCTCCAGGATGCCCTGACGGATTCCGGGTGTAGGAATGAGCGTGGTGGCTGCGCTGGGCTTGCTGCCGGCGGTGGATGCGGGGAGGGAAGTAGGGAGGCCCGCGCAGGACAATGTAGGCGCTGTTCGAACCGTCGGGCTCGTGCCTCGCCGACACCCCCGCCCTCTGGACGCCGCCTGAAAGGACTCTCTGGGGCGGCCTCCCATTTGCGCAGTCAGGAGGCTGGGCCGCGCTCGGAAAGCACCTGTGCCCGCTAGGTCTGTGACCCGGACCACCGGATGACCGAACGCCCGCTGCGCGTCTTCGAGCCGCGGCACACGTCCGCCTCAGTGCTGATGGTGCTCTACTTCCGCGCTCTGACGGCCCACTGCCTTGCAGCCATGGCCAGGAAAGTGCTCCTGCATGGTTCAGTAGGTGGGAAAATCGGTGGACTCGAGTTCCGAGCCCACGAGTGGAAGCATCCGGGCTGAATTGCTACCAGGATAGAACAGGCGGATTTCCCGCAGGAAGTTCTGGTCACCGGTCAGTCGGTAGCACTGCATAAGCGCGTCGTCACAGAGCTCACTGCCTGGATAGCGTTGCTCAAGACATCGCGTTAAGTATTCAACTTGAGAGGCATACCAGGTATCGCGCGGAGCTTTTGGAAGGCCCGGCAGCGGAAGGATGGCCCTGGACTCGTAGACGCAACCCTCCACCTTCTGCTGATAGAGCAGGCGAATACGCCAGTTGAGAACTTCCTGGTCCTGAGCCAATCTAGCCAGGAGCTCGAGCGCCACAACACGCTGATTGGCCTGCTGAAGATGACGACGCAGGAGAGCGGCGTCGGGTCGCCCATCGGGCTCCAACGCCAGGCTGTCGACGTAACCATCGGCCGCTTCCAGAGCCACTCGTCTTTGACCTGCGTGAAGGTACAGGTAGCCGAGACGCCAACCATCGTCGTCACTCCAACGCCGGGCCCAGGTGCGACGGTCTTGGCCCAGCATCGCTTGCCAGCTGGAGCGCTGCTCTTTCAGGCAGAGGTCCAGGCTCTGCAGGGCAGCGTCCTCGCTGAACGCGGGCCAGGGACCGCCCAGCGTCGCGTAATAGGACCTTTCGAGACTCAACCCCTGCGTCAGGTTGAGCGCCCTCTGGTAGCGATGCTGACGCGCGGCCCGAACGGCCAGCGCGTAGCGCACCAGAGGACAGACGGGGGAATCAGGATTCTGTCGCTGGAACTCGGCGAGTTCGCCGGATGAGAGGCCCACATCTAGCATCCAGATGAATCGCGTTCGAAAACTCTTCTGAGCCGGCCCGTCCGGAGCGGAGAGGTGCCAAAGCACGACTTGGAACGCTTGTTTTCGCTTTCCCTGCCACTCGAGGGACCGCATGAGGCGATAGGCAGCAACGTCGGCGAGCGGATGTCCAGGGTACTTATGCAACCATTGACGCCAGCTCAACTCCCTCTTGCTGGCGTTCCGCAGCAACTGTCGACGCATTCGGCTGTCATTGGAAGGTTCTGTCAATTCCTTGCCTGCGCCATCATGACCATGAATCTGGTGGTATTCGGCACAGCCGCGGGCAAATCGCGTGTCGGGGAGTTGTCCTGCCAGTTCACTCAAGAGTTCTCGGTCAAGCTCATAACTAGCCAGCACTGGCAAGTCCTGGTCTGAGATGTGGCGTAGCCAGGGACGCGACGAAACCTGTCCCCGCTGCAACAGCAGGACGCCCGCCACAGCCTTCAATCGACCGCGACCATTGTAGTAGGTCTCCTCAAGTTGATCAGGATGGTGCTCGGCCAGCCAGAACAAGAGGTTCTCTTGCTCCATCAAGTCGAGGCCTTCGCTCTTAGTCTCCTCTCCTCGATTGATTGTCGCGACGATGGACCGAAAGGACTCGGAACCCATCGGCTGAGAGCCCAGTCGAACCCGATAGGGAAGGAGGCTCACCAGGTCAGAATTCGCTTCGCGCTGAGCGGCCGCCAAAATTTCAGTCCAAACCCAGGAGTCAGCCTCAAAACGACTTGTGAACTTGACCAGGAAATTACGGCAGTAGGTTCCTTCGGAACAATCCGCTTGCAGCGCCGCGGCCAACACTCGAACCTGGACTTCCTGACTTGGGAGACCAAACCGCAACCAATCTTCCTCGGCCAACTCGCAAGTTCGCAGCGGATTGTCTTTTAACTCGGAGAGGAGCCACTCGAGAGAGTGGGGGTAAGGTTGACGCGCCAGAGCCTGACGTGAGAATTCTCGTATCGCATGACTCGATGCGCCCATCGAGAGGCGCAGGATGGGGCGAGTGATCGGACCGGTCAGCGCTAGCCAACGATCCATCCGGCGACCGCCGTCTTGAACATCGCAATAGAACTCGTAACCGATGCGACCGATCAAACAGACCAAAACCACAAACAAAGCAACCCGGAGGGGTTGTCGTCTAGAGTCAACTCCCGGTAAGATGTCTTTCGCCAAGGCCGCCTCATTCGCAGGACTGGGGACTTGAATAAAAAGCTACATTCATCGACTCACTCTGTCAAGTCAGGGGGGTGCTGACCCGAAAGATCGGTAGCTCAGGCGGCCTGTAGCCATGCTGCTTTGAGGCTCACAAATCGCTCAGCGCGTTTCTTGGAGCGCATCGTTCCGAATTCGTCCCAGCGCTCGCTGGCGTTTATGCACCGCAACTGGAGTACGTCCGCGGCTCCCGGCGTGCCCCAGCGCATGCCCGTGCAGTCCAAGCGGTCCTTGCCCACGAATCGAATCCCGCCCTCGACCATCCCGCTTCCGATGGGCAATCCATTGTCCCGGCACCCTTTGTAGCACAGGGGTTTGCGGCGCTTTTCGAAGTAATTGAGAGTGGACTCCAGCTCTTCTTTTGGCTTCCCACCGTCACAGGGAATGGAAGCCTTCACGGAATCACGGAGCATCTTGAAGAAGGTGTCGAACTCTCCTTCATAGAGCAGATTTCCCAGCCTCGTACCACGCCGTGCAGGCGCCGGTGCCGGCGCCAGTGCTTCGTTGGCAAAGGCTTTCAGGCGCTCGGTCGTGTGGTATCAGTCCAGGACCATCGAGAGCTCCTGACCCGGCTGAGTCAGCTCGTCCGCCCGCCTCTCGATCCAACTGGCTCCGTCCGCCACCAAGTGGACGCGCTGGGCACGGTCGTGTCCCTTGCGGACATACTCGAAGATGGCCTTGTGGAAGAGCGCGTTAGGGCCTTCGAAGGTGGCTACATAGGTCTTATTCGTGACCTCCAGGTTCGGCCCGAGTTCGCCCATGACGGCCAGCTTGAACTCCCGGTAGCGGTCGGCGTGGTCGCGAACCCGGCACATCCCGCCATCCACCGAAGCCACCACGGTTTTATCCTGAAGCTCCTCCCCATCCCTCCAGCCGGGCTTTTGCGACTTCCTCATCGCGCTGGGAACGATGAAGTCGGATGCCACGCTCCGAGTAACCTCCTCCTGCAGATGCAGGCTGAAGGTCCCCACCGGGAGTAAGCGCTGCAGGAGTTCCAGAGCCTGCGGGTAGAGGTGGTCGTGGCCAGCAATGCCGCGCACTCCTGGAGGTCGGGAAGCACGCCGTGCTTTCCGTCGATGCCCAGCAGGCTGTCGATGGGGAAGGCCGTGTGGCCACAGGCCCCGTGGTAGTATGCGCTTGAAGCGGATGGGCCCGAGCTTGGTGTTAACCCCTCGCTCGATGTACCCCTCGAACTCCAAGACCTGCCCACAGTCGGGGCATCGGATGCGACTTCCATAGAACGCGCGCTCCTGGTTGAGGACGGCCTCCATGAGCTGTCGGCCAAGTGAGTACACAAGCTGCGGGATGAAGGTCTGAACCAGGTCCTGGAGATGAGGCTCGGCGCCATGCTTGAACGCCGCGTTGAAGGCGCCTGCGGCCTCCTTGAGCGTGCTGCCGAGCAGCGAGACCATCTCGCTCCACAAGCCGGTGGGCAAGGCGGCGTAGTCACGCGCTGCAACACCAATGGCCTGGTTGTGGATAACCCGAGGTTGAGAAGCGCTTCGGCGACGGCTAAGGGCCGACTGTTCCAAAGGACTTTCGGGGATGCGATCCCGAATCTTGCCGCTCATTGTAATTGTCTCCATTTGGCCTCCCGCTTAAGTTTTGTTTGTTTCCCATTGAACAAGATTCTATGCTGGAGGCCATTTCCTTGCTGAAAAGTCAAAAAAGTCCACCACAACTGGGCTAGAGCGTTTACCGAGAAATCGGATCAGCATCCCCCGAGGTGGCTTGACTTCCGGGGGTCACTACAATAGGCTTTGATAAGTAGAAAGTCTGAAGGAGGTCTACGACGAAGCCCACTCGGCCGGGAAGACTCCCCCGGTCGTTGATACCGGCTGGAAGGACGGCTGTGTGCAAAGGGGTATGGACCGACCCTCTCGTTCCCCCGTTACGTTTTTAAGTTTTGCGTTTTGAGCTTCACTTGCTGCAGGTCGGTAATCCGTCGAGTTGATTAAGTCTTCTAGTTTCTTGTGTCTGTTTAATGCACAGAGAGTTCTGAACTGCGTGGAATTATAGTGACCGACAAGACAACCAATAAGACATCAAATGGGTAGGCTAGTTATCAGTGGCTCTAGTAGCGAGGGCGATTGCTGCACCACAGGGCTGAAGGCCGTCTGAACGTGTGCGGGATTGCTGGTATCTATGGTGTCGCGGACAGAATTGGCATTCAAGCAATGGTGGATGCGCTTGCCCATCGAGGGCCTGATGATCAAGGAATTCTGGTCGACCCGGTTGCCAGAGTTTCGTTGGGCCACCGACGATTGTCCATCATCGATCTCAGCCCTCTGGGCCGACAGCCCATGTCCGACCCCACCGGCCGTTATTGGATAATTTACAACGGTGAGACCTATAATTACCGTGAACTGCGGGTCGAGCTTGAATCATTGGGCCATCGATTTATTTCGGGAACGGATACTGAGGTAGTATTGAAGGCCTACATTCAGTGGGGCGCGTCATCACTTCCTCGGCTTCGAGGGATGTTCGCCTTTGGTGTTTTTGATCGTCAAAAGGGCACGTTGTTTCTTGCGCGTGACCGTTTCGGCATAAAACCTTTGCTCTACGCCAGTATTGAAGGCGGTGGACTAGTCTTTGCCTCGGAACTAAAGGCGATTCTGGCCAGTGGCCTTATAGCTCGCCGAGCCGACGCTCAGTCTCTCTGGGATTACTTGTCTATTGGGGCCGTGCCTCAGCCCTCCACCATCCTCGCGGGAGTTCAGTCTGTGCCGGCGGGGTACTGGTTGTTGGTTGGCGAGGAGGGTCAGACTATTGGTTCCTACTGGGACATTGCTCAAGAGTCTGCCCGCAACTATCCAGACCTTTCCCGGCTTCCCCGGGAGGAGGTGCACTCCCGCATCAGGGCTCTTCTAGAGGAGTCCACCCGCTTACATTTGCTCTCCGACGTCCCCGTCGGAGGATTTCTCAGCGGGGGCATCGACTCGGCGGCCGTTGTGGGATTGATGAGTATCCAAATGAACAGGGGACTTGAGACCTATTCAGTCGGCTTCGAGTCAGAATATAGCCATCTGGACGAACTACATTGGGCGCGCCTCGTGGCCGACAGACTTGGAACGACACATCATGAGGTGGTCGTTAGCGGCGCGGATGTGGCCGCCAGTTACGACGATCTCATCAGGGCGATAGACCAACCAAGTATCAACGGAACCAATGCCTACTTTGTCTCGCGAGCGGCTAGAAATACCGTAACTGTGGCTCTTTCAGGATTGGGAGGAGATGAACTCTTTGCTGGCTATCCACACTTTCGACGGTACCAAGAAATTCGGCGAACGTGGGACCGGCTACCGTTTCTAGGTGTTCGGATGCTAGCACAGTTTGTTCCGGGCAGAATATGGCCAAATAGACACCTGGCAGTGGTCCGAGGCTCGGAGCGTTATGCGCGACTGCGCTGCCTGACTGATGGACGTGAGAAACTACGAATGGCCAAGTCGAGCTGGGTGGGTCATCTTCGCCCATTGGCTCGAATATACTCGCCTCTGCTGCGTCCAGAATTGGACGAGATCGCAGAAATGAGCTACGTGGAAATACGTGGCTATTTGTTAAATACGCTGCTTCGTGACCTCGACGCGATGAGTATGCGTCACTCGTTGGAAGTGAGGCCGATTCTGCTCGACCATCGTCTTGCCGAATTTGTCTTTGCACTTCCGGCACGCCTGAAACTGGATCCTGTGATAAACAAGCCGCTTTTAGCGAGATGCCTGGGTGACATCTTACCTAATGAGATTGCGGCTAGACCAAAGATGGGTTTTGAAATGCCCCTGTTTGAATGGTTGGCTGGGCCTCTGAAGAAACGGACCCTGAGTACCATCAATTCTCCCACGGCGGCTAAGCTATTCGACGATGGTTACTTGGCTAGAGTTCGGACCAATTTGTCGAGTTGCGGTCTTCCAAAGGCGAAACTCTGGGCATACGTCATGTTGATTAACTGGCTTGAAGCTAACCGAATAGAGGTCCCTGCTTGAGGCTCCTTCAGGTAAGTACCCGTGACGTGCTTGGTGGGGCTGAGAGTTCCGCGCTGAACCTCCATCAACAGTACGTCAAGCGAGGAATAGATAGTTGGCTAGCAGTGGGGCGAAAACAACTGCCGGACCCACGCATTCTGCAAATTGACAGAATCGGGCGCGATGCGTCTCCATGCACCAAGCTCTTTTGGCGAGCTGCCCGGGCCGCCAAAATTCGTCTGGTCAAGCGAGTATTCGAGGTCGCCGCCTTTCCACAGGCTTGGTTTGACACGCTTAGAGGGTTGGAAGACTTCCATTATCCGGGAACACGCGATATGTTGGCGCGGCTAGGGCTCGACCCAGGCCTTCTGCATTGTCATAATCTGCACGGGGGGTACTTTGACCTGCGTGTCTTGCCCGAGTGGAGCCGGCGTTTTCCTGTTTTGCTAGATTTGAGGGACATGTGGCTCTTGACCGGACACTGCGCGCATTCGTTTGACTGCAATCGATTCGCAACTGGTTGCGGGCGCTGCCCCGACTTGACCATTCCACCTGCCATCCGACGTGACGCGACGGCGGAAAACTGGCAAAGAAAGAAGGCAGTGTTAACGAGCAGTTGCCTTTATGTAGCAGCATCCTCGGAGTGGATGGCCGGTCTGGTGAGAAAATCGATGCTGAATCCCCGTATGACACGCGTTATCTCGAACGGCATTGACTTGACGATCTTTCGGCCCAGAAGTCGAGAGGCTGCTCGACAGCAGTTGGGTATCTCATTAGAGGCGCATGTAATCGCATTTAGTTCCAGGGGGGCTCGCTCGAACCCGTTCAAGGACTTTCGGACGCTGGAGGCCACAGTTCAAGCGCTTGGCCAAACAGAGAGTGATAGAGAGTTAGTCTTTCTGTGCCTGGGTGATACCGGGCAGGCACGACGCTACGGCCGGGCTCTCATGCGTTTCATTCCCTTTACAAGTTTACCAGAAGAGGTTGCCTTACATATCAATGCTGCCGACCTTTATCTACACCCCGTTAGGGCGGAAACGTTTGGCAAATCGATTACCGAAGCACTCGCCTGTGGGGTTCCGGTCATTGCAACCTCTGTGGGAGGCGTTCCAGAGCAGGTCAGGGATCTGAGCGCGTCAGACCTATCTGCGGCGACGGGTATACTGGTCGGAGTCGCTGATGTTGACGGGTTTGTAGGAGCCTCAACCCGGTTGCTGAATGAGCCCGAGGTCAGGCGGAGACTGGGGGAGAACGCGCACCGGGATGCGTCCCAGCGATTCGGCTTGAACCGCCAGGTCCAGGAATTCCTAGAATATTATGCAACGATTACTGAAGATTGGCGGGGGCACCGTGGACAATTGTAAAAAAGGACAATATGGCTCCGGTTTGAGTCGACCAAGAATTGTTGTGCCAACCCGCAGTCAATAGATTGTCGTCCCCACGGGCGGGCGGATGCACTCCGGCCAACTGCTTCAAAAGCATCATTTTCCGTAAGCGGCCCTTTGTGCCAGGATTGAACGAGACAGAATCCTGTTCGGAAATTAGACTAGCGATCTGACCGGGCTGCGGAGCTCGGTCGAAGGGCGGAGAAAGGAACCCCCGTGTCCCTCCGTACAATTCCGAACTCCATCATGGAAGACAACCACCCCGACCCCGAGGTTCAGGAGCGAGCGAAGCGCCGGATCTTCAGCCTGAGCTACAAAACGAACATCCTGCGCATCACTGACGATCTCCCCCGGGGCGAGATCGCCGGCTTCCTTCGGAAAGAAGCTCTCTATTGGGCGCAACTGCAAACCTGGCGCAAGCAGCGCGAGGACGGGACCTTGGGAGAGCCAAAGAAGCGCGGCCGAAAGGCGGCTGGCTCCGAAGCTTCAAACGCCCAGCTTGCCCAACTGCGGCGTGAGAACGCACGCCTTCAGCGCAAGCTCCAGAAGGCCGAGAAGATCATCGCTCTCAAAAAAAAAGTAGCCGAGATCCTGGGCGACGACGATCTGCCGGAGAGCGAGTACTGATGGCCGAGGCCGTACAGGCAGCCCGATCGGACATCGGCGTGAGTGAGTCGTGCGCAGCCCTGGGCTTGACCAGGTCAACGTACTATCGCCTGACCCAGCCCAAGCGGCTCGTCGAGCCTGTCCAGAGGAAGCTCCCAAGCTGGGCACTCAGCCCGAGCGAGCGTCAGTCCGTTCTCGAGGTGCTGAACGAAGAACGCTTCGTCGACCAGGCCCCTGCAGCCGTGTACCACATCCTCCTAGACGAGGGGCGGCGCCTTTGCTCTCCTCGCACGATGTATCGCGTTTTGGCCGACCACAAGCAGGTTCGGGAGCGCCGGAACCAGCTGCGCCATCCCGAATATCGCAAGCCCGAGCTGCTGGCCACCGGTCCGAATCAGGTCTGGTCGTGGGACATCACGAAGCTCCGAGGGCCGGAAAAGTGGCTCTACTATTACCTCTACGTCTACAGTCGCTACATCGTTGGTTGGATTCTGGCCCGTTCTGAGAGCGGGTCGATCGCTCGGCACCTGATCGACGAGACTTGTGCCAAGCAGAACATCCAGCCCGACCAGCTCTACCTCCACTCCGACAGAGGGCCGTCCATGAAGTCGTACCCTGTCGCCCAGCTCCTCGCGACGCTGGGCGTGACCAAGAGCCACAGCAGGCCACACACGAGCAATGACAACCCATATTCCGAGAGCCAGTTCAAGACGCTGAAGTATCGGCCGGATTTCCCGCGCCGATTCGACGGCTTTGAGCACGCGCGCACCTTCTCGACCGGCTTCTTCACCTGGTACAACAACTCTCACTACCACTCAGGGCTGGCCTATCTGACCCCGCAATTGTACACTACGGGCATTTCTGATGCGCGTCAAGTGGGGAGGCTTGAATGGCTTAACCACAACATTATCGCCAGCTCCGCGTCCTCGACGGGTTCGTCAGAGTTGTTGCTCGGTCTCAGGGCAAAAGCAAAATCAGCCCCCGTCCAGATTCTGGAGACCGTCGTTCTGAGGCGTTCAGCGCCAGCGAGAGACAAACGCATGGACGCCCGGTCTGGCGGGCTCGTTTTTGATCTACGCGGTAGTTGCGGTCAGCCGGTCAGGACGGGCTGGACCTGCCTACCGTGCCGTTGCGATGCCGGATTAGAAGGGCGAAGAGAGAATGGGAGTCCAGTCTTGCTGCCACAAAGCTGCTTGAGCAATGGTGCGTGATTGAGCAGGTTCGGCCACTCGGACCTCCGTCGAGACATGACTTGGTTGGCCTTCTTCATCCGGCGGGTGACGCGGGCTCTCTTCCTTTGGTCAAGTTTCGCATCCCTCTCCCGGAAGACTTCGCCAGTCGTCAGCATGTGCCAGATTACCACCATCAGCTTGCGCGCGCATGCCGCGAGCGCCAGCCCCTCCCCTTTGCGCTTCAATCGACGATAGAGGTTCCGGAAGGGACCGGGCCGCTTGATCAGGTTTTTCGCCGCCTGGGTCAGTGCCCAGCGAAGCTGGCGCGAGCCTGCTTTGCGGATTGAGCCTCGTTTGCTCTTTCCGCCCGAAGAGTTCTCACGAGGACTGAGCCCGGAGTATTTCACCGCGCTTGCTGGCCGAGGAAAGCGCGTCACCTTGCCTATCGAGGCCAGGATGGTCAGGCTCAGGAGTTGATCCAGTCCCGTCACTGTCGAGAGCAGCTCGACCTCGGTGCGTTTGGCGGCGCGCAGGGTGGC
>JAANMV010004580.1_pt1 | contig 10735 bp, 10 predicted proteins | sample 7279661 | NCBI WGS metagenome assembly JAANMV01 (sample SAMN14094540, study PRJNA606508) | bioreactor metagenome | isolation source: A lab-scale SPAN reactor treating ammonium-rich wastewater day 121 | place: Ireland: Galway | collected 2017-05-16 | reverse complement strand
GCTTTAATTAATTCAAGACCAGAAAGCACGGGCATATTCCAATCAGTAATTACAAAGTTTATTGTTTCATCAGCAGAAAGTTTAAGTAACGCATCCTTACCATCGGAAGCTTCAACAAAATCTTCATAGCCGAGATTTTTCAATGAGTTTACCACGATTCTGCGCATTGTCTGAGAATCATCAACAATTAAAAATTTTAGTGCCATAATTTTCCTCTAGTTTAAAAATTTAGAAACTTCATATAAAACTCTTTTAGAATCAAAAGGTTTGAGCAAATACGCATTTGCACCGCATTGAATTCCCTTTTCAATTTCTTCATTAGATGATAGTGATGAAAGAATAATTATCGGTAATTCGCGGTACTCCTCATTTGATCTGATTGTTTTAATCAATTCAAATCCATCAACATTTGGCATATTAAGATCTGTTATAATAAGATCAACCGGTTCAGACGGCAGAATTTCCAGCGCTTGCATTCCATCGGCTACCTGTATTATTTCAAAACCTTTAACTTTTAATGAGATTGAAACAAATTTTCTTATTGTAGGGGAATCATCTGCAACAAGAATTACTTTCTTCATTTTGATTTTACTCCTTTTTGTATCCTATAGTTTTAGGAAAACTTATTAGCTTAAATGCTCTTGAAATTCCGTGTAGAGTTTCTGAGTAACCGATAAAAAGATATCCATCTTTATATAACGAATTATAGAGATGATTTATTACTTTAATCTTAGAAGCCTGATCAAAGTAGATAAGTACATTTGCACAAAATATTATATCAAAATTAATCATCGTTCTCATACTTATATCATCATAAAGATTAAGCAGTTTAAAATTTGCCATGCTTTTTATTTTGGGATCTAATTCAAAAGAAGCCCCGTTTGTTTTAAAATATTTCTTCAGGTAATAAACAGGTGTATTCCTTACAGAATATTCTTTATAACTACCTCGTCTGGCGGTATCAATAACAGCATTACTTATATCTGTTCCTACTATCTCAAATTCGATCGCAGGATATTTAGGTTTAATAATATCCTGAATCATCATTGCAACTGAATATGCCTCTTCGCCACTTGAACACGCAGCACTCCAAATACGGATTTTTTCTCTGCCCAATTTTTCTTTTGAGGCAATAATTTCCGGTAGTACTATTGAAACCAGGGCATCTAACTGAGGCTGGTTCCTGAAAAAAAATGTCTCATTGATTGTTATGGCTTCATAAAGATATTTTATTTCAGAAGTGCCTGATGGATTAGTTTTAACAAAATCAAAATATCCTTCAAATGATTTTAACCCCAGATGTGTAATACGTTTTTGCAGACGGCTTTCCAGCAAATATTTTTTATTATCCTGAAAATATATCCCTGTATTATCATAAATATATTTACGCCAGATTTCAAAACTTTTCAAGGAAAGGTTAAGTTTAATTCCTGCCAATCCAGTTAGCGGCTGACCAATTAAGTTATCGTTTTGGGTAAACTGATGCATTATCTTTCTTACTTAATTGATTAAAAATTGTTTGCGAAGTAATATTTCTTTTGCTTTTTCTCTTACCATCTCTTCAGGATCATTAACAAGCTTTTCAATTGATTCTGTAATCTGAGAGTGATCAATTTCTGAAAAAATATCAAGTATTCTGATTCGATTCCAAAAATTTTCATCTGCTGTCATTGTATCAATAAACAATAACGCGGTTTCTGTATCCACTGCAAATAATAATTCAGCAGCGGTAATCCTTACAACTTCATCCGGATTCGTTAGAGAGTTTGATAGTGCCTCAGTTAATCTCCTTTTATTTAGTGCGGATAACTTCTGAATTACAGCAGGATCATCCTGAATTATATTGTTTAGAAGTTCTAAAACCGATGCTACATATTCATTTGAATTGTCAATTGCATTATATATTCTTGATATGATTATTTCCTTATTCTCCATAAATTTTCTGTAAAGCAATTCATTTAGCTCCATATCCATTCCAAAAATAGAAAGACAGGCAAAAAGAATTTCGGGATCATCAAAAACACTAACAAGATATGCTGCAGTAATTTGATATTTTGGTTCAGAATTAATTATTGTATCGAGTACACATTTTTTTATCTTCTCATCAAAAGGAACTTCGAGATCGTATCTTGTTTTGAGTTTATAAATGGCTTCTAATAATGGCCATATTAAAGCTCCTTTAAGTTCATTAATCTTCGATAAGAGAAAATAGAAAGTGTCCTGATTACCTATCTCCCCAAGACTTTCAATCATAGTAAATTTAAGCAGGTCATCTTCGCAATTAAATTTATCAACAATAAACTCTAAAGATTCTGAAGTTTCTATCTTCCCTATTGCTTCTACTACAACTGGTTTTAGCACTTCTAATTGATCATAAAAAGGTATTATTTGTTTAACTGCCTTTTCGCTGCCGATATTTCCTAAGGCTTCAATACAGGCAACAATTACATTTTCATTTTGATTCTTGCTTAGTATTGCTAAAATTAAATCCTCAGTACTCTTCTCACCAATCAATCCAAGAATATCAACAAGAAATTTTATATCATCATCATTATCTATATTTACAATATATGAGCTTATTGCTGGAATTGAATCCGATCCCTTTTTAAGAAGTATCTCTCCTGCAAGATTTCTGATTGATATATTATCAGAGCTAATATGTTCTATAACCAATTCAGGAATTAAAAGATTACGGTTTTGAATTAAAAAATTTGATGCTGCATTTCTAACAGATTTATCATCCTTGAGTATTAAGGGAACAATAATCTTTATTATTTCATCCTCCACAACATCAAAAGAAAGATTGTAAAGCAAGTCAGTTAACTTTTCAGATTCTCCTGAAGAAATCAGATTTACTATTTCGTGCTTATTTCCAGTTTCACTTACCATTTTATTTTCTATTATGTTGATAATTTTTCAACAAAAATTTCAATTATAGTGCCGATAGATATTCTTCGTTTTTAATCAAATTATCAATATTTTTTTGAATTAATGAACAATATTAGCCAGTTGAAAACTAATCATCACAAGATAATTTTCTGCTAAATATTTTGAATGGCATATTTTATTTCCACTTCAATGTCCAAGAAAATTTTTTGTAATTCAGGTTATTCACCTGATAATTTTTTCAATACTTTTATAAAATATTTTCGAACAATCGTTTAGTGTTTTCGGAAAAATTACTTAGATCTGTTTTTAGCAAGAACTTTTTAGGCTGCTGCAAAATTTGAGAGTTTCATTAACCAGCTTGTATTTAATCAGGTATTACTGCTGTTATAGCTGAACACTTTTTTAATAATCACATAGTAAATTATTAATGCAATTCCATACTTATCCAGGATTCTTTTTCAGTATTCACTTCAGATGATTTGGTTTCAAATACTTTGTCAACTTTAAATCCTGATATAAGTTTCTGCAAATTAGCAGTTAACTGATTTAATTCTTCAGCAGCGTGAGCAATTTGTTTAACACCGATTGTGTTTTGATTAGTTACATTATTAATAAGCTCAATATTCTGGCTGATTTGTTCCGAAGTACGGGATTGTTCTTCACTTGCAACTGCAACCTGAGTAACAATATCAGCAACATTTTCTGCACCTGCGATAATTTCTTTAAGAGACCCGCCGGCTTTTTCGGCTAATAATTTACCTTTATCAACTTCATCTGTACCAAGCTGCATAGATTTAACAGCACCATCAGTATCCTTCTGAATTTGCTTGATCATAAGTGCTATTTCCTGTGTTGCTTTAGAAGTGCGTTCAGCAAGTTTTCTTACTTCATCAGCAACTACTGCAAAACCTCTGCCTTGTTCACCGGCACGGGCAGCTTCGATTGCAGCATTTAATGCAAGTAAATTTGTCTGATCTGCAATATCATTAATCACCTGAATTATCTCACCGATTTCACTGCTGCTTTTACCAAGTGCCAAAACAGTTTCAGAGCTTTGTTTGACAACCTCAGAAATTCTTATCATACCGTTAATAGTTTCATCCACAACCTTACCACCTTCTAAAGCAACCTTACCAGCATTTTTACTCGCTTCAGCAGCTCTGGTAGTATTCTTTGTAGTTTCAAAAATTGTTTTAGCCATTTCTTCAATAGCACCTGCAACTTCAGTAGTTTGTGTACTTTGCTCACTTGCCCCGGCAGCCATTTCCTCAGTACTGCTGCTTATCTGATTTGCAGCACTTGCTGTAGCTACAACAGCCAGTGATACTTCGTTTAATGTCTTGCCCAAAGATTGTGTTACATAATTAATTGAATCTTTAATTTTTTCATGATCACCGGAATAAGTTTTTAATATTTTAACCGTAAAATCACCTGATGCAATTTTTTCAAGTGCAGTTATTGCTTCATTAACGGGTTCATAAACTGCATCAAGAGTTTCATTCATCCCTTTCACAATTTCTTTGTATCCGCCTTCGAATTGCTTTGTATTTCCTCTGGCATTACTATTACCTTTTACTGAAGCGGTAGTTAAGAAGTTAATTTCTAATACAAGTTTCTTCAGGTTATTTATCATCTTTTCAAAACTTTCAGACAGTATGTCATTTTCAGAAAGAGAATTAATTTTTACCTCCAGATCGCCTTTTGCAATTTTTTCTGCGGCTTCAATTTTTTCTAACTGGGAATCACGAAGTTTGCCAAGCATTAAAGACATCTGACCGAACTCATCTTTACTTTTTAGTTCAATCCGGTTCTGAAAATTACCAAGCGAGTATTGACTAAGTAATTCCCGAAATTGATTTACAGGTTTTATTATCTGGGGAATTATTCTAAAAAATGCTATTAAGAAAACTAAGGTGCCTAAGATCATTCCGCCTATTATAAAAGCAATCGTTCTTGACATAATTGAGCCGACCTCGGCTTCAAGGTTTGTTTTTTGAGAGTTCAGATGTTCGGAGATTTCATTTGCTTCTTTTTCAAATTTCATCCTTATTTCTTCACCGGAAGTTGTTGCGATAAAAGAAGCCATCTCATAATCTTTCATTGCGGCGGCACTCAAAGTGCCATCTACAACAAGACCAAAATACTCATTAATTATACTTCCAAAACTATTTGCGTGCTCTTCAAAAATTTCTGTAAGTGAAGAATCTTTAACTTGCGTTACGATTTTTAAAATCCGTTTTTTGCTTTTATCGACTTCCTGAAAATTTGCGTCAAATTGATCTTCAAAGCCAGGAATTGAAAATTTTAATAATTGAGTTTGTAGATTCTGAAATTCTAATTTAAACTCATTCAGGTTTTCATTGGCAACTATTATTTTTTTATTTAAGGTTTCACTAATCTGTGAAAGCTGAAAAAAATGGTATAGATCACTCAATACCAGAACAGTTGAAATCGCTGCAATTACTAAAAGCAGAAACTGTATTTTTACCCTAAATGAAATATTTTTAAAGTTCTTCATTTAATTATCCTAATTTAGTTTGAACACTACAGAAATGGTTGTTTTTACTTTAACATTTTTTCCTTCATGTTGACCAGGATTAAATTTGGAAGAACTTAATACTCTTGATACCTCCTCATCACACCCGGCGCCCAATCCCTTTATGATTTTTACTTTATCTACATTACCTTTTTCATCTACATAAGCCATTGCAAAAACTTTTCCCTCGATTCTGTTTTGTTTTGCAATACTTGGATAATTTATCTTTTTTACAAGTTCAGGCATTCCACCCTTTAGCTCAGGCATAGTTGTAGCAAAGGCAAGATAATCTTCATCTTCAGATGGAGTGTTTTGTGAAAACGCAATTGTACTTAATAGTAAGAAAAGTGTAAGAGTGTAAGCGTATTTCAGCAATTGTTTGATTTTCATAATTATTCCTCTAAGTTTTCATCATTTTATTTTCATTATCGAAAAAAAATGATAATTGTTAAGCAAAAGATTTAGCAATTAATGAGTTTTGTCGGATTTAGAAGAATTTTTAAGATTTCAGTATAAGTTTTCTTGAAGCTAATACTGATTAACAAGTAAATCTGACTTTTGAGTGTAAAACGATCCGGATTCTAAATGCAATTTTGTATAAAAACAGGAATGTTTGTTGGTAATTTTAACAGAAAGTCAGTATGAGATTACATTTTAAATTAATGTCCTGCAAAAATAATTTTCAGCTTGTTACTTTTCTTGTAACCTCAATACCAAGTTGTTCCATCCGGTATCTAAGTTTTGAGCGTGATAATCCTAAAACTTTAGCAGCTTTAACCTGATTGCCATCTGTTATTTTTAATGTGTCTTCGATAAGTTTTCTGAGAACAACTTCAATTTTAATTCCTTTTGAAGGAACTTTTAGTATAAATTCATCTTTACTTTGTTTAATCTCAGTCTGCCCTTGCGGAATTAAGAACTGGAAATGTCTTTCTTTTAATTCATCTTCTTCCAGAAGAAGAGTAACTCTTTCCATAACATTTCTAAGCTCTCTTATGTTGCCTTTCCAGTAATAATTTTGAAGCATCTCAAGTGCAGCATGGTCAATCCGTTTTATCTTTTTGTCAAATTTTAATGAGAACTCGTTTAAGAATGCGTAAGCCAGAATTGGAATATCTTCTTTCCTTTCACGTAATGGCGGGATAGTAACATTGCCAACATTCAATCTGTAAAAAAGATCTTCTCTAAAATTTCCTTTCTTTACTTCCTCTTCCAGATTTTTATTTGTAGCTGCAAGTACCCGAACATCAATATTTATTTCACGCTCTCCGCCGACGCGATAGAATTTCTTTTCCTGCAGTACCCGTAAAAGTTTTACTTGTAAATCCTGAGACAGTTCTCCGATTTCATCAAGCAAAATAGTACCGTTGTTGGCAAGTTCGAATTTACCAAGTTTGGTTTTTTGCTGTGCACCAGTAAAAGCACCTTTTTCATGCCCGAACAATTCACTTTCTGCCAGTTCTCTCGGAATGGCAGAACAGTTTATCTGAATAAATGGTCCATTTGATCTGGGACTATTCTGATGAATGAATCTTGCAATCATCTCCTTGCCAGTGCCGCTTTCTCCATCAATAAGGATAGTTGTATCTAAACTTTTTGCAAGTTTCTCTACAGATGATACAATCTTTTTTATTTTACTGCTCTTTCCAAAGAAATCTTTTGTAAGTATATCATCTTTTACAATTGCAGTTAGTTTATCAACTTCAGCTTTCAGATTAATATTAGAAAATGCTTTCTCAACAATAAGTTTTAATTGATCAATATCGACAGGTTTAAGAAGGAAATCATAAGCACCAAGTTTCATAGCTTTAACAGCAATATTAACATCACTATAACCGGTAATCATTATAACGGGAATATTAAAAAACTGCTTTTGAAATTCCTGAAGCAGATCCAAACCATTTACGGTTGTAAGATAAATATCAAGTAAAATCAGATCGGGTTCAAAATCTCTTACCTTTTCCACAGCTATTTCTCCATCCAGGCAATACTCAACCTGATATTCGAACTTTAATAATACCCGCTGCAAAGTTCTGCAGACAAGTTCATCATCATCAATTATAATTATTCGGTTGCTCATAAACTTTCATTGTTTGTATTAAATTTGATAAAAAATTTAGAACCTTGTTTGTATTTACTTTTGAAATCCAGTTCTGCATTATATTCATTTAATATTTTTTTGCACACGCTTAAACCTAATCCCGTTCCTTGTTTTTTGCTGGTATAAAAATCTTCAAAAATTTTAGTTTTGTCTTCTTCTTTTATTCCGATGCCGCTATCCTCTACTTCCCAGTAAATAGTTTTATTACTATCAGAATCATCCATATAAGTTCTAACGAAAATTGTATTTTTTGTGTTTTCTGCCTCAACTGCATTTGTAAGAAGGTTAAGAAAAACTTGAAGTAATTTGTCTTTCTGAAAATAGATTGAGGGAAGATTTGGCTGAAGTTCAGTTTCGAAGTACATATTAATTATGCAGGCATTACTTTGCATAATGTTAACAGCAATTTGGGTTATATCGTTAATTGAGCATATTTCCGTTTCAGAGTTTTGCTTTTTAGAAAAATCAGAAAAATTCTGTATTAAAAACATAAGTCTGTCTGTTGCTTCTGAGCAGGATTGAATGCTTTCAGCAGCATCATCTGAAACGTGAAGTCTCATCTGAGATAGATAATCGAGATTAAGTTTAAGAGCAAATAATGGATTTCTGATTTCGTGGACCAGACTGGCTGATAGTTTACCAAGCAATTGAAGTTTGTTGTTGAGTATGTCTGAATTACCCATGCTTTGCGTAAATATTTGGATAAACAAAAATTGTTTAATGGCAATATAAAATATTAAAAGATATAAATGAAGTATTGAGGCTGGAAAATTAAAATCGGTAAATAGTTTTACTTACCGATTTCTTTTAAAATTGCATCAGCTACTTTGCTTAAAACCTCTTCAGAATTATAGAATCCACTTTCTATTTTTTTCTGGATCTCGCTTAAATTTTTTGTTTCTGATGTATTATGCAATGCCTTAGCCTGTTCTGAAATTTCTATTTTATCTTTTTTTGATATTTCAGGATTTTTTCCTGCTGCTGATTTAAACTTATCATCATTTTTATAAATTGACGATAATATATTTCTGATTTCCATAATCTTACCTGTTGTATATAGTAATTTTTTTCTGGTTTTGTATAAATTCCATTTCTTTCTGAACCACTTTGAGCTTATCTGCCCAATCTTTTATGACATTATCGAACTTCTCCGGAATAAGTTTAGCCAACTGTACAATTTTTTCTGATTGTTTAAAATCATTTGATTTTACTTTGTTTTCCAATCTTTTTTGTTCTACCTCAGACATTTTTGCTTTGGCAGATTTTAGAACTGAATCAAAATTTTCTTCAGTCAGACTCTCCAGATCACAAAGTACTTCTTCAAGAAGATTCTCAATTATTTTTACTTCATTAAGTGTAGATTGAATATTCTTCATTATATACCCCAAATATCAGAATTAAAATTTCCTACTGAAGCAAATAATTCACTTAACTGACTTTGAAGTTGAATGTATTGCATCCTAAGTGCTTCTGCCCGTTTATCAATTTTTGATTGAGCCTGTGTAATCGAATCATTAATAGATTCAATATTATTATCTAATGAATTTTTTCTGGTGGTTAAATAACCTGCTGAGCCTGTGTACGGCTGCAGCTTGTTATAAAGATTTGATGCAACTCCATTTTCAGAGACAAATAGCTGCTCAACTTCTAATATATTATCTTCCAATACATTTGTAAGCTGTGAAGAATCTGTTATTGATAAACCAGTATTAGTATTAAAAGTAATACCCATTTTAGAAAGAGAATTTATTGTACCGCTTCCAAGACCACTAACTGGAGAATAGGCAGTTGAACTTAATATATTCAGAAGAGAAGAAGCTGATGCATCGCCAAGCAGTATTCCTCTAACACCATCAACTGATGTTGAGTTTGTTTTTATATAAGTATAAATATCATTAAAAGCAGAGATAAACTCTTCAACTTTCCCTTTAACTGAACTTACATCATTAGTAACATCAATATTTACATCGGTATCATCTTCAGACATAACCGCTTTAAGACTTATTGTAACACCGGTAACAAGATCTGAAATTGTATTTGAATATCTCTCAATGTTTAAACCATTAAAATTAATCTTCGCATTAAGTGAAGAAAGATTGTAAACAAAACCTGCAGTATCTTCTCCGCTTTCATTCTGAACAAACGCAGTTCTGTTTGTTCCAAGATTTAGCCCAAACTCTGATAAAATATTTCCGGATGTATCAGATATTTCTTCAATACTAAATCCTGAACCTGAATTTTTGGCTGTCAAAGAAATTTGGGATAATCCCGCTGCCGGATAGAAAGATGCTGCACTTACAACACCTGATGCACCTTTCTCTTTATTAACCGAAATACCTAATTCAGATAATAATGAACCGGTATCACTATTAATCGAAATATATTTTGATGAATCCGTTACCGTAAACTTTAGTTTTACGTTTGATCCATCGGCTACTTTTTCTGCTGTTAAACCAGAAATATTTTCCAGTTGTGAAATTATACTATCAATTACTTCTTCATAAGTTCCAGCAGAATAATTTATTGTTGTCTCGGTTCCGTTTAAGTTAACTTTAAATGTTCCTGAAGATATTGAACTTCCCGAAACTGAATCAGATAATACTTCTGCTTTATCATCATTAATTGCTTTTGAAATTTTTTTAGAAAGCGCATCAAAAGTAATATTACCGTTTGTAAAATCACTTTCAGTAAGATTTAACGAAATATTACTATAAAACTGTCCGCCTTCGCCGTCTCCACTTTTCATAGTAAAGGAATATGTGCCCGGTGCTGTAATTGATGAAAAACTGTTTGAGTTTTTATCTAAAGAAACAACAAGATCATTTTTTGCAAGTTGATTTACCCGAAGTGAAAAATTTCCCCTTTGTGCTGATTGATTTGCACTAACAGTTACTGCAGTAGTATTACTTGAGACAGCTTTTTTTGCAGCAAAAGCCGATGATGTTCCTGTAGCTTTTAAAGTGTTCATTTTACTTTTAAGAGCATCAACTTTAGTAAGCAAACCGGAATAAATATTAGAGATTTTTGTGTACTTCGTTTTTCTGGTTTCTAAGGGAGAAATACGATTAGATTTTTCACTGTTGATATAGGAGTTAACTAAAGAATTAATTCCCGAAGTTGTTAAAAGATCATAAGCCATTACGCAACCTGTTTGTTTTGGACAGCATTAAGCCAGCTTTCCCTAAGTTCTGATAAAATCTTTGTAACTA
>JAANMV010004579.1_pt1 | contig 10735 bp, 13 predicted proteins | sample 7279661 | NCBI WGS metagenome assembly JAANMV01 (sample SAMN14094540, study PRJNA606508) | bioreactor metagenome | isolation source: A lab-scale SPAN reactor treating ammonium-rich wastewater day 121 | place: Ireland: Galway | collected 2017-05-16 | reverse complement strand
GGTAATAGTCCAGGTTCTCGTTCGACATGAAGGCGGCGGGGTAATAGACTCGGCCGATCTTGCCTTCCTTGCGGATCTCGATCTTGGCGACGATCGGGTCCACGTACGCGACGACGTTGTAGTACCCGTCCTTCTGCTTCCAGTCGGCGGGCAGATCCACGGCGTAGCGCTTGTCGGAGGGGCTGAGGGTGATGGCGGCCTGCTGGGAGCCGTCCTGCACGACGCCGCTGGCGTTCGCGCCGACCAGTGCGAGGCGCACGGTGCCGGCGGGCGGGGTGCCCAGCACGGAGCCGCTCACGTCGAGGCTCTGGGGCAGGCCGATCAGGCCGCAGGAAGCGAGGGTCAGGGGGGCCGCAGCGAGCAGGAAGAGCTTCTTCATGCCCCCCAGCCTGCCAGACCAGGAAAAGAAGGGAGCTGTTTGGCAAGCGAGCCTCAAGTCCCGATGAGAACGGGGGGAAGGGGCTGTCCAGAGTAGGTGTGAGAATGTGCCCAATACCCCCGTCATGGTGTGACATTTTTTACAAAAATCACCCACACTGTTCTCATGCAGAAAAATCCAGATGGCTACGCTCTGATCCTGGCGCTCTCGGCTGTCGTCATTCTGGGCCTGCTGATCTTCAGCCTCCAGATGGTGAGCCTGAGCAGCGTCCGCACCGTCAGCGACGAAGGGCAGCGCACCCAGTCCTTCTACGCCGCCCAGTCCGGACTGGAACGCGTCACCCGGCAGCTCACCAACCGCGCCAAGACCCTGGCGCCCAGCACCGCCGAGGCGGCCGCCACCGGCCTCAGCACGCCTGCCAGCCACCTCGGCAACACCGGCGCCGGGAGCTTCAACGTCGCCATCACCACCGTCAGCGTCGCCGGAAACGACGCCGTGCTGCGCCTGCTCGCCTCCGGCACCACCACCGCCGCCACGCGGGTCATCTCGCAGGACGTGAAGGTCACCCTGATCGGCGGAAGCGCCGGCGCGTTCCCCCCCACCGCCCTGATCGCCACCGGGAACATCAAGGACGCCGGGGCCGCGCCCGTCGCCGGGGAGAAGGTCCCGGCCGGCTCCCACGTCTTCACCTGCGCGCTGACCGGCACGGTCCCCGCAGGCGTCAGCCCCTGCCAGGTGAAGGCCGGGGGGCTGAACACCTACAACGTGCAGACCACCAGCAACCCGCCGCCCGTCGCGGGGCAGTCCCTGAAAGACGCCGCCGGGAACTACTACACGGTGCAGAAGGTCACGCCCGTGGCCGGCGACCCCACGCGCTGGAACGTGTCCCTGGCCGCGATGAACGAGAACCCCACCACCACCGCCGTCACGCAGCCCATGAACACGGCCCTGCTGGCCGGCCCGGTCACGCTCAGCAACGCCAACACCGGCGCCATGGCCGCCCCGACCGGGTCCACGCTCACCACCAACAGCAACAACACCGGCACCGTCTGCGACCCGGCCGTGTACGGGTGCAGCACGTACAGCTTCCCTCCCAGCGCGCTGTTCCAGCTGATCTTCGGCGTGCCGAAGACCGAGTTCTCCGGCCGCATGCAGGAGCAGGGCAGTTACTTCACGGGAATCGGCACGCAGGCCGGGCAGTTCTCCGGCGCGGCGTGCACCACCCGCAGCGTGATGTGGCTCAAGGTCACGGACCTGGACGTCCCGCAGGACTGCATGGGCAGCCCCACCCGCCCGAAGGTCCTGATCGTGGACGCCTCCGAATCCAGCAGCCAGGTGCAGGTGAAGGTGAACAACGGCGTGTTCTACGGCCTGATCTACATCATCTCCAACGACAAGGTCACGCTGGCCGGCAACGGCACGTACGTGGGCAGCGTGGTGTCCGAGACCGGCATCGAGACCGACCCCAGCAACAACGACCTGAGCACCGTTACCGGCAACGGCTCGTCGGTCTGCCCGGCCCTGCCCGGCAGCAACGGCAACAACACGAAGGCCGCCAAGATCTGCTACAACCGCGACGTCGTCGCCCGGATCAATATGGACGTCGCCCTGCAGCTCAGCCACTACGCCGTGACCCGGCTGCCGAACAGCTGGCAGGAGCACAGCCGATGAGGGGCGCCACCCGCGGGTTCACGCTGCTGGAAACCCTGATCGTGGTCGCCATCATCGCCATTCTGGCCGGCATCGGCCTGATCAGCTACCTCAGTTACCGCGCCCAGGCGAACCTGGACGAGGGCACGGCCACGCTGGAACAGGCCATCTCGCGCGGCGTCGCTGAGGCCCGCCGCACCAGTCAGCCCGTGACCGTCACCCTGAACACCACCGCCCGGACCGTGCAGGTCACCCGCGGCGGCACCACCACCGTCCTGAACGCCACGCTGCCGGTGGACAGCTGGACCATGACCTGCCGCCTGAGCCCCTGCGCCCCCGGCAGCACCACCTTCACGCTGATCACGCCCGGCAGCAGCTTCCCCGACGACCTGTCCATCACCCTGACCAGCCGCTCCAAGACCCGCTCCCTGCGCATTCTGGGCCCCGCGGCCCTGGTGGTCCGACCATGAACAGACCCTCCAACGCCGGTTTCACCCTGATCGAGGTGCTCGTCGCGATGGCGGTGTTCTCCGTCAGCGTGCTCCTGATCGGCCTGCTGATCTCCCACATGCGCCTCAACGCCGCCTCGGCCCAGCGGGTCACCGCCGGACAGGCCCTGCAGGACGCCCTGGAACGCACCGCGCAGAAATTCCAGAGCGTGGCGAACTACGGCGTCCTCACCGCCGCCGACGCGCCCGCCACGCTGGCCGGGCACACCTGGACGGTGTCCCTGTGCACCGCCTCCCCCACCGCGGACACCTGCACCGGCACCGCCACCTTCACGCAGGGGGGCGCGTACGCGTACAGCAACCCCACCGCCGACCTGATCCGCATGACCGTGCAGTACACCCCCACGGCCATGGGCACCGCCACCACCCGCGCCGCCCTGGAGATGGCCCGCCCATGAAAAGAGCCGCCACTTTTCCCGCGCAGGGATTCACGCTGATCGAGCTGCTGGTCGTGATGGCGATCCTGGGCGTGATCGGCACGCTGATCATCTCGTTTTTCACCACGACCTCCCAGTCCGTGACCGAGCAGACCCGCGTCGCCTCCCAGACCGGACAGATCCAGCGGGCGCTGGGCCTGATCGCCGACGACATCCGCCGCGCGGACAAACTGGTCGTCACGGGGGCGGCCACGCCGCTGGCCCTGGGCGGCATCGCCGTGACCCCACCGGCGCAGACGGGCGCCAGCCGCCTGGACCTGTATGTCCTGCGGCCCGCCAGCGGTTCGCCGTGCGCCAGCACCAGCGGGTATGAGTACCGGTCGTACTTCAGCGTCGCGCGCAGCACACTGACCGCCGCGTCAATGAACGCATGGGTCAGGCTGCCCGAGGACGCCAACAACGCGGCCCGGAACGTGCTGCTGCAATACGTGGGCTGCGCCGACACCCTGACCGGCACCCCCAGCTACGGCAGCCTGCGCCCGGTCGTGGACCACGTGGGCACCCTGACCTTCACCCAGACGGCGTCCAACGTCAGCGTGGCCCTGCAGGGCCAGCGGCAGATCGGCACGCGGACCTTCACGACCCCCCTGGCATCCGGCACGTACTACTCCCGCCGCTACTGACCCAGGGTCCGCTGCCCGCCGCAACAAGAAGAAACTCCCTCACGTGGAGGGAGTTTCTGTTGCTGGTCGAGGCGGCGAGATTTGAACTCACGACCCCTACCACCCCAAGGTAGTGCGCTACCAGGCTGCGCTACGCCTCGACGGCCAGCCCCAAGACTATAAGTGTCGTTTCTCATTCCGTCAAGGGTGCCGGGACGGGTATATGCTGCCGGTCATGGCGCTTTCTTTCGATGAGAAGCTGAGGAACTACGCCCGTCTGGCCGTCCGGGTGGGCCTGGGGGTCAAGCCGGGGCAGCGGGTGCTGGTGCAGGCCCCGGTGGAAACAGCGAAATTGGCCCGGCTGGTGGTGCGCGAGGCGTACGCGGCCGGCGCGAGCTTCGTGGATGTCCGCTGGGACGACGACGACGTGCAGCTGGCCCGCTTCGAGCTGGCGCCGGACGGCACCTTCGACACGATCAGCCGGTGGCGCGTGGACGCGGAGACGGAGACGGCCGACGCGGGCGGCGCGGTGATTGCGATCCGCGCGACGAACCCGAACCTGCTGGCGAACGTGGACGCCAAGCGCGTCAGCACGTACCAGAAGGCGTGGGCGACGTACCGGCAGCCGTACTCGGCGCAGGTGATGACCAACCGCCTGAACTGGAACCTGATCAGTGCGCCCGTGGCGGACTGGGCGGCCCTGATGTTCCCGGACGCCAGCGCCGAGGAGGCCGTGGAGAAGCAGTGGGACGCGATCTTCGCCGCGACCCGCGCGGACCTGACGGACCCCGTGGCGGCCTGGGAGGAGCACCTCGCGCACCTGAAGGGACGCCGCGAGGCGCTGAACGCCAAGCAGTACGCGGCCCTGCACTTCCGTGGGGGCGAGACGGACCTGACCGTGGGCCTGGCGGACAACCACCTGTGGGGCGGCGGCGCGGCCGACACGACGGGCGGGATCACGTTCACCGCGAATATCCCCACCGAGGAAGTCTGGACGGCCCCGCACCGCGAGCGGGTGGACGGCGTGGTCGTGAGCACCAAGCCCCTGTCGTACAGCGGGGTGCTGATCGACGGCATCCGCATCGAGTTCAGGGACGGGCGGATCGTGAACGCCAGCGCCCGGCAGGGTGAGGCGGCGCTCAAGGAGATGATCTCCACGGACGAGGGCAGCCACCGCCTGGGCGAGGTGGCGCTGGTGCCGCACAGCAGCCCCATCAGCCGCTCCGGGCTGTTCTTCTACAACACCCTGTACGACGAGAACGCGGCTTCTCATATCGCCATCGGGCGGGCGTACCGCTTCAACGTGGCGGGCGGCGTGGACATGACCGACGAGCAGTTCGCGCAGGCCGGCGGGAACGACAGCCTGACGCACGTGGACTGGATGATCGGCAGCGATCAGATCGACGTGGACGGCATCACGAAGGACGGCAACCGCGAGCCGGTGATGCGCGGCGGCGAGTTCGTGATCTGAGCGTTCGGTACACAGGGGGCAGGCGGCTCATACTGGCCGCCTGCCCCCTGCCCTTCCCGTTATGGTCTGAGGTCGTCCTCGTCGATCAGGAAGTCCACGGCGCCGCTGCCGATCTCGTAGAACGCGCCGATCACCTTGATCTGCCCGCGCGCCTCGGCCGCCTGGATGACCGGCTCCTGCCGCAGCTGGTGCACCTGGTAGCGCACGTTGTTCAGCACGGCCTCCCGCATGCGGGCCTTCTTATCGCGGATCTTCGGAAGGTCCTGCACGCTGGGCTGGATGCGGCGGATCAGTTCCCGCAGGTTGGCGGGCTCCTTCTCGATGGCCGTTTCGGGCATCAGGGCCGCGGCGACCGCGCCGCAGCCCTCGTGGCCCATCACGACGATCAGGTGGATGTCGAGGTGTTCGGTGGCGTACTCCAGGGTGCCCAGGCCGCTCGCGCCGACGACGTTCCCGGCGTTGCGGACCACGAACAGGTCGCCGAGTCCCACGTCGAACACGAGTTCCACCGGGACGCGGCTGTCGCTGCAGGCCAGCACGGCCGCGAAGGGGGTCTGCTGCATGATCAGCGCGCGGCGTTCGTTCACGCCCACGTCGGCGCGGCCGCCCTCGCCGGTGAAGAAGCGGGCGTTGCCGTCGCGGAGGGCCTGGATGGCGTCGTCCGCGTTTCCGACGCGGGACTCGCGGAGGTTCGCCATCTCCTCCATGCTTGCGCCGCGCCGCACGGCTTCCAGCACGCGGCGCCTGAGTTCGTCGGTGTCCAGTTTGCCAGGGGCAGGGGTGTCGCTCACGCCCTCCATCCTACGGGCAAGGGCGCCCTATCCTGAACCCATGACTGACGCGACCGGTTCCGCGGAGCCCGGGGAGACCCCCACGCTGAGTGACCTGCTGGAACGCTACGCGACCATCCGCGACACCCTGCAGGGCCTGGAGGTCGAGCGTGACGAGCTGGCCGGCCTGATCAAGGCGGCGCTGCTGGCTGGCGAGCACGCGGAGACGGAGCTGTACCGCGCCACGCTGAAGACGAGCCGCCGGGTCGAGTACCCCCTGGACCGCTTCCGGGAGACGTTCGGGGACGCGGCCGCGCTGGAGGTCGCCAGCATCGACCGGAAAAAGGCCGAGGCGCTCGCCAAGGCCGGCGACCTGGACGGCGAGCGCCTGAAGGACCTCGCGGTGGTGCGGGAGGTGCAGGCCCTGGTGCTGCAACCCAAGACGATCTGACCCCCGCCGAGGGCTGACCGGCGCGTGACCGGGCGCGGACCGTCCGGTGACACTCGCGCGCCACCCTGGGGCATGACGGAACTTCTTCTTCCCCTGCCTTTTTCCGTTGACCGTGCCGGCCTGACGGGCGGGCCGCTGCCGGGCGCGGCGCCCACCTTCCGCCCGTCGGGCGAGCTGATCACACCCGCCGGTCACCTGCTGGGCGAGCGCGAGGTCCGGCATGCCCGGGCGCGGGCGAACCAGTCGGTGCTGGAACGCCTGACCCGCTGAGGCTTCCCGGGGCCGCTGCCCTTCCTGGCGGGCGTGTGGTACACTCCCTGGCGCATTGCTGGCGCAACGCAGCGCGGACGCTCGAACCTGGTCAGGGCCGGAAGGCAGCAGCCATAAGGGATGCTTCGCGGGTGCCGTTGCTCACCGGCAATGCTTTTTTTGTGCCTGTTCTCCGGCATGACCGCTGCAAGTGGAGCGGCCGACTGCGAACAATAGGAGCTGCCTCAGACCGATCTTCCCTGGTGCCGCAAGAGAGAAGGCGCCAGCTTCCTTGCGGTCGCTGGCGCCTGTCTGGTGCTCGGGATGGGACTTGAACCCACACGGTCTCCCACACGCCCCTCAAACGTGCGCGTCTACCAATTCCGCCACCCGAGCAGCCTGGGTGTCTGAGAGGCGAAAGCAATAGTACGGGGGCGAGGCGGGGGTGTCAAGACAGCCGCGTGGTGGGCCGGGGTTGTGGTGGGGGCGGGGCGTGGTATCCTGGCGTTTGCCGCCGCGAGCGGTGGGGCCCGCAGGATCGCTCAGGTGTTCTGGTGGATTTTGCCCCGGCTGCTGCGCGCGGGACTTTCAAGGACAAGAGGTTCAATCATGATCGACAAACAGAAGACCATCCAGACCCACGCCAAGAGCGCCAACGACACCGGCAGCACCTCCGTGCAGATCGCCCTGCTGACCGAGCGCATCAACAACCTGAGCGTGCACCTGACCGCCAACAAGAAGGACAAGGCCGGCCAGCGCGGCCTGCAGCTGCTCAACGGCCAGCGCCGCCGCCTGCTGAAGTACCTGGAGCGCAAGAACTACGACGAGTACATCGCCCTGACGGATCAGCTGAAGATCCGCCGCGGCCAGCGCATCGTCCGCTGAGTCCCGCCTCCCGCCGCCGCCCCACCTCGGGGCGGCGGTTTTTTTGTGCCGCGTCCGGCTAGCGGTCGCCGTGGGGCGGCCGGGCCCGGTCGAGAACGGCCAGCCAGTCGCCGCCGGGGACGGGGGTGGCGCCGGGCCGGGCGAGGCGGTCGGCGCGGGCGTACACGTACACCCAGGCGGGCAGGGGCCCCGCGCCGGTGTGCAGGGTCACCCGGTCGCGGGTGTACAGGGGCGGGGTGTCGCGCACGCCTTCCAGGGCGTCCAGGAAGACCAGGGCGGCGGCCCAGGCGTGGGGGGCGTAGGTGAGGGCCATACCGCGCACCGTGTCGGCGGGGCCGCCCGGAATCACGGCCGGGTAGCCTTCCGGGTGCAGGTGCAGCAGGCGGTGCCCGGGCAGGGTGGCGGGCTGCGCGGTGAACGGGCCGCCCTGGCGGGCGACGTGGGCGTTGCGTTCGCCGGGCATCAGGGTGCCGTACACGAACACGGTGGTGGGCGCCGGGGCGCTCACAGGCGGTGGCCCCGGGGCTGGTGGTAGTACACGCGGCCGACGGTGGTGGCCTCCTCGGGTTTCACGGGGGGGTGGTCCGGGTTGTCGCTGGTGAGCCACAGGTGCTCGCCGTAGCGCCGCAGGCGTTTGACGGTCAGGCCCAGGCCGGGGACGTGCAGCACGTACACGCGACCCTCGCGCAGGTCGAGGTCGCCGGGGTCCACGTAGATGCGGTCGCCGGGGCGGATGCCGCTGGCGCCGCCGTCGGTGGTCATGCTGTCGCCCTGCACTTCCAGCACCAGCATGCCGGGGCGGTGGTCGCGGACGGGCACGAGTTCGTGGTCGATGATGCTGTGCTCGTCCTCGGCGAGGGGCAGGCCGGCGGTGGCGAGGGCGCGGACGGGCACGCGGACGAGTTCCAGGGTGTCCAGGACGTCCTCGGTGGGGGTGTGGGCCAGGAGGGGTAGGCCGGTGCGGGCGATCCATTCGCTGGCGGTGATCTGGAGGGCGCGGCGCAGGGCGTCCTGGCGGGCGGGGGTGAGGGCGGCGAGGTCGCGTTCGCCGCGTTCGAGGCGGCTGAGGTACGGCTGGGTGATGCGGGTCTGCTCGCCGGCCTGGGCGGTGAGGCGGCTGAGGTCGGCCTGCTGGAGGCCGAGGCGGGTGCGGGTGTCGCGCAGCCAGGCGGCCAGGGGGGCGGGGTCGGCGGCGGGCGTCATGAGGGGAGTGTAAGGGGACAGCCGGAAGGCAACTGGAATGTGCAGTCTTGACGGTATGCCTGTGGACATATAGACTGGCCCTGTCGTTACGCCCTGAACAGATTCAGGGCGCCCGTTCCAACCCTGCCCGAATGGAGGTGCCCCATGCCCGACGTCCTCTCCCCTCCCCTCCTGGCCCTCGCCCCGCTGCTCGGCACCGCCCTAGTCGCCGGCAGCCTCACCCAGCTCGCCCGCCGCCTCGCCCTTCCGGACGCGCCCCGCCTGCGGCCCACCCTGGCCCTGAGCCTCGCCGCCGGCATCGCCGCCCTGACCGTCACCGCCCTGCTGCTGGGCCTCAGCCGCGACCCCGGCAGCGTCTCGCCCGCGTGGCTGCTGGCGGCCGCCTGCATCACCGGCTGGAGCGGCCCGGACATCCTGGCGCGGCTCGGGCAGCTGATCGAGAAACGACTGGGCCTGCCCGCCACGCCGCCCCCGCCCGACCCCACCGCAGGCAATGTGCCCCAGGTTCCTGCCGCGCCGGCCCCCGGCGCCGAGAATGGCTCATGACCGGGGAACGCACAGGCCCGCACACCACACCCGCACAGCAGCCCGGCCGGTGGCGCGCGGCCCTGCTGCTCGCCGCCCTCCTGACCGGCCTGCCCGCCGGCAGCGCCCAGACGCCCCCGGGGGCGGCGGGCGCCGCGGCCCAGACCCGGGACGCGCAGGACTTCCCGCGGCGCGACTACCAGGGCCGCGCCTCGAACACCAAGGCCAGCCGCGAGAAGATCAGCGCGCAGGAGCAGGGCACGCTGGACGCGCTGTACACCCGGCTGCGGCCCGCCACGCTGCGCATCGAGGACTGCCCCACGCCGGGCGTCGCGGCCGGCAGCTGCGCCGAACCGGACGGGGTGGGCACCGCCTTCCTGATCTCCGCCGACGGCCTGGCGCTCACCGCGTACCACGTGGTGGAGGGCGCCAGCAATCTGGTGGCCGTGACGGCCGACCGCAAGCGCTACCCGCTGAATGTGGTGGGCTTCGACGCGCAGAACGACGTGGCGCTGCTGCGCGTGCAGGTGCCGGCCGGCACGCCGTTCTTCCCGCTGGCGGGCGCGGCGCCCAGCGTGCGGGACCCGGCGCTGGTGATCGGCAACGGGGACGGCCGCTTCCTGCGGTCCAAGACGGGGCGGCTGCTGGCGCTGGACACCGCCGCCGAGCAGGCGGACTTCCCGAGCGGCACGCTGAAGCTCACGGCGGAACTGATTCCCGGGGACAGCGGCGGCCCGGTGATCAACGCGCGAGGCGAGGTGGTCGGCGTGGTGAGTTACATCAGCGTGCAGGGCTCGTCGCGGCGGATCACGTCGTACGCGGTGCCGGTCACGTCGGGGTCGGCGCTGCTGGCGGACCTGCGCCGGGGCGTGCAGCGGGACGTGCCGGTGATCGGCGTGTCGCTGCCGCCGGCCCTGGCGGAGCTGTCCGAGGACGAGTTCCGGGAGGTGAACCGCCAGCTGCGCCTGGGGCTGGGCACGACCGCCGGGGCGTTCTTCACGACGGTGGCGCCGGGCAGTCCGGCGGCCCAGGCGGGTCTGAAGGCCACGCGGATCGCCTCGAACGGCGGGGCGGGCACGCCCGGGGACGTAGTGACGGCCGTGAACGGGAAGCGGATCTTCAATTTCAGCGATTTCCAGTTCGCGGTGCGGGCCTTCCGGCCCGGGGACACGGTGACGCTGACGGTGGTTCGGGAGGGCGCGCAGCGCATGGTGAAGCTGGTGCTGGTGGGCCGGCAGGAGGTCCGCAGCGGCTGAGCCCTGGCAGACGGGCGTGAGGGTGGCGGGCGGATGGGCCCGGCCACCCTTCATTGTGTCTAAATTCATCTTGACAATTCTGCTTAAAACAGAATAATGCGGGCATGGACACCCTGAAAAAAGCCGGCGCGATGCTCGCCCACCTGGACCTCTTCAGCCAGATGCGCGACCTGCGCAGCCTCCTGCAACTCGCCGCGCACATGGAGGAGCGGGGTGACCGCGTCACCCTGATCAGCCCCGAGCAGATCACCCTGGTCGGCGCGCAGATGCACACCGAGGCCGTGGTCACCACCGCCAAGGGCGCCACCATCCAGGCCGCCACCGCCTACGCCGTCCTGCACGGCCTCA
>JAANMV010004564.1_pt1 | contig 10763 bp, 8 predicted proteins | sample 7279661 | NCBI WGS metagenome assembly JAANMV01 (sample SAMN14094540, study PRJNA606508) | bioreactor metagenome | isolation source: A lab-scale SPAN reactor treating ammonium-rich wastewater day 121 | place: Ireland: Galway | collected 2017-05-16 | reverse complement strand
ACGTGGACACCGGCAAGGTGCGCTACGTGGCCGTGGATTTCCCGCTGCGCAAGCACGACCGCTCGCGCCCGGCCGCCATCGCCGCGGCCTGCGCCGTCGAGCAGGACCGCTACTGGGAGATGCACGATGCGCTGCTGGATGCGGGTGGCCTGCTGGGCGACGCGGAGCTCGCGGCGCAGGCGCGGCGCCTCGGCCTGGACGCCGACCGGTTCGATGCCTGCCGCGCGGCCGATCACCACCAGGCGTGGCTCGACGCCGGCATCGCCGCGGCCCGCGCCGCCGGTGCCCGCGGCACGCCGAGCTTCCTGGTGGGCGCCAGCGCCGGCGATGTCGCCCGCGGCCGGCTCCTGCAGGGCGACGAGGACTACGCCGCCTTCGAGAAGGTGCTGGCGCGCTATCTCGGCACGGCCGCGCGCTAGCCCGTCCGCGTATTGACACCCCTCGCAGCTGACCTATAGTGCGCGGCCTTCCCGCGGGCATTTGGCCCGCGACTGTCTCCACTCCGGCCGGCGACGGACCGGATGCCACGGGGTGATCCAGCGCATGAGCAGCGCCACTTCATCAGCGCCGACGCCCGCCGCCCGCGGCTACCGCATGCCGGCGGAGTGGGCCCCGCACCAGGCGACCTGGCTGTCCTGGCCGCACAACCCCGACACCTGGCCGGGCGCGCTCGCCGCGGCGGAACGGGCGCTGGCCGGTGCCGTGGCGGCGCTGAGCGAGGGCGAGCGGGTGCATGTCAACGTGCTCGACGAGCGCCACGAGCGCCATGTCGCCGGCCTGCTGGCGGCTGCCGGCGCCAGCGCGGGCCAGCTGCGCCTGCACCGCCAGCCGACCAACGACGCCTGGTGCCGGGACCACGGCGCGATCTTCGTCACCCGCCCGGATGCCGACACGCCACTGCTGGCGCTCGACTTCGGCTACAACGCCTGGGGTGGCAAGTACCCGCCCTTCGACCTCGACGACGCCATGCCGCGCCACATGGCCGCCCGGCTCGGCGTGCCGCACCGGACCGTGGACATGATCCTCGAGGGCGGCTCCATCGAGGTCAACGGCGCCGGGACGCTGCTCACCACCGAGCAATGCCTGCTCAACCCCAACCGCAATCCGCGGCTGTCGCGGGCGGACATCGAGCGGCGCCTGCGCGAGAATCTCGGCATCGACCAGGTGCTGTGGCTGGGGGAGGGCATCGTCGGCGACGACACCGACGGCCATATCGACGACCTGACGCGCTTCGTCGCCGAGGATACGGTGGTCACGGTGGTGGAAGCCGACCCCGCGGACGCCAACTATGCCGCGCTGCGCGAGAACAGCGCGCGCCTCGCGGCGATGCGCCTGGCGGACGGCCGCGCGCTGCGGGTCATCGAGCTGCCGATGCCCCGGCCACTGGAGCGGGAGGGCATGCGCCTGCCGGCCAGCTATGCCAATTTCTACATCGGCAACCAGGTGGTGCTGCTGCCGGTCTTCGGCTGCCCCGCGGACGAGGCGGCGGCGGCGACGCTCGCCGGCTGCTTTCCCGGGCGGCGCGTGGTGCCGGTGGACTGCCGCGACGTCGTCGTCGGCCTCGGCACCCTGCACTGCCTGACGCAGCAGGTGCCGGCGTGAGAGGTGGTGCCGGTGTTAGCTTATTGACTTTCGCTTGGGCGAAAGTCAATAAGCTGACACCGGCACGCTGCTGCAGCTGAAACAGCGAGTGAGAGGACAGATGGGCACGATCAGCGAGTTCATCCACCACCATTACCGGCATTTCAATGCCGCGTCGCTGGTCGATGCGGCCGACGCCTGGGTCCGCCACCTCGACAGCGGCGGGCAGATGCTGGTGACCCTGGCCGGTGCCATGAGCACGGCGGAGCTCGGCCGCTCGCTGGCGGAGATGATCCGCCGGGACAAGGTGCACGCCATCTGCTGCACCGGGGCCAACCTCGAGGAGGATATCTTCAACCTCGTGGCCCACGAGCACTACCTGCGCATCCCGCACTACCGCGAGCTCACGGCGGCCGACGAGGAGGCGCTGCTCGCCCGCCACCTCAACCGGGTGACCGACACCTGCATCCCGGAGGAGGAGGCCATCCGCCGCCTGGAGAAGGTGGTGCTCGACGAGTGGATGGGCGCCGACCGCCGGGGCGAGGCGTATTTCCCCCACGAGTTCTTCTACCGCATCCTGCGCTCGGGCAGCCTGCGCCAGCACTACCAGATCGATCCCCGCGACAGCTGGCTGCTCGCCGCCTGCGAGAAGAACCTGCCGATCATCGTCCCGGGCTGGGAGGACTCCACGCTCGGCAACATCTTCGCCAGCCACGTGATCAGCGGCGAGGTGAAGAACGTGCACACGGTGCGCACCGGCATCGAGTACATGATGGAGCTGGCGAAGTGGTACCAGGCCACCTGCCGCCGGCACTCCATCGGCTTCTTCCAGATCGGCGGCGGCATCGCCGGGGATTTCCCCATCTGCGTGGTGCCCATGCTGGAGCAGGACCTGCGCATCCACGACATCCCGCGCTGGGGCTACTTCTGCCAGATCAGCGATTCGACCACCAGCTACGGCTCCTACTCCGGCGCGGTGCCGAACGAGAAGATCACCTGGGGCAAGCTCGCGGCCGAGACGCCGAAGTTCATCATCGAATCGGACGCCACCATCGTGGCGCCGCTCATCTTTGCCTGCGTGCTGGGGCAGTAGACGCCAGGGGAGACCGCGCAAGATGGCCAAGTCCCGCAGCAGTGCCGCCAGCCGTGAGGAAGTGCCGCCCCCGGCCCCGGAGCCGTGGTCGATCGAGCGCTCGGCAGAGCTCTATCGCATCGACGCCTGGGGCGAGGGGTTCTTCTTCATCAACGAGCAGGGCCACGCCTCGGTGCGTCACCTGCCCGACAACGACGTCGCCATCGACCTGGTCGAGGTGGTGGCCGAGATCCGCCGGCGCAACGCCGGCTTCCCGGTGCTGATCCGCTTCCAGGACGTGCTGCGCGCCCGCGTGCGCCGCCTCAACGAGGCCTTCGCCGCGGCGGTGGCCGAATCCGGCTACGGCAATGTCTACCGCGGCGTGTATCCCATCAAGGTCAACCAGATGCACGAGGTGGTCGAGGAGGTGCTCGACGCCGGCAAGCCCTGGGGCATGGGCCTGGAGTGCGGATCGAAGGCGGAGCTGGTGGCCTCGCTGCCGCACATCGACAACGGCCGCCTGCTCCTCTGCAACGGCGTCAAGGACCGTTCCATGCTGCAGCTGATCCTCTCGGCGCAGCAGCTCGGCCAGAACGTGCTGCCGATCGTCGAGAAGTATTCGGAGTTCGAGCAGCTGATCGCGCTGGCGGATGCCGCCGGCGTCAAGCCGCGGCTCGCGGCGCGCATCCGCCTCGCCACCCAGGGTTCCGGCCGCTGGTTCGAGTCCGCCGGCGCGCGCTCGAAGTTCGGCATCGCCATGCCCGAGCTGCTGCGCATGGTGCAGGAGCTGGAGCGGCGCGACTGCCGCGACGGCCTGCAGCTGCTGCACTTCCACCTCGGCAGCCAGATCGCCGACATCCAGGTGCTGAAGAAGGCCGTCACCGAGGCCTGCCAGGTGTACGTGAGCCTGGTGAAGCGCGGCATCGGCGTCACCCACCTCGACGTCGGCGGCGGCCTGGGCGTGAACTACGGCGCCGGCTATGCCCGCGACGAGGACGGCATCAACTACGGGCTGCAGGAATATGCCAACGCCGTGGTCTACGCCGTCAAGGAGGTCTGCGAGGCACGCGAGGTGGCCCCGCCGGTGCTGGTCTCGGAGAGCGGGCGCGCCATCACCGCGCACCACTCGGTGCTGATCGTGCCGGTGCTCGGCACCCACCACCCCGACCAGCAGCAGGATGGCGAGCTGCCGGACAAGCCGCACAAGACCGCCAAGGGCATGAAGAAGATCCTCGACGGCCTGCGCCGCCGCCACAGCAAGCCGGAGGAGCTCCTCGAGGCGTACCACGATGCCAAGGACCTGCGCAACGAGGCCGACCAGCTGTTCTCGCTCGGCTACCTGGCGCTGGAGCAGCTGGCCGCCGTGCAGCGCCTGTACTGGGGTGTGTGCCGCGAGATCCTCCCCGGGCTGCGTGCCGCCGAGCTCGATCCGGTGCCGGCCGAGCTCGCCGAGCTGGAGGAGCGGCTCACCGACCTCTACCTCTGCAATTTCTCGGTGTTCCAGTCGATGCTCGACCACTGGGCCATCGGCCAGGGCTTTCCCATCATGCCCATCGACCGCCTCGAGGAGAGCCCGGGGCGCCGCGGCGTGGTGGTCGACCTGACCTGCGATTCCGACGGCAAGGTCAGCAACTACATCTCCGCGCTCGACGACAAGAGCTTCCTGCCGATGCACGCGCTGCAGCCGGAGGTGCCGTACTACATCGGCATCTTCCTGGTGGGCGCCTACCAGGACATCATGGGTGACACGCACAACCTCTTCGGCCGGGTGCCGGAGGTGCACGTGTACGCGGATGCCGAGGAGCCCGGAAATTTCTGGATCGAGAAGCAGATCCCCGGCATGACCGTCAACGAGATGCTGGCCCAGGTGCAGTACTTCCCCAACGAGCTCAGCCGCCGCATGAGCGAGCTGGTGCGCCGCAAGATCGATGCCGGCCAGGTGCGTCCCGGCGTCGGCATGCAGATCCTCGACCAGTACACCGCCTGCTTCAGCGAGACCACCTACTGCAACGCAGGCTGAGGGACCCGCAGATGGCAAAGCTCAGGCTGGCACTGGTGCAGATGCGGATGGGCGCGGACCCGGCCGCCAACCTGCAGCATGCGCTGGACCTCACCGCCGGCGCCCTGCGCGACGGCGCCCGGCTGGTCTGCCTGCCGGAGCTGTTCCGCTCCCGCTATTTCTGCCAGACGGAGGACGCCGGCCAGTTCGGGCTGGCGGAGGCGATCCCCGGGCCGAGTACCGAGGCCTTCGCGCGGCTCGCCGCCGCGCACGGGGCGACCATCGTGCTGTCGCTGTTCGAGCGGCGCGCACCCGGGCTGTACCACAACACCGCGGCCGTGCTCGACGGCGCGCGCGGCCTGGTCGGCACCTACCGCAAGATGCACATCCCCGACGATCCGCGCTACTACGAGAAGTATTACTTCACCCCGGGCGATCTCGGCTTCCGCGTGCACGACACCGCGGCCGGGCGCCTCGGCGTGCTGGTGTGCTGGGACCAGTGGTACCCGGAGGCGGCGCGTCTGACGGCGCTGCAGGGCGCCGGCATCCTCATCTATCCGACCGCCATCGGCTGGCACCCGGAGGAGAAGGCGGCGGTCGGCGAGCGCCAGCATGCGGCCTGGGAGACCATCCAGCGCGCCCATGCCATCGCCAACGGCTGCTTCGTCGTGGCCATCAACCGCAGCGGCTTCGAGCCGGAACCGGGCGGCACGGGCGGCATCGAGTTCTGGGGACAGAGCTTCGTCGCCGGGCCGGACGGGCGCGTCATCGGCCGCGCCGCGGCGGACCGGGAAGAGGTGCTGATGGCCGAGATCGATCTCGACGAGATCGAGCGCCAGCGGCAGGGCTGGCCGTTCCTGCGCGACCGGCGCATCGACGCCTACGACGGCATCACGCGGCGCTTCATCGACGAGGCGGGCTGAGCGGGCAGCGCGCCTTGCGCCAGACCGCTCAGCGCGGCTTGGCGGCGAAGTACAGCTGCTCGACCCGCCGGTCGAGGCTCATGCCCCAGCTGCGGACCACGCGGCGCACTTCCTGGGTGACACCGACGGCGTTGCCGCGCACGGCGCCGAAATCGCCGTAGCCGCCGCTGCCCTCGGCATTGCGCCGGTCGGTGGCGGTGCCGAGCACCTGGCCGCTGGCGCCGTCGACCAGCGTGACCACCAGCGTGGCCTCGCCGACGCTGTCGAGCAGCACCTCGGAACGTCCCGGCGGCTCCTCCGGCGGCATCCGCGACACGATGTCGCGCAGCGCCGGTTGCAGCACCAGCACGCCCGCGCCCGCTTCCTCGACCAGGCTGAAGTGCTTCGACTTCGACAGCTCCTCGCGGAAGATGCGGTTGACGTCGCGGCCGAGCGCTTCACGGTCGCGCCCGGTGACCGGAAACTCGCTGCGCGTCCCAGGCGCCCCCGGCGGGCCGGCCAGCGGCGCCACCTCGCGGAACTGCAGCTCCACCGGCGCCAGCATGATCTTGTCGAACGACGCCGGCCGCATATCGCTGTTCCAGCGGATCTCGAGCCGGGGATTGCGCTCATCCAGCCCTGCTTCGGCCGGGGTCGCGGCCTGGCCGGCCGCGCCGGCGCCCAGGTCGAGCAGGGTGGCCAGCAGCACTGCAGCGAGGCGGATATTCATGGCCATGTACCTCCGGTAGCGCCTCTGACCGCGCGCCCCGCGCCGCGTTCCCGCCGCTTCAGGCGGGGAGCGGCTGCACGCCGCCAGGCTTGTCCAGGACCAGCTGCACGTCGCTGATGCTGCGCTCGAGGAAGCCGCCCTCGCAGTAGGCGAGGTAGAACTCCCACATGCGGATGAACTCCTCGCCGAAACCGAGCTGGCGCACCGCCGGCAGCTGCGCCATGAACCGGCGCCGCCACTCGCGCAGCGTGCGGGCATAGTGCTCGCCGATGTCCTGCAGCCCCACCGCGCGCAGCTCCGTGCTGCGAGCCACCGCGGCCTGGATGGCGGCGAGCGAGGGCAGGGCGCCACCGGGGAAGATGTATTGCTGGATGAAGTCCACCGAGCGGCGTGCCTGCTCGTAGAGCTGGTCGGCGATGACGATGCCCTGCAGCAGCATGCGTCCGCCCGGGCGCAGCCGCGCATTGCACACACGGAAGTATTCGTCGAGGAAGCCGAGCCCCACTGCCTCGATCATCTCCACCGACACCAGCTTGTCGAACTGGCCCTCCAGATCGCGGTAGTCGCGGTCGAGCACGGTGACGCGCCCTTCCAGGCCCGCCGCCCGCACCCGGGCCTGCGCATACTCCCGCTGGCGTGCGGACAGGGTGGTGGTGGTGACGCGGCAGCCGCAGCGGCTGGCCGCGTGCAGCGCCAGTCCGCCCCAGCCGGTGCCGATCTCGAGCAGGTGGTCGCCGGGCCGAAGGTCGAGCTTGCGGCAGATGAGGTCGAGCTTGTGGACTGCGGCTTCCTCGAGGCTGCTCGCCGGACCCGGGAAGATGCCGGCGGAGTAGCTCATGGTGGCGTCGAGGAACAGCGCGTAGAACTCGTTGCCGAGGTCGTAGTGGGCGCCGATGTTGCGCCTGGCCTGCCGCCGCGTGTTGCGCCGCCACCAGTGCGACAGCCGCTGCACGGGCGCCACGAGGCGGGCCAGCCCGGCCTCGATGCCCTCCATGGTCTCGCGGTTCGCCACCATCAGCCGCACCAGCGCCGTGAGGTCGCTCGCCGTCCACTTGCCCTGCATGTAGGCCTCGGCCGCGCCGATGGTGCCGCGGCGGACGATGTCGGCGTAGGCCGAGAGATCGGCGATGCGCAGCCCGGCGCTGTTGCCGTCGCCGCCGCCGAACTCGGCGCGGCCCATGGCATCGGTGACGGTGAGCCGGCCGCGCTCCAGCCTCGCCAGTCGTGCCAGGACCTGGCGACGGAAGAAGCGGAGCAGGGCGCCATCGGGCGCGGCTGCCGGCCGCTTGTGGAGAGCCTCGTCGGAACCGGCTGCCATCGCGACCTCGCTGGTCGGCGTGCCATTCCCCGCCCCATGGTAGGAGCCCGGCCGACGGGGTCAAGTCGGGCATGTCCGGCAGCCGGTCTTGCGCCGGTCGATGGATTTTTCCGCCCGGCGCCTATAACGTCTGCCCCGACATGCCCGCCCTGTCCCTCAACGCACTGCGCATCCGCAGCATCGCCGGCCGCCGGGTCTGGGCGCTGGCGCTGCTCGCCTGGCTGGGTGTCATCGCCCAGCCCTGCCTGGCCGCGCAGGCCCCGCAGGCGATGTCCCACTGCCATCATGCGGGCGGTGCCGAGCATGCCGCGCCCATGGCCGGCATGCCCTGCCACACCATGGTCGCGGCGGATTGCGGTCACGACGGGGCGCTGGCGACCGCCGGCCTGGCAATGCCGGCCGCCACGTTCCAGCACGCCGGCTTCACCATGGCCGACGCCGGCCGCCTGGCCCTGCGTACCGGCGAGGCCGCACCCCGCGGCGGAACCGGGCCACCCGCGCACATTCTCTTCTGCAGCCTGAGCAATTAGCCCTCCTCGCGACGCGTTTCCGTTCCGCGTTTCCAGCCGAGGAGGTCAGTCATGAACATCGAGCGGGGCCCGCGTGCCCCATCCAGCCACCCTGCCGGCCTGAGCCGCCGCCGCTTCGTCCAGGGGATCGCCCTGGCCGGCGCCGTGGGGGTTGCCGGCCGCAGCCGTGCCGATACCGGCATGGCCTCATCACCGGGCGTGCTTTCGGGCACGGAGTTCGACCTGGACATCGCCCCTGCCGCCGTGAACTTCACCGGCAGGCGCAGCATCGCCACGGTCATCAACGGGCTGCTGCCGGCGCCGCTGCTTCGCTGGCGCGAAGGCGACACCGTGCGCATCCGCGTCAGCAACCATCTCGCCGAGCCGACCTCCATCCACTGGCACGGCATGCTGGTGCCGGCGGCGATGGACGGCGTGCCGGGTTTCAGCTTCCCCGGCATCCTGCCTGGCGGGAGCTTCGAGTACCGCTTTCGCGTCCGCCAGGCCGGCACCTACTGGTACCACAGCCACTCCGGCCACCAGGAGCAGACCGGAGTCTACGGACCGCTGGTGGTGCTGCCGCGGGATGCCGACCCCGACGGCGTGGAGCGCGACCATGTGGTGATGCTCTCCGACTGGAGCGACGAGGACCCGCGGCGCATCGTGCACCGCCTCAAGGTGCAGGGCGACTACTACAACCACGGCCAGCGTACCGTGGGCGACTTCTTCCGCGACATCGGCCGCGAGGGCCTCGGTGCCACGCTGGCGGACCGCATCGCCTGGGGCGGCATGCGCATGACGCCGACGGACCTCGCCGACGTCGGCGGCGGCGCCTACACCTACCTGATGAACGGCACGACACCGGCGGGCAACTGGACCGGGCTGTTCCGGCCCGGCGAGCGCGTGCGCCTGCGCTTCATCAACGCCGGCGCCATGACCTATTTCGACGTGCGCATTCCCGGCCTGCCGATGACCGTCATCGCCGCCGACGGCCAGCCGGTGGAACAGGTAACCGTGGAGGAATTCCGCATCGGGCCGGGCGAGACGCTCGATGTCGTGGTGGCGCCGCCGGATGCGGAGGCCTACACGGTGTTCGCGCAGTCCATGGACCGCAGCGGCTTTGCCCGCGGCACGCTCGCGCCGCGCCCCGGGATGAGCGCCGCGGTGCCCGCCCCCGATCCGCGGCCGCTGCTGACCATGGCGGACATGGGCCACGGCGGGCATGCCGCGGCCGATCCGCATGCCGGGCATGCGGGGCACGAGGGCCACGAGGGGCACACGATGCCCGGCGCGGCGGCCCCGCAGGCACATGCAGCGACGGAGTTCGGCCCGACCGTCGACATGCGCGCCGAGGCGCCCTCGACGCGCCTCGATGACCCCGGCGTCGGCCTGCGCGACAACGGCCGGCGCGTGCTGACCTACGCCGACCTCGCCAGCCGCTTCGCCGACCCGGATGGCCGCGACCCGGGCCGCACGCTGGAGCTGCACCTCACCGGCCACATGGGCCGCTACATCTGGTCCTTCGACGGCGTGCCCTACGCCGACGCCGGCCCGCTGCGCTTCGCCTACGGCGAGCGGCTGCGCATCCGCCTGGTCAACGACACCATGATGGAGCACCCCATGCACCTGCACGGCATGTGGTCCGACCTCGAGGACGAGTCCGGCGCGTTCAAGCTGCGCAAGCACACGGTGAGCATCAAGCCCGGCCATGCGCTCAGCTACCGGATCAGCGCCGATGCGCTCGGCCGCTGGGCCTATCACTGCCACCTGATGCTGCACATGACCAACGGCATGTTCCGCGAGGTCATCGTCGACGAGGAGAGCCGCCATGGTTGATCCCATCCACAGCAGGACGGCCCTGGCGGCGGTCGCGGCGTCGCTGCTCGTCGCCATTGCCGCCCCCGTGCGCGGGGCCCCGGCGGTCACGCCGGAGGAACGCGCCGCCGCATTCCCGGCGATGCCCGCCAGCTTCCACGACGACATGCACGGCGCGCAGATGGACGGCTCGTTCCGCGCGGAAGAGCTGGAGTGGCAGGCACGCGATGGCACCGACGCCCTCGCCTGGGATGTCATCGGCTGGTACGGCAGCGACATGCACCGCCTGTGGCTGCGCGACGAGGGCGAGCACGTGCGCGGCTCGCGGGTGGAGAACCGTGCCGAGCTGCTCTACGGGCAGCCGGTGGCGGCGTGGTGGGACTTCGTCGGTGGCCTGCGCCAGGACACCGGGGCCGATGCCTCGCGGACCTACGTGGCCCTGGGCCTGCAGGGCCTCGCCCCGCAGTGGTTCCATGTCGAGGCGACCGGCTACCTCGGCGAAGGCGGCCAGCTCGGCCTGCGGCTGCAGGCGGAGTACGAGTGGCTGTTCACCAACCGCCTGATCCTCGCCGCGCGGGCCGAGGCCGAGGCCTGGAGTGATGATGACCCGCGTGCCGGCATCGGTTCGGGCATCGGCGGAATCATCACCATGCTGGAGCAATATGAGGTCATGAAAGAACGTGGACCGGAACGTGTCAGTCCATTTCTGATTCCGATGATGATCTCGGACGGGGCAGCAGGCAATCTCGCCATCCGGGTCGGTGCGCGTGGACCGAACATGGCATTGGCAACCGCCTGTGCCTCCGGCACGAACGCGCTCGGCGAGGCGGCGGAGAT
>JAANMV010004560.1_pt1 | contig 10770 bp, 13 predicted proteins | sample 7279661 | NCBI WGS metagenome assembly JAANMV01 (sample SAMN14094540, study PRJNA606508) | bioreactor metagenome | isolation source: A lab-scale SPAN reactor treating ammonium-rich wastewater day 121 | place: Ireland: Galway | collected 2017-05-16 | reverse complement strand
CTTTTTTTCAAAGTCACGCTATTGATCATATCTCCACCTGTTTGGTAAACAGTCATTTCTTCCCATCTTTCCTTTTTACCATACAAAATACCAATGCCAGTTGGTCCTAACATTTTATGTCCAGAAAAAGCCAACCAATCACAGTTTAGTTTTTGCACATCAAGTGGTAAGTGTGGTGCAGCTTGTGCAGCATCAAGTAAAACTGGAATGTTTTTTTGCTGACAAATGTTGATAATTTTTTTTACTGGATTGATAGTCCCTAAAACATTTGATACATAGACCAAACTAACCAATTTTACTCCGGTTAATTTTTTTTTCAAATCAGTTAAAATTAATTCGCCTTGCTTGTCAAATTCCAAAAATCTTAAGTGCAATTTTTTTGCCTTAGCTAACTCTTGCCAGGGTACTAAATTGGCGTGATGTTCCATAGTAGTAAGCAATATCACATCCCCACTACGTAAATTTTTTTTGCCCCAAGCCCAAGCAACCAAATTGATACTTTCCGTTGTACCTTTGGTATATACAATCTGTCTGGCACTCTCGGCATTGATAAAACTGGCTATCACTTCTCTGGCTACATCATATTTATAGGTAGCATTTTCTGCTAATTCATAAACACCCCTGTGAATATTGGCATTAAAACGTTCATACCAATCAGTAGTAGCGTTAATAACACTCTTTGGCTTTTGACTAGTAGCGGCACTATCCAAATAAACCAAAGGATGCTTTTTTACTTTTGCGTGTTTAAAAATAGGAAAATCTTTTTTTATATCATTTTTCTTTTGTGCACCCATTTTATTTTTTATCTAATAATAAGTCTAATATTTTACTTTGTCTGTCTTTATTATTAATTCTACTACCAAGTGTATGGAAAAATCCAGCTACAATCAACTCTTTGGCAGCTGATAAGTTCAATCCTCGACTAACCAAATAATATAACATCTGCTCATCTATCCGGCCAACAGTCGCGCCGTGTGAAGCTTTCACATCCTGATTCAATATTTCCAAATTAGGCAAAGCTGAAGCTCTGGCTTCACTAGACAACAATAAAGTATCTTCTTTTAAATATGAATTGGTGTTGGCTGATTTAGAACCAATAGCAATCAGACCTTCAACAATAGTTTGAGCATTGTCTTCACCTATGGTTTTAATAAACATATCGCCAGTAGTATTCGCAACCAGGTGTTGATTAATAAAATTTAAATAAGTTTTACTCTGGTTACTAAACCTACCCCCAAACAAATGATTACCTTCAACTCCAGAACCCTGGTGATGTAAAGCAAAAGAACCTATCAATAAAGATTTGTTTTTTATACCCACTTCCCAGACACATGAGCCTTGTTTAAAAATATTTGCTCGATAAGATAGCCAGGAAAAACCACGTGATTGATTTTTGATTAAATTATAATTTAATTTTATACCTTCACCTACATCAATTTGCACGTTCTGTAACAATGAATTTTTTTGTTGTTCACTGATAACAATCTCTCCTTGACCATGTATATTGAAATATATACCCACCTGATTGGCTTCAGCTAACGACCAAGCTAATTTGGCCTTACCTTGAAGATGCACGTCTATTAACCAATGATTTTTTATCGTGGCTAAAGCAGTCATAGTGGTCCAATCGGAATTTTTCAAATTGGCAAAATATTTCTTTTGCCAAATCTTTGCTGCTTTTACCAAAGGTAATATTTTTACAGTTGCTTTATCGGAAGCATCTACTTTAAGTTGCTTGATATTTTTTAAAGGCCTGATAAATTCTTTTTTAATCTGTCTCTGAATATCCCAGGTTTTTATGGTCGCCGGAAAAACAATTTTTGCTAAATTCTTATGTCCGTAATATTCTTTAATTATTTTTTCTGACATATTAACCAACACTCCCTTCCATTTCCATCGCCAGTAATCGATTTAATTCTAAAGCATATTCCATTGGTAGCTCTCTGGTAAATACTTCAAAAAATCCTGAGACAATCAACCGCTCAGCTGTTTCTGTATCCAGCCCCCGCGAAGTTAAATAATAAAGTTGTTGTTCACCTATTTTTGCTACCGTGGCTTCATGCTCAATACTAACTTCATCGTTATTTATCCTCATAGTAGGATAAGTATCACTACGTGACTGTTTATCAATTAAAAGTGCGTCACATTTTACTTTTACTTTTACTTTGGTAGCCTGTTTAGCTACTTGTACCAAACCTCGGTAACTGGTGCGACCATTGCCTTTGGCAATTGATTTGGCAATTACATTGGAACTGGTTTCAGGGGCTAAGTGAATAACTTTACTACCAGCATCCTGATGCTGATTAGATCCGGCAAAAGCTACTGAAACTATCTCGGCTCTTGATTTTCTACCCTTTAATATTACACAAGGATATTTCATTGTTACTTTGCTCCCCAAATTACCATCAATCCACTCCACCACTGCTTCCTCTTCTGCCCAAGCTCGTTTAGTCACTAAATTATAAACATTGTTTGACCAATTCTGAATGGTAGTATACCTAATATGTGCCCCCTTTAAAGCTACCAATTCAACAACAGCCGCATGTAATGAATCACGCGAATACATGGGAGCAGTACAACCTTCAATATAATGTACTGATGACCCTTCATCAGCGATAATTAAAGTACGCTCAAATTGCCCCATCCCAGCGGCATTAATACGAAAATAGGCCTGCAAAGGTACTTCGACTTTAACCCCTTTAGGAACGTAAATAAAAGATCCGCCTGACCAAACAGCACTATTGAGAGCGGCAAATTTATTGTCTTTTATGGGAACAATTTTACCAAAATATTTTTTTACCAAATCTGGATATTTGTTTGGGGCCTCTGACATATCAGCAAAAATTACTCCAAGCTTTGTCCATTTATCTTTTAAACTATGATAAATCATTTCTGACTCATACTGTGCACCGACTCCGGCTAAAAACTTTCTTTCCGCTTGGGGTATGCCAAGTCGATCAAAAGTGGTTTTAATTTTTTTTGGTACATCTTGCCAAGTAACCCCCTTACCTTCAGCTGGTTTGATATAATAATAAATATCGTCAAAATCAATACCGGTTAAATCTGCCCCCCAAGTAGGCATTGGTTTATCAGCAAAAATTTGCAAAGCTCTCAAACGCATTGCAAGTAACCAAGCAGGTTCGTTTTTTTGTGCGGAAATCATTTCCACTATCTTGGCACTTAAACCTTTCGGCGCTCTATAAACTGAGCGATGACTATCACGAAAGGAATATTTGTTAGAATTAATTTTTATATTTTTTACTTTGGACATTATTATAATAATTATAAATTTTCAATTTTAAATTATAAAATTAAACGATTAAAAATTGATTTAAAATTTATAATTTAAAATTAATCTTACTTCTTAATTCTATTTTCCAGCCAATCATATCCTTGTTTTTCCAATTTTTTAACTAAATCACTTTGCCCACTGGTAACAATTCTTCCAGCTTGCATAATATGCACTTCATCTGGAGGTAAAAAATTCAATAAACGCTGATAATGAGTTATTACCAAAACGGCCATACCTTTTGCCACCATACTTTTAACATTGCCAGCTACCAATTTCAGAGCATCAATATCCAAGCCAGAATCAGTTTCATCTAAAATAGCAAGTTTGGGACGCAGTATTTTTAGTTGTAAAATCTCCATACGTTTTTTTTCTCCTCCCGAGAAACCCTCATTTAAACCGCGCTGTAAAAAATTTTCTGATAATTTTAAATCAGCTAACGCTAACTTTAACTCTCGTTTAAAATCATCGGGGTTAAATTTTTTTCCCCGTACTGCCTGCGTCGCAGTCTGTAAAAAATGATAAACTGAAAGTCCTGGTATTTCATAAGGATATTGAAAGGCCAAAAAAATACCCAAACGCGCTCTGGCATCAGGTGACAATTTTAATATTTTTTTACCGGCAAATATAACCTGACCTCCAGTAACTTCATAATCAGGACTGCCCATCAACACATGTGATAAAGTTGATTTACCACTACCATTTGGGCCCATCAAAGCTACTATTTTACCAGCAGCTAACTTCAAATCGATTCCTTTAAGTATCGATTTATCTTTTATTTTGGCTTGTAAATTTTTTATTTCCAGTAATGATGACATAAAAATTTAATGAATTAATGAATACAAAGTTACACTATTTAATGTTGTCTCTACCTCATTTTGTACTTGCTGCCAAACAGTTTTGGCTTGGCATTTAGCCACCAAGGGGCAAAGATTTTTGTGTTCCAAGCACAGTGCTACTTTGGGATAATTTTTTTTAGACCATAAAACATCCCAAACTGAAACTAAACGAGGATTTTTTTTAAAAATATAACCACCATTACGACCTAATTTTGCCTGCACTAAACCTTGACTTTTTAAAAAAACCACCAATTCTTCTAAATATTTTTCAGAAATATTTTCTTGCTCGGCTATTTGTTGCAAGGATACTGGCTGTTTTGAATAATAAGTTTCCGCTAAACGCAAAGCCAGTCTCAGTAAATATTGTTCTTTAGTGGAAGCTTTTAAGAAAGACATAAATGCAAATTATAAATTTTAAATTATAAATTATAAAATTACTTATACTTAATACTTACAACTTTATACTAAATACTAATAAAAAACTCCTAGTACAATACTAGGAATTATAGCAAATAAACAAAATATTGCAATCTTTAAACTGACTATTTGATTAGAAAATTTTGATTAAATTTATTTAACCAATCAGTCAAAGCAGGGATACCTCCGAGTTGCCTTGCCAGCCAAGATAAAAATAAAAGCACCAAGGCTACCCCTACTGTGGCACCAAGTCCATAACCCACGCCCCTAATAAATCCTCGCCAAAAAATTAGCCCGGGTTTATTGTAGACCACCTCCATAGAGGTCACCAAACGTTTGACGTTTTTGATTATTTCTTTTTCTTCAATATTATCTGTCATTTTATTTAGTATCAATTAATCTTATAGCTGGCCATAAAGCCAATACTAAAACTATAATTATAGCTACAAAAATAGCTAGGATGGAAAAATAATGAAGTAGGACAAATGACACAGCGGCAGCTGACAACCAACCAATCGGTTGCAGATCGCGAAAAATGTTTATAATATCAATATCTTTGCTACTAACCTGCTTGAAGAAAAATGATTCATTCATTGCCTCCACCAAAGAAGCCCCTACTCGAGTTAAGAATAATACAAAAGCCCACAACAACCACGATTCACTGGAAAAAAATATAATTACTGTCGTAAAAATAATCATAAAAATCAAACCAGCAATGGTCATTTCTTTCTCACCCAAAGTCTTATCAGCAATTCTGCCAGCAGGAATTTGTAAAAATAAAAATGGCAACAACATAATAGTAAACATAGGGCCAATCTGTGTCCAACTAAAACCTAAATATTCATGTAAATAAATCGGGGTATAAAGAACCATGGCGGCAAAAAAGAAACGCAAAGCAAATTGAATAGCAAAAACTCTTGGTATATTTTTATTGGTTTTAAATACTTGCCTTAAAACCTTAAGTGATCTTTCATTGTATTCATTTTGATCAAGCACCAATTTTTTTTGAAACAACAACAAAAATAAGACGGGGAAAAATATCACACCGCCAATCAAATAAATACGCAGATAATTGTTGTCACCGACAATATAACCCATTAGCATCGGTGCTAAAAAAATAGCGATATTTGCCACGGTTAACATATTGGTTCTAATGCGACCGGTAATACTGTCATCAGAGATAGATTCTAAAAATACATCCAAATTGACTCCAAAAAGATTCATGGTAATAAATACCATAATATAGAAAAATATTGACCACAGTCCAGCCGAAAAAACTAAAAAGCTCACGGCAAATAAATTTAGTACTATCATACCAATGGCTACTCGAAAATTACTATAATATCTGATTAACCTGCCATAACCAACCAAAGTTAAAAAAGAAACTAAATTACTTATAAAAATTACTAACCCAATATTTTCTAAACCAACAATTGAACTAACAAAACTTGATTGGACATATAACGGCAAAGAAAAAGATAGGGACCATAAAAATCCCAATAAATATATAAAAGAAAAATTTTTTTTACGTGGCGGCATTAATTTAACCTATATTCAAAAAAGTCCGCTAAGGACTTTTTTGAATATAGAAATATCTTAAATTTATAACACCGCTTCTTTAGCAGCTTTGGCAACTCTGAATTTCACCACTGTTTTAGCAGGAATTTGAATCTGCTCACCAGTAGCTGGGTTTCTACCCATGCGGGCGGCACGATGGACCTTTACCAATTTACCGATACCCGGCACGACAAACTGTCCACTTGATTTTACTTCCTTATATGCCAACTCGACCATGGCATCTACCAACGCAGTTACCTGCTTTTTGGATAGCTCCGATTTCTCGGCGAGAACTTGGAGCATTTGAGACTTAGTCATTTTTGCCATACTTAAATCTTAATTAATTATTAAATTCCTTTATATATTAGCATATTAGCTAATAACTGTCTATAAAATTTCAACTTAGAGATATACACATAGTCAAGCTTTACTCAACCAGCTCGTTAATTTTTGCTGCCATAATAAAATCATTGATTGATAGTCCGCCTATGGCATGGGTAGAAAGTTTAATTTTTACCTTATTATAGCCAAAAATCTCTATGTCAGGATGATGTCCCTCGTCTTCAGCTAAAACGCCAACTTGATTGACAAACCCCAAAGCGGAAACAAAATCTTTGTGTTTGAGTTCACGCATAATACTTTTTTTATCAGCTGACAGTTGCCAATTAGCAACCATGGCTAAATATTTATTTAATTCATCACCACTTAAGGGTTCAGTACCACCCTCGCACGGCACACATTTTTTTTGGGTTAAATTTTGCATAAGTATATTTAAGATTTAAGATTAAAGATTTATAATAACCTACTCTTTATTCTAACTCATTAATCCTAATTCCTAATCAACTCACAACTTAAATCTTTCAACTAGAAAAAATAATCCAACTCTGCCTGACTAAAACCAATCAAATTTGGTTCAGGTACAATTTCCACAGCCAATAATTGTTTGGCTTTGGTTCTTACTTTTTTAAAAATCTCCAAAACATCAGTCGCTTTGGCTTGACCAGTATAGTTGGTAATTACTAAAGCTTGGTGGTCATAAATTTTAGCACCACCAATTTGCAATCCTTTAAGATTTAATAAACTATCGATGACGAAAGCAGTTGGTACTTTATAACCATTTGGGTTCTCACGTTTAATTTTTTCTAAACTTATGAATTTTTCCTCACCTAATTTTTCTTTGACGTTACTGGCTAAATTATTATATTCAGTTGCAGTTAATTCTAAATTTTTAAAAAATGAACCTGCACTACCAATATCTTTGGGGTGTGGTAATTTTTTATCACGAATTGCAATCACCGCTTGTCTTATTTCTAACAAGCTTGGTTTTTTATCAATAAAATATTCCGCTAAATCCTTATAAGCTAAATTTGGTTGGGGTTTGATAGCAAGTTCTAGTACAAAACCGGTAATAATAAATTTACCTTTTTGGCTAGTATTGAAAATACTTTGTCGATAACCAAATTGACAATCATCTTTACTCAAAACTACCTGCCTGTCAGTAGCAACCTCATAAGCGTAAACTTCACTTATTACTTGACTGGCTTCTTGGCCATAAGCTCCAACATTTTGGACGGGAAAACCGCCAGCCATTCCCGGAATATGAGACAAATTTTCTATTCCCCATAAATTATGTAAAACCGAAAAAGCCACTACTTGATCCCAAATTTCGCCGGCACTAACTTTTAACTCTGCTTTATTTTCATCTACTTTAGTCAGTTTTAAACCTTTAGGTACTATATGCAAAACTATTCCCTCATAACCATGATCACTGACCAACATATTACTTCCACCGCCCAAAGCTAACCACGGCATTTTTTTCTCCGCAATAAACTTCATTGCCTCTGTTAATTGCTCGGGGTTGGTAATCTCTATATAATACCTAGCCGGTCCACCAATCCGAAAACTGGTATGGCGTGACAATGACTCGTTTTCTTTTATTAGTAATTGGGACATAGACTAATCATACAAAATATTGGGGAAATAAAAAAGCCGCGCGAATTTCGAGCGGCCTATGTAAATATTTTAATGTAATAAATAGGATAGTATTAAACTACCCAAAATAAATGTTATTGCCACACCGGCAAAATATATTAATATTTTTACATTATAATGTAAACTTCTTTCGAACATTTTTTCCTCTTTTTTAATTGAACAAATCATATTATTATACACTTTTTACAAGTTTTGTCAAGATTAAACTAGGAGTTAGGATTAAGGAGCTAGGATAGAGGAAGAAATAATTATAAATTAATTTTGTAATTTTAAATTTTAAAAACATTCCGACCTTCCGCTTCCTGAAGTGCAAATATTACCAATAAGCGAGTGGGATTTGCCTCTCAACTCTAGCGTCAGCGCGCTTTTGAGAGGCACACGAGCGTTTGGCAATTTTGCCTGAACGGAAGCGCTGGTCGGCAGTTTTTGGTTACTTTTTTGCTATCAAAAAAGTAAAAAATTATTTACTTTAATTTCTATTTATTTACCTCTAACTATAATTTCTGCAAAATTTATCTCGCTAAATAAACAGTGTAAAATTAAATTAAATAAAACTACCATTTAAAAAACCCATCTCCAAAGAGATGGGTTTTTATAGCTTGGAAAATTTATTTATTGAATCGGCATTGGCTTGGTAGTGCCATTATTCACATTTTTATAAAAATCAGGATCAATCGTTCGTTCAAAACAGGTCCTACCTACCCCATGATCCCAATTGGCTTGGTAACCATAATAATCAAATTGTGGTTCGGTCATCCTTGTATCCATTTTTGTATCAGCACCATCACTACTAAAAGTAGCACATAAACTAAAAGTCAAATCATCTTTTATTTCATATTCATAAGGTTGATTGGTAGCGGGATCAAGCGGTTGAGTAAAACCAGTCACACTACTTTTCAAAGCTTCTAAATTTTCTGGTAAAAATGTTTTTACTTGCCAATAATTAATTATTTCTGATTGCAATACTTGTAAATTTTGTACTCGTTGTTCGTCAAATCTTTTAGCTCGCTGTTCGGCTGGTGTACCCATGATAAAAAATCCAGCCACAATAGCTATTAAAACCAATCCAGAAGTAACCCAAGCAAATATTTTAGCGAGTGGTAATTTTTTACTAATGTCTTGTTTTAAATCCCAAAGATAATAACCAAACACTCCCCCGGCTACCATTAACACCACCAATACTTTCAAAAAGAAGTTCATGGTCAAACTGCCATCCAAAAAATTATTAATCAGCATTATCATATCTATAATCATGGTTAAAGCAGCCACAAACAAAGTTAAATACAATAACCATTTCTTCACTTTGAGATCTCGTTTTTCTACTATCTTATTTTCACTTTTTTTAATCAACCAATTAATAAAAATAAAAACTGGCCACACTACTAGTAACGAAGCAATGGAATTTTTCATCACTGCTGAAGCTTGAGCATAACCATAATAAATCTTTAATTGGTCGGGTAATAATACATCAACATATTTCCACAGCAAAGCAATTAAACTAAAAATACCAATATATAGTAGTACTATAGCTAGTAGATGTAAAAATACATCCCGCGGAGTGCTTTTACTCTGGTTGGTTTGACTGGAAAAATTATTATTATCCATATATTTTGTTAATTATTACTCTAATAGTATAACACTGAAGGTGTTTTAATTTCAATCACCTAAGAAAAGAGCCTATATGTTTTGCATATAGGCCTTACCGAAAGGTAATTTAGAAAGGTATTAAGATTGGGTTTTTAGAAGTTCTTTTTAGTAATAATTATAATAATTTACTAAACATTGTATGATAGCATATTTTTAATAAAATGTCAATCCTACTTCATATAGAAACATAAAAATATTGACAAAAACCTTTAAATAATCTATATTAATTCATTAATTAATTGTCTTTAACAATATATTAGGAGAAAAAATATGTGGTATTTACAATGGATTAGTGGTGTAGACACCGACGATAGTAATGAATCTGTTCATTACCAAGAACTACCTGGCATGACCAGTATAAATCAACAAATTGAAGCTAGGGAGCTAGCCTTAATTGCTTGGGCAGATGTTTGTCAACAAAATGAAGCTATTAAATGTCTATATCGCTGGCCACACCTCGTGTGGAAAGAATCTCTCATTCCGGAGTCATAATGAAAGAAAAAAAACAACATTTATTTTCCCATATAGACAAATTTTGGTTTTGGACTGGACTTTTCTTTACTGCTTTTTGCTTAGTTATATACTATCGTAGTGACTGGCCTTGGTTGAAAACAATAATTTTTTATTATCTATTTTTAGGTTTTATTTTTTCCGTGGTGGAACTAATCACTAGAAATTTTGGTCGCGGCTGGCGGGATAATAATGGTAAATTATTCATCAATCCCCATAGTGGCATCTGTTCTTTTGCTCTGGCACAAATAATTGTGCTAATAATTTTTTTCTTAACAATAAAATAATAGGGATTTTTTAATCCCTATTTTATTTGGTCATATATTTCTTTTTTTGCCTATCAGACAACCTTTCAATAGCATAGCGCAGCATAGTTCTGGGCATTACTTGATAATACTGATTTAAAAATTTGATTAATACTTTTTCGTCGCGTTTGCCAATTTCCCGTAACATCCAACCCAGGGCTTTATGTATTAAATCTGCTTGATCGTTGATTAAAATTTTTGCCAATTTTAATGT
>JAANMV010004558.1_pt1 | contig 10774 bp, 6 predicted proteins | sample 7279661 | NCBI WGS metagenome assembly JAANMV01 (sample SAMN14094540, study PRJNA606508) | bioreactor metagenome | isolation source: A lab-scale SPAN reactor treating ammonium-rich wastewater day 121 | place: Ireland: Galway | collected 2017-05-16 | reverse complement strand
GCTGCTCTGCCATGCCGCCGCCAGCGGTCCATCGTGGCTGGTCGCGGGCACTTTCCAGGTGACCGCGCTGGCCGGGATGCTGTGCGCGCCGCTGCTCTACGACGATGCGCGCGCGCGCATCCCGCGCGCCGGCTTCGCGGTGGCTGCGCTGATCGTGGCCGGCGTGCTGCTGATGCAGCGCGGCCATGCGCACGGCGCGCTGGATGCGCAGGCGTGGGTGGCGCTGGCCTGCGTGGCCGCCAGCGCGTTCGCCTATCCGCTGGGCAACCGCGGGCTGCTGCTGCACCTGGAGAAACGCGGTGTCGAACTCAATGCCACCCAGCGGGTGTTCGGCCTGACCCTCGCCAGCCAGCCGGCATGGCTGGCGCTGTCGCTGTGGGCGTGGACGCAGGCGGGGCCGCCGCCCGCGGCGCAGGTGGGGCTGGCGTTCGGGGTGGCGCTGAGTGCCGGCGTGGTCGCCACCATCCTGTTTTTCCAGGCCACCGGCATGGTCCGCGACAACGGCACCGCGCTGGGCGCGGTGGAGGCGATGCAGGCGGCGGAGGTGCTGTTCGCCGCGCTGCTGGGTGCATTGTTCCTGGGTGAGGCCTGGCCGCGCGGCCAGGCCCTGCTGGGTGCGCTGGTGGTGGTGGCGGGAATCGCCCTGTTCGCCTGGGTGGTGGCCCGCGATGCCGCTAGCGACCGCCGCGAAGTGCGCGCGCTGCGTAGCGACCGCGGCGGTTGACGCGGCCTCCACGGCCCAAGGGTTAGGCTAGGGCGTCCCCCAACGGGTTAGCGCATGCCCCCCCAAGACATCCGCCAGCAAGCCGCCTGGATCGCCATCGTCCTGACCCTCGTGGTCACCCTGTTGCTGGATGCGATCACCCCGCTGGGTTACGCGGAATGGTGCATGTACTTCGTCGCGGTGGCGCTGGCGTTCTTCCAGGCGCGCCCGCGCGGGCCGCTGCTGGTGGCGGCCATCGCCACGGTGCTGCTGGCCTTCGGTAGCTGGCTGTCGCCGGACGGGATCGATCCGTTCATGGCCAACCTCAATCGCGCCATCGGCGCGGCCGGTTGCTGGGTCTTGGCGTGGGTGGTGCGCGATGCGCTGCTGGCGCGCGTGCAGGTGAACGAAGCGCTCTGGCTGGAGGAAAGCCTGGCCGAGCTGATGGTGGCGCTGCGCGGCACCCAGGCGCCGGAGGCGCTGGCGTGCAACGCCCTGGCGGTCCTCGCCTCGCGCCTGGAGGCGCCGATTGGCGCGCTGTACCTCAGCACCGATAGCGAACTGGTGCTGGTGGGGGGGCTGGCGGTGCCGCCGACGCAGCCACGCAGCTTGCGACCGGGCGACGGTGCAGTCGCGGAAACCGTACGCAGCGGCCGCGCGCAGCGCATCGCGCCGGTGCACAACTCGCATCTGGTCCTGTCCACCAGTTTGGGCACCAGCAGCCCGGGCGAACTGCTGCTGGCGCCGGTGACGGTGGATGGCGAGGTCACTGGTGCCTTCGAGCTGGGGCGCGTGGGCAAATCGCGGATTTCGCCCGGGTTGGAGTTGAAGCTGATCCGCGCCGCCGGCGAGCCGATCGGGGTGGCGATGCGCGCCGCCAACGTGCGCCAGCAGTTGCTGGACCTGCTGGAGGAAACCCAGCGCCAGGGCGTGGAACTGCAGGCCCAGCAGGAAGAACTGCAGGTGGCCAACGAGGAACTGGAAGAACAGAGCAATTCCCTGCAGCAATCGCAGGTGGTGCTGGAGGCCCAGCAGGCCGAGCTGGAGCAGACCAACGTGCACCTGGAAGAACGCACCCGCGAACTGGAGGCGCAGCGGCGCAGCCTGCTGGCCGCGCAGGCCGACCTGGAGCGCAATGCCCAGGCGCTGGCCGAAGCCAGCCGCTACAAATCCGAGTTCCTGGCCAACATGTCGCACGAGCTGCGCACGCCGCTCAACAGCGCACTGATCCTGGCCAAGCTGCTGGCCGACAACAAGCCTGGCACGCTCACCGAGGAGCAGGTGCGCTACGCCAATGCCATCCACGCCTCCAACAACGACCTGCTGGTGCTGATCAACGACATCCTGGACCTGTCGCGGATCGAGGCCGGGCACGTGGACCTGGAGGCCGAGCCGCTCGACCTGCAGTGGGTGGCCACCCGCCTGCGCGAGATCTTCCAGCCGCTGGCCGCGGACAAGGGCCTGGTCTTGCGCATCGAGGGCGACTTTGATGCCAGCGGCGTGGGCGACGTGAAGCGGCTCAAGCAGATCCTCAAGAACCTGCTGGCCAACGCCATCAAGTTCACCCCGCAGGGCGAGGTGTCGCTGCGGCTGCAGGCGCGCGGCGACCGGCTGGTGTTCGTGGTCACCGATACCGGCATCGGCATCGCGCCGGACCAGCAGGAAGTGATCTTCGAAGCGTTCCGCCAGGCCGACGGCAGCACCAGCCGGAGTTTCGGCGGCACCGGGTTGGGGCTGTCGATCTCGCGCGACCTGGCGCGGCGGATGGGGGGCACCCTGGGCGTGCGCAGCACGCCCGGCCAAGGCAGCGCCTTCACGCTGGAAGTGCCGGCCGACATGAGCGCGGCCGCGCAGGCGTTCGAGGTCCGCGAGGCCGCGCCGGCGCCCGCACCGGCCGCCATCACCGCACCGCCCAAGGCGGCCGCGCCAGCCGGACAGGACCAGTACGCGCTGCCGGCCATGGGGCTGGTGCCGGACGACCGCGCCTGCCCCGCGCGGCTCGGCCGGATGGTGCTGGTGGTGGAGGATGAGCCCGCGTTCGCCGCGGCGATGGTCGATATCGCCCACGACCTGGACTTCGACTGCGTGGTGGCCGCAAGCGCCGAGGAAGCGATCGCCCTGGCCGGCGAGCTGGCGCCCTGCGGCATCCTGCTGGACATCGGCCTGCCCGATGGATCCGGCCTGGGCGTGCTGGAGCGGCTCAAGCGCAACCCCGCCACCCGCCATATCCCGGTGCACGTGGTATCGGCATTGGACCGTACCCAGCTGGCGTTGGAAATGGGCGCCGTGGGCTACCTGCGCAAGCCGGCCACGCGCGAAATGCTGGGCGGCGCGCTGCGTGAACTGGAGTTGCGCGGCCATCGCGACGGCCAGCGCCTGCTGATCGTCGAGGACGACGCCGACCTGCGCGGCAGCCTGTGCGCACTGCTGGCACGCGATGGCCTGGACATCGTGGCGGTGGGCAGCGTGGACGAGGCGCGGCAGGCCCTGGCCGGTGCGCGCTTCGACTGCGTGGTGACCGACCTGGCGCTGGACGACGGCAGCGGCGACGCGCTGCTGGAGCAGATCGCGCGGGGCCATGGGGCGTCCGCGCCGCCGGTCATCGTCTACACCGGTCGCGCGCTCGGGCGCGAGCAGGAGCAGCGCCTGCGCCGTTTCTCCAAGAGCATCATCATCAAGGGTGCGCGTTCGCCGGAGCGGCTGCTGGACGAGGTCACCCTGTTCCTGCACAGCGTCGAGGCGCAGCTGCCCGGCGACCAACAGCGGCTGCTGGCGGAAGCGCGCCGCCGCGACAGCGCGCTGGATGGCCGCCGCATGCTGCTGGTGGAAGACGACGTGCGCAACATCTTCGCGCTGTCCAGCGTGCTGGAGCCGATGGGCGTGCGGCTGGACATCGCACGCAACGGCCGCGAGGGGCTGGAGGCGCTGGATCGACAAGAGTTCGACCTGGTGCTGATGGACATCATGATGCCGGAGATGGATGGGCTGGAGGCGATGCGCCGGATCCGCGCGCAGCCGCGGCTGGCCGACCTGCCGATCATCGCGCTGACCGCCAAGGTGATGCGCGACGACCGCCAGCGCTGCTTCGACGCCGGCGCCAGTGATTACATCGCCAAGCCGATCGACGTGGACAAGCTGGTCTCGCTCTGCAGGGTGTGGTGCTCGCGGCCGTGAACGAGGAGGCGCTGTTCGACCTGGAGGTGCGGCTGCTGTTGGAGGCGCTGTTCCAGCGCTACCAGCACGACTTCCGCGACTACGCCATGGCCTCGGTGCGCAGGCGCGTGCGCCAGGCCATGCAGCGGCTGGGATGCCAGCGCGTGGCCGACCTGCAGCACCTGGTCCTGCACGAGCCGGATGCGTTCGCGCAGGCGCTGCCGTTCTTCACCGTGCAGGTCTCGGAGATGTTCCGCGACCCGGCCTATTTCCTGGCCCTGCGTGGGCACGTGGTGCCGGTGCTGCGCACCTATCCGTCGCTGAAGGTCTGGGTGGCCGGCTGCAGCCATGGCGAGGAAGTGTGGTCGCTGGCGATCCTGCTGGCCGAGGAGGGCCTGCTGGAGCGTACCTTGATCTACGCCACCGACATCAACCCGCAGGCGCTGCGCGCGGCCGAAAGCGCGACCTACGAGACCCGGCGGATCGCCGGCTTCAGCAAGAACTACCAGGCCGCCGGCGGCACCGGCTCGCTGGCCGACTACTACAGCAGTGCCTATGGCCGCGCGGTGTTTGATCGCCGCCTGCGCAAGCACGTGGTGTTTGCCGACCACAGCCTGGCCACCGACGCGGTGTTTTCGGAGGTGCACCTGGTGTCCTGCCGCAACGTGCTGATCTACTTCAACGCCGGGCTGCAGGACCGCGCGATCGGCCTGTTCCGCGAAGCCCTGGTGCATCGTGGCTTCCTTGGTCTTGGCAGCCGCGAGTCGCTGCGCTTCGGTGCCAACGCCGACGCGTTCGAGCCGCTGGTGCCGGCGCAGAAGCTGTTCCGGAAGCGGACATGAGCCTCCTGCAACCGACGCCGCGGGCGATCGTGATCGGTGCTTCCGCCGGCGGCGTGCTGGCGGTGCGCGAACTGCTGTCCGGGCTGCCGGCCGACCTCCCCTGCGCGCTGCTGGTGGTGATCCACCTGCCGCGTGGGCGCCCCAGCCAGCTGGCGGAAGTGATGGATGGCGCCGTTGCCCTGCCGGTGATGGAGGCCGAGGACAAGCAGCCCATCCTTCCCGGCCAGGTCCTGCTGGCGCCGCCGGACTACCACCTGATGGTGGAGGACGCCGGGCACGTGGCGCTGTCGGTGGATGCGCCACCGATGTATTCGATGCCGTCGATCGACCTGCTGTTCGAATCCGCCGCCCACGTCTGGCAGCACCAACTGCTGGCCATCGTGCTGACCGGCGCCAGCGCCGACGGTGCGCAGGGTGCGGCTGCGGTCCGGCGCGCCGGTGGTAGGGTCTGGGTGCAGGATCCCGGCGAGGCGGAAATGCCGGTGATGCCGGCGGCGGCGTTGGCGGCCGCGGGCGCCGATGCCGTGCTCACGTTGCAACAAATGGTCCAGCAGCTGGCGGGGGTGGGTCGATGAATCTGTCGCAGGCGGAACCTGCACCGTTGCAGGCGAACGTGCTGGTGGTGGACGACGTGCCGCAGAACCTGATGGCGATGCGCGCGATCCTGGAGGACGAAGGGCTGTCGGTGCTGACCGCCGAATCCGGCGCGCAGGCGCTGGAGCTGCTGTTGGCGCATCCCGTCGCGGTGGCGTTGCTCGACGTCAACATGCCGGAAATGAGCGGCTTCGACTTGGCCGAGCTGATGCGCGGGTCCAGCCGCACTCGCGAGGTGCCGATCATCTTCCTGACCGCCTCGCCACGCGACCTACGCCGGATGTTCCGTGGCTACGACAGCGGCGCGGTGGATTTCCTGTACAAGCCGGTGGAGCCGCACGTCATCCTCGGCAAGGTGCGGGTGTTCGTGGAGATGGCGCGCCAGCGCGAGCTGATGCGGCTCAGCAACGAACGGTTGGCGCGGGCGTTGGCGCTCAACGAAACCATGATCGCGGTGATGACGCACGACCTGCGCACGCCGCTGTCGGTGATCAGCCTGTGCGCCGAATCGCTGGAGTTGATGCCGCCGGAAACCGACCGCAGCCGCATCGCCGGGCGCATCCTCGACAGCGCCCACCGGATGGCGCGGATGATCGCGCAGCTGCTCGACTTCTCGAAGATCCGTTCCGGCGTGCTGCGGCTGGAGCCGCGCGAGGGAGACCTGCGCGTGGTCGCCGACGAAGTGGCCGAGGAATTCCGCCAGTCGGCGCCCGGGGTGGCGGTGGACGTCACCTGCGAAGGCACGCTGGGCGGTCGTTTCGACGTCGACCGGATGGCCCAGGTGTTGTCCAACCTGGTGGGTAACGCGGTGCGCCATGCCGAGGACGCGCGGGTGTCGCTGCATCTGGATGGCGGCGACTGCAGCCGCCTGCAAGTGCAGGTGCGCAACCGCGGATGCATCGACGAGGCGCTGCTGCCGCGGCTGTTCGAACCGTTCAAGGGCAGCTTCCAGGCCTGCAGCGGGCTGGGGCTGGGGCTGTACATCGTCGACCAGTTCGTGCGCGCGCATGGCGGCGAAGTGGCGGCCACGAACCGCGATGGCGAGGTGGTGTTCAGCCTGTGGATCCCACGCCAACCCGCCGCCACGCCGCTGATGGGTGGCGCGCGCCTGCCCGCCGCGCGGCTGCCGCTGGACTGAGCTTCAGGCGGCGCGGGCCAGTAGCGCCGGCAGCGCGTCCAGGTCGACGTTGCCGCCGGACAGCACGATGCCGACGCGGCGCCCGGCGAAGTGCCCGGGATGCGCCAGCACCGCCGCCAGCGCGACCGCCGACGAGGGTTCCACCAGCTGCTTGGTGCGCGTCCATAGCAGCCGCATCGCGGCGACGGTGCGCGCGTCGTCCACCGTCAGCACCTGCGCGCCGGCCGCGCGCAGCAGTTCGAAATTGATCGCGCCGAGGCTGCCGCGCAGGCCGTCGCAAATGGTGTCTGGCACGAAATCGATGTCGAGCGCGCCGCGTGCGAACGAACGCGCGCCGTCGGCCGCGCCCGCGGGTTCGGCCAGGAACAGTTCGCAGGATGGCGCCAGCGCGCGCATCGCCAGCGCGGTGCCCGCCGCCAGCCCGCCGCCGCCCAGCGGCACCACCAGCGCCTCCAGGTCGGGCTGCACTGTCAGCAACTCCAGCGCGGCGGTGCCTTGGCCGGCGATCACCCGCGGATCGGTGTAGGGGTGCACGATGGTGCCGCCGGTATCGGCCTGCACCTGCGCGCAGGTCGCCTCGCGCGCGGCGATCGTGGGCGCGCAGCGATGCAGGATTGCGCCGTAGTGTTCGATCGCCGCCAGCTTGGCCTGCACGGCGCCGTCGGGCACCACCACGTGGCAGGGGATGCCGCGCAGCTTTGCCGCCAGCGCCAGCGCCGCGCCGTGGTTGCCGGAGGAGTGCGTGACCACCCCGCGTGCGGCCTGCGCCGGGTCCAGCGAGGACACCGCGTTGCAGGCGCCGCGGAACTTGAACGCCCCCACGCGCTGCAGCTGTTCGGCCTTGAAATACAGGCTCGCGCCGGCCTCCGCATCGAGCGCGCGAGAGGCCAGCACCGGGGTGGCGTGGGCGTGCGGGGCGATGCGCGCGGCGGCATCGAAGATGTCGTCGATGGTAGGCGGTGGCAGGTCGGGGCTGGTCATCGGCGCATGCTAGCGCATGCCATCCAGGCGGCCGATCGGGCGCGACAGGAGCATGTTTTGTGCGTCACGTCACAGCCTGGACCAGGGATTGTCAAAACATTGACCCGTGGCGTCACATCGCGCCGGTTCGCGCTAATCTAGCGCCGCCGGTGCCTTGCGGGATTCTACGGATCCCCCCTGTTCCGCGTCTCGCGGGCACCGGCGCTTTCCTTTCCGGCTGGCCTTGCCGCCCTCGATCTACTGGATCGACGTGCACGCGGATGGGGCCGGAAACAAAGTGGGGGCCGGCTGTCCCCCGACAACCGGCCCCCGTAGCGTCCCCGACCTGCGCGTAATCGGCCCCTGTTCAGTCCGATCATCGCCAGCTGGCGTGCCAGGGCGGGTGCTGATCTTTCCAAAGCATGAACCGTGCCAACCCTGCCCGGCCGCACCCTGCGCGGCGCGCGATAATGCCCGCATGAGCGCCAGCTTCTACAACTTCGATGTCATCGTCATCGGCGGCGGCCATGCCGGCACCGAAGCCGCGCTGGCGTCCGCCCGCGCCGGTGCGCGCACGCTGCTGCTGACCCACGGCATAGAGACGGTGGGGGCGATGAGCTGCAACCCGGCCATCGGCGGTATCGGCAAGGGCCACCTGGTCAAGGAAATCGATGCCCTTGGCGGCATCATGGCGAAGGCCGCCGACGCCGCCGGCATCCAGTGGCGCACGCTCAACGCGTCGAAAGGCCCGGCCGTGCGCGCCACCCGCTGCCAGGCCGACCGGTCGCTGTACCGGAGCTTCATCCGCAAGGCGGTGGAGATGCAGGACAGGCTCACCGTGTTCCAGGCCGCGGTCGATGACCTGGTCATCGAGCAGGACGCGGTACGCGGCGCGATCACCAATACCGGCCTGCGTTTCAACGCACCGGCGGTGGTGCTGACCGCAGGCACCTTCCTTGCCGGCAAGATCCATATCGGCGAAACCCAGTACGCCGCCGGGCGCATGGGCGATCCGCCGTCCACCGCGCTGGCGCACAAGCTGCGCGAAGGTCGCTTCGTGGTGGACCGGCTCAAGACCGGCACGCCGCCGCGGATCGACGGACGCACGCTGGACTATTCGGTGATGACCGAACAGCCCGGCGACGACCCGCGCCCGGTGATGTCGTTCATGGGCCGCCACGAGGACCAGCCGGCACAGGTCAGCTGCTGGATCACCGACACCTGCGAGCGCACTCACCAGATCATCCGCGACGCGCTGCACCGCAGCCCTCTGTATTCCGGCCAGATCGAGGGCATCGGCCCGCGCTATTGCCCGTCGATCGAGGACAAGGTGGTGCGCTTCGCCGAAAAGGCCAGCCACCAGATCTTCGTCGAGCCCGAAGGCCTGGCCGTCAGCGAGATCTACCCGAACGGCATCTCCACCTCGCTGCCCTTCGACGTGCAGTTGGCGCTGGTGCGCAGCATCCGCGGCTTCGAGCAGGCGCACATCACCCGCCCCGGCTACGCCATCGAATACGACTTCTTCGATCCGCGCGGATTGAAAGCCTCGCTGGAAACCAAGGCGGTGGCGGGGCTGTTCTTCGCCGGCCAGATCAACGGCACCACCGGCTACGAGGAGGCCGCCGCGCAGGGACTGCTGGCCGGCGTCAACGCGGCGCGCTGCGTGCGCGGGCTGGAGCCGTGGAGCCTGCGCCGCGACGAGGCCTATCTCGGCGTGCTGGTCGACGACCTGATCATCCACGGCACGTCCGAGCCGTACCGCATGTTCACCAGCCGCGCCGAATACCGGTTGCAGCTGCGCGAGGACAACGCGGATGCGCGGCTCACGCCGGCGGGCCGCGAACTCGGGCTGGTGGACGACGCGCGCTGGGAGAAATTCTCGCGCAAGCGCGATGCCATCGCCGCCGAAACCGCGCGGCTGTCGGCGCTCTGGGCGGCGCCGAACAATGCGCTGGGCGCGGCGCTGGCGCGCCACCTCGGCATCGAGGTCAGCCGCGAGAACAGCGCGCTCGACCTGCTGCGCCGGCCGGAACTCGATTACGCCGCGCTGATGCGGGTGCCCGAACTGGGGCCGGCGGTGGACGACGCCAAGGTCGCCGAACAGGTGGAGATCGAGACCAAGTACGCCGGCTACCTGGACCGCCAGCGCGAGGAGATCGCCCGCCAGCGCCGCCACGAGGCCACCGCGATCCCCGAGGCGTTCGACTACGCCGGCGTGCGCGGGCTGTCCGCCGAGGTGCTGCAGAAACTCCAGCGCGTGCGCCCGCAGACCGTGGGGCAGGCACAGCGCATCCCCGGCGTGACCCCGGCGGCGATCTCGCTGCTGCTGGTGCATCTGGAGCGGGCGCGGCGCGAGCGCGCGGCCTAGGGGGACGGCCGCGGCCGTCCCGGGCAGGTGGGCGTATCCTGCGCCCATGGACACACGCACAGCCTTCGCCTTCGCCCTTGCCTGCACGCTGCCGCTGCTGGTCGCGTGCAAGCGTGACGCCGCCCCCGCCAAATCCGCCACCGGCGACTACGCGGCCCAGACCTGGGTGCTGCCGGCCGAAGCCGGGTCGATGGCCCCCGACCTGGTATTGGCGCCGGGCGATCGCGTGCTGCTGAGCTGGATCAACCGCCGCGAAGGTCGCCGCAGCGCACTGCAGTTCGCTTCCTATACCGAACGGGCCGGCTGGCAGAGCCAGCCGCGCACGATTGCCGTGGGCAATTCGCTGATCGCCAATGCCGCCGACACGCCGCATTTGCTGGCCACCCCGGATGGCGCGCTGTGGGCGCAGTGGCTGCAGCGCCAGCCGGACGATGCCGGCGGCTACGATGTGGTGCTGGCGCGTTCGCGCGACGGCGGCATGGCCTGGACCCAGATCACCCGCGTCAACGACGACGCGCAGCCGGTCGAACATGGTTTCGCCGCGCTGTGGGCGGATGGTGCGGACGCGGCGGGCATCGCCTGGCTGGACGGCCGTGCGCAGGATGACGCGGCCCCCGCGGCCGGGGACCATGCCGGGCATGCCGGCGCGACCCAGCTGCGCGCCAACCGCTTCGACATGAGCCTGAATCGCGGCACCGATGCGCAGCTCGATGCGCGCGCCTGCGACTGCTGCCAGACCGCGGTGGCGATGACCGCGCGCGGCCCGCTGCTGGCATACCGTGATCGCAGCGACGACGAGATCCGCGACATCGCGGTGACGCGGCTGGACAACGGCGTCTGGACCGCACCCAAACCGGTTCACGCCGACGGCTGGAAGATCGACGCCTGCCCGGTGGCGGGCCCGGCGCTGGCCGCATCCGGCGACACCGCGGTAGTGGCCTGGTACAGCGAAGCCGGCGGCACGCCGACGCTGCGGCTGGCGCGCAGCCCGAATTCCGGCGAGCGCTTCTTCGCGC
>JAANMV010004549.1_pt1 | contig 10790 bp, 10 predicted proteins | sample 7279661 | NCBI WGS metagenome assembly JAANMV01 (sample SAMN14094540, study PRJNA606508) | bioreactor metagenome | isolation source: A lab-scale SPAN reactor treating ammonium-rich wastewater day 121 | place: Ireland: Galway | collected 2017-05-16 | reverse complement strand
CAACAAATCGTTAATGAGGACACTCAAACCCACCCTGGCGAAATCACCCAACTGCCAGCAATTTCAGGTAGGTAGGGACTTCACGGACGCTGCACTAGGTAGCGCGCCAGTCCTCCTGGTCGGAGGGGAACTTCATCGTGATCTGGATGCCGGGGCGACCCGGATTGCCGGGGCTCACGCCCCCGATCCCACCCGGACGACCCGGGTTGCCCGGGATGACTCCGGGACGGCCAGGGCGGCCCGGGTTGCCGGGGCTCACGCCACCGTCCTCGTTGTCGGAAGGATACTTCTCGGTGATCGGCCCGCCCACGGGAGGCCCGATCAAGCGGGGGTCACGGTCGACCGGCGGTCCATCAGGCCGAGGCGGGATGCCGACCGGGGGACGGTTCACCGGCGGGCCGTCGGGCCGAGGCGGGATGCTGCCTCCACCGTCCTCGTTGTCGGAGGGATACTTGGCCGTGGTGACCGGGGGCTGGTCGATGCCGCCGTCCTCGTTATCCGAGGGGTAGGCCATGGTGACCGCGATGGGCGGGGGCTGGTCGATGCCGCCGTCCTCGTTATCCGACGGGTAGGCCATGGTGACCATCGGAGGCCCGTCGGGGCGGGGAGGAATGGAGCCCCCTCCGTCCTCAGCGTCGGAGGGATACTTGGCCGTGGTGACCGGGGGTTGGTCGACGCCGCCGTCCTCGTTGTCGGAGGGGTAGGCCTGGGTCACTGCGATCGGACTGGCCGGCTGGCGGTTCTGGCCCTCGAGCAGTTGCGCGAAGAAGGGCAGCGGACGCTCGGGCTGGCTACCGTTGAGGCTGTTCCAGCCCAGGTTCAGCTTGTCCAGCGACTGGACCATCTGAGCGAGCACGACCTGCAGGTTCATCCCCCCGAAGGAGACGGCGCCGTTCTGGTCGGCCGGGGCTGAGCCCTGGAAAGCTCCCACCGGGCGGGAGATGGTTTGAAACTGCTGCAGTACGTTAAAATTGCTGATGGCGTCCATTTGCTACCTCCGTTCGATCCATACGGTCGTTGCGCCGGAAGGGGCGGGCTCGCTCTCGATCAACCAGACGATGGCTCCCTGCATTTTTGTCCTCCTGGCGTTTGCTGACATCGCCAGAATACCCGGGGGCGGTTTCAGGATCGGATCCGGACCGGATACAGACCGGATACAGAGGTAAACAGCTGAATGAGTTTCGCGCTTCTCGCTGGAGAAGCTCCAAGCTCGCAAGCGCCCTGCGTGAGTTTCGCGCCTCTCGCTGGAGAAGCTCCAGGCTCGCAAGCGCCCTACGTGAGTTTCGCGCCTCTCGCTGGAGAAGCTCCAAGCTCGCAAGCGCCCTGCGTGAGTTTCGCGCTTCTCCCTGGAGAAGCTCCAAGCTCGCAAGCGCCCTGCGTGAGTTTCGCGCTTCTCGCTGGAGAAGCTCCAGGCTCGCAAGCGCCCTGCGCTCCAGGTCTCAGCGCTGCTGGCCCAGCAGGACAGCCCCGGCGACCTGGTGCTCGCGCCCATTGACCACGGCCCGCACCGTGATCTGCAGCAGGTCGAGCTGGCCGGCGGGGCGGTCGAAGGTGACGCTGCCTCCCTCGCCCAGGCGGGCCAGCAGCTGGGGATCCTGGCCGTCCTCCAGGCGCTCGAGCACGCCCCGATCGACCCGCATCCTGCGCTCGGGCCCGTACTCCAGGCTCAGGCTGGCCCCGGTCAGGGGGCGCCCCTGGGCATCGCGCAGCACGCTGCGATAACGCACCTGGCCAGCCTGGCGGGGCACATCCAGCACCAGGGCGTCGCGCAGCTCGGCGCGCACCTTCTCCAGGGCCAGCACGGCGGTGCGGGCGGCCTCGGCCTGAGGATCGGCCTGGCGCTGGCTGCGGGTCATCTGCACGTAGATCCAGCTCAAGGTCACGAGCAGAGCGGCAAAGAGCGCCGCCGCCACCAGCACCTCGGCCAGAGAGTGCCCTGACCGCAGGCGCCTCCTCACAGCCCCACCTCCAGGAGCAAGCCGTAGGCGGGCAAGAAGGCGGCCATCAGCACGAATCCTACCACCAACCCGCAGAAGCCGATCAACATGGGCTCGAGCAGCACCATCAGCGTGTCCAGCCGGCCCTCGGCCTCGTCCTCGAGCAGGCCGGCGCAGCGATCGAGCATGGGCGGGAGACGTCCCAGCTCGGCCCCGATCGTGGCCAGCTGCACCAGGAAAGGAGACAGGCCGCTGCCCTGAAAGACGGCCTGCAGCTCCTCCCCCTGGCGCAGACGCTCTTCCAGGCGCTGCAGGGCGAGCTCGAGGAAGGGGCTCTGAGGGCTCATCCGCAAGAGCTTGAGGCCCTGGGCCAGGGGCAGGCCCGAGTCCAGCATCAAGGCCAGGTTGCGGCACAACTCGGCGGTGGCACCCAGCTGCAACCAGCGCCCCAGCACGGGAGCGCTCCACAGCAGGGCCAGCAGCCTCCGGCGATGCAGGTAGGCCAGCCCACCGGCCACCAGCGAGAGCCAGACCAGCCCCCAGAACACGCCCGGCTGGCTGATGGCCAGCAGCAGGCGAGTAGGGCCGGGAAGCTCCCCCCCGGGCTCGATCAATCCCACGAAGCGGGGAACCATCCAATAAACCATGAGAGCGCACACGCTCAGGGCTCCCAGCAGGGTCAAACAGGGGTAGGCCAGGGCCGAGAGCAACCGCCCGCGACGGTGCTCGCGGCGCTCGAGGTGCTCGGACAGGCGGCGCATGATCTGCGCCAGGCCGCCCGTCTCCTCCCCCACCCGCACCAGGCCCACCCAGGTGGGAGTAAAGCACTCCGGCAGCTGGCCCAGGGACACCGAGAAGCGCTGACCGCGCTCGATACTGGCCTGCAGACAGGCGGCCACCGGCCCCACCGGCGGCTCGCCCCGGGCCAGCACCCCCAGCCCGCGCACCAGCCCCAGTCCGCTCTCAAGCATGACCGAGAGCTGGAGGAAGAAGCGGGCCCGGTCGCGGCCGCCCAGGCGCAGCTCGGGCTCCTCCGCCTCGGAGGCGGTCAACCGCCACACCACCAACCCCTGGCCGTGCAGGCGAGCCAGGGCCGCCTCGCGCGAAGGCGCCTCCAGGGCGCCCTCGCGGCGCTCGCCCCGAGGATCGACGGCTCGATACTGAAACTGCACGGGATCCCCCTCTTCTCCGCCCCGCAGGGACGGGTCCTGTCCTTGCGCGAAAGCCGCCAGCGTGGAAGTCAGCCTCTTGATCCTGGAAGACGATGTGCAGGTGGCCCGCAGCCTGGAGCGCGCCCTCAAGGCCCAGGGCTACCAGGTGGAGGTGGCCCTGAACGCCTCCGAGGCCCTCGAGATCGCCCGCTCGCGGCCGCTCGACCTGATCCTGTGCGACGTGCGCATGCCCGGCGTGGACGGGCTGGAGGCGCTGGCCAGCCTGCGCACCCTGCAAGAGGGCCTGCGCAGCATCGTCATGACCGGCTACGCCAGCGAGGACGCTCCCATTCGCGCCATCCAGAACCGGGTGGACGACTACCTCCTCAAGCCCGTGCCGCTCGATCGCCTGCTGGCCAGCGTGCGCCACTCGGCCGAGCTGTGCCGGATCGAAAAAGAAGGCCGCCGAGCCCTCGACGAGCTGCGCGGGCGCTACCTGCGGCTCATCTCCTCGCTGGTGAGCGTGTTCTGGGAGAAGGACCCCTGGCTCTACGAGCACGCGGGCAGAGTGGCCGCCCTGGCGGTGGATCTGGGCGTGGAGCTGGGATTGTCGGCCCACCAGCTGGATCAGCTCGAGCTGGCCGCCTGGCTGCACGACCTGGGCCTGGCCCTGATCGAGCGCGAGCTGCTGCAGCAGAACCGGGCCCTGACGCCCGAGGAGCGCGCTCTCCTGGATCAGCATCCGGCCCGCCTGCGGGCCCTGCTGGAAGACCTGCCCGACCTGCGCGAGCTCTCTCCCCTGCTCGTCAATCTGCGCGAGCGCTACGACGGCAGCGGCTATCCGCGCGCCATGAAGGGGGCCGAGATCCCCATCGAGTCGCGGGTGCTGACGGTGGCCGAGGTGTGGGACAGCCTGCGCCACCCGCGCCCCCACCGCCCGGCCCTGACCTTCGAGCAGGCCAGCCAGGAGCTGCGCTCGCAGGCCGGAGCGGCCTTCGACCCCGAGGTGGTCTCGGTCTGCCTGGCCCTGGCCGGCCAGCAAGGCGAGACGCCCCGGGCCGCTCCCCGCCCCCAGGAGAGCCGCTGGCGCACGCTGCTGCGATTGGGCGCCATGCTGGCCCAGGGCGGCCAGCACGAGCCCGCCCGCCAGGCCCTGCTGGAAGCCGGGGAGATGTGCCGCCAGGTGCACGGCGAGGACAACCTGGAGGTGCTGGTCGAGCTGGCCTCGCTGGAGGCATCGCGCCAGCGCCCCGAGGAGGCTCTGCGCTGGCTGGGCCGGGTGCGCGCCGGGCTGGAAGGCTCGCAGGCGCCCGCCCTGTACGAGCGAGCCGCCCGCACCTACCTGGCCCTGGAGCGCGCTCCCATGGCCCGCGAGCTGATCGAGCGGGGCCTGGCGCTGGCGCGCGCCCAGCGCGACCTGACCGGGTTGCAGAGCTTGCTGGCGCTGCGATTGAAGCTGCTCTCTCCCGAGGAGTGGTCCGAGTCGCTGCGCGAATGGCTGTCGCTAGCGGTCCACCGGGTCGAGCCGTTCTCCCCGCACGAGGTGCGCGACCTGACGCCCGTGCTGCAGGCAGCCTGGGATCAGGGTCTGGAGCGCGAGGCCCTGCAGGCCCTGCGCGAGCGCTTTCCGCAGCTCGGCGCCGTGACACCCGCGGCCAAACCTGCCCCGGCCCAGGCCACGGTGGAGGTGCTCTGCTTCGGACCGCCCGAGGTGCTGCTGGAAAGCAAACCCGTACCGGCCGGCGAGTGGGCCAGCCGCAAGGCGCTGGAGCTGTTCTTGTACCTGGCGATCCACCGCCGCCCGGTGCCGGGCGAGCGATTGGCCTCGCTGCTCTGGCCCGACAACCCGGACATCTCCCGCAAGAGCCTGAACACCGCCGCCTCGCGCGCCCGCAGGGCCCTGCGCGCCCTCCCCGGCCCCATCGTGGTCTTCGAGCGCAGCTTCTTCTCGCTCGACCCGGCCCTGTCCATCGACTCGGACTACGCCCGGCTCGAGCGCCTGGCCGAGCAGTGCCGTCCCGACGCCTCGGGACGCCTGAGCGCGGCTGCCCGCCAGGCCGGCGAGCAAGCCGTGGCCCTTTATCGCGGCGAGCTCCTGGAGGGGCTGTGGTCTGAGTGGGTGGTGGAGCTGCGACGCACCGTCAGCGAGAAGGTCTTCAGCCTGCTGCATCTTCTGGCCGGCGACCAGGAGAGCCAGGGCCGCTTCGTAGAGGCCTCCCAGCACTACCAGCGCATGCTGGATCTCGATCCCTGTCGCGAGGAGGCCCAGCTCGGCCAGATGCGGTGCCTGGCCGGCCAGGGGCTGCGCGATACCGCCGTGCGCCGCTACAACGACTACTGCCGCATCCTGCAGCGCGAGCTGGGCCTGACTCCCGGTCCCGAGGCGGTGCGGCTGTATCACCAGCTGCTCACGTGAGGCGGCCCCGTGTGCGGTGAGCCTGGCGCGTCGGGCTGGAGCAGCTCTACGCTTGCGCCCGGCGATTCTGGCCCGTCTCGCTGGAGGAGCTCCACGCTCGCAGCCCCTGGTGAGTCTGTCGCGTCTCGCTGGAGAAGCTCTACGCTCGCGCCCGGCGATTCTGGCCCGTCTCGCTGGAGAAGCTCCACGCTCACAGCCCACCCTGATGAGTCTCGCTGGAGAGGCTGCACGCTCACGGGCTCCACTGGCGCCTCTTTCGCTCCTCGCTCCATAAGCTTCACTCCTGGTGCGTTGTCGGTGCCAGCATGAAGAAGCTCTATCTGGCTGGCTGTCTGCTGCTCACGCTGGCATCCGTGGCGCTGGGCCGTTTTCAGGCCGAGCCCCTGGTGCTGGCGGTGGCGCTGGGCTGCCTCCCCCTGGCGGCTCTCTTGCCCACGCCTCCGGTCGCCGGGCTGCTCTGGGTAGCCGGCCAGAGCCCGAGCCTGGCCGCCCTGGCAGCGCTGGGCGCGCTGGCCTGGCGACGGCGCGTGGTGCGATCCACGCTGGCCCTGCCGGCCGCGGTGCTCCTCACCGGCCTGGGCTATCCCGGGCCGGGGGCCCTGGTCTACGCCCTGCTCCACTGGCCTGCCGTGCTCCCGGCCCTGGGCCAGGGGCTGCTGGCCTGGGCCATGGTCTGGACTTCCGATCCCCCCGCCCTCCTGCTCCTCTTGCTGGCCTCGGTGGCCCTCTCCTGGCCTGCGAGCGCCCCTCGCGACGAGCCCCCCGAGCTGATCGAGGAGGCCCGCCAGCAGCTCGCACGCGCCGCCGGCCGACTCGACGACGTGGGCCAGTGGACCAGCCGTCTGCTCGAGGCCCCCGAGCCCTCCCAGGTGATCCTGGAGATCGCCCTGGCCCAGCAGCCCTGCCAGACCGTGGCCCTGTTCCTGGCCGACCGGGGTCAGCTGGTACCGGTGGCCGCCCGCACGCCGTTCCGACAGCGCCTGACGCTGGACCTTCCCGAGCCCATCGTCCTGGAAGCCTACCAGCGCGGCCAGCCGTTGCACCGCGTCCAGCTTTCGGGCGAGCGCCTCTTCCCCGACGAAGCCCCGGCCATCGCCCTGCCGCTCGGCGAGGTGGGCGTGCTCTACATGGGCCGTCCCCGCGAGGAGGACTTCTCCCCGGAGGTGCTCGAGCGACTCTCTCGCCTGGCTCCCCTGGCCGCCCGGGCGCTTCTTGCGGCCGGCGAGCAACAGAGCCTGCTGCGCGCTCGCCAGCGCTTCGAGCTGCTCTCGCGCCTGCTCGAAGGCGTGCGCTCGCTGGCGGGCAGCCTGGACGACCGGGCCCTGGAAGCCGGCCTGGAGAGCGCCGCCCGCGCCCTGGTCGAGCACCGCGGCGGCCTCTTCTGGCGCGACGGCGCGGTGAGCCGCCGCTGGGGCGAGCCCTTCGAGCCGCCCCCGCTGGAGGGCCCCCGGGTGGAGGACAACCTGCTGGTGGCCCCCTGCGGCGTGGGCCTGCTGGTGCTCTCGGGCCAGCACTTCACCCGCGATCAGCTCACCGCCCTCTGCCTGCTGGGCTCGCTGGCCGCCCTCTCGTTCGAGAACGCCGCCCGCCACCGCGAGCTGCAAGAGGCTCAGGGCCAGCTGCTCCTGGCCGGCAAGATGTCCGCCGTGGGCCAGCTGGCCGCGGGAGTAGCCCACGAGATCAACAACCCGCTCATGGCCCTGAGCACCGACGCCGAGATGCTGGCCATCGAGACCGACCCGGGCGAGCGCACGGCCATCCTGGAGGGCATCCGGGTATCGGTGGGACGCTGCCGCCAGATCACCAGCGAGCTGCTCAGCTTCGCCCGCGAGGGTGTGGGCCAGCCCACCAGCGTGCCGCTGGCCCCCCTGGTGGAGGGCTTGCGGCGCCGCCTGGGCGGCCCGATCGAGTATCGTGGCGAGGAGCTCTCGGTGCTGGCCCGGCCCGAGGAGGTGCAGCAGATCCTGGTCACGCTGCTGCACAACGCGCAGTTGGCCGGGGCCCGGCGGGTGTCGATCGAGGCTGCTCTGCGGGGGGGGGAGGTGGCCATCGAGGTGACCGACGACGGATGCGGGATGGCGAGCCAGGTGCAAGAGCGCATCTTCGAGCCTTTCTTCACCACCCGCGAGGTGGGCCAGGGCACCGGGATGGGGCTGTTCCTGGCCTACACGATGGCCCGCAGCCTGCAGGGACGGCTCGAGCTGGTGCAGTCGGCTCCGGGGAAGGGGTCGCGGTTCTTGCTGGTCTTGCCGGCGGCTTGAGAGCCGCGGCGGGTGAAGTGTGAAGCCAGCCGAGCAGCTTACAGCCACCTCCAGGCTCACCGCTCCGGCGCAACAACGCCGCGGCCCACCAGGAAGAGCACGTTCACAAACTGGTAACCTCGCGTTCACAAAGGCGAGCTCGCCACAGCATCCCGACGAGACCTGCGGGCTAATCTGATGCACATGAGCACGATCTCGGCAAATCCCGTAAGTCCGTCCCAGCCCCTCGCGCGCTCTGCCATCCAGGTCTCCACTTCACCCGCGCGAGTCCAGGCACAGCCTGCGGAAAGTGGCGTTCTGTCGAAACAAGCTCAGGTAGAGGCAGGTCAGCAACGCTGGGAGGACGGGATTGCCCGACTCAGTCCGGCCGACCGTGAAGAGCTTCAAGAGCTTCGCCAGCAATTCGACACGGAGATCAAGCAGCTCAAGACCCAGGGTAAGAAGGTCGATGAAACGGGCCGTTGGGTTCTTCGCACCATGGAGTGGAGCCACGAGAAACTCGAGGAAGAGCCGACGAGCCAGGCTCACCAGGAGGTGTTCAAGGGCGGCAGGGAGTTACTCAAAGCTCGCCATGAGAACGAGAGCAGAGATTCTCGACCCCAGAACCTGACGCTGACCGTGGACCGGAACGGAAACGCCGGCGGAAACCCGACCACCGTCTGGGGGGCTCTGCGCCAGGCAGGTTGGACAAACCGCGAGATTGCCAATCAAGGTCTGGTGGAGCGTGTCGCACGGGACAACGGGCTGAAGAACGCCAACGTCGTTTCTGTGGGAGCGCAGCTCGTCGTGCCCAGGAAGGAGCCCAAACAGGAGCCCACCCTCGAGCGTGGGCGTGGGCCGGGGCGGGAGCGTTCCGGGCAGCGCACGACCTCGGGCGAGGTGCAGTCCAGTCTGGCCCGGGCCCGCAGCTCGGGCAATCAGAAGGACTGGCAACAAACGTTCATCGCCGGCCACAAGAGCCTGACCGACGAGGAGGCCGCCGAGATCACGCGCCGCTCGCGCGAAGTGCTGGCCGCACGCCATGGAGGCAGGCCCTCGGACTATCTCCAGCACCCCCAGGACGCCGCGCACGCCTCCATCACCGCCCAGGTGGCCGGTGCCATAGCTCGTGAGAAGCAACGCAACGGCACCAGTGACTCGCGCTGGGACGCGCTGGCGGAAGCGAGCTCCAAGCACCCGTTCGGAACGTCTCCTCCCATCGTGCCGGGGCAACCCTACTCCAGGCCGCTTGGCGAGGACTATCAACCCTACACCGAGCCGGTGAGCGCGCCCATCCAGGCCCTCCAGCGCGCCCAGGCCAGCGGTCGACCCGAGGATTGGAGCGCTTCCATGGACCGGTTCCTGGGGACGCTGAGCAAAGAGGAGAATCAGGAGGTCGACCTCACCGCGCGCCAGATCCTTGCGTCGCGCTACGGAGGACGGGCCGAGGACTACCTGAACGTGGGCATCAGCGGGAGCGTAATCGCGCAGGCAGCTTCCCTGGTCGCCGCCCGGAGCTTGCGCCAGAACCCTTCCGACACCCGCATGCAGGGCCTGCACCAGGCCTCCACAGGTAGCGTACTGGCCTGGGCGTGGGCAGGAAACACCCAGCCCGACTTCGTGCCTTTGAAGCGCTGAGGAGCCTCCCATGCTCGACTCTGTGACTCTCAGCGCTCAAGCTCTCGGCCAGGACCTGTCCGAGGCCGAATCCGAGCTGACCTGTGCAGAGCGGGAGGCGATCTTGAGCCAGTTGGCCGAGTGGATTGTGATGGCCGAGCTCTAAGGGTTGCGCAGCTCGCGGCGTGCGGGAGCAGCGCGCCCGCATGAGGTCGCGTTGGACCCACACGGACCTCTCGGAACTGCGAACACACATACGATTTTTGAACCGGCGGTTCAAAAATCGAACACGCGGATCCCGTTATGACAAGCTCTCCTGAGCACACTGCGAAAACTCAGTTGCCGCGGTTCTTGACGACCACCCCACCGACCAGCACCCGGTCCTCTTCCACCGCGATCCCGGTGGAGGGCGCTTTCATCTCGCTGGCCAGCTTGCGCACCTCTTCCTCAGCGGCGGCGATGCGCTCGATCTCGGCCAGCAGCCGCTCGAGCGTCTCGACATCGGGCTTGACGCCAGAAACTTCTCCGTCTCCGCCAACTGACCGTCGATGTGCTCGAGCATGACGAGTTCTTGCTTGAGCTGCCATTCGTCGTCGTCCGGAAGACCCACCCGCGAAAGGTTGAGAAGAGCCGCCCTGCTGTGCTACTCTGCGAGGAGAATCACCCAGGAGGCGCACCGTGACGACCAGAGCTCAGGAAGTCTTCCAGCTGGCCCTTCAGCTCGAGCCCGACGAGCGGGCCGAGCTGCTCGAGCAGCTCCATGCCAGCTTGCATGAGGACGAGGAGCTGGCCCGGGTGGTGAAGCGCCGAATGGATGAGGTGGCGGCAGGAACGGTGCAGCTCGTTCCCTGGTCCGAGGTGCGTGCCCGACTACAAGCCAAGCTGGACTCTTGACTCTGCTCTTTCACCCCGAAGCCTCGGCCGAGGTCGATGAGGCCGTCACCTACTACCAGGGCAAGGATCCGAAAGTGGCCCGGAACTTCCTCGTCGAGCTCGATCAGCAGCTGGTGCGCATCGAGACGACACCCGAGCAGCTCCCGGCCTTTCGGCAAGGCACTCAGCGCGCTTTGCTGCACCGCTTCCCGTATCAGGTGATCTTCCAGGTCGAAGGCAACCTGGTTGTCGTCTACTCCGTCTCGCGCCAGAGCCGCCGCCCCGACTACTGCTCCACCGACTCTAGCTTTTCCCTTAACCGTTCCCTTAACTGCGCACCGCCCCTCTCCTTGAAGAACATCCCTCAATCCACCGGACAAAGGGCCCCGAACTTTTCCCAACAAGATGGTACTGCCTTTCACGACACCTCGCCCGAAGCTATCGGGTATCGGGTCAGCGGGAGCATTCCCGTTTTCATGCAGACACTCCTCGGGCCGGCAAGGCCCAGAATGGTTTTGGCTGTAGGATGGTCTGGATGAAGCGGTTCCACTGCCCA
>JAANMV010004548.1_pt1 | contig 10791 bp, 11 predicted proteins | sample 7279661 | NCBI WGS metagenome assembly JAANMV01 (sample SAMN14094540, study PRJNA606508) | bioreactor metagenome | isolation source: A lab-scale SPAN reactor treating ammonium-rich wastewater day 121 | place: Ireland: Galway | collected 2017-05-16 | reverse complement strand
AAGACGCAACAATAAACGAACCCTCGTTCTCATGGAAGGGTGGTCAAATAATCCTCACGGAACTGCCCGCCGGGGGGCAGATAGAGTTAGCCCCTACACACGGCCTCGATCTTCTCCTGCACCGGCAACCCGGCCACGACACCCTCCACCTTGACCGAGCCATCGGTCTGGCGGGAGTAGGTCAGATGGATCCGCTCGTTGCCGTCGAGCTGGCCGCTGAGGGTAACCCGCTCGGGCTTCTCATTGGAGGCTTGCATCTTGAAGATCTGGCCCACCACACGACCCACCATCGGGTCGTGGTTGGGCAAAAGGGCGGCTTGCATCGGCGTGAGCCGGGCGCTGACCGGGCTGGACATTGGACTTGCCTCCAGATGGATGATTATCGACCGCTCCTGGCGTCGCTGAATTGTCTACTTGTTGGGGCAGTCTAGCCCCAAGGGCCTGCTAACACCACGAGCAAGTTGTTACCGTTTGGATCAGCAGGATCTGACTCGCTCCGGTCGCGGCTGTTCAGAACGCGGCAAACCTCCGTTTACAAAACGGCAAGATCGGCCTGTTAGCCTGGAGAGGAGCCTTAGCTCAGAGGGGACGGAGTCAACGTGAAACACCAGAGACTTTTGGCAGCCCTGTTCATCTTGTTGGGAACCCTGGCCACCGGCTGGAGAATGGGCGAAGCCCACGCCGCCAACCAGCGATCTGACGCCCGCCGCGAGCTGGCGGTCGCACTGGGCCGCAACCAGGCCATGCGCAACGAGTGCTTCCTCAATCTTCGCAACCAGTTCACCCCCGGCTTCCGGGGCAGCCAGCCCCTGTTGTGGCTCGACCAGGGCCGGGCCGAGATCGACACCAGGCAGGGGCAGATCTTCGCCACCCAGACTCCCACTAATCTGGCCATCAACGGCCCGGGCTTTTTCCTGGTGGGCCATCCCGAGGCCCCGGTCTACACCCGGGACGGGCGCTTCACCTCGCGCGACGGCGTTTTCTGTGACACTCTGGGCCGGGCCTTGCTGGGATACCTCCCCGATCAGCCGGGCCGCCTGGCGACCTTCCCCCGCCAGACCTCCGATCAGCGCTACTTCACGAGCCTGCGCTTCGATGAGACGGGAGTGGCCTACCGAGACTCCGTCTGGTGCGATCCGATCACGGGCCAGCCAGTCACGGACAGCGTGCCCCTCTTCACCCTGGCTCTGGCCAGCTTCCCCAACCCACAGCTGCTGGTGCGCTCGGGCGAGACCGGCTTTCTTCAATGTAGTCAGTCGGGCAAGCCCTCGATCGGACCGGTGCTGCCCCATCTGACCCGGGGAGTTGTGGTTCCAGGCAGTCTGGAGCTGGCCAACGTGGACTTCCACCAGCAGTCGCTCTGGCTGACTGCTCTCCGCTCGCAGGCCGGCCTGCTCGGCGAGTCGGCTCCTCCGCCCGTGGCTCCGCCGACCCTGGCCCCCGCTCCCTACCAGGCGCCGGCCCACTTCATGATGCCGGGTTCCGACCCCTTGCGCCTGGGCCCCTGACCGATCTGGCGGTATGGTAACTTCCCGGCAAACACCTGCCAGGTGGCCTGACACCCTTATAGGGTATCTTGAACACCAACCAGATCTATACAGCTAATCTCCCCGCGGCGGGCCGGGCCTACGGGCTCGACCTGGAGGCGGACCTAGAATTTGACCCCCGCTACGACGCCGTGCTGGCCTTCGATCTGGCCGGCGACGGAATCGTCTCCGAGCTCGACGTCGAGCTCAGTGGCCAGGCATTGCGGGCCCTGGGAGGCGACTACGACCTCGACCAGGACGGGCAGCTCGCCTTCGACGAAGGCACGATCGGCTCACGGCTGCACTCGCTGGCTCAAAGCTGGGATCGCGACCACGACGGCGTCCTCTCCAACCAGGAGCTGAAACAGGCCCGGGCGCGGGTGCTGGTGGACGGCAGGGTCTACAGCCCCGACGCCTTTCCGCTCCCGGACGGAACGACCGGCGGCCTGGCCCGGATCGATCCCCGCTATCATTGCTCCTGGGTGAGCGCCCCGTAGACCCCCAGCGGGTCCGGAGGGGGCTCCCACCCCATGACCGGGCAGGCGTCCTCCACATAGCGCTGCTGGCGCATCCCCACCAGGGCGGTGGTCACGCCGGGCGTCCCCACCACGGTCCAGAGGGCCTTCTGGGACAGGCTGGCGCCCGGACGGGCGGGGAGTTTCTCGTGCAGGGGCAGGTTGCGGGCCCGGCTGAGCTGGGCCGAGCGGCGCCGAATCTCGAGCAACACGGCGTGGAAAGCCTCCAGGTAGCTCGCGCGCCAGCTGCGATAGTCCTCGCGGCTGTCAGCCAGGCGGTCCAGGGTATCCAGCGTATAGGGCCAGAGCTGGTTCTGCTCCACCTCGGTCCAATCCGAGAAGTAGAGGGGGCGCCCCCCCACAGTCTCCAGCTCGCGCGCCATCTGCAGAGTGTCCGGGCTCTCCAGCGAACGCAGGCGCTCGAGCAGCTCGCTCAGTGACTCCTGTCCCGCGCCCAGCTCGGGCGGGTCGGCCAGACGCAGCAAGCTGCGCCCTTTGAAGGCGTTCAGGGGGCGGTTGACCAGCACGCCCAGGTTGGCCTCCCCGGCCAGCTCCAGCACCGACTTGCCGCCGTGATGACGCGCCAGGGCTCCTTCCGACTCGATCAGGTTCATGGGAAGTTGCAGCACCCGGAAGCCCTCCCCCGCCTGCTCGAGTATGCGGGGCAGCGAGGTGGACTCGGGGTCGGAGGGCGGGTCAGCCACGGTGTTGGAGGAGACCCCGTAGCAGCCGATCCGCCCTGCCGCCACCTGGCTCTCGAAGTAGGCAAACGAGGCCTTGAGGCGGCTATAGAACGCGTCCTTGACGTCCTGGCCCCGGTGGGCCGCCTCCATCAGGAAGTACTCGGGATTGTGCAGCAAGCAGACATCCAGGCGCTCAAGTCCCAGCCTTCGCAACGAGCGCTCGAGCTGGTCCTCGAGAAACTCGGGGTGGATGCAGTGCCAGCAGCCCGGTGAGTATTCCACCACCTCGGGGAATGGCTTGCCCTGCAGCTTGCGCTGGCGGGCCAGGCGCAGGTTGCTTCCCTGCACGTAGCCGATCTTGGAGACCACCACCAGGCCGTCCTTGCCCCGCTCGGCCAGCACCTGGCCCACCAGCCGCTCGCTGGAGCCATCGGTGTAATTCGTGGAGGTATCGATCAGGTTGACGCCCCGGTCCAGGGCGGCCAGCAAGGCCTCCTTCTGGGCCGGGCTGTGCTCGTCCACCCGGTAGCAGCCGAAGCCGAGCGGGGAGACCTCGAGCCCGGTGGAGCCCAGGCGGCGCTTCAAGAGCCGAACTTGACGGGAGGCTCGGGCGGAGGCTGCTGGGGAGGCGTCTTCTCGCCGCGCAGCTTCTTCCACAGCATCGCTCCCACGGCGATCGGGGCGGCCACGATGGCCGGCAGGGCCAGGGCGGTCAGCACCGGCAGGCTGACCCCGCCGATGGCGGCAGCCATGGTGGCGGTCAGGCTGAGGGCCCCCACCCGGGCCAGCTTGTCCCCGGTCGAGCCCCGCCAGAGGCCGCCCTTGCACAGGAAGATGCCCACCGCCACGGGGGCCGCCAGCACTCCCAAGCCCAGCAGCCCGGTCACCGTGCTGCCCACCCCCACCAGCTGGGCCACCCCGCTGGCGGTCGCGCTGACGGCGGCCAGTTTGGCCAGCTTGTCGCCCCAGCTGCTCTTCTCGGCGGGCTGGTAGCCATCCACCGGTTGATTGGCGGGCGGACTGGCGCCGGAGGCGGCTTTGGGCTGGGCGGCCACAAGGCCAGGGGGCAGGCGGAGGGGGTTCACGTCCATCGGGGGGGAATTCGGGGCCGACCAGCCGGGACCCTGGAAATTCAGCGACGACAGGAGCGGTAAAAAGAATTCAGCGACGACAGGAGCGGTCGAAAGCTGATCTCACCCACCTTTGAGCACCACCTCGCGTACGTAACGCTCGAGCTCGGCTCGGTGCTCCTTGCGGTAGGCGGGGTAGTCCTCCACGATGCCCTCTTTGGCCATCCCCAGCAGGATAAAGGCCTCCAGCAGTCCGGCCTGGTTGAGCTTGTGCAGGGTCAGCAGGGCTTTGTCGGGGGTGATGTTGCCTTCCGAGGCAGTGTTGAGCGCTACCCGGATGGCGCTGGCTTCCTCCTCCAGGCTGTGCCGGTAGGGCTGCCCGGAGTGGTAGCGGGCCCACTTTCCCGACTGCCAGTCGCTGCGCTCGTAGGCGTAGGCCAGCCAGGCAGGACCGGCGCTGGGAGCGACGTGCAACTTGCTGGCTTGGACCTCAGCCGGGATCACAACCTGGGGGTGGGCCAGAGCGCTGCCCTGCTGTTTGGCCCAGCCGATCAGCCCATCGCGCGACAGGCGTGCGTACGGCTCGCATAGATAGGCCTCGATGAACCTTGACAGGGCCAGCTCGGTCTCTCCCGCTGCCATGAGCGATTCTCCCCAGTAGCGATGAGCCGCTTCGCGCTCGGGAGCGATGGCTACCGCCCGGGCATACCACGCGTCGGCCTGGCTGAAGGCGTTCTCGAGGCGATAGGTCTGGCCGATCAAGAGAGCCGCCTCGTAGAGGGTGGGGTCGGCCTGGAAGGCTTCCTCGCAGGCCGTCCGCGCCTCGGCGTAACGGCGAGCTGCGAAGGCGTTCCGGGCTCGCCGCATGGGTTCATCCGTCCCGGAGTCGGCTGATGCCTCGTCTGCTTCGGCGGCCAGGCTCTCAAGGGCAGCGGTCAGGAGCGAGTCGCGCACCCCCAGCCGGTCGGCCCTCTCCAGGGCCTCGCAGGCGCGAGCGCGCTGCTTCTTGCGCTCGGCCTGATCGGTCAGGGTGTTGGCCTGCACCAGCCGGCAGAAGCCGAGCTTCAGCTGCACCTGGCCATCGGACGGGTTCTGGGCGGCCAGCTCCTCAAGCAGCGGCAGGGCCTCCACGTAACGGTTCTGCTCGCACAGATCAAAGGCTTGCTGGCGTCTGTCCTGGGCCAGCACAGGCAGGAAGAGCAAGGCCAGGACCAGGAGCAACCGCAGAGACACTAGGCTTTCGGCTCGCGTGTCTTGAGGCGCACGCCGCCTACCTGGATGTGGCCCTGGCGCTCGGCGATGGCCACCGACTCGGGCTTCTCGGCCAGTTTGAACACCGTGTTGTAGACCTCGGCCTGGCGCTGGAGATGCTCCTCCACCAGTTGCGGTCCCTTCTCCATCCAGCGGGCCAGCACGTTGACGTCGCCCGGAGGGGTCATCTGCATCAAGGTCGTCAGGGGCTTGTGCTGCATCGAGTTGGCCGCAATGATCAGTCCCAGGCCGCCGAACAGCGCTCCGGCGCAGCCGACCAGCCCGGCCGAGCCAGCCACCATGTAGGCCGGGATGGCCGCCATCCAGCTCATCTGGGCCAGGGCCAGACCCCCCGAGCTCATCCGATCCACCAGCTTCTGGCTCTTGAGGCTGGCCTCCAGGGCCTTCTCGCGACGCTGAAGCACCTCCTTGTCGTTTCCGGAGGCGGCCGTCTGCCAGGTGCGGTTCTCGGCCAGATTGTTGTGATACTTGTCGTAGCGCTGGGGATCGAGCACCGGGAACTGGCCCGCCAGCACCATGCGGAGATCATTGCCGAAGGAAGCTGGCTTGACCTTATCGGGATTGCCCCCCGAAGCCCGGTAGATCTGGCTCCAGGTGTCCAGCATCTGCTTGATCTCGACCTGCTCTTTGGGGTCGGTGGCGCGGGACTCCCTGGCTTTCAGCTCCTCCACGATGAGCCCGAGCTCGTAGCGGTTGCGCTCGAGCATGGTGGTGCCTTTGCCGGGTGTGCTGACCAGAGGCGAGACGTTCACAGTCCGAGCATAGCCGGAAGGCTTGAAAGGAAACTCAAAGCTCAGCCCCCGGCCATGGCTCCCACCACCAGGAACGGCTCGCGGCCAGCCAGCACAGCCTCAGGCAAGGGAGTGTCCGGGGGCTCGTGGCTCAGGTCCTCCTGACAGGCGTAGAAGCGCACAAAGGGCCGGCGTTTGCGGGTATCGTGGTCGCGGATGGTCCCCCGCAGCACCGGAAAGCGAGCCTCGAGAGCGTCGAGCACCGAGCCCGGCGTGGCCGGGCCCACGACCTCGAGCTCGACCTCGCCGTCCACCCGCGCCAGGGTGCGCAGGTGCTGCGGCAACACCACCCGGATCATGCCAGCGTCTGCACCTCGACCGACAGCACCGCCGGAAGATCGCGCGCGATGGCGCTCCAGCTGTTGCCCGAGTCGGCCGAGGCGTAGACCTGGCCGCCGGTGGTGCCAAAATAGATGCCGCACTCGGGCATCGTGTCCACCGCCATGGCGTCGCGCAGCACGTTCACGTAGCAGTTGCGCTGAGGGAGTCCTCTGGTGAGGGCCTCCCACTCGTTCCCGCCGGTGCGGCTGCGATAGACGCGCAGTTTGCCATCGGGAGGATAATGCTCCGAGTCGCTCTTGATGGGCACGACATAGATGGTCTCGGGCTCGTGGGCGTGCACCTCGATGGGGAAGCCGAAGTCGCTGGGCAAGTTGCCGCTCACCTCGCGCCAGGTCTTGCCGGCGTCGTCGCTGCGCATCACGTCCCAGTGCTTTTGCATGAAGATGGTATCAGGACGCGAGGGGTGCATGGCCAGCCGGTGCACGCAGTGGCCTACCTCGGCCTCGGGGTCGGGGATCTGCTCCGACTTGAGGCCTTTGTTGATCGGCTTCCAGCTCTTGCCGCCGTCGTCGGAGCGGAAGCATCCCGCGGCCGAGATGGCCACATAGAGCCGCTTGGGGTTGCGTGGATCGACCAGGATGGTGTGCAGGCACATCCCCCCCGCACCCGGCGTCCAGGCCGGCCCCGACTTGTGATTGCGCAGCGCGCTCAGCTCGTGCCAGGTCTTGCCGCCATCCTTGGAATGAAACAGGGCGGCGTCCTCGGCCCCGGCGTAGAGCTCGTCTTTGGAGCTGTGGGAGGGCTCGAGGTGCCAGATGCGCTTGAACTCCCACGGATGGGGCGTGCCGTCGTACCACTGGTGGGTGCCGGTCGGACCCTCGTAGCTGAACTTGTTGTCCATCGGATCCCAGGTCTTGCCGCCGTCGTCGGAGCGCTGGATGACCTGACCGAACCAGCCGCTCGACTGGGATGCGTAGAGGCGGTCGGGGTCCACGGGAGAGCCCTTGATGTGGTAGATCTCCCAGCCTCCGAAGTGGGGTCCGTCCACCTTCCAGCGCTTACGCTTGCCGTCGGAGGTCAGGATGAAGGCGCCTTTGCGCGTGCCAACCAGAACTCGAATCATCATTGCTCCTTCACAGTATGGTCTCGATGGACTGGGGCCGCTAGACCAACCGTAGTCGGCTCGCAGGTCGTCCTGCCAGGACTCGTCGGGTAAGCATGAGGCCGATGGTTCGCAGTCGGGTCCGGGGGGCCCTTCGTTCACAAATCGGCAATCCGGTTCGGAATTTTGTTCGCTAGACTTCGTCCGGTGGACCGTGTGCATGCTTACGGGCCATCCGACGAAGCTCCGAGGAGTCTGACAGCAATGAGAATCACGCCGCAAGAGGTCCAGGCGCGTCTGGCCGCCACCCGCCCCGAGGCCGACTGCCTGCAGAGCAAGATGGGCGAGCACCTCGAGGGCGAGGTGCTGGTCAAGCTGCCGGATACCGCCGACGTGGCCGAGTTGGGCCAGGACTACGGGCTGCAGGTGCTCGAGACGATCAAGTTCTCGGGTGAGATGCAAAAGAGCTTCAACGGCAAGCTGGTGCACGCCCGCCTGCCCGAGGGCATCTCGACGGCCCAGGGTATCGCCCTGCTCGAGAAGGATCCCCGCGTGATCTACGCCGACGCCAACGACGTGGTCGAGCGCCAGGCCACCCCGGACGATCTGCACCCGCAGCTCTGGGGGCTCAAGAAGATCGAGGCCGAGGCGGCCTGGGACACCGTCAAGGGAAGCCGCAACGGACCCATTGTGGCCGTCATCGATAGCGGCATCGATCAAGATCACCCCGACCTGGTGGCCAATCTCTGGACCAACCCCCGCGAGACCGCTGACGGCCGAGATAACGACGGCAACGACATCGTGGACGACCTGCACGGCTACAACGCCATCAACGGCAGCGGCAACCCGGAGGACGACAACTCCCACGGCACCCACTGCGCCGGCACCATCGCGGGCGTGGGCAACAACGGCCAGGGCGTGGTGGGGGTGAACTGGGAGGGCCAGATCCTGGCCGGCAAGTTCCTCTCGGACAAGGGCAAGGGAGCCATCTCCAACGCCGTCAAAGTGGTGGGCTACGCCAGCGCTCAGGGCGCGCGCATCCAGAGCCACTCCTGGGGGCACACCGGCAGCTGGGGCAACCGGGCCCTGGAGGACGCCATGCGCTCCTCGCCCTCACTGCACATCTGCGCCGCCGGCAACGACGCCAAGGACGTCGACGCCGAGCCGCACTACCCGTCCAGCTTCGGCCTGGACAACATCGTCAGCGTGGCGGCCAGCGACTGGTCCGACCAGCTGGCCAGTTTCTCCAACTACGGCACCGTGGGCGTGGACCTGGCCGCCCCCGGAGTGGGCATCTACTCCACCACGCCCGGCAGCTACGGCAGTATGTCGGGCACCTCGATGGCCACCCCGCACGTGAGCGGCGTGGCCGCCCTGATCGCCACCGCTCAGCCCAACGCCAGCAACGATCAGATCAAGCGCCGGTTGATGGCCAGCGTGGACGTGGTGGACTCTCTGGCGGGCACCTCCCAAACCGGTGGACGCCTCAACGCCCGCAAAGCGGTGGAAACAGACAACGTGGCCCCGGGGGCGCTGGGGAGCTTCCGCGTGAGCGCCCGGGCCACCGGCGAGATGCAGCTTGGCTGGATCGCCACCGGTGACGACGGTACCGTGGGCCGGGCCTCGAGCTACCAGCTGCGCAGCAGCCCCAACCCCATCGACGAGGGCAATTTCGAGTCGCTGCCGATCATGCGCACGGGCATGCCGGCCGAAGCCGGCCAGGCCGAGACCCGTCCCTCACTCGCCTTCCCCGAGACGGGCGACCGCACCATGCACTTTGCCATGCGGGCGGTGGACAACGTGGGCAACCGCTCGCCGCTGGCCCGCACCTCGGTGGTCATCCCGGGCACTCGCGTGGCTTTCGACGACAACATGGACGGCTTTTCGAACCGCTGGAGCGGCGAAGGCTGGGGCCGCGTCTCGATCGAGGGCCGGGGCAAGGTGTGGACCGACTCGCCCTCGGGCGACTATGAGCACGGCGCCAACCGCGCCCTGACCTCCCCCTCCATCTCGCTGGCCGGGGTGACCGGCGCGGCCGTCACCTTCGACTACAAGCACGACCTGGAGAATCGCTTCGACAAGGTGGCCCTGGAGGTCTCCTCCGACGGCCAGAGCTGGACCGGCCTGCAGGAGTTTACAGGCAAGAAAATGTGGGAGCGCGCCCGGGTCGATCTGTCGGCCTATGACGGGCAGAGCATCCAGCTTCGCTTCCGGCTGACCACCGACAACGCGGTGGCCAAAGACGGGTTCTACCTCGACCGCGTGGTGGTGGCGGGCTCGCAGAAGTAGCGCCTCTTGGACCTTAAAGGGATAGGCTCCCCTCTTTTCGAAATGACTATGGTCATGGCCAGCTCAGATTTGATGCGCATCTCCAAGAGCCAGCTCAAGGCTCGCATGCTGGAAATCTTTCGGCAGCTCGAGGAGACGGGCCAGGAAGCGCTCGTGACAGACCGTGGTCGGGTTGTCCTCAAGATTGTCCCGGTTCGGGCCGTCAGGTCGGTGGATGAGGTTTTTGCCGACTTGCGCGGCAAGGTCGTCTTTCACCAGGACCCTGACCTCCCGACGGAAGCAGAGTGGCCCGAGACTTGAGCAACCTCGTTCTGGACACCTCGGCCCTTCTTTTCTGGACGACCGAGCCGAGCAGACTGAGCCGCCCGGCGGCCCACGCGATTCACACGACAAGCGCCCTCATCGTCAGCTCGATCTCGATCTGGGAAATCGGCCTCAAAGTTGTGCGGGGCCATCTAACTATCTCCACTACCCTTCGGGATTATACTCAACGTCTCAAGACCGTCGGCGTGGACATACGATCGGTCGACGAAGAATGCTGGCTGCGGAATTTAGAGCTAGAATGGAGCCATCGCGACCCGGCCGACCGAACCATCGTAGCGTTAGCGGTCCTTCTGGATGCTCCCCTGGTGAGTAGCGACGCGACCATTGCCGCCTTCTATCCCAAAACGATCTGGTAAAGAGAGTGTAAGCTCGGCCTCAGCCTCAGCGCAGACACTTCTCTGAGCCCAGCGAGCCAAGTGGATCTGCTGCAAAATTAATGTGTGATCGTTTCGTGCTGGAGGTTTTGCCTATCCTGCGGGCGCCTCCACACAAGTCTGTCGATGGCCGAGTTGGAAACTATCGTAGGCCCGACTCAAGAAAGGGCTCTGACCGAGGAGGAGCAAGAACGAGAAACTGGAGGCCAGCCAGCAGTTGCTGGCGGAACCGCTTCTCCCGGACTGCCCCAAAATTCGAGTAATGGCGTCACTTCAGGCCCCCATTTAGGTTCCCCGGGTAGATAAGCAGGGGCGTGATCTTGGGTGATCTGGCATGTTGTTGTGTGTGCGGGAGTTTAGAGCTGGTGCGGGTTTTGGTTGATTGTGGTGTTTCTGGGATGTCGTGGTGATCGGGGGTGATTTTGAGGCCGGTGATCTTTTGGTGATCAACTTGATCATTCATCGTATACTGACCCCCTGAAAGTTGAAACCACCTCTAAGACATGGTGAACCTCGTTCAAGCATGTCGAATACAAGCAGAGAGGTGAGGTAGCAACAATGGA
>JAANMV010004547.1_pt1 | contig 10792 bp, 8 predicted proteins | sample 7279661 | NCBI WGS metagenome assembly JAANMV01 (sample SAMN14094540, study PRJNA606508) | bioreactor metagenome | isolation source: A lab-scale SPAN reactor treating ammonium-rich wastewater day 121 | place: Ireland: Galway | collected 2017-05-16 | reverse complement strand
AAATCTTTTTTCAGAGTTCGGACAGGTTAAAGAAGTAAAAATCATTCGTGATATGTTTACACAGCAAACTAAAGGATTTGGATTTGTTGAAATGCCAGGGCTTGCCGAGGCACAGAAAGCAATCGATGGAATTAACACAAGAGAGTTTAAGGGTAAAAAACTTGTTGTTAATGAAGCACGCCCAAAAACAGACAGCAGAAAACGTTTTTCTGGCGGCGGAAGATCCGGCGGCGGACAGGGAAACCGAAGAAGATATTAAAATCCCGGTGTGATTAAAAAGGATGACAACATGTTTGATGATGTCATCCTTCACTTTTTGTTAATTAATGATGATGTCCCTGGCAAATATTATCTTCATTGATAACCAACGCACCATCAATATATTTCCGGACAGCATCCTCTGCTAAAACTTCGTCAGTTAGAATAGGTTTAATATTATTTGCCTTAAGGTCTTCTATTAATCTCCAACCCCCATGATTAAATATTAAAACCTCACAATCATTTAACCCCTCTATCAGGGAATGATGGCTATGCTCATGTTTCTGAGCGTGATGTTGTTCGTGGTGATTGTGTTCGTGCTGCCTATGATGAGTAAAAGTATTTGTCCTGATTTCTTTGTTAACGATTTTATTGTTTTCTGTTTCAAAGACAAGAAATCCTTTGCATCTGCCAACATGCCCGGCAATTCTGGTTTCATCGTTTGTTGCTACTGCTATTTTCATATTTGCTCCAAATTTATAATTAAGTGTTTGTTAAAAAATTGTTAACTGTCTTTATATCCATTTTTTCTTCTGCATTTTTTTCGAGGTGCTTTTAATTTTTCCCTTAGTGGCTCAGGAAGGGTTTCCTGAATTTTAATGGCTTTACCATTTATGATTGCATCAGCAATTTTGTGATGTGCTCTCATAATTATTCTGCCGAAAGTGGCTCGTGATATATTCATTTTTAAAGCAGCATCTTCCTGAAAGAGCTCATTAAAATCTGCAAGCCGGAGAGCCTCCAACTCATCTTTTGCAAGCTCTATCTCTTCAAGTTCGTACATTGGAATTCCGGTTGGTTTGAAATAGTAACAGGCAGGCTTACATCTTATATGTCTTTTCTTTTCTGGTCTTGCCATTTTATACTTTGTTTAATTATGAGCATATGCTCATAACAAACATAATAGCATTTAAGATAAATTACAAGAGAAAAATGGTCAATTGAGCAAATATTTTTTTGATAAGCAAAACAATTTTCATTAATGAAGCAGCGCTATCCTTATCTGTGCATTACAAAGAGAAAGAATAATGCTTAAGGCAAATTAATCACCTGCTCCCCTTCTGTTTTAAAAGAGAGGAATTGGTTTATGAGTTCAAATAGGTTTAATGTTATTATTTTAAAAGCAGCATCTTCTTCGAACTTATAAAATCAGCAGTCTGCAGTTTGTAAAAGTAAACACCGCCCGCAAGGTTTGACGCATCAAAACTAAGCGCATATTTTCCAGCTACCTGAATAGTGTTCACCAGTTCTTTTATTTTTCTTCCAAGTATGTCATAAACGATTAGTGAAACATCACTCATGGCAGGAAGATCATATTCTATTGTCGTTACAGGATTAAATGGATTTGGATAATTCTGATATAAAATAAATTCCTGCGGAATTAAATTATTCTCTTCTTCAATTTTTGTGTAAACATCATTTAAAATTCCGGGAGTTCCAAACATTCCGGAAGCACGCCAGTTTTCGGGCAGCGAATTATCAAACTGAGGATTTATCAGCGACAATGTCGGTCCGTTTCCATTTGGCAGCGAGGGCCAATTGCCAGTAGATGAATAAGCAACTTCATCAACAATATTTCCCGAGGAATTTTTTAAAATTACCTCATCACCATCACTGCTTAAACCAAAATTAAAATTGCCAATTAGCTTAAAGAAGTTTGGATAAAGCGCTTTGAACTTTGCAGTATCTCTGCAGACAACAAGATAATCTTTTGCAGCCATTATTGTATTAGCAGGAAAAGTAAACTGATTTGAAGCATTATCATCGTGAAACTTCCAGCCTGAGATATCAACCGGATTATCATCAGGATTATAAAACTCGACCCAGTCTTCAGTATCAAACACCGAAGATGATTTATAGTTTATCTCATTAATCACGATAGAAGTTACTGCCAAGTTTTCTGGTTCAAAGACTGCTGTTAAATTTGTATTATAGTTTAACACAACAGATATTTCAGGAGACATTGAATTTGAAATTCCCTGCCAGCTCACAAACCTATATCCCGGCATGGGCATTGCTTTAATTCTGATTGGAATGCTTTTAAAAAATGTATTAATAGAACCGTTATTTTTAATTTCTACGGTGTTAGTAAAAACTTTTCCCCAGTCAGGATTATTTCTACTTATTATTAATGTATTTGATCCGCTGATTCCAAACTTAGCATAAAAATGGTTTCTGACATTAGCTGGTCTATCGATTGCAAAATTTCTCATTATATCAATAAGATACTGCCACGTTGAACCAAACGAAATTGATTGAGGCCAGCGCTCTTTATGTCTTGGAATTTCTGATGCAATATCCTGCGCCATGCTATCGATAACAGCAAGAACATGATTTGTTTCAAAAGTTGTATTAACGTGAGCCGCAAATCTTTGTATGAACTCATTTTTAAAATCAGGATTATCCAGTAGTTTTCTCAGCATCAATGTTGACCAGGGCGGATTAGGCCAGCTTGGTCCGTTTGTAGCAGTTGCTTGTTCTAAAGTATTGGTTGTAGCTAATCCTTCAGAGTTTCCGCCGAAAGTAAAATCAAGATCATAGATCATCCATCGCCATTTGGAACCATCAATGCGCTCACGCCATAACTTCATATTAGATCCGGGCCAATCGCCGTTAGCCGAATAAATTTCCGCAATCTGGTAATCAATATATTCATCAATATCCACAATAGATTTTATATATTCATAATTTGTTGGATTAGCCATATTCTTTGTTGAAAGAAATGTAATCATATTATTATATGCAACTAAATCTCCATTGGCACCGGCAACACCCTTTCCAATTTCAATCAGATCAATATTATCCTTGTTTACACCGTGATGATAATAAACATAATGTTCATTAAGCTTTTCTCTGATATTATGAATACCCCAATACTCTCCGTTAATGAATAAAACAGAGGGGCGGTAATTCTGATAATCTAATTTCATTCCCTGTTCGATTAAAGTCTGCGCCATTCCATCTCTAAACATTGTGCGCCACCAATCTTGTCCTGAGCTTCTTAATATAAAATTATTGTATTCAGAAATCGGAGAATCATCGAACAGGCGGTATCTTAATTTATCGGTGCCATAAACTCCTCTAAAATAGAAACCCAACGATTTTTGAGCATAGAGTCTTGAACATCCTCCAAATATTTTAACCCCCGCATTAACACTAAATGCTAAAGATTTATCAGATTCAAAAAACTCCAGACTTACAGGTCGTTCCCAATCCTGATTCCAGTTTCTCGGTTCTGTGCTGCAATTACCGATTATTCCATTTGTTCCCGCAACATAAATTCCAGATGTATCACTAAAAAAATTATCCGGATCGGTTACAAGAGAAAAAACAGGAAGATCAGTAGATTCATTAATAAAATAAGTTCTTGTTTCAGTTAAACTTGGTGTATATCCGTTTTTAAATGCACGGATTCTTAATACTGATGTTGAATCAATCTGTAGAGGCACCGAATAAACATTACTTGCAGCAGAAGGCGCTTTTCCATTTAATGTATAACGTATTGTAGCATCTGAAAGAATATGCGAAACAGTAACCGTTATTGATGAAGAATAAAATCCGCTTTGTACGGATACTGTTGGTGATGGTAGAAGATTATATATTCCGGATTCAAGATTTTCACTGCCCGGTGTTGATGGTGAAAATTTATACCAGTTGTTTGTTCCATCAGGGAATCTGCCGAAAGAAACATCTGTTTGCTGTGCGCCGAATGTAATGGTATCAATTAGTTGAAGATTTGGGCTGTATAATCCTATGCTTTCGCCGCCGGCACTTAGTTTAAAGTTTGTGTGATTACCGGTGTTTGCATCATCTGCCCAGATAATTACATAACCGTTTGCCGGAATCAAAAGATCTGTCTGTATTTTGAACTTCTGCGGTTGTGATAAATTATCAGTTAAATAATAATTTTTTAAGTTTACAGGGGCGGTTCCAGAGTTGTATATCTCAATCCAATCAGCAAAATTGTTGTAATCGGGATCTTTAATCGTTGTTGAGTTCGAAGCCATAAACTCATTAATGTATAATTCCTGTGCAGATAAGTTATAGCTGATCAGCAGGATAAATAGCAACGATAATAAAACAGATTTATTAGATAATCTCATAAGACATATTTTCTAGAATCAACGATGTAAAATAATCAATAAGCGAATAAGAAGAACTACTTAAATGCCGGTTCAACTGATCGTAAAAGCTGTGCGGGTGATTTTAATGGCAGATATTAATTTCAATCTTAACCGAAGAATCACATTATATTTTATTACACTCAATAATAATTCTTTCTAATTCACTTCCATCTACAAAAACTTCCTTAAATATATCGGCAAGCAGTTCTTTTGTTATTCTGTTAAAATCTTCCTCTCTCGGAAAAACACAGACACCTCCAAGATCAATTGCAGCGGGGCTTACCAGCATTTTACTTTCATCTTCAGCAAAGAATGCTGCCGGACGGTGTTTTGATCTCAAAAATATTATTACTCTCCAGCCATATTCTTCTTCATAAAAGCTTATAAGATTCATAAGTGGTTCGCTGTCTTCATTCCTAAGCGCGGAGTATATTTTATAAAATCTGCTGAATGTTTTTATCAGTAAATCCCTGTCTAAACTTTCAATCGAGATGAATTTTCTTATTCCATCATCCACAGCAAACATTGAAATTTGATCAGACTCAAATATTTCTTTTCCGTACTCGTTTTTAATCAAATGAAATTCATCATCAATAGGCATAAAGAACTTGTTGCCAGCCTGAAAATGTAAATGATCTGGAGCAGATGCCCCGCATCTGGGTCCATTATAAATAACCGAATAATATTTATAAATGTCCCTGCTTATATCGATCATATCTGAAAATGTATCAACAATTTTTTGCGGCTGATGTTTTTTGTGAGTAATTGTAAAGTGTTCGGTAAATATCGGAAATGGATTACAAAGGATTATATAATTATTATATAAAATACCACGCTGTTGTTCGGGTAAATTTTCAACACACAAAAAACATTTTCTTTCGCTTATAGATTTGGGATCAACTTTTGCAGATGTAGATGTCATTCTTCCCGCATTAAACTGAGCCTTTATCTTAAACCCATTAAATTGAAATGATTTTGTTTTGACAGTTGCAAGCGAGTCAACTCCGTTCTTAAGCATTGTCCAATCGTTTTTTTGAATTTCAAACAAAGCTTTTAACGCATCAGAATAGTTGTTACGACTAATGTAGTCTCTAATGGTTGAATTATCAGTAAATATTTTCATTAACTTATTTAATTAGTTGTTTATATGTGTTAACTATTTGTTCAGTGACTAAGTTTAAATCAAATTTATCTGAAATCTTTTTACGTGCATTTTCTCCGAGTCTTTTTCTCAACTCCGAATTGTTGATCAGAACTTCAATTTTTGCAGCCAGATCATATCCATCTTTTGAATTAAAAAACAACCCATCAACCGTATCATCCACAATATCAAGCACGCCGCTGCTATTTGAAGCAACGGAAGCCTTACACAAAGCCATTGCTTCAATCAACCCCACACCAAAAGATTCTGCATGTGAAGGGAAAACATAGATATCAAACGCAGCAAGCACATCAGGAATATCTGTTCGGTATCCGGTAAAGGTGATATTTTTAATTCCGTATTCTTCTGCAAGATGTTTGATATTTTTTTCGTATTCATCTTCTCCGCGGCTTGCTTCGCCAACAACAACATACTTAGCTTCAGGATATTTTTTATTCAATCTGTTTATAGCTAACAAAAAATCTTCATGTCCCTTCCCGGGACTGAATCTTCCTGTCATTCCGATCAGTAAATTATTTTCCTCAGCCCCGATCTCATCTCTAAGCTTATTTCTGTTGGTATTTTTCGGATTAAATTTTTCTAAATCTACTCCGTTGTACACAATTTTTATTTTACTTTCTTTTAATGAGGTGGTTTTTAATAAATTTAATTTAATGACAGAACTGATAGCTATTGCGCAATCAACACGCTTATAAATCCAGTTATGAAGAAAATTTTTTTTGATAATAAATGATTCCAGATGTTTTGTAAATACAAGCGGAATACCGGATTTAAGAAAATTTAATGCCGGAACTATCACCCAAAGGTCTTTAGAAGAATGGCTATGGATAATATCAAAAGACCCTGATTTGATTATTGAGATTATTCTTAAACTGGAAAAAATATTTGGAGTTCTGTTAGATTTAATTGGATAGATAATAATTCCAAGTGCATTTGCCTCTATTTGGATTCGTGATTCTGCAAGACAAAGAAGCCCGACTTTGATATTATGTTTTAAAAGCTGTTTTATTCCGGTAATCGCAACCATTTCCATACCGCCCCAGCTTTTAGATAAACATGAATATAAAACCTTCATTAAAAAATACCTAAACCCATATACTTACTATCAGTCATTAATAAATCTTTTTTAAAACGGCATCTTTAAAATAGTGGATAACAATCTCATCAAATTGATAACCTTGTTCAGCCATTACAGCGGCACCAATTTGACAAAGCCCGACACCATGTCCCCATCCTGCTCCGCGCAATATAAATTTTTCAGGAACTCCGTTAACATCTCCAGACTTTTCAACAATGAACGCAGAGCTGTAAAGATGTGTTTCTGAAAGTATCCTTCTTATCTCAAGCTCTTTTCCAATGGTTAAAGTTTTATTTGTTCCTATAATTTTCAGTTTAATCAAGCGTGAAGAAAATCCTCTTTCAATTGGAATAAGATCCCGAATAAATCCAAAATCAATTCCACTTTTCTTTCTTATAAGCTCTGATAATTCCTGTTGAGTATATTGCACTTCCCATCGGTAAAAATCTTTGGTTTCCTGATCGTAATCCAAAAGTATTTGATTTAATATTTTTTGATCTGTTGTATTACAAAATGCAGGCGGACTTGCTTTAATCCATTTTTCAGCGTTTAGCTCTTTAGAAAAATCATCATCAAAATCATCAGCAACAAACTTGTAATCATAAATCGAGCTAAGCGAAGGATGTTTAACCGGTTCCCAAACATTTTCAAATGATTCTGAAATACCGCCGCACGATTTTGAAAAGCGAGCATCAAGTATTTTATTGTCTTCAAGTAAAACAATTCCGGTAGTTTGTTCAACAGCCTTTCTGACAGCCTCCGAAGTCATTTTGGTTACACCCTGATAACGCTGGCAATGATCATCAGCGCAAACATCAAACAATTTATGATCTTCTCTGTCGTACCATTTTATATACTCATCTTCTGTTTGATATGTTGTGTGATAATTAATATGCTCGCTTTGTATTCTTTTGGACTTTTCAATTTGTGCAAGAAGCCAGCTTCGGGAAACAACAGCGGTTGCCTTTAACAACGACAAAGAACATTTAGCACTCATCTCTGAAGAGATAACACTCATTAAATATTTTTCAATTGGAATAATATTAATTACTGCTATTTTGTCACCATCTTTAAGAAGCTTTAATGAATATGTAAACCGCTGTTTTTCCTTTCGTTCCCAATGAAATTTCACTCCAATTATCACATCACGAATAAGAAAGGATTCATTATCCGGTTCCTGAGGTTCAAAAATTATCTCGTTGGTTATTTCTATTTTATCCTTATCGCTTTTACAAACGATTCTGTCGTTGATAATCTCTGCTTCAAATTTTCCGCTGAAAAAATTTTTAAATCCGTAAGAACCGTATTCACCATAAAGCTCAAACTTAATTTTGGAAGCTGTTAGAATTCCTACGCTGATATAAGGTTCACCTTCGTAATCCAACATTGTACACCCTTATTTTAAATAAAGATATTTAATTACTGTTAAAATATAACGATTGTGGCGATGAATATTTGAGAACAAAACCAATTCATCAGGCGAATTAAGTTCCTTAAAATTCACATAAATTTAATAGCATAAATTTTTTATACTTACATGAGAAATCACCAGCATCTTTTGAAAACCAGCAGTCTAAACATCCATCGGAGAACTTCTTAAAACAGAATAAAGATATGTGTCAGAGTTTTACTTATACTGTTAATAAAAGATTACCTGCTATAAAAACAAACAGAGACGAGACGATGTTAATAGAAGGATCTTGTTCAATGGTAATTTAACATCAATCTTGTTAACTTATTAAAAGCAAATTCAATATTTATGATTAAACAAACAGAACAAATAGTTTCAATAATTGGCTTTCCTGTTGATCTTGGTGCCGGAAGACGAGGCGTTGATATGGGTCCTTCTGCTTTAAGAATTGCAGGATTAGAAAACAAACTTAAAGCACTTGGCTACAAGGTAGAAGATACCGGCGATATTAACATTGAGATAATGGAGAGACAAAAAATTATCAATCCAAAGCTTAAGTATCTGAATGAAATTTTAAAAACATCTAAAAAACTTGCTGCCAGAATCGAAAAAGTTTTAGAGCAAAATAAGTTTCCGCTTTGTTTAGGCGGCGATCATTCAATGGCGCTTGGAACACTGGCGGGAATAGCATCATACTGCAGAAAAAATAATCTGACTCTTGGTGTAATATGGATTGATGCTCATGCAGATATGAATACAGATGAAACTACTCCTTCAGGAAATATCCACGGTATGCCGCTTGCCGCATCAATGGGACTTGGGCATCCGGAGCTTGTTGATTTCTATGGATTTAGACCCAAGTTAAAACCAGAAAACTGCACCATTATTGCAGCCAGAAGCATTGATATTGAGGAAAGAGAAATCATCAAAAAACTTAATCCGACTGTTTATACTATGAGCGATGTTGATAAACTTGGGATACACAGAATTATTAACCGCGTGTTAAAACAGTTTAAAGAAAGAGTAGATCACATCCATGTTAGTTTTGATGTTGATAGTGTTGATCCAAATTTTGCGCCCGGAGTTGGAACTCCTGTTCCCGGTGGATTAAGTTATCGCGAAGCTCACTTGTTGATGGAATCAATTGCAGAATGCGGATGTATGTCTTCGCTTGGAGTTGCAGAAGTGAATCCAATCCTTGATGTTAAAAACAGCAGTGCTGTTTTTGCCGCCGACTTGATAGCCTCAAGCATGGGTCAAAGAATTTTATAATGAACTCAAACGAATTTAATAAACTTCTGATTGTTCTGGCTGTAGTTATATTTGTGCTGATTATCAGCGGAGCTTTAACAACAAATATTTTAAATATTACAGCGTATCTGTCAATTGCTGGCGGCATAGGATTCTTTTATTCTTCATATATTAAAAAACATCTTACCGGAGTTATTATCGGCTCAGTGCTTTTCTTAACCGGCTCTGTGATGTTTGTTTTTACAAAATATGAGATTGTTGGATTCGAAAAAATATTTATACCTGCTGCTTTATTTATTCTTGGGGTTAGTCTTTTAACAGGCAATTTGCTGGTTCGTTTAAATAAAGCCTCACTGATTCTTTCAGCCGTAATTATTATTGCCGGTATCTGGTTTATATGGGATAAGGGAAATGCTAATTTAGAATTATTTTCTTCAGCAGTTTTTGCAATTCTAAAAAAATACTGGTTAATAATAATTTTAACGGCAGCAGTTATCGGATTGGTTTCTTATTGGTTTAACCGAAGAATTGATAAAATGAATTAATGTTCTTCTCTTTAATCAAAAAAGAACTGGTATTTTTCTTCAGGCTTTTAATTTCATCCAACAAATTGTTTACATCGCCGCTGAGTTTAAAGAATGAGAAGATAAGCAGCAAAAACAACACGGCAATAACTACGTAAGAAACAAGCAAACCTCTTTTAAGTTTTGCCTCACTTCTTTCATAATGAAATTTTAGTGAATCAAAATCCTGTTCAATTGCTTTAAACAACTTATCTGCAACACTACGCTTTGTAAGATCCGGCTGTTTCTCAGAATCAGTATCAGACTCTGCGATTGTTTTTGCATCCCGCACAGCTTTATTTTGAACCTGTTCTGTAACCTCCTCTTGAGTTTTTTCAGTTTGTTCAACAATTGTTTCACTGCCTAATAATGGTTCAATAGACTGAGTGTATGTTTCGGCTGATTCAGTCATAGGTTCTTCAGATTGTTCAACTATATCCGAAGCCTGTTCATTAGTCAGAGGTTCTTCAAATGCTTTATCCGTATCACTCACCGGTTTTTCAATAAATTGTTCGTTAAACGACTCAACAGCATCAGACAACGCTGTCTCAATTGGCAGCGATTCGGTTAATTCTTCTTCAGATGATTTAATCGTATGATCAAAAGATATTTCAGCCGGTAATTCTTTAAAAGGTTCAACTGTATCAATTGGCTGGGTTTCAATTGGTGGTTCTTCAAAGGGTTTTTCTGTGATGTTTTCTATATTGGGCTGCTCAATTTGATCAAACTCAGTTTCAGAAGTATTTATTAAGTCATAATCGGGTAAAACAACATCATCTAGATTAAAAGTTGCTTCCTCGATTTCCATGTTGAAATTATTTTCCTCAATAATATCCGGAATTTCTGTTTTGATTCCGGTTACTTCTTCAAATTCTCCCTGTTGTTCAGGTGCTGATTCTTGAGTGTCATTTAATTCTTCAATTTGCGGTTCAAACTCTTTTTCAA
>JAANMV010004546.1_pt1 | contig 10794 bp, 14 predicted proteins | sample 7279661 | NCBI WGS metagenome assembly JAANMV01 (sample SAMN14094540, study PRJNA606508) | bioreactor metagenome | isolation source: A lab-scale SPAN reactor treating ammonium-rich wastewater day 121 | place: Ireland: Galway | collected 2017-05-16 | reverse complement strand
GCCGAGCGCCACGCCGAGGAAGTAGCCGAACGCGAGGCGCCGGGCGCCCCAGACGCGCTCGAGGTCGGTGGATTCGCAGCGGGGCAAGCTCATCGGCGGTCCTCGATTCCGAACTCGGCGCACATTCGGCGCCACTCCACGCGGCGTGCGGTTGATCTTTGGATGCGTGATCCGTGCCGGCCGCGCGCTTTGACGGGGGCTTGGGGTTTCGGCTGGCCGGCCGGGTAGGGGCTGTCCCAGCCGGGCAGGTTGTCGCAGCCGCACAGCGGGTCACCGAACAGGGGATGCGCCTTGCCGTCGACTGGGTCGATGAGGATCGTGCAGCGACGCCAGCCACACAGCGCGGCGGTGCTTCGGCTGAGCATGGCCCGTGCCTCCAGGATCTCGGCGTTGTACTCGTCTGGGGTCCATTCGAAGATCTTCGGGGCGGTCATTGGGTTCCTTGCTGGTCGGTGGGGCCTTCACGGAGAACGTCCAGGCGTGCGAGCGCGGTCCGGATCGATTGGGCATGTCTCGCGGTGGCTCGGCTGATGAAGACCGTGGTGATGCTGATGGCGGCCAAGGCCATCGGCGACTTCGTGGATGCCCACCCCACGGTGAAGATCCTGGCCCTGTCGTTTCTGATTCTGGTCGGCGTGACGTTGATGGTGGAGGGATTCGACGTGCACGTCCCGAAGGGTTACATCTACTTCTCCATGGCCTTTTCCGTCACGGTCGAGATGCTGAACATTCGGATGCGCCGCAAACGGGCCGCCACACCGGTGAAGCTACACAGCCGCTATGCGAGTGAGCGGTGAGCCGGGCCGACAGCCCCCACGTCACAGACGATCGAGGAGTTGTTGCTTCTTGGCTCGATAGTCCTCGTCCGTAATCAGGCCCTGCTCATGAAGCCGCTTGAGCAGGCCGAGTTGCTGTTCCAGGGGAGGAGGAACGGATGGTGATGACGGCCCATCCGAGACGGTCGACGGTTCCGGCTGCTGCCGTGCAGTTCCATATGCCAAGACCACGTCCCTCACGCCGCGGGGTCCCTCCACCAGTTCTTGACCGGGCCGTGCCACCGGCTCATATGAGCCATCCTGACCGAACAGGGGATCATTCCACACTTGCGTTCGGATCGACGGCAGCGTGACCGCCACCAGCGAGTTCGCCAGCCGCAGATGGAGCCGCCCGCGCTCCACGAACCAGGCGCCGGACGTCACTAACGGTGGGCCCGATTCGTCCGGCCGCACCAGGGCGAAGACGACAGAGTCTCGCGGAGTTGCCTGACGAAAGGCTTGGTGAAGGGAACCGGCGAGGAATCGCGCCTCCTCATCGGAGAAGACCGGCTCGGGAGGGCCCTCTTGAGAGGGACCGAGAAGAGGGCGGCGGATACGTCGCACCTGCAGGCTCCGCAGGATGCCTTCCCACTCAGCTTCTTCGAGGATCAACGGGTGGTCCCACCGCCCGGCGGAAACAGATCCGCCGGCGGCAGCGGACGGAACGACGCGCACCAGCCGCTGCTCGTCGCAGACGACGCAGCGGCCTTCTCTCGGCGCCGTCGTCGTACAACCGCCCAAGGTCACAGCAAGCAGCACCAGGATGACCGCGACAACAGGCATCAGGCCGCGGCGCTCAATAGGCGAAATCGAATCCGACCAACATCGTCTGGCCCAGCAAATCCCCGCCGTTGGCCCCGACGCCGGTCGTCCGGTAACTGTTGTACTCGGCGTGCAGCGCCAAATCCGTCCTGGTGGAGTGGTGGATGAAGTACCGGACGAGGACAGTGTGGGAATCGACATTGTTGTAGTTCTTGGCGAAGGTGGGATCACCCTGCCGATTGTTGCGAATCAGATCATATCGGTAGGCAAAAAACCAGTCCGGCATGTTGAGCAACGGCAACAGCGCCGGCGCATAGTCGAGTTCAATGAACGCGCCGTGCCAGGACGCATTCTGGGCGTCGGCGATGCCCTGTGAGACAAACATGTTCTTGCTGTCGTTGCCCCACATCCAGGCGCCGAAGAGGTTCCATTCTCCATTGAACGTCAAGCTGACATCCACACCCAACCGGCTGAACGGCTGCCCGCTTCCGGCCACGGCTTGGCAAGTCGGACAGGTGGGATTGACCAATGTCGGAGCCGTCCCATAGGCGCCGAGGAGGCCGATGCGCTGACCGGTCACGATGCCGTAGCCCCCGAACGATTGCGTGACGTGGCCGTAGAAGTTGACGTTCCGGCCGCCCGTCCCGCAGGTGGTGCCACTGGGGCAGCCGCTCAGGGGGCCGGAAAACGTGTTCGTGGCCAACGCTGACAGCGAGTAGCGGAAGTAGCCGTCGGTCGCCGAGGTCTTGGTGACACCGGACAGTTCTGCGCCGGGCTGGTTCTCGCCGATCGCAAAGGTATTGGGATTGAGGTAGGAACTGGTGGAAGTACCCCCGATGGTCGCGGTGTAGGGTGTACCAGGCATGTAGTGATACATCGCGAAGGTCGTGTTCAAGGTCGGACTCCGCTTCTCGCTGAACGGCAGATCCAGTTCGAACTTTCCGACCTTCAGGTTCAGCAGATAGTCACCGCCTGCACTCTTCACCCCCAGAAACCGCTCCAACCGCATGAGCCGCACAAACGCAGCCTCCAAGTCACTATCGGAGGCACCGGTCCCGAACCCCGCGCTGCCAAGCCCCGGGGTGAAGACGACCCCGAACGCCAAGTTACGATCCAACGTGCCGAAGCTCAACAGATCCAAGCCGGTGAAGCCGAAGCCGCCGGTCGTCACACCGGAGCCGTCGGTGCGGACGGTCGCTGCTTGGTAACCGGCCGTCGTGCGCAACGAAACCGGCCAATAGCCCATGCCGATGCCCTCGTAGACCGGCGAATCCGCCTCTGACCCCAATTGATATCCCCGGTCCCGGAAGAGGTTGCCGAAGTCATTGAGCTTGGGAAAACCAGGCACGTGACAGACGTTGCACTTGAAATCATACTTCCTGGCGAAGGCCGGAATCGCATCGGCGCGCTCCACCAGGCCGCTGAGCCCGTAACTCATGAGCGCGAAGAGGACGAGGATGCCGGCGATGGCCGCCCTGGTCTGAACGGTCTGCATCGTCATCGCTCGCCCTCCTCTCCGCCGGCGACCTTCCACTCGACTTCCACCGGCCGGGCGGGGAACTCGAACCGTCGCTCCACTTGCGCCTTCGGCGACAGCTCGATTGTCTGGCGCAGGATATGGGGGTCGTCATACAGCGGGCGGGAGGCGATGAACCTCACGATGTTGTAGCCGGCATGCCAGGCCACCAGCGTGTAGGTGCCGGGGGGAATATTCCCGATCTCGAAACGGCCCTGCGCATCGGTCACCGCGAAATAGGGATGTTCCAGTGCGGCAGCCCAGGCGTTCATATGCACGTGGACATCACATTGCAACCGCAAGCCGACTCCCCTTGCTCGCGGCAACCGCGCAGTAATTTCACGCCCGGCCGTCGGCAGTGCGAGGTTGAAGAGGCTGCTGTGCTTCTCACTGAAGACATGCGGATTGTGCAGCACCGATTCATGATTGATCAGCGTGAGATCGGAGGTCCGCACGAAGGGAAAGACTTGCTGCTGAAACTGACACTGGCGGGTAGCGGGGTCTCCATCACGCTCCCCCATGGCCACCCGATAGGATGACTCGGGGGCCTTTCCCTGCTCTACTCGTTCGAGATAGACCAGCGTCTCTTCCAGTCCATGAGTAGCCGGATCGATTCGCAGCACCGGAGACGCTACCTGTGTCCCGCAACTGTCCAGGTCGGCGAACACCTTGATAGGAGGGAGCTCGGGAACGGCTCCGGTCCACACCACCTGCCCTTTCACCGTGGCCCCGTCGGCCACGTCGATCACACGGTAGTCGGCAAATCCCTCATTGACACCCATCAGCGGAAATGCCAGACAGACGACGAACAGGCACCGAAGACAACGTCGAGGTCGAACCATGAAGCACCTCATCGAGCAACCTGAGCGGGTGCCCAGGGCAGTGGCCAATAAAAAAGCCCGAGCCTTCCTTCATAGGGGGCTCGGGCTCTGGAGTCGGTGCTCTCTGGCCTCTAATAGAAATTGTGGCAGGGGTGTACTACAAGCGCTGCCATGAGTCCATGTTTACTTTCCGGAAGAAAGGCCTGATGCATCCACCTGATGCCCCAAGGCCTCCAATCTCTTTTCGATGCTCCCGCGAATGCCTTTGATGGTCGACCTAGCGCCTCACTGTCCGGTATCGCCTAATCCCCTCAATTCATCCAGCCACCCTGCCCGCTGCTGCTCGCTCATCCCCTCGACGTTGCCGATGAGGGTGACCTTGACGGGACTAATGCCGGCGAACTGCAGGATGTTCCGCTCTAAACTTTTCAGACTATGGGCCAAGAAAAACCACCGGTACACGAAGGCGGGCATCCCCATCGTCACCACGATCCGCGCCGACCGTCCGGTTAGCCGTTTGACAGGAAGGCGGCCCCGCTCGCCGTACTCGAAGGCGAAACCGGGGCGAAAGACTTGCTCGAAGAAGGCCTTGAGCAAGGCCGGCATCGAGCCCAACCAGAGCGGATAGAGGATCACCAGATGGTCCGCCCATTCGATTGCCCGCTGCGCCTCCAGGATCATGGGCGGGGGGTTGCCCTTTTCAAACTCCTCCTTGGTTCGCAACAGCGGGAATTCCCCCTGCGCCACTTCGATCCGCTTGACCTGGTGCCCGCCATCCTCGCAACCCTTGGCATATTCATCCGCCAAGGCATGCCCAAAATGACGCGCCTGCGTATCGGGATGTCCTTGGATGATCGTGATGCGTCGCCCCATGACTGTCTCTTACCCGTCCCGCCCGACAACCGCGGCACCTATTTCCACGAGAACTCCGCCGGAGAGGCGAACGCGACCCGCTCGCCCGTCCCCTGGTAAGGGGTTGGTGGACCGACTTTCGGCGTTGGGGGAGTGCAGGACACAGATACGAGCGCAGCCACGACGACCACCACCCAGAAGCAAATCGGCGTCGTAATGTGTCGAATCATTCTGCAACCTCGAAGCAGGCCTTGAGACCGCTCACAGCAACAGATGTGCCAGGTCGAGGCCCATCGACTTGTGCCCTGCCTCCGCTGCTCGGGTGGCATCACCGACGGGGTGGTTGGCTGGCCCCTGCGGAAGATTTCCGCAATTCCCACAGGGGTGTCTGGCGCAAATAGCTACAGCCAGCAGCGTCAATGAAGGGCGATGGTGGCAGACCGTCAGCTGGCCTGGGCAGGGGCACGCGCCGATCCACGAACTACCACCTGACTTTCCATGGTCTTTGAATGAGCCGGAACGTCCGGTCTGGAGCGGCACCCTCCCACCTCACTCCCAGAATCCAACCGCCGGCACTGGCATCGCGATTGCTCATTGCTATCCTCGGCGTCGGTGGCGTTCACGTGGAGTTGTCCTGGTGGTTTCACCCTGGCGGGTGAGAAGGAGGGGACCATGAGAGCCACAGAATACTTCGTCCACGCATGTGATCCCAAAACATTGGTGGTGCGCCAGATCATGGAGGATGCCGTGGTGCGGGTCAGCCCAGGGGCGAGCGCCATGCACGTGGCGGAAGTCTTGAGCGACCATACATTCGGGAGTTTGCCGGTTGTGGAGGCAGACGGTACGTTGCGGGGGCTGGTGACGGAGTTTGATCTCCTACGGGCAGTGGAACAGGGGCACGATCTCCGCAACATCACAGCAGCCGACATCATGACCACGAACGTCATCACTGCCACGGAGGAGATGCCGCTGATGGACTTGATTCACCTGTTACAGGAGCGGCATTTGATCCGCGTGCCGGTGGTAAAGGATCACAAACTCATCGGGATGGTGGCCCGCCGTGATGTCGTCTTCGCCTATGTAAAGGCGCGGGCGACCTATTGGCCATAACCGGTCCGGTCAGCGCGATCTCGGCACCCGCCCGCACAGAGCTTAGCTTTGGACGAACGGCCGTTGGGTCAGTACCTCTTGCCACTGGGGAGACGGCTGGTCGGCGATGATGGCGCCGCACTCCAAGCAACGCACCTGCCCCGTTTCCGTACCGCTATCCGTCAAGACGCGATCAACGAGGCGTTGATGGCGGCAGGAAGAGGTGGAGGTGGGCTTGTGCGGGGTGGGATTGAGTTGTGGCCTGTGCATGGAGTCCTCCCGGGTTCACGTTCGTCCTCGACATGTCGGCGTGGTGCCTCAACCGGACAGGATCATAGCAGAACGAATGGGGTGATTCCATTAGGTGGGGGGACAAAATTTTCCTGGAACCGGCGCCCCCCAGATACAGGGGTCCGTGACGCCAAGAACCTCTACGTATAGCGGGCGAAATGGACGTATTCTCTCTACGATCTGTCTTCGCGCACGGAGCCGGTCCCGACGGTAATGCCCATCGTCACGATTGAGCCGACGAAAGCCGCCGCCATATCTTTCTGCGCATCCCATTCATCACCCTGAGTCCCGAGATACAGGCTCCCGAGTTCGGGATTGACGACCATCGCCACAATCCCTTCCACCACTTCGAAGAACCCGCTTTGCGCCAGTACCGCGCTGACCGGAAGATAATACGACCACAGTCCGCGCACTCCGGCCAACCGAACCAAAATCTCGCGCAGGGGATAGACCAGCAACGCGCCATAGGCAAAATGTACGATCCGATCGAAGGGATTGCGGCTCAGCGCCAGTGCGTCCTTGAGCCAGAAGCCGACCGGCACTTCGGCATAGGTGTAATGGGCGCCCACCGCGTGGAGCGCGAGAAACAACCAGATCAATCCGTAGGAGAGTCCCGAGAAGGCAAACCGCCGATGGGTTGCAACCAGGGTCGTCACCAAGGCCACGGCGAGCAGGTTTTCCAACAGCCAGTCACGACGGTCGACCGGCTCGATGGCCAGCCAGATCCACCACAACCCATAGGAGAACAGCAATGCCCATGGAAACAGACCCAGGGCCGGTTGCCACGACCCGTCGTCGGTGCGTGTGACCGTCATGCAGATTCTGTGGGAACGGTCTGAGCCTGGAGCGTTGTTCGAGAGGCCCCTACGGTGCGGACGATCACGAGCAGGGTGATACAGATCAGCGACCCATAAAACGCTGCGGCCATATCCTTTTGCGCATCCCACACATCACCCTGTGAGCCAAGATAGGTGATGCCGAGTTCCGGATGGAGCAGCCCGGCCACCCACGCTTCGACGATCTCCCACAGGCCGCTGAGTCCCAGGACAGTCATCACCGGCAGGTAGTAGAGCAACCACCCGCGAACGCCTGCGCCCAGCCGAAACAATTCCTCCATGGGATAGGCCAGCAGGAACCCGAAACTGAAATGCACCACGCGGTCGAAGTGGTTGCGGCCCAGATGCAGGACTTCGTTGGCCCACGTTCCCACCGGCACCTCCGCGTAGGTGTAGTGGACCCCGATCGTATGCAGAGTCAAAAAGACCGCGATCAAGGCATGGGAAATCGGCGACAGGGGAAGGAGACGATGCGTCGCCACCAGGAACAGCACGAAGCCTACGGGCAACACACTCGCGATCAACCAGAACTCGGGATCGACCGGCGCCTGCGCCATCCACACCGACACCCCTACGTACCACAAGAGCGATGCGGCCGAAACCCACCTATTGGAAATCACGTTCTGTCTCCTTTTTGTTGCCGTGACAGATCGGAAGTGCTGAATCTGGCGGTAGACCCGATGATGCGTTTACTCTACTGGATGGCGAGACCTGCTGCAACCCAGGGGGTGGGTCCTCGCCAGGCCGCCTGTCATCCTTCGCCCCCCACTGCGCCGGACGATCCCGCTGCACGGTGAGGAAGAAATCCCCACGGCTCCCGATCCGCCTGCCGCAATACGCAACGCAGAGGACGCTTCAAACGGCCGAATAGGCGCTGCCTCAAATGATCGGCTCCGGCACGGGCGATGCACACCTGCATTGTCTGACCCTATGGCTATTCCGCGACTAGAAATCGACGGCCTCACCTTCGAAGCCGATCACCACTCGATTCTCGATCGCCTGGACCTGACCATTTACGCGGGGGAGATTCACGCCCTGCTTGGCGCCAATGGATCCGGCAAGACGACGCTCGCATACGTGCTGATGGGCTGCGATGGGTATGTGCCGACGGCTGGAACGGTACGATTCAATGGCACACCGTTGTTGCCCCTCAAGATCCACGAGCGGGCTCGCCTGGGGCTTACGCTGGCCTGGCAGGAGCCGGCCCGCTTTGAAGGCGTGACGGTCCGTGAGTACCTCAGCCTGGGCAAACCGACCGGTGATCCCGCATTGGTCTTGAGGCAAGTGGGCCTCGCCCCTGATCGGTACCTCGCCCGGCGTGTCGACAAGGCCCTAAGCGGCGGAGAACGCCACCGAATCGAACTGGCCTCGGTGCTCGCGATGCAACCGGCCCTCGCCATTCTCGACGAACCGGCGGCAGGCATCGACATGCTCTCGATCACCCACATCATCGAAATCATTCGAGCCCTGAAAGCCGGGGGTGGATCGGTCCTGCTGATTACGCACCAGGAGGAGGTCGCCCTCATGGCCGACCGCGCATCGCAACTCTGTGCCGGACGCATCGTCTTCTCAGGCGGTCCGCGAGAGGCCGTCGACCATTTTCGTGGGCGGAGTTGCGTGCGCTGTGACGGGGAGATCTGCGGATATGTCCGACCTTGACGCTCTGATCCGCGCCCTGCCGATGGCGGGGGCCGAGCCGGCGGTGCTCGAGGATCCGCGCATCGCGCACGTGGTGGCGCATGGCCATCACATCCTCAGCCGGCGCACGGTCCCTGGCGTCTCACTCGAGTTAGAAGAGACGCCGGACGCCCTCGTCGGGAGACTAATGGTCCAGCCGGGAACGACCATGGACCACCCCATCCACCTCTGTTTCGGCCTGGCCTACCTCACCGGCACCCAGCGGATCAAGATCGATGTAGAAGTCGGAGAGGGGGCGACCGCACAGGTGCTCTCGCATTGCCTCTTTCCCATGGCGCAAGCCGCTGAACACCGGATGCAGGCGACAATGTTGCTCAGACCCCATGCGTCGCTCGTCTATACCGAAGGGCACTACCACGGCCCTCACGGCGGCATGCAGGTGCTACCCCATGCCACGATCAAGATCGGCAAGGGCGCCCGGTATTTCTCGGACTTTTCTCTTCTGTCCGGATCGGTCGGTCATCTGGACATCGACTATCTCGTGGAAGTGGCAGAGGAGGGAATCGCCGAACTGAATGCGAAGATTTTTGCGCGCCATACCGACCGCATCACGTTGAAAGAGGCGGTGCTGCTTCGCGGCGCACGGTCACGAGGGCTGATCAAGACTCGCGTCGTGCTCGCCGGCCGGGCGCAAGCGGAGATCACCGGCATCACGGAGGCGCATGCGGGTGGGGCCAGGGGTCACGTGGACTGTATGGAAATCGTGCAAGACCAGGCGCAGGCCAGTGCCATTCCCATCGTCAGAGTGTTCCATCCGGACGCCAAAGTGACCCATGAAGCCGCCATCGGGAGCGTTGACCGGAAAGAGCTGGAGACCCTCATGGCGCGTGGGCTCACCCCGGAGGAGGCGGTGGAATTGATCGTGAGCGGGATTCTGCGGTAAGGCGGGTTCTCCTCCCCCCAGATTCGTCCACGGCGGTCACCACCATCAGGTACCCGCCCAGGAGCGCCAAGACCAATGGCTCTGACGGAATCGAGGGCCGTCCCGTCTCAGGCATAGAGCGGCTCGCACAGTTGCCGAAGCTGCTCGGTATTGATCACGGGCGGATCTTCCGCATGGGATGATCGGCCGTCACAAACTGTTGCACCTTGATATGATGGTAGAACATTGACGGCTGCGGATCGGATATGTCCATCACCGGGGGGGTAGTCCTCCTGATGGGAACATCTCTCACTCTAAAAAGACCGCGGCTCAGAGGGAAAGTGATATAGACAACATTAACTCTGTTTAAGGCTCTTACTCTCGCAACACTTCCTCTTGAGTAGGCAACTCTCGCGAGCGCGCATCCTCCGTCAGGCCGCGTTCAGCCGCCGCAGCCGGAAAGATCACGTTCGTTTCTATGAACTCGCCTTCGGGCGCACGTCGAAAGCGTATTTTCTTGCCGCGATAGGATGCCAGGAGTTTGGGGTCGGTGACCTTGAAAAAGATGCCGTTCTTGAACTGCGCGTATTTTCTAACCTCCCTGTCCCCGACGTAGAGCGCATAGCCGCTGCCTCCGGGCGGTGGCAAATTCTGAATGTAAACTTTAATGATGTAGGACACGTCGGGAATCGCAGCAGCCCCTTCCGCTCGCAGATGCTCGAGTTTTCGCACGTCCGCCGCTTCCGGGCGAGCTGCATGGAGCTCGACTTTTTCAACGACCATGCCCTCTGCCATGGTGCCCCCTCCCTCCCCACGGTCTAGTGGGTTAACTGTACCTCGTCAAAATACATGGAGCCCTGAATGACAGCAGTTCCGCTGATCGGTTGATCAAAGCGGAATGCGATTTGCCGGATCTGGCGTATATTCACGCCCGCATCGGCGAACACTCGCAACGGTACTCGTACCGTTTGCATCACCGAGCGCCGCATGCCTCCCGCCAGTTGTGCGGGATATGGAAAGGGTTGGAATTGCGCGGCTCTCACGGTGTGGCTGTGAGTCCCATCGCTGACCACGATGCTGAAGTCTTGAAACGCATTGGCCTGATTCTTCGCATCGTCCGACTGCCCGCTCCTAAGCGCTAATATGTGCAATTTGCTGCCGGGCAGTCCTCCCGCGTGAATGTTGAGTTCGTAGCGGCCTGTGGAGGATGACCAATCAACTCGCAGGCCCTTCGTCTGTTGGTACAGATTCC
>JAANMV010004545.1_pt1 | contig 10797 bp, 11 predicted proteins | sample 7279661 | NCBI WGS metagenome assembly JAANMV01 (sample SAMN14094540, study PRJNA606508) | bioreactor metagenome | isolation source: A lab-scale SPAN reactor treating ammonium-rich wastewater day 121 | place: Ireland: Galway | collected 2017-05-16 | reverse complement strand
GGCTGGACCGAGGCCGTGCACTTCGCCCACAACCTCAACCTGCACACCGCAGCCGTCGTCGGCGGCGATACGCTCTCTCTCATCGCCCGCGCTCACGGCATCGGGCCCGCTGAGCTCGCCGCGCTCAACAACCTCCCTGTCGAAGGGACCCTGAAGCAGGGCTCCACCATCCAGCTTCCCGGCTTCCGCGCCGACCAGGACGGCTACGCCTACACGGTCTACAAAGACAACGAAACCATCACAAAGGTCGCCGAAGCCCACTTCGTCGGCGCCCTCATCATTGCCGACCTCAACAAGCTCGATTACAGCCTCAGCGTCAAGCGGGGCGTCGCCACCATGGAGCTCCTCACCGCTGATGGCCAGCCCCGCGCGGGCCTCTTCCCCGGCGAGGTCCTCGCGCTCCCCGCTGGCGCCGTCTACGTCGTCACGGCCGGTGACACCGTTCCGGCCGTCGCCGAGCGCCACGGCATCACCGAACAGCAATTGAAGGACCTGAACGACGCGATCAAGGACCTCGAACCGGACGCCGAAATCCCCGCCGAAGTGACCGAGCTGAAGCTACCCAAGATTGACGGCTACATCGTCCAGGGCCAGAGCCTTGATGACGTGGCGCAGACGCTCTCCGGCACAACCGCGGGCATGATTGCCGAGGCCAACGGTCTGAAGGCCAGCGATATTGTTGCCATCGGCACCTCGCTCCACCTTCCCGAGGACTCCTGGGGATCTGCGGCGCCTGACCAGATCAACCCGGGCACTGCCTGCGTCCAGCACGCGGTCCCCGCGAGCGTCTTCCAGACCCTCCCCGGCATCGGCACGGCAACCCCCGCCACCGAACCGGACGAGCCAACCGAGATCTCGGCCAAAGTCACCATCTTCGCCACCCAGACGGTTCCCGAATTCGACTGGATCATCGAGGCCGACGGCGTGCGCAGCGAGCCGAACGCGGGCGCCGTGAAGGTTGCCAAGGGCACCGAGATCCGGTTCGAGAACGGCGCGGGCCTGCACACCATCACGCTCAACGGCGTCGACGACAAGCCTGATATCGGTCCGGCCGTTGGCGATGCCCGGACCATCACCTTTAACGAGCCGGGGAAGTTCAAGCTAACCTGCGTCTACCACCCCGCGATGACCGGCTGGATCTGGGTCGAATAGGCGCTCCAGCCGCCCGGGATCGAGTTCAGGGGGCCCCTCAAGGCCCCCTTTCGGTTGACCAGCAGAGGGAGCATCCGTAGGATCCTGCACATAATCCTCGCCCCGGCGGTGGGCTGGGGCTCCAGCAAGAAGAGGTTAGGGATGGCAGCAGCACAGACTGGCAAGCGATACGTCGTGCCCGGCGGCGTGGCGGAATTCATTGTGACCAAGGGCGGGGCTGGCGAGCTCCGCTGCGGCGACGCGCCCATGCAGATGCGCGGAGCCGAAGATGCCTCGGTCACCGTAAACACCGAGGGCATGGAACCCGTCCAGCTCGGCAAGCGATACAAGGACGAGACATCCGGCGTCGAGGTCCTGGTTGTCAAACCCGGCCCGTGCGCCCTCAACGTCGACGGGCGCGCGATGGAGCTCCTCCAGCCAAAGGTCCTCCCCTCCGCGGACTAAACCCCGGTCTCACGCTGAGACACGCGAAGGCGGGCAGCAATGCCCGCCTTCAACGCGTGCCCGGATCGACAGGGCTCCCTCGCTAACGGAAAATTGCCGCCATGAGCATCGAAAGGACCATCGAGTCGCAGATACAGGACGCGATGGCCGCCGGCATGTTCGATAACCTGCCGGGCGCCGGCAAGCCCCTCCTTCTCGGCGACGGCGGTAGCCTCGCCGGCGATAACTGGCTGGGCTTCAGGGTCCTCCAGAACGGCGGCATGCTGCCCGAATGGCTCAACCTGGCCAAAGACATCGAACGCGACCGCGAACACCTCGACCGCCTGGATGCCGAGCACGCGGCACTCTGCCAGGCCGCTGCCCTGGATGGCGGCCGGGACGGCTACCGCGAAGCGATCTCCCGCATCCGCGTTCGCTACGAAGAACTGGCCCGTTCGCTGCGCAAGCGCCAGGACCGCTTCAACCACGATGCACCCGGTATCCGCAGTCAGCGCCCGGCCATCTGGGTCGAACACCATCTGGAGCGGCTCGATTGCCGCGCCCGCGAAGCCGTCGCCCCCGAGGGGTCCTCCGTGGATTCCGTCAAGCCGGTTTGAGTGTTATGGTGAAAGACCTGCGGCCCTTCAGGGGCACTCTTTTTCGCAAGAAGGCGAGGTGATAGTTCCTCTTGGCAGAAGTCATCGTCGGCGATGGTGAAGGTTTCGAAGCCGCGCTCAAGCGCTTTAACAAGCGCGTCCAACAGGATGGCATCCTTGCAGAAGCGCGGCGTCGGGAGCATTACGAAAAGCCGAGCGTGAAACGCAAGAAGAAGGAAGCCGCCCGCCTGCGGAAGCTCCGCAAGAAGCAGCTCCGCAGCGAAGCCCGAGCAGCCAGCAGGCGCTAACCCGGGCAATCCACCGAACACACTCGCGGGCCCGGCCACTGCGCCGGGCCTGCGGCATTCCGGGAGCTCGCCATGGCAACCCTCAAAGACACAATCCAGGCCGACCTTGCGGACGCCATGCGAAACCGCGAGGAAATCCGAAAGTCCGCTCTCCGCATGCTCATCGCTGCGATCAAGAACGCCGAGATCGACCAGGGCAAGCCCCTCGACGACGACGCCGTGATCGCCGTCATCCAGAAGCAGGTGAAGCAGCGCCGCGAAAGCATCCTCGAGTTCGAAAAGGGCAACCGGATGGACCTTGTCGAGCGGGAACGTGACGAGGAGACGGTCCTCCAGGCCTACCTGCCGGAGCAGGCCGGGCCCGAGGAGATCGAGGCCGCAGTCCGCAAGGTCATCGCCGAGACCGGCGCCAGCGGCCCGCGCGACATTGGCAAGGTCATGCCAGTCCTCACCAGGCAGTTCGCCGGTCGGGCAGATGGACGAGCCATCAACGAGGTCGTGCGCAGGCTCCTGGGCAGCTGAGATGGCCATCCACGCGGTCCTCTTCGATTGGGACGGCACCATCGTCAGCAACGACCCCGGGGCCATCGACCTCGCTGCGTCCGCCGTGGATGCCTACGCCCGCAAGTACCTGGGGGTCGATGCTACCGGCGGCGACTTCGCCCGTGCTTTCCAATCCGTGGTGCCGCCCTACACTCCCGGAGAAACCGGGACTTCGCCAGTCATCGGCCGCATCATCGGCGAAGCCATGACCTGGCTCGGCTGGCCTTGTGGCACGAACGACGTCGAGGCCTGCAGCCGCCTCTTCTTCGAAGAACACATGCGCCACCAGGAGGTGTACGACGATGCCCGTGCGCTGCTCTCGTCGTTGAAGTTCCGCGGCTACCGCGTTGCCGTCGTCAGCAATGCCATCTTCCCGGGGCACTACTTCGCGACCAGGGTGAACGAGCTTGGCCTCGCTGGCTACATCGATAGCTTCGTGTCGTCGGCCGATGTGGGCCTGGCCAAGCCCAACCCCGCGCCCTTCCGCCGCGCGCTCGCCGACCTTGGCGTCGAACCGCACGATGCGATATTCGTTGGCGATTCGCCCGTGACCGACATCCCCGGCGCCCGCAATGCCGGCATGCGCGCAATCCTGCTCCAGCGAAACCAGCAGGTGCACGACCGGGCCGGCTTCCTCGTCATCCAGCGCCTCACAGCCCTCAACGGCATTCTCGGCGAAGGGACGGTCTTCTGACCTCCTCATTCCCGGCAGCAGACGCCCGCTCTGTTATCCTGCGACGGTACCCATGATTCGCCGCAAACCTGTCCCGGCAGTGTCCCGTACCACCGCGGGAGGCTTCGGCCTCGTGTTGGCGGCGCTTACCGTCCTGCTCGTGGTGCCCCTGTTCCGCTTCGATGGCGCCCTTCGCGAGGGCGATATCGCTCCCACCACCTTCGAAGCCGTGCGCGATGCCCAGTTTGAGTCAATCGCGCTCACCGAAGCCGCCAGGCAGGAGGCCGCCGCGGCCGTCGAGGAGGTTGCCTTCCCCGTCGATTCTGGCATCCGTGACGAACAGGCCCAGCGGCTCGACCGCTACCTCAGCCAGGTGCGCGCAATCATCGCCCGCACCGACCTGACCACCCAGCAGAAGATCGACCAGATCGGCGAGATCGCGGCCCCGAGCCCCGTTGCCAGCGCCGGGCGGTTCGCGCTGCAGGCGATGGACCTCGCCAGCTTCGAGGCGTTCCAGCAGCGGACCGTCGCGGCCCTGACCCAACTGATGTCCGCTCCCATCCGGCCCGAAGTGCTCGGCACGGCAATCGACGAGTACCTCGCGCGGCCCGAGAACTCGCCCGCCACCTCCGTCGAGCTCACCGCCATGAAGGAAATCCTGCGCGCCTTCGTCGTTGCCAACTTCCAGGTGGATGTCACGGCCACCGAGGCGAAGCGCGCCGACGCCGTCGCCGCTGTACAACCCGTGGTCCGAACCATCGCGAAGGGACAGGTCATCGTCATCGAGGGGCAGCCCATTGCCGCCCAGGACATCGAGGCACTCCGCGCGACCGGTGTCATTGATGACGGGATCGATGTCTACGGCGTCGCCGGGGGCGCCATCATCGCTGTTGGATTCGGCCTTCTGCTGGGCGCCTACGCATACCTGTTTCAGCCGTTCGAGGCCCCGGCCAGGCGCCGCATGGCGGTGGTGACGTTCGGCATTGTGGCGGTCCTCCTCGGCACCAGGATCATGCTCCCGATCCTGACCCCCGATACCGACAACAACTTCTACGCCTTTGCCCTGCCGGTGGCCGCAGCCGCCATGATCGCGGCCTCGTTCGCCGACCTGTCATTCGCGGCCCTGGTGGCCCTGGTGGTCGGGCTGTTCGCCGCATTCGTGGGCGGCACCGCGCCCCAGATTGCCGGCACCTCCTACGTCGGCTCGCTTCAGTCGCTTGAATTGGGCATGGCCTACGCCGCCGGAGGGCTCGCCGGTGCAGCCGTCCTCCATCGTGCCGACCGCCTGAGCCGCTACGCCTTCTCCGCTGTGGCTGTGGCCCTTGCCACCGGGGCCGTGATGCTGGTGTTCTGGCTGGTCGGCGCCCAGCGAGCCAACATCGATCTGGCCTGGATCGGGCTCGCGGCCACCCTCCATGGCGCGGGCGCGGCCCTCCTGGCCGTCGGCGTCTTCATCATGCTCTCAGTGGTCTTCGGGGTGACCACGCGCCTTCAATTGCTCGAACTCGCCCAGTCAGACCATCCGCTCCTGCGCCGGCTCCAGGACGAGGCGCCCGGTACCTACCACCACAGCATGCTCGTCGGAGCGCTGGCCGAGCGCGCTGCCGCCCAGATCGGCGCCGACGCCCTCGTTGTCCGCGTCGGCGCCTATTACCACGACATCGGTAAGCTCATGATGCCCGGCTACTACGTCGAGAACATGCTCGACGGTTCGCCCAGCCCGCACGACGAACTCCCGCCCAACGAGAGCGCCGCCATCATCCGTGCTCACGTCACAAACGGCATCGACCTCGCGAAACGCTACCGCCTGCCCGCTGTCATCCGCGACTTCATCCCCCAGCACCACGGCACGCGCCTCGTCACCTTCTTCTACCGGCGCGCCAGCCAGAAAGGCGGTGCCCCCGAACCCGCGGACTACCGGTACGTTGGTCCCCGCCCGCAAACGAAAGAGGCCGCGATCGTCATGCTCGCCGACTCCTGCGAGGCCATCGTCCGCGCCCGCAACGACGATGGCGCACCCACCATCGATCAGCTCATCGATGGCGTCCTCGCCGAACGGCTCGCCGAGGGCCAACTGGACGAATGCGACATAACTATGCGGGAGATGCAGGCCGTGGCTGCCAGCTTCAAGAGCACCCTGCGCGCCGTCTATCACCCCCGCGTCCAGTATCCCGAGCCCACCACCGACGAGATCGCCGCGCTGGCCCGGGGCGAGACTCCCGTGTCCACCAGCCGCCCATAGCCGGCCCCGGTCGACAGTCCGCCCGCCGCGTTCGACAATCGGGGCATGCGATTCGCCATCATCCGCTTCCCCGGCACCTGGAGTGACCGCGACACCTACCACGTCCTGCACAACGTCCTCGAACAGCAGGCCGATATCCTCTGGCACCGCGAAACGGACCTCTCGAACTACGACGCGGTCGTGCTCCCGGGCGGCTTCTCCTACGGTGACTATCTCCGCTGCGGGGCAATCGCACGCTTCTCGCCCGTGATGGACGCCGTCGTGGACTTCGCCGAGGCGGGTAAGCCGGTCATCGGCATCTGCAACGGCTTCCAGGTGCTCTGCGAAAGCCACCTCCTGCCCGGCGCGCTCATCCGCAACCAGAGCCTCCAGTTCCGCTGCCAGTGGACGTACCTTCGGCGCGAAGGCGGCTCCACCCCCTGGGCCGACGGAATCCCCGACGGCACCGTCCTCCACGTCCCCATCAGCCACGGCGAGGGCAACTACTTCGCCGATCCCGACACCCTGAACGAACTCGAACTGCGCGGTCGCGTCGTCTTTCGCTACTGCGACGCCGCCGGCGAAGTCACCCCCGCCGCCAACCCGAACGGTAGCGCGCGCAACATCGCCGGCATCATCAACGCCCGCGGGAACGTCCTCGGCATGATGCCCCACCCCGAGCGCGCCGGGGAGCAACTCGTCGGCGGCGCCGATGGCAACCGCATCTGGGAGTCCCTCCTCCGCCAGGCCACCACGATCCTCGCGGGCTGATCGGCCGCATCCCTCGCTGCTCCCGCAGCCGGTAGACTCCGCCTGTATCAAGAGTAGGCGGAGGCGGCAGATGGACCCGAACGGCTACAGCGAGGCGCAACTCCAGATCCAGCGCACGGTCCGCGATTTTGCTCGCAAAGAGATCGCGCCCGGCGCCGAGGAGCGGGACCGCACCGCGCAATTCGGCTACGCCCTCTACCGCCGTATGGGCGACCTGGGCATCCCGGGCATGCTTTATCCCACGGAGCTTGGCGGCAGCGACGCCGACACTCTCTCGTTCTGCCTCGCAATCGAAGAAGTCAGCCGGGTCGATGCCTCGCTCGGGTTCACCCTCTGGATCGGCGTACAGGGTGCCGGGACGCTGTTACGGTCCGCCGCCGATGGCCGGGAGGGATGGATCGACCAGTACGTCCGGCCCATCATCCGTGGCGAGATGGTCGGCGCCGGCGCCATCACGGAACCCGACGCCGGCTCCGACACCGCCGCCATCCGCACCCGCGCCGTCGCCCACGGCGACGAGTGGGTTATCGATGGCGCCAAGATCTACATCAGCAACGCCGGCATGGAGAACTGCGGCTTCGTCACCCCCCTCTGCCGCACCGAGGATGGCTTCGCCCTGTTCCTCGTGCCGGCGGGCACGCCCGGCTACCACATCAGTCCGCCCCTCCGGAAGATGGGCCTCCGCTCCGCCGACACCCGCGAGCTCTCCTTCGATGGATGCCGGGTCCCCGCGGCACATCTGCTCGGCGGTCGTGGCTCCGGCCGGGCTTCGGTGGTCGGCAGCGGGTTCGCGCTCACGCGCGTCTACACCGCTTCGAACGGCGTCGGCATCGCTGCCGAATGCCTCGATGTTGCCCTCGCCCACGCGCGCTCGCGCATTGCCTTCAAGCGCCCCATAGCGCAGTTCCAGTACGTCCAGGGCATGCTCGTCGATACCGCGGTCGAACTCGAGGCAGGCCGCATGCTGCGCGACAGGGCCGCCCGTGTGCACACGGAACGCCTGCCGTTCACAAAGGAGGCTTCCATGGCAAAGCTCTACTGCACCGAGACCGCCAAGCGTGCCGCCGACCACGCCGTCCAGGTCTTCGGCGCGATGGGGGTCATGGATGAGACGCCGGTCTCCCGCTACTACCGCGACGCTCGCGCCCTCACCATCGCCGAGGGCACCAGCGAGATCCAGAAGCACATCATCGCCCGTGAAATGGGCTGCCTGGCCTGACCCGTTCCCCCCGAAATGGGCTGCTTTCATCCAGTTTCTTTACAAAAGCGTGTATGCGGGCGTACAAATCTTCTATCCGGAGCAGAGCCGGAAAGGCGCGGGCCACAATCACAAAAGGTGGCCGGCCGAGGAGAACCGTTTCGTGAGCATGGCTCCCGCATATCCGTTCACGTTGGATGTCGACCCCGCCGCGCCCCAGAGCAGGCTGACCGTCTTCTTCCGCATCATCATGGTCATCCCCCATGCCATCATCGTCGCCCTGCTCGGCGTCGTTGCCACCCTCATCACCCTTGCTGCCTGGTTCATCATCCTGTTCACGGGCTCCTACCCGGCCGGCATGTCGTCGTTCGTCGTCAACGTCTTCCACTGGAGCGCCCGCATGAACGGGTACATGTATCTGCTGACCGGAGCCTATCCGCCGTTCTCGATGGGACCGGACACCTCGTACCCGGTCCGCTTCGCGGGAGAGGCCCAGGCCGAGGGCCGGAACCGGATGACCGTCTTCTTCCGCGTCTTCATGATCATCCCGCACTACATCGTCCTCTACTTCCTCCAGATCGCCGCCCAGGTTGTCCTCCTTATCGCCTGGTTCGCAGCGCTCTTCACCGGGTCGGTCCCGGCCGGCATGCACAACTTCGTCGCCGGCTTCCTGCGCTGGCAGACGCGCTACTACGCCTACGCCGCGCTCCTGACCGACGAGTATCCGCCGTTCAGCCTCAACTGACGGGCGCTCTCCCCCTGTATCCTTGGCATGGACCGGCGCCGGTGGCCGGTTCACGCCGTATTGGGCGCGCAGAGGGAGCGAGATGACCACACCACCCGGGACAGACGAGGGACCGGAGCCCGGGCACCAACCCGCGGCCCCGCCGGCCCCGCTCCCTCCACCCCCGCCCACGGTGGCAACGCCTCCGCTCCCGCCGCCACCCAACACCCCCGACCGCTACCCCATGGCGTTCGACGTGCTCTACCCCGATCGCCTGAGCCGCCTGAGCACCTTCTTCCGCGGCTTCCTGCTCGTCCCCATCGCCCTCGTCCTCGGGCTGCTCCAGTACTTCATCACCATCGCCCTCATGTTCGGCTGGATGACGGTCTTCTGGCGCAAGAAGTACCCGATGTGGCTCTTCCACGCGCTTAGCGGCAGCTTCGACTACACCGCCCGTGCCTGGGCGTATGGTGCCCTGCTCACCGACCAGTTCCCGAGCTTCTCCCGCGAACAGAGCATGGTCTCGCTCGATTTCGACGACCCGCCCTCCGGCTACCTCAGCCGCTGGCGGGTGCTCTTCTGGAAGGGCATCCTCCTCTTTCCCCACATGGTGGTGCTCCAATTCCTCGCGATGGCGGTTTTCGTCGTGACCGTACTCGCCTGGTTCGGCATCCTCTTCACCGGCAACTACCCCCGGGGCATGTTCCAGTTCTCGGTTGGTGTGCAGCGCTGGTACCACCGCGTCACGGCCTACTTCGCCTCGTTCAACGACCGCTACCCGCCCTATGCGCTCGCGGCCGATGCTGGCCCCGCCAGCAACGCCACGACCGTCGCGTCAGGCGTGGGTGGATGGCTTGTCGCCGGCGGCTATGCCGTCCTGATCGGGGCGGTGGCCTCCCTTGGCGGCGGTATGAAAACCGAGCGCGTCGACTACGAGCGCCTGGTCCAGGGCCGCCCCGGACCGAGCATCGCCTTCGACCAGGCACTCGCCGATGGCCCCGTCATCCTCAGCCTCGAACGCGCCTACGACCCCGGTGACGACCTCGTTCTGGTCCTCACACCCGCCCCCGGCGAGCGCATCGTGGTGTTCGAGTGGGAGGTCTGGAACCGCTCGGGGGCTGGCGCCGATATCGTCTCCACCGCCGTCAGTCTTCGCTTCGAGTTCGATGGTGACGATGGCCTGGAGATCCGGCGCGATTACCCCGAGATCCTCACCGTGGGCAACCGGACCGTACCGGCCCGCATCGAGGACCGTGCTCGTGTCACCGTCCAGGCCGTTTTCGTGCTGCCCGAAGACGCTGAGCCGCTCGAGTTGCGCTTCTCGGGCGGGTTCGCCGGAGGCGGCGTCCGCTACCTGTTCGAGTGATCCGCCAGCCCCGCTGATGCTCACGCCTTAGCCTCGCCCGCGCTACGCTATCGCTATGCCAGTCGACCAGGCCGCCCTCGATGCCGTTGCCCTCCACCGTGATGAATATGAACTCCTCGTCCAGCAACTCGGCCGCGAGCCCAACGAGGTCGAACTGGGCATGTTCGGCTCCCTCTGGAGCGAACACTGCGGCTACAAGAACAGCAAGCCGCTGCTCAAGCTCTTCCCCTCCAGCGGCGACCAGATCCTGACCAAGGTCGGCGCGGAAAATGCCGGCGCCATCGACATTGGCGGCGGCCTCTGTGTGGTCATGAAGGTCGAATCCCACAACCACCCCTCCGCCATCGAGCCCTACCAGGGCGCCGCGACAGGCGTCGGCGGCATCGTGCGCGATATCTTCGCCATGGGCGCCTACCCTATCGCCATCCTCGATTCGCTCCGCTTCGGCCCGCTGGATGACCCCCAGAACCGCTACCTCTTCGAGGGCGTGGTTGGCGGCATCGGCGGTTACGGCAACTGCCTGGGCGTCCCCACCATCGGCGGCGAGGTCGTCTTCAGTCCCGCCTACAACGGCAACCCGCTCGTGAACGCTATGTGCGTCGGCATCGCCGAAACCGCGAAGCTCCTGAGCGCGAAGGCCCACGGCGAAGGCAACGTCTTTCTCCTCGTCGGTTCCGATACCGGCCGCGATGGTATCCACGGCGCCAGCGGTCTTGCCAGCCGCACCGACCCCGAGGCCCGCTTCGAAGAGATGCGCCCCGCCGTCCAGGTCGGCAACCCCTTCATGGAAAAGCTCTTGATGGAGGCCTGCTACGAGCTCGC
>JAANMV010004544.1_pt1 | contig 10797 bp, 5 predicted proteins | sample 7279661 | NCBI WGS metagenome assembly JAANMV01 (sample SAMN14094540, study PRJNA606508) | bioreactor metagenome | isolation source: A lab-scale SPAN reactor treating ammonium-rich wastewater day 121 | place: Ireland: Galway | collected 2017-05-16 | reverse complement strand
GGATATTGGCGATCTCGGCGTTGCGGAGCAGCGCCTTGGACGGGATGCAGCCTATGTTGAGGCACACGCCGCCCCAATATTCCTTCTCGACGATGGCGACGCTCAGGCCAAGCTGCGCGGCGCGGATCGCGGCGACGTAGCCGCCCGGCCCTGCGCCCAGTATGACGAGATCATATTCTTTAGCCATGGGTTCTCCTTTGGAAACAGTACCGAGCAATGAGTACTGAGTGCCGAGTCAGGTGAGGCGCTACGCCCCCTATTGTAGTGCGAACGGCGCGGGCTTTCCAGTAGCGCAGCCTGGGCAGCGGCGGGAGGATTTCGCCTGCCTGACAATGTGCTACAATTCTGGTCGCCTCTGGCGCACATCCCTGCCCGGTAATCCCCAGACCTGCGGATCGAGAATCGAAGCATGGCCCCAGGACAGAAGACTCCCTCCCCTCTCCGGCGCGCGTTGAGCCTGATCGCGCTGGTGCTGCTGCTCGGCCCGGCGCTGCTTGTTCAGCAGCAGGCCGCGGCGCGCCCGGCGGCGCTGCCCCGCGTCGAAGCGCAGCGCGTCGAGGTGCTGGGCCGGATGGGAGGGCTGGTGACGGCGGGTATCCCGCTGGGGGATGGAACCGCGCTGGTGGCCGAAGGCCCGGCGCTGGTGCGCCTCGACTTCTCCGGCCCGGCGGCCCGCGTGCAGGCGCAGCAAGACCTGGGGCATGGCGTGATCCTCGACCTGGCGCAGGGCGGCGGCCACTTCTACGCGCTGACCGAAGAAGGTGTGGTGGCGCTGGCTCGGTCCGGTGATGACCTGCCGCAGGCGATAGGCTTCACCCCCGGCAGCGGGCAGGCGCTGGCTGCCGCCGGGGGGCGCGTGGTGGTGGCCGCCCGGCGGGCGGGCCTGCGCGTGCTGGAATTCAACACAGACGGCACGGTGCGCGCGTCGGGGGTGCTGGCGCTTGACGGGGAGGCGGTGGGCGTCGCGCTCTCGCCGGATGGCAGCCGCGCCTACGTCGCAGCAGGCGAGGCAGGCGTGCACGCCATCGACCTCACCGACCCGGCTGCGCCGCGCCTGGCAGGCACGCTGACGCAGGCTGTCCCGGCGGATGCGGTCGGGCTGGTTGGCTCGCTGCTGGTGGCCGGGAGCGGGGCGCAGGTCGTCGTCATCGACCCGGCTGCGGGCGTGGTGGTAGGGGTGTACGCGCCGCTGCGCGAAGGGCGGCGCATCGCGGCGCAGGGCGAGTACCTGTACGTAGCCGACGCCGTGGACGGGCTGAAAATCCTGTGGCTGGCCGCGCCCGACCGGCCCATTCAGGTCTATGGCGAGACAGGCCGCCCGGCTTCCGACCTGTGGCTGGACGGCAGCCGCCTGGTGCTGGCGGGCGCAGACGGGCTGCGCGTGCTCGACGTCAGCAGCCGCTTCCGCCCGCTGGAGATCGGCCACCTGCCGCTGCCGGGCACACCGCAGGGCGTGGCCGTCGGGGAGGGGCGGGCGTTTGTCGCGCTGGGGGACGAGGGCGTAGCGGTGATCGACCTGCAGAACGTGGCCGCTCCCCGGCTGGCGCAGCGCATCCCGCTGCCAGGCCCGGCGCTCGATGTGCTGCTCGACGGGGAGGTGCTCTACGCCGCCGCCGAGCGCGCCGGGCTGGCGATCATCGACCTGGAGCGGGCGGGCGCAACGCTGCGCGAGACGCTGCCGCTGCCCGGCCCGGCGCTCGACCTGGCGCAGCGCGGGCGCGTCGTGTACGTGGCCGGGGGCGAAGAAGGCCTGATGGCGGTCGATTTCTCGTATCCCAGAGCGCCCGCGCTGGCGAGCGTGCTGCCCGCCGAACCGGGCCACGCCGTCACCAGCGTGACGATCACGGGCAAGCGGGCTTATCTGGCTGACGGCGGCGCGCTGGTGGTGGCGGATGTAAGCTGGCCGCAGCGAATGGGGCGGCTGGCGCGCGTCCCGATGCCTGCCGCGCATGCCGTCGTTGAAGACACCGATCTGTACGTGGTGGGCGGCAACCGCGTCAGCGTGTACGACGTGCGCGCCACGGCTGAGCCGCGCTTTCACCGCGCCTACTTCGGCCTGGGGCAGGTGAGCCGCATCGCCGCGCTGGGCGACCGGGTCTTCCTGTCAGGGATGGGCGATGGCCCGCAGCTGGTGGTATTGAGCCTGCTCGCGCCCGACTACCCGGTGGAGCTGGACAGCACCAGCCAGCCCGGCGAGGCGTTCCGCGCGTGGCCGGTGGGCGACGAGGTCTGGCTGGCGCGCGGCTACGGCGGCTTCCGGCGCTACAGCCTGAGCGAAGGTGGGGCGCTCGCGCTGCGCGGGGACTACAGCGTGCTGGGCAGCCTCGGACGGCTGGCGCTGGCCGACTCGCAACTGCTGGTGGGCGGCCAGGCCGGCTGGGCGGTGCTCAGCTTGCAGGACGGGACGCTGCCACGGGCGTTTGGGCAGACTCCCAGCGGGCTGCCGGTGCGTGCGCTGGCAATGAACGGCGACCGCGTGGTGGTGGCGGCGGGCGAGCAGGGCCTCGCCCTCTATTCGCTGGCGCAGGCCCCGGAGCTGATCGCGCAGCGCGGGGTGCAGGGCGTGGTGAGCGACGTGGCGCTCGACGAGCGCTTCGTCTACGCTGCCGACGCGGACGGCCTGTCCATCTACGACAGCACGTATCTCCAGCCGATCACCAGCGTGCGTACGCCTGCCCCGGCCAGCGGAGTCGTGCGCGTCGATAACCGGGCGTTCATGCCGCTGATCGACGGCGGGGTCGCCGTGATTGACCTGGCCGACCCGACCGGCGGCCTGCGGTCACGCAGCATCGCCGCCACCAACCGCCCGACCGACCTGATTCCCGGCGCAGGGGACGATGCGCTGTACGGGCTGGCCGATGACCGCCTGTTACTCATCGATGTCGGCAACCCCGACCGGCTGCGGATTGCCGCCGAGGGCAGGCTGCTGGAGATTGCCACGCGAGGGCAGATGGTCGACGGGCTGCTGTGGGCACTCGCGCCGGGCGAGGCGGTACGTTTCTACGATCCGGCGCGCCTGGGGTCGGAAAGCCCGCCGCCGCGCGGGCGCATCGAGATGGGGGGCCTGGCCCTGGCGGTAGGGGATGCGATGGCCTACGCGGCCTATGGCGAAGACGGCCTGGGTCTGGTGGACATCGGGTCGCGCAGCGCGCCTGCCCCGTTCTACGAGCAGCTCGTCAACACGCTGCACCGCGAGGGGACGGTGCTGTTCGCGCTTGGCGCATCGCTGACCGCCTGGGACATCTCGCAACGGGCGTCGCCGCAGTTGGTGGCCGAGCTTGCGCTGCCCGCGCCGGGGATCAGCCTGACGGTCGCCCCGGACGGGCGGCTGCTGCTGGGCCTGGAAAGCGGCCTGCTGATCGCGGAATGGGACGGCCGCGCACTGGCGCAGGTCGGCCAGCTCACGACCGCCGACGCGGTTGACCACGCCGCGCAGATCGGTTCACGCGCCTATCTCGGGCTGCACCAGGGCGGGCTGCTGGTCGTCGATCTCTCCGACGCGGCGCAGCCCACACGCCTGTTCAGCTACACCTCGCCCGCCGGGCAGTTCGTCCACGACCTGCTGCCGCTCGATGCGCGAACCCTGCTGGTAAGCTGGGAGGGTGGCATCGAGGCGCTGGACGTGAGCAGCGCGTCCTCGACCCCCCGGCTGGAGAGCGTCGTTGAGACTGGCGGCGCGCAGGCGCTCCACCTGTCGCTAGCGCCGGGCGGCGAGCGGGCCGCTCTGGCGATGGGAGAAGACGGCATCCTGCTGCTCGACATGGCGGAGGACAGTGCCAGCCTGCGCCCGGTGGGGTTTACCGATACGCCGGGCGAAGCGCTGCGCGTGGCGCTCGACGGCGACACGCTCTACGTGGCCGACGGTGTGTGCGGCCTGCGCGTGATCGACTTCTCGGACGTGGCTGCCCCGCGCGAGCAGGGCTACTGGCGCAGCAGCTATGCGAGCGACATCGGCTCAGGGCCGGACGGGCTGATCTACCTGGCTGAGGCCAACCAGCTTCTCACCCTGCGCTTCGACCCCACCGCCCCGGCGGTATCCCCCCCGCTGCCCCAGTTCCCCGATCCGTCTGACGGGCAGGAGGGGCTGCCGCTGGCGCTCGATCTGGGCTGGGGGCCGCCCCCCGACGCCTGCGATCCGCTCACCTACAACGTCCACCTGGGCATTGCCGATACGCCGCCCTTCATCGGGCAGGTGAGCGGCGAGCCGAGGCTGGCGATCAGCGGGCTGGACGCGCTGCGTACCTACCGCTGGTGGGTGGAGGTGACCGACCGGCAGGGCGACAGCAGCCAGGGGCCGGTGTGGCGCTTCACGACGGCCTCCGCCGAGCTGCCGGACCGGCTGCCGCCTGCGCCGCCGCCGTTCGTCGAGCGCATCCAGCGCAACCCGCTGATCCCTGCCGGGCTGATCGGCGCGGCGCTGCTGGCCGCGCTGTTCGGCGGGCTGCTCTGGCGGCGGCGCAGCGCCTCGCGCCCGCCCGATGCCCCGGACTGGTACCTGGACGAAGAGGATTGACCGCCGCCTGTGAAAGCGGGGGACGGGTCTATCGCTGCGGCTTGAAGCGCTCGTCGCCGCGCTGGATCAGACGGATGCCTCGCTCCAGCTTGCTGCGCGGGAGCATCACCGCGCGACCGCACGCCGCGCATTTCAGGCCGATATCCGCACCCAGCCGGTAGATGCGCCAGGCGTTGGCCCCGCAGGCGTGAGGCTTCTTGAGGGTGAGCACGTCGTCCAGGCGCAGGTCAAGCGGCATGGCAGGCTTTCTCAGAGGCGCAGGGGGTTGTAATCGACGGCGTTGTCTTCCAGGTCAAGCCCTTCACCGATGTAGTTGCTGGTGGTCTGGGGGCTGGCGTGGCCGAGCATGATCTGCACCTGCTCAATGGTCGCGCCGCCGCGCCGGGAGAGCAGCGCCGCCGTCCGGCGCAGGTCGTGGGGTTTGACGGGCGGCAGCCCGGCCTGCGTGGTGTAGCGGTTGACGAGCTTGTAGATGGCGTGGGGCGTCAGCCCCTGGCGGTAGGCAAGCACCTTGCCGTCCTTGGTGATCGGCACGAAGATGCGCTGCTCCGGGTTGGTGAAGTCCACCCCGGAGTGCTCGCCCCAGGTATACATGATACGCCACAACCAATCCGGCAGCTTGAGCGTGCGGACGCGCCCATGCTTGCCCTTCAGGTTGGCGATCACGATATGCCCGTCCAGCTCGTCGATGTGCCCCCAGGTCAGGTTGCACACCTCGGAGCGCCGCATGCCAAGCGTCAGCAGCAGGGCGATGATGGTTGAGTCGCGCAGGCCCTTGACCGTATCCACCCCCGGCGTGTTGAGCAGCAGGCGGGCCTGCTGGGCGGTCAGCCGCCTGCCCTGCACCTCACCGCGCACGCGGGGCGGCTTAACCAGCTCAAGCTGCGGCAGGCCGCTGGCGAGGCTGGGTTCCAGCGCGGCGGCGGTGCGCAGCATCCCCTTGATCGTGTTGATGTGCGCCTGGATCGAGCGCGGTGAGAGGTCGCGGTCGTTCTGCAGGAAAGCGACGTACTGCCTGAGGTGCGTCACCAGGGGGGCCGGGGCCTGCCCGGCGCGCCAGTCCATGAAGGCCGTCAGGCGGCTGGCATAGGCGCGCTGGCTGTTGGGGGCCAGCCCGGCCAGGTAGGTTGATACGGCCTGCCCAAGCAGTTCGCTGCCCTGTGGGTAGTGGGCCAGGGTGCGGGGTTCGTCGCTCAAGGTCCTGTCTCCGCCTGTACAAGTGTCCCTTGAGTTGATTATACCACTGCCCAACGGGACCCTTTATGCGCGCGCTGTGATACAATAGGAATATCGGCGCGCGTGGTGGGGCGGGGCGCGCGCCTGCCGCACGACTTTGCAGGCTGACAAAACGAAGACTCTGGCTGATGCTCGAACCGCTGGTTGAGCGGCCCGAGAGATTCTGGACGTGTCGATGTCTCCAGACCTGATCTCCATCCGCACACGGCTGGCCGCCGTCGATCCAGGCCTGACGCTCCTCAAAGACATCCTGGCCGCCTGGTACGAAGGGTCCGACCGGCTGGCTGCGGACCCGCTCACCCTGCCCGGTTTTTCGCTTGAGCTGTCACGCCGCAATCCGGTGCTGGGCGCGGCGCTCGGCCTGGGCGCGGTCGAGGCGGCAGCTTCGCTGGACGACGAGCCGGGCCAGGCGCACGCCGGGGCGGCGCTGGGCATCGCCCTGGTATACTGGGGCAGCTTTGCTGAGGCGCTGCCAGTTCTGGAGCAGGCGATCCTTGCGCTGGAGGGCCGTACGCTGCTCACCGCGCGCTGGCATGGCCTGGTGTGCGAGGCTCACCTTGGCTTGCGCCCCGATGCTGTTTTCGATCTGCTGGCAGCCGCTGATGCGTTGGAGCAGGCCGGCGACTCGCTGGGCGCGCACCGCTGCCGCGTGGAGGCTGCGCCCATGCTGGTAATGCAGGGTGATCGGGAGGGCGCGCTGCGGCTGGCGAAGTCAGCCCGCCTGCACTTCGTGAGGCGCGATCTTCCCGTCGATGTGGGGATCGCGCTGGCTGCCAGGGCCGCGACGCGCATTTCGTGCAGGGAGTTCGGGCCGGGCCAGGAAGACCTGAACCGGGCCGAGGGTATCTTCCTCCAGTTCAACATGCCCACCATGCTGTGCGTCGCCTGGCTTCAGCGCGGCATTTACTACCAGCTTCACTCGCAGGTCGATAAGGCGCTGCACTGGCTGGAGGCAGCCCGCGACCGGGCCGAATCCCTCAAGCACGATTACTACCAGATGTTGAGCCTGCTGGAGATCGCCCCCCTGCTGTTTTCCCGTGGCGAGGTCGAGCGCAGCCTGGCGATTCACCACACCATCCGCCGCATCGCCTCAAGTGGCAAGCTGGCCGGGGTGCTCGCTGACAGCGAGCTGACGACCGCCAACTGGCAGCTCCGGCGCGGCGAGTACGATACAGCAGCCGCGGGATATCGCCGCGCGCGCGAGCAGTACGCCACCCTCGGCAACCGCCATTCTGTCGCTGTGTGCACGATGAACCTGGGCCTGATCGCCGGACGCCAGGGCAATGCCTCCGAGTCACAGCGCCTGCTGGACGAGGCGCAGGCCGCGTTTGAGGCGGATGGCCTTGTAGAGCGTTAGGCGTGTGCCACCCGCTGCCCGGCGCGGCGGCGAGCCGTTCGCCGCGCTCGCAATCTCTGCCCTCCGTGTTACAATCCCCCGGCATCGACGGCCAGCCAGGCCGGACGAACAAACCGGACAGACCATCGCCCTGGGAGGAACCGCTGCTGTGAGCCAGTCGCTGTCATTTCAGGATGTCATCATCCGCCTGCAGACGTTCTGGGCGGAACACGGCTGCGTCATCTGGCAGCCGTACAACGTGCAGGTCGGCGCAGGCACGATGAACCCGGCGACCGCCCTGCGCGTGCTGGGGCCGGAGCCGTGGCGCGTCGGCTACGTCGAGCCGTCGATCCGCCCCGACGATGGCCGCTACGGCGATAACCCGAACCGGATGCAGCAGCACTACCAGTACCAGGTCATCCTCAAACCCGATCCGGGCAACCCGCAGGAGCTTTACCTGGACAGCCTGGCCGCGCTCGGCATCGACCGCCGCCAGCACGACATTCGCTTCGTCGAGGACAACTGGGAAGCGCCTGCGCTCGGCGCGTGGGGGCTGGGTTGGGAAGTGTGGCTGGACGGCCAGGAGATCACGCAGTTCACCTACTTCCAGCAGGCGGGCGGCCAGGTGCTCAACCCCGTCTCGGTCGAGATCACTTACGGGCTGGAGCGCATCGTGCTTGCCCTGCAGGGCGTCGATGCAGTGTGGGATATGGCCTGGGTGGGCGACCTGAGCTACGGGGATGTGCTGCTCCAGCCGGAGATCGAGCACTGCCGCTACTACTTCGAGGTGGCGGACGTGGACGCCCTGCGCGAGGTGTACAACACCTACGAGGGCGAGGCGCAGCGCGCGCTTGCCCAGGAGCCGCCGCTGGTGCTGCCCGCTTATGACTACCTGCTCAAGTGCTCGCACCTGTTCAACGTGCTGGACACGCGCGGCGCGATTGGCGTGGTGGAGCGGGCGGAGTACTTCCGGCGGATGCAACGTCTCGCCGCCCAGGTAGCCGTCGCCTACGGCGAGCAGCGCGCCCGCCTGGGCTACCCCTGGCTGCCGGAGGGCTGGTCAGTTGACCCCGCGACCGGGTTGGTGAGCGCGCCCGCTGCCGCGCTGCCCGCCGATAAGATCGGGGCGTACCCAGCCAAGCCTGCCCCCTTCCTGCTGGAGGTCGGCACCGAGGAGCTGCCCGCCGCCGACCTGAATGCGGCTATCGCGCAACTGAGCGAGGCCGTCCCGGCGCTGCTGGCCGGAGCGCGGCTGGATTATGAAACAGTGGCGGTCAGCGGCACGCCGCGCCGCCTGGTCGTGTCTGTTGAAGGGCTGGCCCCCAACCAGCGCGGACAGGAGAGCATGCGGCGCGGCCCGCCCGTCAAGGCCGCTTTCGACGCGGACGGCCAGCCGACCAGGGCGGCGGAGGGCTTCGCCCGCGGCCAGGGCGTGCCCGTCGAGGCGTTGGAGCGCCGCGAGATCGAGGGCGGCGAGTACGTCGTCGCGGTCGTCCAGGAGGCAGGCCGCCCGGCTGCTGAGGCGCTGGCCGAGGCGCTGCCGGGGCTGCTTGCCGGGATTCACTTCGACAAGACGATGCGCTGGAACTGGTCGGGGGTGGCCTTCTCGCGCCCCGTCCGCTGGCTGGTTGCGCTGCTGGGCAGCGAGGTTGTGCCCTTCGAGTTTGCGGGGGTGCGCTCAGGCCGCACGACGCGCGGCACGCGCCCGCTCGGCTCGCCGGACATCGCGCTGAAAGACCCTGCCAGCTACTTCACGCAGATGGAACAGGCAGGCATCATCGTTGACCAGGCCGCCCGGCGGCAGGCCATCCAGGTGCAGATCGACGCGCTGGCGACCCAGGCCGGGGGCAAAGTAATGGGTGACCCCGACCTGCTCGACGAGGTGACCAACCTGGTCGAGCAGCCAACCGCGCTGCTGGGCACTTTCGCCAACGAATATCTTGAACTGCCTGACGTCGTGCTGACCACCGTCATGAAGAAGCACCAGCGCTACTTCGCAGTGGTGGACAAAAAAGGCAGGCTGCTGCCCGCCTTCATCGCCGTGCGCAACGGCGACGCCGAGCACCTGGAAACCGTCGTCACCGGGAACGAGCACGTCATCCGGGCGCGTTTTGCCGACGCGCGCTTCTTCTTCAACGAGGACCTCAAGCGCCCGCTGGCCGACTATCTGGCCGACCTCAAGACGCTGACCTTCCAGGAGGACATCGGCTCGTACTACGACAAGGCGGCCCGCCTGGAGGGACTGACCGCACGGCTCGGCGCGGCGCTGGGCATCGAGCAGGATACTGAGCTTGAGCACGCTATCCGCGCCGCGCGGCTGGCGAAAGCGGACCTTGCAACCCAGCTTGTCGTTGAGATGACCTCGCTCCAGGGCGTGATGGGCCGCGAGTACGCGCTCCGCTCTGGCGAGCCGCAGGCGGTGGCCGAGGCCATCGCCGAGCACTACCGGCCTCGCTACGCGGGCGACGCGCTGCCGGAAACGCCCGCCGGGATCGCCGTCGCGCTGGCCGACCGGCTCGACAGCCTGGTCGGGCTGTTCTCGGTCGGCATGCAGCCAACCGGTTCAGCCGACCCCTACGGGCTGCGCCGGGCGGCGCAGGGCATCGTGCAGATTCTGCTGGGGCACGGCATCAACCTCGACCTGCGCGAGGCGCTGCGCTGGGCGGCGATGGACTACACAGGCGAGCTGGGCCGCAAGGTGATCCCCGACGAGACGCTGGACGCGGTGCTCGACTTCATCGCCGGGCGGCTGCGCGTCGTGCTGCGCGAGACATTCCGCCATGATGTGGTCGAGGCGGTGATCGGCGCGCAGGCGCACGCCCCTACCCAGGCGTACCGCTTCGCCGGGCAGCTCACCGCCTGGACGGCGCGCGAAGACTGGCCGCCCATCCTGGACGCCTACGCGCGCTGCGCGCGCATCACGCGCGGGCAGGCCCAGAGCTTCACGCTCAAGCCAAAGGCGCTTGCCGAGCCGGTTGAGAAGGCGCTCTACAAGGCTTACCAGGCGGCTGCTGCGGCGGTGGGCGATGGTGTGGATGTGGACACATTCCTGGCGGCGTTTGAGCCGCTCGTCCCGGCCATCTCGGCTTTCTTCGCCCCGGCGGAGGAAGGCGGCGTGCTGGTCATGCACCCGGAGCAGGCCGTCCGCGAGAACCGGCTGGCGCTGCTCCAGCGCATCGTCGCGCTGGCCGAAGGGATCGTCGATCTCTCGCAGCTTGAGGGGTTCTAGAGGCGGCTAGGCACTTCTCAGCCGGATAGCCGCTGGTGGCCTAACTTCATAAAATCCAAGTGTAGGGGAGGGTCTGAGACCCTCCCCTACTACGTGATATTGGGCACAGGAAAGGGTTTACGACCCTTCCTTCTACTCTACAAAACCTGGACACCGGCCAAACTCATGACGCGCGTTAACCGCTGACAGCCGCGTCAGTCGGCAAGCTCGATGGTCGCCCAGGTAGTCGGGTTGGTGACGCGCAGGTTGGGGCAGTTGCTGACCATCGACTCCTGGTTGGCCGTGCCCGGCTGGTCGTTGTCGGAGAGCGCGATGCAGAACCCGTAGCCGACCCCGGTCTGGAGCGTCACGCTCAGCGTAGACCAGGGGATCGCCGCCTCCAGGCTGTAGCCGCCAGCCGCATCGGCGGGCCGCTGCGCAGCGATACTCACCTCCGGCGCATTGCGGACGCTGGGATGGTATCGCACCGCGGAGGGTGGCAGG
>JAANMV010004542.1_pt1 | contig 10799 bp, 9 predicted proteins | sample 7279661 | NCBI WGS metagenome assembly JAANMV01 (sample SAMN14094540, study PRJNA606508) | bioreactor metagenome | isolation source: A lab-scale SPAN reactor treating ammonium-rich wastewater day 121 | place: Ireland: Galway | collected 2017-05-16 | reverse complement strand
GAAAAAGTAGATGTGATTTTAACCGATGAAATGAAAGGTGAAATCATCAGCAAAGAAGGAAAAGAATTTGTTGGACCTCGTTTTTCAAATACCGTAGTAGATTCTGTGGTTCCAAAATCGGCTGCTGATTTAGCAGGTTTGAAGAAAGGTGATAGAATCAAAGCTTTAAACGGAACTGCTTTTACCTATTATGATGAGTTTAAAGAAAGAATTTCTAAGCATAAAAATGATAGTATTTCTTTGTCTGTTTTAAGAGGAACACAAATGGTAGAATTGAAAGCCAAAGTGGATAAAGAAGGGAAATTAGGGTTTGTAAACAAAGCATTAGATAAATTAGATTACGAAGTAAATAATCAGTTGTCTTTTGGACAAGCAGTACCAGCTGCTGTTAAAGAATCATGGGCGTTGTTGGTATACAACGTAAAACAGTTTAAATTAATCTTACGTCCAAAAACAGAAGCTTACAAACACGTTCAAAGTCCAATTGGAATTGCGCGCCGTTTACCAGATACTTGGAATTGGGAATTTATTTGGAATTTTACAGCTTTATTCTCAATCGGATTAGCCTTTATGAACTTATTGCCAATCCCGGGATTAGATGGTGGACATGCATTATTTACCATTGCTGAAATGATTACAGGCAGAAAATTATCAGATAAAGTGGCAGGCTATGTACAGACCGCTGGAATGATTATCTTGTTGACCCTAATGGCGTTAACTTTTGGAAAAGATATCTATCAATTAGTAGTAGATAAACTTTTGTAATTTTTTCAATAAAATAATTTGCGATAACAAAAAATCAGTTTATATTTGCACTCGCTAAAAAGATAAATACCTTCCTCCTTAGCTCAGTTGGTTAGAGCATCTGACTGTTAATCAGAGGGTCCTTGGTTCGAGCCCAAGAGGGGGAGCAGCAAAAAACCGATACATTGTATCGGTTTTTTTATTTTAATCTCTTCTTAACCAACCCGTAACGCTCAATCGAGGTTTGTGACTTTCTAATACTTCATGAACCAATTCATTACTCTTAAAGAAAACCGTTTTTCGATTCGTGGGAGCTATTTTTTGAGCCAAATCACCATCATAAACACACAATTCACCACCATCTTCAGGTTGCCAATTCTCGTTTAAATACGTAATCATTGAAAATTGTCGACTCGAATTATCTTGAAACTGGTCCAAATGCTTTCTATAAAAACTACCTTTATCAAACAATGCAAAATGAAATTCATAACCCGTAATTCCAGTATAACAACTGCGGTTCAAATACGCCACAAAAGCATCTACTTGATCTAAAAATGCATTTTCATGTTCGTTATTATTCGCTCGGTCCAACCAATAAATAGCATCGCTTCGTATTGCCGAATTTTGAGTCAATTTTGCGGCATTTCCTATTCCAGCAGCTTTTAGTAAATTTTGTTCTTTCAATTCAAACAATCTCTTTACCAAATGTTGCGCTAATTCTTCCGATACAAAATGTTCCACAATGCCCACTTTCGAATCCAAATAACTCGAAATTAAGGTTTCAAAACAATCTTCCATTTTATTTACGTTGTAAAATACCATACAAAGATATCATTTCCTTTTTTAATTTGGGCGTTACTCCGCTTTAGCGAGTCGGGCTTTCCGTTACAATCTTTATTTATAAAATTTGGCAATTTTACAAATAAAGGATTTCCACTACAAATGAAATTCACCGAACTCAACTAAAACTAGAATTAGGTGAGGTAATCCCTAACGCGAACCTCGTTTTCAATTAAAATTAGTATTTTTACAAAAACCTTTCAGCATGCAAAATCTTTTAAAAGTTTCAGAAAACACGCAGCTTTCTTGGCGTAATTTGAGTATTCAAAATCGAATTTCTTTTTTGCCACAATTAGCTAAACTACTTTTAGAAAACAAAGAAGAATATGCAACTTGTGTCACTTCCGAAATGCATAAACCCATTTCACAAGCTATCGCTGAGGTTGAAAAATGTGCTCTTTTATGTAATTACTATTATGAAAATGCCGAAACCTTTTTAGCCACAAAAAACATAAAAACTGAGACTTCTGAAAGTTTTATTACCTACGAACCTTTAGGAGTCATTTTAGGTGTAATGCCATGGAATTTTCCCTTTTGGCAAGTATTCCGATTTGCGGTTCCAACTATTATCGCAGGAAATACCGTTGTTGTAAAACATGCAAGTAATGTTCCTAAATCAGCTAAATTAATTCAAGAAATATTTGAGCAAGCTGGTTTTCCAAAAGGCTGTTATCAAGATTTACCAATTTCAAGTAGTGAAGTAGCAAACATCATTGCAAATCCAATCATAAAAGCAGTTTCTTTAACAGGAAGCGAGCAAGCCGGAATCGCAGTCGCCACCCAAGCTGGAAAACACTTAAAAAAATGTGTGTTAGAATTGGGCGGAAGCAACTCTTTCATCATTTTAGAAGATGCTAATCTCGAAAAAGCAGTAACAACAGCTGTCAATGCCCGAATGCAAAATGCAGGTCAAAGTTGTATCGCAGCGAAACGATTTTTAGTTCACAAAAATATTGCAGAAGAGTTTACAAATAAATTCAAAGTTGCCATTCTAAACTTAAAAACCGGAAATCCGTTAGATAAAGAAACACAAATCGGTTCGTTAGCACGAGTTGATTTAGCCGAAGAATTAGAAACTCAAGTTCAAAAATCGATTCAAATGGGAGCAAAGTTGATTGTTGGTGGAAACAGAAGAGGGGCTTTTTATGAACCTACAATTTTAATAAACGTAACAAAGGAAATGCCTGTTTTCAAAGAAGAAACGTTCGGACCTGTGGCTGCTATCATAACTTTCAAAACTATTGAAGAAGCCATCGAATTAAGTAATCAATCGGAATTTGGTTTAGGTGTATCTATCTTTACTCAAGACATTGATTTTATCAAATACAAGATTTCAGATTTTAATGAAGGAGCCGTTTTCATCAACGAAATGGTAAAATCCGATCCAAGATTACCATTCGGCGGTGTCAAAAAATCAGGCTACGGAAGAGAATTAGCCGAAGACGGTATCAAAGAATTTGTAAATGTAAAAACAGTTGTAATTAATAATATTTAAAATGAAAAAACTAACCATCTTACTCCTGGCAACTCTAGCTTTCTCCTGCAAACCCTGCGAGGAAAAGCTTCAATCAGAAAAACAAAACATTACTATTATTTTAGACAATTGGCACAAAGCGGCTGCGGAAGCAAATTATGAAGCGTATTTTGGAGCAATGTCTGAGGAATCTATTTTTATTGGGACTGATGCCATGGAAAATTGGAACAAAAAACAATTTCAAGCGTTTGCAAAACCTTATTTTGATAAAGGAAAAGCTTGGAACTTTAAAGCAATCGAACGCAATATCTATTTTAGTGAAAACGGAAAAACGGTATGGTTTGATGAACTATTGAGTACGCAAATGAAAATCTGTCGCGGTTCTGGTGTTTTGGTTCAAGAAAACGGACAATGGAAAATTAAGCATTATGTGCTTTCGATGACGGTTCCAAATGATAATGTGGATGAAGTTGTGAAAATTAAGTCGGTAATAGAAGACAAAATTCTTTCCGAAAAGAAATAAAACAAACATAAATAATAGTTAATCCCAAGATATTTCGTCTTGGGATTTTTTATAGCCAAATGTTAAAAAATTTAATTTTTTATAGTTTGAGAAAACCAAGTTGATGTAGTTCTCGTAAATGCAACTAAACAAAAATCTCAAACAAAATGAAAATTAATAGAAAAGTCAAAATTGCTTTAGGAAGTATCTTCGGAATCTTCCTGATTTTATTTGTGGTTTTAGTGGTTCATATTGCAACTGCAAAACCGCTTGAAGTAGATAACGCGTCCTTGCAAATTAGTCGAATCGATTTCAAAGAACCAATAGATTCGCTTAAAGCAAAAGAAATTCATCGTAATTTAAAATCTATTCCAGGAGTCAAAACCGATAGATTGAATAAAGAAACAGGTGTCTTAGTTTTTTTTCATGATATAAAAGTTGCCGACTCTAAAACTATTTACAATAAACTTATGGCTATGGGTAATTACAAAGCAGAGCGTTTTGTTTTACCAAAAGAATTAGAAAACAAAACAGCTTGTCCAGTAATGAATGAGGATAGCTTCAGCTATAAATTTTCAAGAGGAATTCAACGAATTTTTAATTAATTTCTAAATACTATTACTATGAAAAATTTTTCAAAATTAGCCTTATTGGCTTTATTTATTACATCGGGAGCGTTTGTTACTTCATGTAGTGACGATGATAAGACTCCAGAACCACAAACGTTATATCAAAAATTAGGAGGAACTACAATGGTTGCCGATCCAAACAACCCAGGTCAAATGATAGAACAAGGACGTTTAAGTTATCGTTCGGTTGTAGATTCTACAATTACTTTAATTGTTTCTGACATTGTGGTAGGAGCAGAAGGAAATTTAGGGCAACATTTTGCACCAGTAATTTCAGAAGCTTTAAGCGGAAACACTACTAACGTAGCTATTTTGAGTGATAATTTAACCGATTTCTTTTCAGCAAATACAGGAGGTGGTGCTACTAATACCTACACAGGATTAAACATGGTGGCAGCTCATGATCCAGCTCAAAATCCTAGAATGGGAAAAAAATCAAATAATTCAGAATACGATAAATTTATTGGATATGTTGGAGCAGCGGCAGGTTTAAATGGCGTAACTGATCCAGCACTTATAAATGAAGTTGTGGCAGTGTTAGAATCATTGAGAGCTCCTATCGTTCAGGAGTAAGTTTGTTTTTTGTTTTAATGGAAAACGTCCCGATATTTCGGGACGTTTTTTTATTTATTATAAATGTGTTCTTTTAAATTTTTGAACATATCCACTGTCATACTCTCTAAGTCGAAATCGTTTTTCCAACCCCAATCTTCTCTTGCCGAAGTATCGTCAATACTTGCTGGCCAACTATCAGCGATTTTCTGGCGGAAATCAGGTTCGTAGCTTAATTCGAAATTTGGATAGTGTTTCTTAATTTCTTCTCCAATTTGCTTAGGTGTAAAACTCATGGCTGCTAAATTGTAAGACGAACGAATTTTAACTTGTTCCGATGGAGCTTGCATAATTCCGATAGTTGCTTTAATTGCATCATCCATATACATCATGGGTAATTCTGAATTTTCAGATAAGAAACTCGTGAATTTTCCATCGGTAATCGCTTTGTGATAAATTTCAACTGCGTAATCTGTAGTTCCACCACCAGCTTCGGTACTCCAACTAATCAAACCTGGATAACGAATACTTCTTACATCTACACCATATTGTTTGTGATAATATTCACACCATCTTTCACCCGTTTGTTTCGAAATTCCGTAAACAGTTGATGGTTCCATCACGGTATATTGAGGTGTGTTTTGTCTTGGAGTTGTAGGTCCAAAAACCGCAATACTCGAAGGCCAAAAAATCTTTTTAATTTTTCCTGCTTTAGCTAAATTTAAAACATGAAACAACGAATTCATATTTAAATCCCAAGCAAAAGCCGGATTTTTCTCAGCTGTAGCCGAAAGTAAAGCCGCCATTAAATACACATCGGTAATTTGATATTTCTCTAGCAAATGCTCAATTTGGTTATAATCAAGCGCATTTACTACTTCAAAAATTCCGTTGTTAACTACATCATTTTCTAATTTTCTGATATCTGATGCGATAACGTTATTAACTCCGTAGGTAGCTCTAAGTTTTGCTGTAAGCTCGGTGCCAATTTGTCCACAAGCACCTATTATTAAAATTTTCGTATCCATTTGGTTGTGTAAATGAGGTAACAAATATACTATTTTGCCTTTATTTTGCAGATTGATTTTTGTGATATTTTTACAAATTACGACCTAAATTTAAATATTTAATAAATTAACATCTTGTAAATGGTTTTTCTTAATTGATTAACAAATTTGGTGTTAAGATAATATTAGAAAAAATACAGCATTCGGCAAACATTTGTACCTTTGCTTTTTAATCTATCCGAATGAAAGTTTTCTTATATAGTTTATCGCTTTTCGTTTTGACATTTATTTCATGCGAAAATGAAAATCAGCAATTAGAAGCCCAAAAAGTAGCTCAAAAAAACGAAGCTGTTTTTAAGAACATTTCAAAAATGTGGCAATTCAATTTTCCAACACCACGACCTGAAGTAGCAACTACTTTAGATCGTTGGAACGAATGGCGTCAATTTGAAATCGAGATGCTTCAAAAACCACAATCTACTTTATCGGCTTTTCAGATGAAAACTAAGAATTTGTCGAAAAAGGCAGATACTTTAGCTTTGACAGTTCCTTTCGAATATAATAAACCTCAGATTTTAAGCAGAATTACAACTTTGAATACCAAATTGAAATCACTCGAAACTTTTATGAATTTAAGAGTAATTCCAGAACAACGAATTGCTAAATTAATTCCAGAGATTAACGAGGAAATCAAAGGTTTATACAAACAATGGGATGAAATCATCATCAAAAAGGCGATTCCAAAGGAAATTGGAGAAGAATTGATGTTGCAAGCTTTGGATACCACAAGAAATGCGAATCCAGATGAAATGCGAAAGAAAATGGAAATTTCAGATAAAAAATAAAGAAAGTTTTGAGCAAGTCCGACATTATATCCATTTACGATAAGTCACCAAAGATTGCCGTTTTAGAAAGTACATTCGCAGCGCGCCAAAAGTCTCAAATGACGGGTTTGGTCGGCTCTTCGTTGTCTTTTGTGGCAAATTCGTTGTTTAAAAAATCCGAACTTCCATTCCTGATTTTATTCAGTAATAAAGAAGAAGCGGCTTATTATTTGAACGATTTAGAGCAATTAATCAATACCGAAGACGTACTTTTTTACCCAAGTTCGTACAGAAGACCTTACCAAATTGAAGAAACGGATAATGCCAATGTTCTTTTACGTGCTGAGGTTTTAAACCGAATCAATTCCCGCAAAAAACCTGCGATTATTGTTTCCTATGCCGAAGCCATTTTCGAGAAAGTCGTTACCCGAAAAGAATTAGAGAAAAATACTTTAAAATTGTCAGTTGGCGATAATTTATCAATCGATTTTATCAACGAAACTTTATTTGAGTACAATTTCAAACGTGTTGATTTTGTTACCGAACCAGGCGAATTTTCTGTTCGTGGAGGAATCATAGACGTGTTTTCATTTTCCAATGATAATCCATACCGAATTGAATTTTTCGGAAACGAAGTCGATAGCATCAGAAGTTTTGACGTGGAAACCCAATTGTCAGTTGAAAAGCTGAAAAAGATTTCTATCATTCCCAATGTCGAAAATAAATTACTACAAGAAAACCGTGAAAGTTTCTTAGATTATATCAATGAAAAAACGGTTTTAGTCATTCAAAACACTGAATTATTAGGGCAACAATTGGATAAATTATTCGACAAAGCCAATGAAGCTTTTGAGAAATTATCCAAAGATATCCAACATGCAAAACCTGAAGAATTATTTTTAAATCAAAAGCAGTTTTTAAAACGCGCTCTTGATTTTTCGGTAATTGAATTGCACAATCAAGCGGTTTTTAAAATTGATGAAAAAGTCGAATTTCATATACAACCGCAACCGTCTTTCAACAAACAATTCGATTTGTTGTTGAACAATTTGAGCGAGAATCATTTCAACGGTTACAAAAACTATTTGTGTTGTTCCAATGAAAATCAGGCGAATCGTTTTCATGATATTTTTGAAGATATTGATGAAGCCAATCACGAAAGTATTCGCAAACAATATAAAACCATGGTGTTGCCTTTGTTTGAAGGTTTCAAAGACGAAGAAAATCAAATTGCGTGTTATACCGATCATCAAATTTTTGAGCGTTACCATAAGTTTTCCATCAAAAATGGTTATTCGAAAAAGCAGACGATTACCTTAAAAGAACTGACTTCCTTGTCGGTGGGCGATTATGTAACACACATCGATCACGGAATTGGAAAGTTTGGTGGCTTGCAGAAAATTCAGGTCGAAGGTAAAACGCAAGAAGCCATAAAATTGGTTTATGCCGATAACGATATTGTGTATGTGAGCATTCATTCGCTACATAAAATCTCAAAATATAACGGGAAAGATGGCGCGCCACCTAAGATTTACAAATTAGGAAGCAACGCTTGGAAAGCCTTAAAACAAAAGACAAAAGCACGTGTAAAACACATTGCGTTCAACTTAATTCAGTTGTATGCGAAACGAAGATTAGACAAAGGTTTTCAGTTTGCACCCGATAGTTATTTGCAAAAAGAATTAGAAAGTTCGTTCATTTACGAAGATACACCCGACCAAATTACCGCAACAGCCGATGTAAAAGCCGATATGGAAAGCGAGCGTCCGATGGATCGATTGGTCTGTGGTGATGTAGGTTTCGGAAAGACAGAAGTTGCCATTCGTGCAGCTTTTAAAGCAGTGGACAATGGAAAACAAGTTGCGGTTTTGGTTCCAACAACCATTTTAGCCTATCAACATTACCGAACATTTTCGGAACGTTTGAAAGATATGCCGGTTACTGTAAGTTATTTGAACCGATTTAGAACGGCGAAACAAAAAGCTGATACACTTCAAAAATTAGCGGAAGGAAAAGTCGATATTTTGATTGGAACACATCAATTGGTGAATAAAAATGTCATTTTTAAAGATTTAGGTTTGTTGATTATCGACGAAGAACAAAAGTTCGGAGTAAACGTAAAAGACAAATTGAAAACCATAGCTACGAATGTCGATACCTTGACCTTAACAGCAACTCCGATTCCGAGAACGTTGCAGTTTTCGTTGATGGCGGCTCGTGATTTATCGGTAATTACAACGCCTCCGCCAAATCGTTATCCGATTGAAACACAAGTTATTCGTTTTAATGAAGAAGTCATTCGTGATGCGGTTTCGTACGAAATTCAACGTGGTGGACAAGTCTATTTCATCAATAACCGAATTGAAAACATCAAGGAAGTAGCCGGAATGATTCAGCGATTGGTGCCAGGAGCAAAAGTAGGCATCGGTCACGGTCAAATGGATGGAAAAAAACTAGAAGAATTGATGTTGGCTTTCATGGAAGGCGAATTTGACGTTTTGGTCGCAACCACTATTATCGAAAGTGGTTTAGATGTGCCAAATGCGAACACGATTTTCATCAATAACGCTAATAATTTCGGCTTGTCTGATTTGCACCAAATGCGTGGCCGCGTGGGAAGAAGTAATAAAAAAGCGTTTTGTTATTTCATTACGCCGCCGTATTCGATGATGACAGGTGAAGCGCAAAAACGTATTACGGCTTTGGAACAATTTAGCGAATTAGGAAGCGGTTTCAATATTGCGATGAAGGATTTGGAAATTCGTGGTGCGGGTGATTTATTAGGTGGTGAACAAAGTGGTTTTATCAACGAAATCGGCTTTGATACGTACCAAAAAATCATGAACGAAGCCATTGACGAGTTGAAAGAAAACGAATTTAAAGACTTGTACCAAGAAGAGAATGACATCGAAACCAAAGAATTTGTCAAAGACATTCAAATTGATACCGATTTCGAGTTGTTATTCCCAGATGAATACATCAACAACATTACCGAACGTTTGAATTTATACAACGAATTAAGCCAAATTAAAGACGAAGCTACCTTACAACAATTTGAACAAAAACTAATTGACCGTTTTGGCGCCTTACCAAAACCAGCAATTGCCTTACTAAATAGCGTACGTATCAAATGGAAAGCAACCGCCATGGGAATTGAACGTTTGATGATGAAACAAGGCAAAATGATAGGGTATTTTATTGGTGACCAACAAAGTGATTTCTACCAAAGTAACCGTTTCATGAAAGTGCTACAATTTGCCCAACGCAACGGCAATGTGTGTAAAATAAAAGAAAAAGAAACCAAAAACGGCTTACGCTTATTGCTGACTTTTGATAATGTGAAAAGTGTAAATAAGGCGCTAGAGTTGTTGGAGGGGATTTAAGTTGAATTGAATTGTTTTAAAATTTTATCTTTTTATTATTATGAAATGTTTATTCTGTTTTTTTAGTTTGTTTATTTTATTTAGTTGTAATGAGAATACAATTAATGAAGCAGACATGTTTAAAGGGAAGTTGAATGATAAAGAATACAAAGCAATTGAACTCTCTGTTACTCATTTTAATAATTATCTAAAAAAATGTTATCCAAATCTGACTTATAATGAATCTTATCAGCAATTTGTTCAAGATTTTGTAAAAGATGAGGTTAAAAAAGGTTTTTACACAATTGCATACGAAGATAAAATCAATAATAATTTATTAAAAAACACAAGCATTTTTATCAAAATTAAAGATGCTAATAAAAATTATTCAAACCCATTCAAAGGCGAAGATGAAAACTTTGATGAATATTATCCAAATCTTTATATTCTAAATTCAAAATCACTTTTTTTTAAAATTATTGAAAAAAATGCCACTAAAAATTTAAAAAGATATTTAAGTGATGTTAAAAAGAATAAAGAGTATTATAGCCAAAATTTTCCTAATACTTTTTTATTAAATATTAACCAACAAGATTATAAGAATAGTGCAACTAAATTAGTTATCATGTATAATTTTTATTATAATACAGAAATTAATTTGAGTAACTTATTTGATAATTCAAAGAATAGGTAATTTCGTTTACTTGGATATTCTTTCACAATAATCATACAATTTTAGACCTGACAGGTTTCAAAAACCTGTCAGGTCTTTCTGCTAAACAGTATAAAAATTATCAAAATTTAATATTTTATTATTGTAAAACAATAATTTTTATATATTTGTCTCGAACTTTAAAACGTAAAG
>JAANMV010004536.1_pt1 | contig 10812 bp, 3 predicted proteins | sample 7279661 | NCBI WGS metagenome assembly JAANMV01 (sample SAMN14094540, study PRJNA606508) | bioreactor metagenome | isolation source: A lab-scale SPAN reactor treating ammonium-rich wastewater day 121 | place: Ireland: Galway | collected 2017-05-16 | reverse complement strand
AACCACCTGCGCGCCCACGGCCGCTGGGCCTTCGCCGAACTGACGGACGTCTGGACGATGGAGCTGGACTTCGAGAAGAAGGTGGCGGGGGAGTTCGACGCCATGCTGGGACGGGTCTTGGCTGGTATAGCCGTATCGCAAGGCAAACGGGGCGCATTGCTGCGGTGATCGTCTCTCGCTACTTCATTCTCCCGGCCGCAAGGTCTTCCGCGCCAGCTGGCCACTTGGCCAAGCTTCTCGAAAGGCTGGCGATAGGCCACTTGTCGAGTTTGCACGGTCGAACGTGCGCGGATGTTGCCGCGCTTGTGACCGCCCCGGCATCCTCGATCGCTGTCCTGGAGGGCCTGCTCGGGGCTCTGGGCTGTGGGTTCATCGTGGAGGCCGACTGGACCTCGGGCGGGGAGCCGCCGCTAGCCCCGGCACGACCAGGGACCCCTACCGCCGCGACGCTCCCTGCCGCGTCTGATCCCCAACCTCTGACCGCCGCAGACCTCGCACGGCCACTGGCAAGCCTGCCGTTCTCGGTACGCGCCGCGAACTGCTTCGCGTTCGCGGGCCTGCGCTCGGTCGGCGACCTGATCCAGTGTTGCGAGGCGGATCTGCTCGCCGTCAGGAACCTGGGCCAGACCACCGTAACTGAGATAAAGCAAGTGCTTGGTGCTCTGGGTCATGGCCTCGGGCAGTCGCAGGTGCCAGCGCCCAGCTGTTGGCCGATCTCGGTTGAGAGCGCGGGACGTTTGATCGATGCCGGCATCGACTCGGTCGCCAAGCTCGTCCGATTGCGTGAGCGAACGCTTCTTGAGAGCGGCCTGGTCTCGCTCGAGGAGCTACTGAATCTCGCAGCAATGGTCAGTGACTTGACGGGGGAGGGGTTCGCGCGGCCCGAGCGAGAAGCGCAAAGGCTTCACGTCAATCTCAACCTCCTCGTCCGACTCGAAGACCTGGGCTACCCGCAGCGTTCGCTGGGTCGGTTGAATGCCGGCAACAGAAGTGGGCGGCTCCTTGACGCTTGGGCCATCGGCCGGTCGGCCTTGGAAGAGAGGCTTGGCCCCGGCTACCTGAAGTCCCTGGAACGAGTCCTCGTGACGCAAGGGCTCTCACTCCACCAAGACCTCGACTCCCGCATCAGCTCCCACGCCGAAGACCTGGCGAACGTCTTCTCGTCGGAACTGGCCAGCACTCGCCCGCGGCGTGCCCACCATGCAGACGACGAGATACGGAGCTTGTCGGGGCTGGATGGCGACGATCGCAACAAGACTGGAGCGTTGCACTGCCTTGGGTGGGATGGAGGCCCAGGTTCCACATTAGAAGCAGCTGGCCAGGCGGTCGGGCTGAGCCGTGAACGGATCCGCCAGCTCCGGAAGGCAGCGCAAGAGAATCTCGCATCAAACCGAGCGGCAGCTGTACTGCTAGAAGGGGCGCTTGATTTCATCGCCGATCGCGTGCCGGCGTGGGCCGAGCAACTCGAAAGCGACCTTGTGGAATGCGGTGTCAGCCGGAGCCTGTTCCGTCTCGAGGGGCTGTTGCTGGCAGCGCGTACGTGCGGATTCGAGCCGAGCTTCGTCCTCGTCGAGGATGGAGACCTGAGGATCGTTGTAGGCGTGGGCAACGAGACTCTGGCCCGTACGCTCCTGAAGGCCACGCGACGGAGGTCACGGGGCGAGGGCGAGGTTCGAGCGCGGGCCCGATGCCTGCTGGAACTGAAAGGCGAGCCGGTCGTGGCAACTTCGCTGCCGCCAGTGGAGGTGGCGGTGGATTCAGGGGTGGTGCCTCCAAGACCAGCGCAGGCGATGAGCGACGACGTGCCTGTGCCGACGGCGCCCGGCGGCCGTGAGATCCCCGAGCAGGCAGCCACGGAGGTCATCGCGGGGTGGCTGCTGGAGACGGCCCGAGAGCGGGGGTTCCTGTCAGGTGTGCGCCCCTGGTCCCTAGCGGAGCTGAACTGGAACCGACGAAGTGGTGCAGGCCTCCGGCACTGGGGCCAAGTGGGTTCTCTCCGCCCGGCGTCGGAGCTGTCGACGCAATTCCTATTGGCCGGAGTGCGCATGTCGGGGGGCGACGCCGCGGCCCTCGTGTTTCTTGCTCTCAGCACGGAAGTGGGGCGTCGGGAGGGGCACGAGGGGGAGTTGTGGCCCGTGGTCCGGAAGCGCCTTGGCCCCACACTGGAGGCACAGGTTTTCCACGAGACCGGGATGCTCCGTCGGTGGGTACGAGACTCCCTGGAGCGGGTCTGTCCAAGGCTCGGGCTTAGACATGTCTTCGGACAGGAGGGGATCCACGCATGGGTTCGGACTGCGTTCCTGCAGTTCGGTGTCACAGATGCTGGATGGGAACGGCTGCCGGGATGGCTTTCCGGACAACCAACCTCGCTCACGGTCAAAGATCTGTTGACGGCGGATGGCCCGCTCTTCTCGAGATCCTTCGCCGATGTTTGGGGGGCCCTGGCCAAGGCTCGGACGAGTCACAGAGACCCGGAACGACTCTACCGCGAGCTGCGAGCACTGATGAGCCCCTGGCTCAGCGGGGCGGATCTGCAGCGAGTTGCGCAGTGCGCCCTCGCTCGACCCGAGCTCGCTCCTGCTGCTGGTCGCGAGGTGACAGAGGCTGAACGTTCAGATGGCCTGTTCGTCGAGCGACGACTGGTCTGGGTGCCTGGGACTGAGCCGCGGTTTGTTCTTGAGCTGAGATCGGACCCGCCCGCGGGCAGCGAGCCCGGGCCGTGGGCGCTGCAGATCCACGGCCATTCACATCACGCCGTGTCGTCCCAGGGGCCAGGGCGGTGGCAGCTGCAAGGCGAGCCAGTGGCTGTCGGTCTCCACGACCCGTCACTGCATGTCGAGGTGCGCCAGCAAGGCAGGGCGATTGCCGAGGAGAGGGTGACGCTGGTCGACACCGACGAGGAAATCCTTCTCTTCAACCTCGTTTCGGGGCGTGAGCTGAATGCTTGGGCGCCGCTGTCTTCGCAGAGGCAGGGAGTCGCGATTCTGGCACGCGCGGACTTGGAGTTGGTCCCTCGCGGGGCCGAGTGGACGGCCGTGTGCGGCGGCGCTTGGCGCCTGTGGCGCTTCAACTCCGGCGTCCCAGACGGGACAGTTGCATTGCTCGGCGGGCAGGAGATCTGGCGTTGCTCCCACGCGACTGCCTCAACCCGTCCTTATCGGGGTCGTGCCTGGTGTACCGATGCCACTCGATGGGGCGATATCAGCCTTTTGCGGGTCGAGGTCGAAGGCGGTGAGCCGCTCGCCCTGCGAGTGGGCAACGCCTCGTATCCCGTCGAGCAGTGTGGCAGTACCTATCGCGTCCGAGTCGAGATCGGTCCCGGAATCCGGCCGTCGGCTTCCGCTCGAGCCGTGGTACTGGTCGGCGGACGGCGGACGACCTGGCCAGTCCATCTGCAGATCGATCCGCCGTGGGGGGCCGCCCGGGAGGCCGTTGACGGCTCGTGGGTGGCTGTGCGTGCAGAGGATCACCTGGATGCCGCCGATCTACAGATGCATAGCGTCCGCATGGAGCCTCCCGCTAGCTGGCAAGCCGCGCCGGCGGACCTCGCCGTGCTAGAGGGAGACGCATTCCTGACGCGCCCGCGCGGCGTACTGCGGGGTCTTGGTTCGTCCTTGCACGGCCTGGGTGCGCCCTTGGTGCTGTGTCGCGGACCATACAACCGCCTCGAAGAGACCGAAGCTGTTCTCTGCGAAGCTGTGCTCGACAGCGGCGTGCTGCGCGCGGTGACGAGGACTGGAGATGGGCGCCTTCGGCTTAGGCTGCGGGCAGCTACGGATCTGACTGCGGAGCACCGAATCTGGCTTTGGGGATGGAGTGAAGGCGAGCCAACACTTGCAGACGGCGTCGGCACCGAATGCCGAGGGGGTGAACTCGTGGTGCCCGAGCCAGCACCGGGCAAGACAGTTGCGTGCGCACTGGAGTATCGAGGGGCATGGCTTGGGGCTCAGTACGTCGCGCCTGGGGGCCCTGAGGTATTCAAGTCTGTCCTCGCAGGTACCGCGAACTGGAGCACGTCCGCACGCTGGCTCCGATGGTGGCGAGCCCCCCTTCTCTTGCGGTCACTATCCGACATCGCTGGGCAGAGAGTCGTCGCCCAGCCGGTCGACACCCTGCGAGTCTGGTTGGGACCCGCTGACGGTCTCCCCGCGCCTCTTCGTGTACGAAGCGATGATCCCGCCTGGGACGCCGTCGTGTCGAAGTACTTCTGGCGATGGGTACCGTCACCATCTCAGGCATTGAGCCTCATTCGGGCACTCGATTTGCTGAGCGGCGATCTGGCCGGAGACCTAAAGGCTGGGTGGCGAAACGTCGATCCGATGCTGGCGGCTCATCCAGTGTTGTTGGCAGCCAGTGCCCGCGTTGGCATCCCGGCGATGTACCCGTCCGCGCCCCGCATTGCTCACTGCTGGCTCCTTCGATCGCTACGGAACCGCATCGCCAGGGTCGATTCGGCAGACGAATCTGCGTGGTCGAGGGCGCGGCTGGAGCTGCTTTCGACCGCAGCAGCGTTGATGAGGGCCGATCGTGACTTCATTCACAGAGGCCTCCTCCAGGAGGCCCGCGCTCTAGTGAATGGGACCCAGCATGCGCGCGAGAACCTTAGGGCCGCGATACAGTTCGGGGCGGTCCGGGACTTCATCGCTTCGAGTCTCGTTCACGAGTTCGCGGAGGCCGCGCGATGAGTGCCAGCTTCCAGCTCGATGCGTTACGCACCCAAGCGCTGCTCAAGAAGCGCCTAGTCGAGCTCACACGTTCGTACTCCTACCTGCGAGACCCCGGTCTGATGGAGGCATGTACCGCCCTGTGGAACTCCTCGGAGTCCGATGGGGGCCTGGTGGGCCGGCTCTGGGTGGAAGGGATCTTCCCGGCCGAGCTGGGCTCGGGCAGCCTGGCGGACCTCGCACGGGAAGGAGTGGTCGCCCGCGGACTCGCCGAACACCTCGCTCAGACGGGGGCGTTCCCGGTCGACCGGCCTCTGTACTCTCACCAGGAAGCCGCTATTCGACGCTCGCTGGAAGCAAGGGAGGGCGGGCGCCCGGGCCTCGTCGTGACAGCGGGCACAGGCGCTGGCAAGACCGAGTCCTTCCTGCTGCCGACTCTGAGCGACCTCTTCAGCGTTCCCCGATCCGCCGGAGGAGTGCGCGCGATCATCGTCTACCCGATGAACGCCCTCGTGAACGATCAGGTGGAGCGAATCTACCGTTGCCTCAAAGGCCAGGAAGAAGTCACGGTCTTCCACTTCACGAGCGAGACGCCCGAGGACGACAGGCGCGCCAACGACGCCGGCGTCCCGGAGTACGAGCGCTGCCGGATTCGGACCCGCCAGGCCGCTCGCCAGGTCCCGCCCGACATCCTGATCACGAACTACTCGATGCTCGAGTACATGTTGTGCCGTCCCCAGGACGCACCCTTCTTCGGCCCGGCTCTGCGGACCGTCGTTCTGGACGAGGCCCACCTGTACTCGGGAACCCTCGCGGCCGAGATCACCCTGCTCATGCGAAGAGTCCTGATGCGCGCTGAGCGGCGCCCCGAGGATGTCCTCGCCATCGCGACCTCGGCGACGCTGGCCGGGGATGCCCGCGGCTTCATGTCTCGCGTCTTCGGCAAAGCCCCGGAGCAAGTGGTCATCGTGGAAGGGCAGTCGGCGAGGCGACCGCTCCCCGAGGCCCGGCCGCCCGCGCAGCCCTGCCGGATCGAGGCCTTCGAGCGGCCGGACCTCGACGGGGCCGTCTTCCTGACGGAGCAGGGCCTGGTCGTCGATCCTGGGCTCACGGGTCGCGCGTGCGCAGCCGTTTCGGGTCTCGTGGCGGAGTCCGCCGTTCGCGAAGCCGAGCGGGAGTCCCGGCCGGCTGTCGCCCTGTGGGAGGCGATGTCGCGCGCTCCCATCGTCCAGCACCTGGAGGACGTGCTCTGGGAGTCGCGGGCGAGCATCGCCGTGCCCGTCGAGCAACTGGCACGGGCCCTGTGGAGCGACGACTCACCCCCTGCGGTGGCGGCCGTCGTGCGCCTGCTCCAGTGGGCCTCCTGCGCACGAACCCGCGAGGACGAGCTGCCGCTCGTCGCGCACAAACTCCACCTGCTTGTTCGCGGTGCGTCCACCGCCTCGGCCTGCGTCAATCCGGACTGCTCGGCTTCGACCGGTCACCGGCTTCCCGGTGGCGGGCGAATCGTGGCCGACGCCCGGGACGTGTGCCCCGACTGCCAGACGCAGATGCTGACCCTGGCGCGTTGCAAGAACTGTGGCGAATGGTTGTTGGCCGGCGTGCATCGCTCGACGGACAACACACTCCATCCGCGCCATCGCTGGTACCGAGCCGGTGACCCCACGCCCAACCTGCGCTACGCGAGGATCGGCTCCAAGGTCGATGGCGAGTCCTTCGCCTACCAGGTCGCAACCCGGCGCTGCGAAGACGGGCCTGGAGTTGTCGGCCTCCACTGGATCACGGCGTGTTCCACCTGCGGGGAGACTCCGGAGTCCTTCGAAGCCATCGGGCTTCCGGACAGCTTGTCCCTCTCTGTGGTTGCCGAGACGGCCCTGGCCGCGATGCCGCCAGCCATCGGCGACGAGCGTGAGTGGCTGCCGGCTCGTGGGCGCCGTCTGCTCGTCTTCAGCGACAGCCGCCGGGAGGCCGCTCACCTCGGCCCTTCTCTCACCCGACTCCACGAGCGCCAGCTCGGCCGAGCCCTGGTCGCCCGTGCCCTCGCGTCTGGAAGTTCGGATGAGAAGTCGCTAGCGCGCTGGCGCCGGAGGGTCGAGGACCTCCGGGACGAGCTGGCAGACCCGGGCGTGGGAGACCACGCCAGGCGCGACATTCAGGAGGAACTCGAAGGGGCGATGGAGAGGCTTCGCGGCGCCACCATCGGTTTGCCCATCCGCGAGTGGACCAAGCGCCTGGAAGCGGAGCCGCTGCTTGCAGAGTTCTTTCACCGAGAGGGCGCCCCACGCCATCGGGCCGAGACCTGGCACCAGGGCGACTGGGACTCGAACCGTCGGGCCATCGCCTCCGATGCGCGCCAGTTGCTGGTCAACGAGTTCGTCAGGCCGATGTGGGGTGGCCTCTCGTTAGAGACCACGGGCGTGGCCGAGGTGTGCTACCCCGAGATAGAGAAGCTCCTCCCCCCGGATGAGTTGCTCGGGACGCTGCCCTCCGCCAGCCTCCGCGAGGCCCTGACTCGCGAGTGGAGCCTGTTTCTGGCGACTCTGTGCGACACGCTCCGCCAGGAGGGTGCCCTCACGCTCGGTACGGACGATGCGGACTGGGAGGCGTACGACATGCCTCTCGGCAAGTGGATCAGTCTGGACCAGGGCGGATACCAACTCGGCCGCTTCGTCGGCGCCATGAGCGGCAAGGCCATGTCCCGGCGTAACCGGTTCTGCCGCGACGTCCTGCTCGCCTGGGGCTGCCCCCCCGAAGTCGTTGAAGACACTGCCGACGGCGTCCTGGCGGGAGCCTTCGCCACCCTCGCGAGAGGCGCCGCAACCGTCAAGTGGATCGAGGTCCAGACCCGCCAGGCGCAGGCAGGTCAGGCAGTCGAGGCCCTTCGCCTCGTATTCAACGAGCTGTCCGTGCGCACGGTCAACGAGGCGTACCGCTGCCGCGTGACCGGGCATGTGTGGCCCAGGTCGGTGGCCGGCTGCGCGCCCGAGGTCGGCAGCCGGGGCACGCTGACCCGCATCGCCACGGCCGACCTGGACGCCGACCCGCGGGTCGGGCGTGTCCGGCGTGGCTGGGCCGAGGACGAGGCGCTCCGGACTGGGCTGTGGGCCGAGGAACACTCGGCTCAACTCGCGCCGCAAGAGAACCGCCGCCTACAGGACCTCTTCGCAAAGGGGGCGCGCAACATCCTGAGCGCCACCACGACGCTGGAACTCGGAATCGACATCGGGGGGCTGGTGGGAGTGCTCCTGGGAAATGTGCCTCCTGGTCGCGCCCAGTACCGCCAGCGCGGGGGACGAGCCGGACGGCGCGCCGACGGTTCCTCGCTCGTCGCAACCTACGCCCGGGCGACGGCGTTCGATCAGTCCGCGTTCCTCCAGCCCGAGGTCTTCTTCACCAAGCCCCTCCGCAAGTTGACCGTGCTCCTGGACCGCGAGCGCTTCGGGCGTCGCCACCTCCACGCCATGCTCCTGGGCGACTTCTTCCGCGCGATCTATCCGGAGGGGATGCGCGTCGGGGCCATGGATGCCTTCAACCGTATGGGCTGGCTGTGCGCGAGGCCCCGGACGCCCTTGATCAAGAGCGGGGCCCCGCTCCCGGACCAGGCCGCCCCTATGGCGTATGGCGAATCGCTTCGACGCCCGAGGGAATGGTGGAAGAGTGGCGGCAGCGTGGCTCGCCAGTTCGAGGCCTATCTCGAGCATCTGGGAGAGAGTTCGGCGTCCGATGACGTTCGACGACTCCTGACAGACACGCCGCTCTCTGGCCGCGTGTCTCAGTGGAAGGAGTTGGTCGAGGAAGTGCGCTCGGCGTTTCACGGTGCCTGGTCGGCCTGGGCCCGAGACTACGACACGCTGGCCGAGGAGTGGGCGAACCGACTCGGCACGCGCGAAACAGCGGGCGCCCATGTTCGACAGTTGAACGCCCTCGCTCACCAGGCGGACGCTCTGTGGTCGACCACGGTCATCGAGGAGCTCAGCACTCGCCAGTTCCTCCCCCGGTACGGCTTCCCGGTCGGCGTTCAGCAGCTCACCGTGCCGAAGTCGAAGTCGACGGATTCTTCGGCGCCGCCGATCCGACTGGAGCGCGCGGGCATTCTCGCGGTGAGCGAGTACGTGCCTGGCTCGCGCGTGCTGGTGGGCGGCCGCACGTATCGGTCGCGTGGAGTCGTGCGCTCCTGGGCCGACACCGGGTTCGGCAAGAAGGCATGGATGTACGAGTGCCAGGCGGGGCACGTGTACTACAGCTACACCGAGGTCCGCAGCGACGCCTGTCGTATCCCCGGCTGCGACCGTCAGCGCAGTGGAAGTGGCAAGACCCTCCTCCTGCCCCGGTACGGCTTCACGACCGCGGCATGGGACCCGCCACAGTGGGAGGGGAGGGCGGAACGTACGGGTTCCACGACGTTGGCCACAATGGCCTTCGTCCTGGACGGCCTCGACCAGAGGCGGGTCGAGGGCTTCGGGGGCATCGCGGGGCTCGTGGTCGAGAGTTGCGAGGGCGCCGAGATGCTCGCCGTCAATCGAGGTGACGTAAACCAGGGCTTCGCCCTGTGCACCCGGTGTGGCTATGCCGACAGCGAGCGGAGCATCGGACAGGGCCGAATGGCCTTGCCCAAGGGCTTCGAGACGCATGCCCCGCTGGACTCGTGGGGCTCCAAGCCCTGCTGGCCGGCAGCCGAGGCCCCCGTCCTACGTAACCACCACTTGGCGGCGACCCAGGCCACCGACATCCTCCAGTTCGACTTCTCGTCCGTGGGCCACGACGGGCTGTCGGAGCCGGTCGTCACGACGCTCGGCCACGCCTTGCGCCTTGCCGGTGCCGAGTTGCTCGAGCAGGACCACCGCGAACTGGGTTCCCTCGCCTGTCCTGTTGGTCCGACCGGGCGCCTGGGGCTGCTGGTCTTCGACGGCGCTGCGGGAGGCGCCGGACACGTACTCGAACTGGCGACCATCGCCGAGGAGTGGCTACGCAAGGCCGGCGACGTCATGCGCCGGTCAGACTCCCACGATCGGAACTGTGTCACCGCCTGTCTCGAGTGCCTCCTCACCGCTTCGAGTCAGATGGACATGGAAGCGGGCCGCCTGCAGCGGCGCCAGACTTTGACCGTCCTCGACGACCTGCTGTCGGGCAAGGTCGGGGCTGTCCTGAGCCCGCCCCCGAGTGCGCCGCCCGTACCCGCCGTCAGCGACGAGGAACGCGTTCGGCGCGCAAGGGCCCGCGCCGAGGGGGCCCAGAAGAAAAAGGGGAGGGCCCGGTGACCAGAACCGCTGCCCTACGCGACGAACGACGTGGGAAGGACCAGCCTGGAGCTCTGTGCCGACACCTTCACGCGGATCTCGGCTTCCTCGGGTCTGCGCTTCAGGAAGCGCATGTTGCGAACGCTTTCCTGGAGGAGGCTCGCGGCAGGCGGGGGAAGCGCCCCAAGGGCCTCCGTCAAGCCTTCCTCGACCCGCTCGTGGAGCCGCTCATCCCCCGGCAGTTCGGCGAGGTAGGCCTCTTCTGTCTGGAGAAGCGCCTCGACGATCGGCTGGAGGCGGGCTCGTGCGGCGTCGTCCAGGACGACTTCACGATGCGGGCCCCAGGTTCCGCCCCAGATTCGGCGGCGGATGCCCTGGCGGAGCAGGGCGGCGTCGTAGAGGCTGTCCTTCCCGCGGCGCATGTCGTTGATCTCCGAGCCGATGCGTTGGCGGAACGACCGGCCGGTCTTGCCCACGTAGGTGACCAGGCACTCGCCGGACTCCTGCCGAACCGCCCACACGTAGATGCCGGGCCGGTCGGCCACCGGAACGCCGGCGAATCGCCTGCGCGCTGGCGGGTCGAGACGAAAGGGGCCCTGGAAGTGGAGATCGAGCACCTGGGGCATGTGCCGATGCTTGCACGAATGGCGGGAGCGGGCCCTCGGGGTTGCGCTCAGGGAGACCGGGCCTGATGGCGGCGAAGAAGAAGGGCGAGAAGACGGTCGAGGCGCTGCGGCACGAGGAGGCGAAGCGGCGGCTGATTCCCACCGCCGAGTTCCAGTCCGTGCTGCACAAGCACGAGGCCGACCCGTTGCGGGTCGCCTACGAGCGGCGCAACCGGGACCTCGATCCGCAGCTCGTGTGGCGGGGCAAGGACCAGCAGGACTGGAGCGACCTGGTCGTCCAGGCGC
>JAANMV010004534.1_pt1 | contig 10819 bp, 11 predicted proteins | sample 7279661 | NCBI WGS metagenome assembly JAANMV01 (sample SAMN14094540, study PRJNA606508) | bioreactor metagenome | isolation source: A lab-scale SPAN reactor treating ammonium-rich wastewater day 121 | place: Ireland: Galway | collected 2017-05-16 | reverse complement strand
CGAAGTGCACAAGCCCCACGGCCTGTCCAGCCTGGCCGAGCGCCACACGGGCCGCACCGGCATCAGCTACGAAGACCTGTGCGGCAAGGGCGCGCACCAAATCCCGTTCGCCCAAGTGCCGGTGGACAAGGCAGCCGCCTATTCGTGCGAAGACTCGGACCAGACGCTGGACGTGCACCTGGCGCTGTGGCCGCTGCTGCAGGCCGACGAGAAACTGCGCTTCATCTACGAGCTGGAGATGCAGAGCAGCGAGGCGCTCTACCGCATCGAGCGCAACGGCGTGCTCATCGACGCGCCCACGCTCGCGCAGCAAAGCCATGAGCTGGGCCAGCGCATCCTGCAGTTGGAAACCGAAGCGTATGAGATTGCCGGCCAGCCCTTCAACCTCAGCAGCCCCAAGCAGCTCGGCGAAATCTTCTTCGACAAGCTGGGCATGCCCGTGGTGAAGAAAACCGCCACCGGCGCGCGCAGCACCGACGAAGAAGTGCTGGAAAAGCTGGCCGAGGACTACCCCCTGCCCGCCAAGCTGCTGGAGCACCGCAGCCTGGTCAAACTCAAAGGCACCTACACCGACAAGCTGGCCCAACTGGCCCACCCGCGCACCGGCCGCGTGCACACGCACTACGCGCAGGCCGTGGCGGTGACCGGGCGGCTGTCGAGCAACGACCCGAACCTGCAGAACATCCCCATCCGCACGGCCGAGGGCCGGCGTGTGCGCGAGGCCTTTGTGGCGCCGCCGGGCTGCGTGATTGCCAGCGCCGACTACAGCCAGATCGAGCTGCGCATCATGGCCCACATCAGCGGCGACCACGCTCTGTTGCATGCCTTCCACGGCGGGCTGGACGTGCACCGCGCCACCGCCGCCGAGGTGTTCGGCGTGGCGCTGGACCAGGTGACCAGCGAGCAGCGCCGCTACGCCAAGGTCATCAACTTCGGCCTGATCTACGGCATGAGCAGCTTCGGCCTGGCGAAGAACTTAGGGATAGAAACCAAGGCCGCCGCCGCCTACATCGACCGCTACTTTCAGCGCTACCCCGGCGTGAAGCAGTACATGGACGAAACCAAGGCCGCTGCGCGATCCATGGGCTACGTCGAAACGGTGTTCGGCCGCCGCCTGTACCTGCCCGAAATCGCCGCCAGCGGCCCGCGCCGCGCCGGTGCCGAACGCGCCGCCATCAACGCCCCCATGCAGGGCACGGCGGCCGACCTCATCAAGATGGCCATGGTGGCCGTGCAGAAAGAACTGGACGCACACAAGCCCGGCATCAAGATGATCATGCAGGTGCACGACGAACTGGTGTTCGAGCTGCCCGAGGGCGAGGTGGACTGGCTGCGCAGCCACATCCCGCGCCTGATGGCCGATGTGGCTGCGCTCAAGGTGCCGCTGCTGGCCGAGGTGGGCGTGGGGCCGAACTGGGACAAGGCGCACTGAATCCATAAGCTCCTGAATCAGGAGCGGCTGGCGCTTGTTCCATAAGCAATTCAGAGCCATTTGTTTTGGAAAGCCCTGTGAAGAAAGCGCCGCAAGCTATCAAAATATGAGTGGTTTTGTGCTTTCCCCGTCGCAGGGTCAAGCGATGCTGCCCATCCCTGTACGGATGGGCGCTGCCAGCGGATGGCGTTGGGGTTGCTATGTCACTGCTCTTCGGCTGCCGCGACAAGTCTGGCAACAATGGGCTTGGCTCGGTCGTAACTGTCCTGGGTGCCAAATCGCCGTTCCAGGCGCGCAAGTCCTTTGCCCAGCGTAGGGCCGAGCTTGACGCCCGCCTCCTCCAGACCCAGCTTCGACCGCTCAAGAGATGCCAGCAATTCACGAGACGAGCCTTCGACGCCATTTTCGAGCAGCGCGTAAAAGACGTTTTTGGGAATGCCGATGTGGGCAGCCACCCGGTTGCCGAAAGGGCGGCCGGACCCCGGACCGTTGTGCACCCAGAAAAAGACCGCCACTCCCACCAGACCCAGTAAGCCCACAAGGGCAGGAAAGAACATCAGATATCCACCTTTTTTGAAAATGCGTTCGCAATATGAACCTAAAAGCCGCAGGTGCATAGTGCTCTGAACTCCAAGCCGAGCTTCAGGGCATGGCGTCGCTGGGCCGCCTGACACCGCCTGCGCCCACAGCCCGCCGCAGCCTACCCGCTGAATGTTTTGAGTGTTTTTGGCATCCAGCGCTTTACCAGCAAGCGCTGGTAGCTATCAAATTTGAATCCAATGGAATCTATCCCACCCACCCTGCGCCCCTCCACCTGGACCCCCGCCATCCGCATGGGCCTGTCGATTGCCGTCGCCACCGGCCTCTACGGCATCTCGTTTGGCGCCCTGGCCGTGGCCGCCGGGCTCACCGTGTGGCAGGCCATGGCGCTGAGCCTGCTCATGTTCACGGGCGGCTCGCAGTTCGCCTTCATTGGCGTCATCGCGGGCGGCGGCGCGGGCTCTGCGGCCCTGGGCGCTGCCGCGCTGCTGGGCGTGCGCAACGCGGTCTACGGCATGCAGCTCAACGCCATGATCGCCCCCACCGGCTGGCGCAAGGCCGTGGCCGCGCAGCTCACCATCGACGAATCCGCCGCCACCGCCGCAGGCCAGCAGAGCGCCGTCGAGCAACGGCGCGGCTTCTGGACGGCGGGCGTCGGCGTGTTCGTGCTCTGGAACCTGTTCACGCTGGTCGGTGCGTTGTTGGGCGACGCCCTGGGCGACCCGCGCCGCTGGGGCCTGGACGGCGCCGCCGTGGCGGCCTTCCTGGCCCTGCTGTGGCCGCGCCTGCAACAGCGCGAACCCGTGGCGCTGGCGGTGCTGTGCGGCGTGGCCACCGCCCTGGCCGTGCCGCTGCTGCCACCGGGCCTGCCCATTTTGCTGGCCGCCATGGTGGGCGCCGCCTGGGGCTGGTGGGTGCGCAGCCCGGATGCGCCTTCCGTGCGCGGGGAGGCCGCGACATGACGCTCTGGACCGCCATCGTGCTGGCTTGCGCCGCCACCTACCTCACCAAACTCGCGGGCTACGCCGTGCCGGCCCGCTGGCTGCAAAACCCGCGCATGACCCGCGTGGCCGGTGCGATCACCGTGGCTCTGCTGTCGGCGCTGACGGTGATGAATACGTTTGCTGCGGGCACCGCCCTGGTGATTGATGCCCGCCTGGCCGCTTTGGGCGTGGCCGCGCTGGCCCTGTGGTTGCGGCTGCCGTTTTTGCTGGTGGTGGTGCTGGGGGCGGCAGCGGCGGGGGTGGTGCGGTGGTGGGGGTGACAGGCTGCTGGGCTGTTGTCGGCCAGGAGCAGCCACTCAACGACGGAGTTAGGCAGCGATTTCAATGTTTTTTCACTTCAATATTGAAGTCACGCATGGACCTGACTTGGTAATGATGATTTATCTTCGCGCCAATGAAAACGTATAAGCCAAAGCGCAAGCAAGAAACAAGGTAAGACCAAAATCAGTTGAGTTTTCATCAATTCCATAGTTGCTAAGGCAGCAGCCTCAGGCATAAAGGCCGACATTGGCATGCTCATGGAGAGCGCATACCAGACTATGAAACTTGAGATGCCAGCCAGCGTTCCTCCGACCACCCAAACAGGACCTAATCGTTTTCCCTTAATCCAGGCGATGCTCATCACCAAATGGTACGCCCACGCAGTAAGCCACACTATAGGGATGATGAACTCCATAAGTTTCGGATAAGGTTTGCGAATACTTTCCAATATGAGCATGAGCATCATCAATAGCCCAGGGGAGGAAAGTAGATAGGACGCCACTACCACGACGAATCTACGCATAAATCAACCTTTCAAAGAGTTGGTGTCCGCTGGACTGCCGATTTGGGCGACGGCCATGCGCGCAATGGGGTAACGGCCTCATGAAAGAGCGATGCGGCGGTTGTAGGTGAAGAAGACGTCATCGCGCACCCAGCCATGAGATTCGTACAGAGCCTGGGCAAGCTTGTTTGTTCGAGCAGTGGTAAGGTCCATCCGTGCTTTGCCTTCGGAGATGGCTTTTGATTCAGCCGCGGTCAGCAGCATGCGACCGACACCAACCTTGCGGGCCGCCGGCAAAACAAAGAGGTCATAGAGTACATAGATCGACTGAGCCTCGACTGAGCAAAAGGTCGGGTATAGCTGGCAAAACCCGAGCAAACCAGATGCAGGCGAAGCCGCTACGAGAATGACTGACTCCCGGCCTGTTAGCCGATCGCTGATGAAGCGCTGGGCCAGTGGCAAGTTTGGCGGCTGTTCATAGAACTGGCGATACAAGTCAAACATCTCAGCGACTGCTGGAATGTCTGTAGCATTCGCTTCCCTGACGGTGAGGCTCATAATTTACTTGGTTGCTGCCTAGCGTGATGTATCCCGTAAAACCTGCGGGATAAGCTGGACCGTGCGGGATATTCTGGACATTGGTTTCTCCTGGAAGTGGCTTGCAGCATAGGTTTGCAGGCGGCTGCCTGATTAAACATCCAGGTATAAAAAACTCGCGAAACCCGGCAGGCGTCAACGAGGCAAACTATAGCTCGCTACTAGACAAGGACCGCGCACTCAGACAGCACGTTTGGACTGTCAGGCAGCGGGTAGCGGCTGAACTGCCGCTTTTGGATCGTGTTGCCCAACGTCGGCTCAGGGTCGATTTCGGCCCTTCAAATATCTTTTTATCCCTGCATTGGTAACCATTGCAGTCCTCGCAGCGGGAAGGCCGCAGGCAAAGCACATTCCGGCCCGCGTCAGTACACTCGTTCAGCACCAGGCCACACAGCCCGTGGTCCACCGATTTGCCTGAAGGAGCACCCGCATGACCGATTCGTCCCCCTACACCCCGCCCGCCATCTGGCAGTGGAACAAGGAAAACGGCGGCAAGTTCGCCAGCATCAACCGGCCCATTGCCGGTGCCACGCACGACAAGGACTTGCCGGTGGGCAAACACCCGCTGCAGCTCTATTCCCTCGCCACGCCCAACGGCGTCAAGGTCACGGTCATGCTGGAAGAGTTGCTGGCGCTGGGCCACAGGGGCGCCGAGTACGACGCCTGGCTGATTCCCATCCAGGAGGGGGCGCAGTTCAGCAGCGGTTTTGTGGCGGTCAACCCCAATTCGAAGATTCCGGCGCTGATGGACCGCAGTGGCGCCGAGCCGGTGCGGGTGTTCGAGTCCGGCGCCATCCTGCTCTACCTGGCCGAAAAGTTTGGCGCCTTTCTGCCCCAGGAGCCCGCCCAGCGGGCCGAGTGCCTGTCGTGGCTGTTCTGGCAGATGGGCAGCGGGCCGTTTCTCGGCGGGGGGTTCGGGCATTTTTATGCCTATGCGCCGATCAAGATCGAATACGCCATTGACCGCTATGCGATGGAGGTCAAGCGCCAGATGGACGTGCTCAACCAGCGCCTGGCCGTGCACGAGTATCTGGCGGGCGACGAATACAGCGTGGCCGACATGGCGGCCTGGCCGTGGTACGGCGCTCTGGCCAAGGGCCAGCTTTATGAAGCGGGCGAGTTTTTGCAGGTGCGTGAATACACCCATGTGGTGCGCTGGGCCGACCAGATTGCCAGGCGCCCGGCCGTGCAGCGTGGCCGCAAGGTCAACCGCACCTGGGGCGAACCCGCCAGCCAGTTGCATGAGCGCCACGACGCCAGCGACTTCGATACCCGCACGCAGGACAAGCTGGCGGCGGCCACTTGATTTTTGGTGGCTGAAGCGCGTGCAAGGTCTGGCTGAACGGGGGCACGCGGCTGATGGCTGCGGTGCGTCGTCAGGGCGGGGTTGCCCAGGTGCTACGCAACCCAAGGATTGATGAGCGCCACGCCTGTATCGGCAAAGTCGAACACGTTGCGAGTGACTACGGTAAAACCGTGCTCAATGGCCGTGGCCGCGATCATGGCGTCGCGCTCAGAGCGGCGGTCTGGTATGTGCAGTGAAGCGCACACGGGCGCGGTGTCTTCGGTGAATGGCAGGATGCGGCCCGCAAAGGCCACACGCACCCCGGCTAGCCAGGCGCGCAGTGCACTGCCCTGGGGCGGCATGCGGCGCTCCAGCGAGCGGATGCCGATCTCCAGCTCCAAAATGGAGATGGCAGACAGAAAAAGCCTGTTGCTGGGCTGCCCTGCCGCCCAGGCGCGCACCTCGGCAGACTGCTGGGGTTTGCCATGGCGCAGTTCGGAAATGACGTTGGTATCCAGGATGAACATGGATGCCTTTCAGTCGAACGACGCATCCTGGATCTGGAGTTGCAATCGCGGTGGTTCGAAATCAATGCCTTCCCCCCCGGGGATGCCATCCATCACGTCAAGAAGCGAGCGTTCGCTTTGCCCTGCGATGCGGTAGTAGTCGTCGATCTTGAGCAGTGCAAAAGCAGGGCGCCCCCGGTCGGTAATAAACACCGGGCCATCCACCGTTGCGCGCTTGGCAGCGGATACATCGCGCGTGAAGTCGCGGCTGGAGAACGTATGAATGCCCATGCTGACCTCCGGAATTCAAGCAATGTTTGTATGTTATGACAAGCCTGTCGGGTCGTCAATTCGCGGAGGCCGAAAGAAGAATACTCAACCTTGACAGTGACTTGGGATGGCTTTGCCCCTGCCGATCTTCGGGGTGCCTTTGGAATCGCATCAATTTGCTATTTTTTTAATAGCTGTTAGCGCTTGTTTCGTAAGTGCTAGAAGCTGATTTGACTTGAACTTTGGGGGCGCAGCCTCAGCGCCATGCCCCCGCCACCAGCTGGCTGTAATGCATCCCCGGGCGGCCCAGCAAGCGCTCGAATTCCGTCGGATCGCCCACGTTGTCGCTGTCCAGCATGGCCAGCGATTCGCTGCACCAGGGCACCGAGGCGGGCAGCAGGTCGCCCAGGCGGGCGCTCAGGCGGGTCAGCGGCAGGGGCAGGCGCAGCACCAGCGCGGGGCCGTGGCCTTGCTGCTGGCGCAGGCTGGCGACGAAGTCGGCCATGCGCAGGGGTTCGGGGCCGGTGCAGGCCACGGTGCCGGTGTGCTGCAGGGCTGGGCCGAGCAGGGCCACCACGGCGGCGGCCAGGTCGTGCACCGACACGGGCTGGATGCGCGCCGTGAGCATGGGCGCGGGGAACACCGCCACGGGCAGGCGGGCCAGGTTCATGAACAGGGCGCTGCTGTCGCCGCCTTTGCCAAACACCACGCTGGGGCGCAGGATGACGGGGTCGAGCCGCCCGGCGTCGGCCAGGCTGCGCAGGCAGGCCTCGGCAGCGAGCTTGGTGCGGGCGTAGCGCGTGGCGCTGCCTTCGATGCCCAGGGCCGAGATCTGCACCACGCGGCGCACGCCCGCACGGGCGCAGGCCTCGAACAGTGCGCAGGGGGTGTGCTGGTGCACGGCATCGATAGGGCGCGCGGGGCTGTCGCGCAGCACGCCGACGGCGTTGACCACGGCGTCGATGCCCTGCAGCCGGGGCAGCCAGACTTCGGGCGTGGTGTCGCGGGCAAAGTCCATGGGCACCTGGCCGGGGGCCGCTGGGGCACGGTGGGGCGATACGCCACCGTGCACCTGGTGGCCTGCGTGCTCCAGCGCCTGGCGCAGTGTCTGGCCGATGAATCCGGTAGAGCCGGTCAGGAGGATGTGCATGGTGGGTGGTGGGTGGTGGGTGGTGGGTGTTTTGGTAGTGCACGCAATCTAACCCGCTTTGCGGTGGTACGCAGGCAGCGGCCCGCCGTGCTTTGGCCTTGCCAGGGATTGGCGCGGCGTGCCCTGCAGCCGCAGGCCAAAGCGCCTAGACTGCAGCCTCGCTTGTCATCCACCCCGTTTTTGCAGGAGAAATGCCATGAAGCTTGACGATTTGCAGTCCGATGTCAGTGCCTTGCTGCCCGGTCGCAGTACCGAGGCCGGTGCCACGCGCCGCACCGCCCTGCAGGCGGCCCTGGGCGTGGGCTACGCGGCAGCGGCCGCGCCGCTGATGGCGCAGACCGCCATCGCCACGCCGGCCGACGGGCTGGACGCCGGAACGATCCAGTACAGCGTGGGGGGCTTCAGCGTGCCTGCCTACCGCGCTGCGCCTGCGGGCAAGACGGGGCTGCCCGTGGTGCTGGTCATTCAGGAGATTTTTGGCGTGCATGAATACATCGCCGACACCTGCCGCCGCTTTGCGCGTGCGGGCTATCTGGCGATTGCGCCGCAGTTGTATGCGCGCCAGGGCGACCCATCCAGCTACACCGAGATCGCCAAGCTCATGGCCGAAGTCGTCTCCAAGGTACCCGATGCCCAGGTGCTGGCCGACCTGGACGGCGCCGTGCAGTGGGCCACCGCCCACGGTGGCGATGCCGCGCGCATCGGCATCACCGGCTTTTGCTGGGGCGGGCGCATCACCTGGCTGTATGCCGCGCACGGCCCGGTGAAGGCGGGGGTGGCCTGGTATGGCCGCCTGGTGGGCGAGGCCACGGCCAACACGCCCCGGCATCCGCTGGACATTGCACCCACCCTCAAGGCACCGGTGCTGGGCCTGTATGGCGAAAAAGATGGCGGCATACCCCTTGACACGGTTGATAAGATGAAAGCAGCCTTGGCCGGTGGCTCTGCCGCCGCCAAGGCATCGGAGTTCGTGGTCTACCCCGACGCACCGCATGCCTTCCATGCCGATTACCGCCCCAGCTACCGCAAGGGCCCGGCAGAAGACGGCTGGCAGCGGGCGTTGGCGTGGTTCAAAAAGCACGGCGTGGCCTGACCACTGCACGCTCATCGCCAAAGCCGCCTGGTGTTTGCCGGGCGGCTTTTTTGGTGGGCGAAGGCCGTGTATTTTTAGGTTAAAAACGCCTGAAAGCCTTACAGAGAAAGCGCTAGTAGCTATGGTTTTGTTTGCAATCATCGTGGCCACCCTGGCCACGGGCATCGGCAGTGTGTGGGTGGCGGCCCTGCTCATGCGGGTGGGCCTGGGCGGGCGGGAGGGCACGCAGCACCTGCTCAGCCTGGCTGCGGGCGCCCTGCTGGCTACGGCCTTCATGCACCTGCTGCCCGAGGCGTTCGAAAGCCAGGCCGGCGCGCACGACCTGTTTGCCACGCTGCTGGTGGGCCTGGTGTTCTTCTTTCTGCTCGACAAGGCCGAGCTGTGGCACCACGGCCATGAGCACAACCACGGCGCGCACGGCGGCGAGGCGCATGCCCCTGCGGATCACGACCATGATCACGGCCACGCACACGCCGGTCACGCCCATGCGCATGACCACGGCCCGCGCCCGGCGGGCGGCTGGTCGCTGCTGGCGGGCGACAGCGTGCACTGCTTTGGCGACGGTGTGCTGATCGCCTCGGCCTTCGTGGCCGACCTGCGCCTGGGTATCGTGGCGGCCGTGTCGGTGCTCGCGCACGAGGTGCCGCACCACATTGGCGACCTGGCAGTGCTGCAGCAAACCAGCGCGAGCAGGCGCATGGCGCTGGTCAAGGTGTCGCTGGCCGGGGCAGTGACGGCCATTGGCGGACTGGTGGGCTATTTTTTGGTGGCGCAGCTGCACGACTGGCTGCCGTACTTCCTGGCAGTGGCGTCGAGCAGTTTCATTTACGTGGCGCTGGCCGACCTGATCCCGCAACTGCAAAAACGCCTGAGCGCGCGCGAAACCACGTTCCAGATCCTCTGGCTGGGGGGGGGGATGGGCGTGGTGGTGTTGTTGAGCGGCCTGGCGCACGCGCACTGACAACGCCATGCCACACCCTTGTGGGGCAGTCCTGTGCTCAGAGGGGCGGGCCCCCCGGGCTGGCGATGGCAATGAAGGTCTCCATGGCGGGCGATACCAGTTCTGCATGCCACGCCAACACCCCGACGGTGGGGTGTTCAAGTCCCTGCAGGGGCACGAAGCGCGCCCCGGTGATCCCCGCGCGCGCCATGGAGGCTGGCACCAGCCCCACCCCCATGCCCGAGGCTACGAGCGCCACCACGGTCAGCCACTGTCGGGCGGCGTGCCGTGTCTGCGGGTGGATGCCGGCGCGGTGCAGCAGGGCGATCACGTTGTCGTGGTTGGCCGGTGCCACCTCGCGCGAGAACATCACGAAGGTTTCGTCGGCCAGTGTGCGCAGATCGATGCGGGCGGCCCCGGCCAGCGGGTGGGCGTCGGGCAGGCAGCACATGAAGTGGTCGTCGGCCAGCGGCACGCTGCGCAGCCGCGCCGGCACGGCACTGGTATTGATGAAGCCCACATGGATCTGGCGGTGCAGCAGGGCCTCGATCTGTTCGCTCGACGACATCTCGCGCAGGTTCACTTCCATGCCGGGTGCCTGCGCGTGGAAGGCCCGCACGATGCGCGGCATGTCGCGGTACACCATGGAGCCGGTGAAGCCGACGTCCAGCCGCCCCCGCTGCCCGCCAGCCACGGCACGGGCGGTCTCGCCGGCCTGGGCCACGCGGTCGAGCACCAGCCGCACCTCGGCCAGGTAGGCGCGGCCCGCGGGCGTCAGCTCCACATGCTTGCTGTTGCGCTCGAACAGCCGCACGCCCAGCTCGTCCTCCAGCGCCTTGATGCCCGAGCTCAGCGGCGGCTGGGTGATCGACAGCCGCTCGGCGGCGCGGCCGAAATGCAGTTCTTCGGCCAGCACGGAGAAGTAGCGCAGCAGGTGCAGTTTCATGCCCGGCATGATGCCTCAGCGCCCGCGCGCCCGTCGGGCCCCAGCGCTCAATACGACTTGGGCAGGCCCAGCACCTTCTCGGCGATGAAGCACAGGATGAGCTGCGGGCTCACGGGCGCCAGGCGCGGAATCCAGGCTTCGCGCAGGTAGCGCTCGACGTGGTATTCCTTGGCATAGCCCATGCCGCCGTGCGTGAAGATGGCGTTCTCGCAGGCGTGGTAGCAGGCCTCGGCCGCGAGATACTTGGCGCTGTTGGCCTCGGCGCCGCAGGGCAGGTGCTGGTCGTAGAGCCA
>JAANMV010004528.1_pt1 | contig 10833 bp, 13 predicted proteins | sample 7279661 | NCBI WGS metagenome assembly JAANMV01 (sample SAMN14094540, study PRJNA606508) | bioreactor metagenome | isolation source: A lab-scale SPAN reactor treating ammonium-rich wastewater day 121 | place: Ireland: Galway | collected 2017-05-16 | reverse complement strand
CGACGCCGATCAGGAGGCGCTCGCCGAACTCTGCATCCCCGCTTCGATCGCCGTGCATTTAAGGTATGTCAGGTGGTCGCGATGCCCATGCGTGCGCTTGTAATTCTTCTTCGACTTGAACTTGAACACCGTGATTTTCGGGCCTTTGTCGTGGCGCAAAACTTCGAGTTTCGCGCTCGCGCCGTCCACGTATGGCCGGCCCACTTTCACGCCGCCGCCGTTCTTTAAAAGAAGCACTTTGTCGCAGACGATGGCCTCGCCCGGCTCGGCGTCCTGCGCGAACGTGCGCAGCACCGTGCCCTCTTCGACCATATACTGCTTTCCAGCAAATTCCAAAACCGCAAGCATCGCAAAACTACCTCCGCATGAAGCGAACGGGGATTTTACCCCGCACGCGCGCGAATGTCAAGCAGATGGGCGCGAAAATATTGACAAACCGCCGCGGACGTGTATAATCACTCGCCCTGCGCATGCCCGGCTTGCGCGACGGAGGACTCGAAATGCCGAAGAAATGTATGGTAACCGGTAAGAAGGCTGGCGCGGGCCACAAGGTGTCCCACTCCCAGCGCAAAACGAAAAGGCGCTTCGGCGCCAACCTTCAGCGCGTCACGCTATATCAGGACGGCCGCAAAATCAAGTTGCGCGTCGCCACGAGCTGGCTTCGCACGTTCACGAACAAGGGCGAGCGCATCCCCGACGATGTCGTAAAGAAATACGGCGTGTAATTATAATTTCCGCGCCGATATGTCGTCCCGGCTCAGGCACGGCACGTCCGTTTGTTCCGCCATTGGCCTGTACGCCCGCATTTGATTCGCGCTCGATTTAACCCGACAAATCGCGCTTAATCGAATTCCGCACGTTTGATCACCACGCCGAATATATCGCCCGATTTGTCCCGGCAAACCGCGAGAACGGCAGGCTCCGGCCATTTGCCCTCGGCGGGCAGTCTCACAGAAATTTTCCCCGTGTATTTTCCGCCCGGCGATTTATGTTCCGAAAGCGCGAAGTCTTTGAACGGCGGCGGCACGGCGGCTCGCAGGCCGGTTTCCGCGGGCGGCGGCGTCACCGGACATTTCAAGTGTACGCCGACTACGGTCACGTCCGAAAGGCTTAGCCTGCGCTTCACCGCGATTTCCGCGACGATGCGGCGCTGGAAATCTTCCGGCGCGCTCGAAAGCGGCAAGAGCGGATACGTAACCGGAATGCCGCGTGCGCTGCCTCGCAACACTTTCGCGGGTTTAAGCCGCAGTATCTGCGAGCGGTCGCGAAAGGGCGATGGCGCGATTTGCACTGTCGTTTCCGAAACGGCGGGCCGCAGTTCCGCGTCCGGCATTTCCATAATTTCAACAGGCGAATCGGATGCGAAATCGAGACTTGATACATGCGCGGATTCCGAATCGAAATCGTGGTTTATTACCGTTGCCGCATTGTCTTCCGATTTACTTGCGCCCGATTCGGCGCTGCCGCTTACAGCCGAGGTTTCAAAAAAAACTTCGTAAATTTTCGCCTCTTTCATTCTTTTTTGGAGGACTGCACGGCGGCAATATGGTCGAGCGCTTTTTCTAGACGCTCGAACGGTTCGAGCAGGTTCACGGCTTCGGCGATTTCGCAAAGCGCGGGCGCGATTTTCTGGACCGTGCGGTCTAGGCCGTCCGCCGGCGTGACGACGACCGGGCTTGCAGCCTGCGAAACGTGTACGAGCCACCTGCCCTGCCCGATTTCTTCGATTTTTCCGGTTTCGCCACCGGGCTGCTCCGCCGTTTCGCTGAGCATCGCTAGGGGCACTTTTGCGCGGCCCTGCAGTTTGAAAAAAAGATTGTCGGCGCAAAAAATCGCCGTGACCGGCGTTGCTACGGAATTTATCAGCGGGAAGCCGATGACGTTCAGTTTCATATGCCAATCGAGCCTGCCGCCGTGAAGGATTTTCGTAAGCGCGCCGGGTTCGCAAGGTTCGGTGTGTTTGAATTCCACGGGCAGCCCGATTTCGTTCACTGCCAGCACTGCGCCGAGAGTTTTGCCGCCTTGAAACAGCTTCGTGCCCAAATATCCAAGATTTGCCATAAAATCCCCCTATGTAACGATGTCTATGCGCTTGCGGGCGGGCTTTTCACGTCCGGATTCTCGGCGGCTTTTGCTTTTTTCCTCTTCGCGCTCTTTGACTATCGAGTCCTGCTCCGCCCGCTCGGACTTCGTAACGCTCGACACGTATTCGTCTTTGATGCGCTTGGCGTTCTCGGTGCGGTCTTCGGTGTTTACCTGCGCCTGCGCCTGCGGATGCCGGACGTGCTGCAAAATCTCGTCCAGCTTCATCAGGTTAATCTGAGCGTCGATAGGCCTGACCATTTTCCGCTCCCGCTCCGTCCGGATGAACGGCGCTCGTATATTCTACCGCCTGTTCGGCGAAAAACGACGTGGGCGGGTTAAATTTCGCCGCGCCAATCCTTCATCATTCCGCGCAGTCTTAAAACCGCCGAGCTGTGAATCTGGCAAATGCGGGATTCCGAAAGCTCCAAAATGTCGCCGATTTCCTTAAGCGAAAGGCCTTTATGATAGTAAAGGCCGAGCACGTGCTTTTCCCTGTCCGGAAGCAGCCGGACGGCCGCGGCGAGGCTTTTCACGAAATGGCTTCGAGATGCGCTTTCGTCCGGCGTCGTGCGCAGGTCTTCGATTCCCTCCGTTGTGCGAACGTCCAGGTCGCTGAAACCAGCGACGGTGAGCGCGCTAATTTTGCCCAGCATTTCGCGATATTCGTCTAGAGATACTCCCAACTCTTTCGCTACTTCGGCGTCTTCCGCGGCTTTTCCAAGTTTCTTGTCGAGACGGCTTTGGGCTTCGCTGATTTCGCGCGCTTTCTTGCGCAGGCTGCGCGGCGACCAGTCGAGCTTGCGGAGGTAATCCAAAATCGAGCCGCGAATGCGCCATGTGGCAAACGTTTCGAATTTTACGTTTTTGTCCGGGTCGAACCGGTTTATCGCTTCGATGAGGCCAATTCGCCCTTCGCCGATCAGGTCTCCCCTGTCAACGCTCGGCGGCAAATCGATCAGAAACCTGTACGCGACCACTTCGACCAGATGCGAGTACGCGTCGACCAGCTGCTCTAGCGCTGCTCTGTCCGCACGCGCTTCGCTGTATACATGATGGCCGTTTCGGGGTTGGGGGTGTTCCATTATTCGGCTTTTTCGGCGGCGGATTCGCTTTCGAGTCTTTCGAGTTCCGCCTTCTTCTGAGCCTCCTTTTTGTCCTTTTCGCGCAGAAGTTTGGTAAATTCCTGCGCAAGTATCCCCATTCTCCTTTTTTTCTCCGCGGCTATTGAGCCGACGAAAAATGTCACGCCTATCGAGGCGAGAATATATCCGACAATAAACATAATTAGAGCGCCTGACACGACGTTTAGCGCGAGCGCGGATGTAGGAACGTTTCGTAAAAGCCCGACGAGCGTCGCAGAGACAATCCAAAGAGACACGAGAAGCCAGACCATCGAGCGCGCGATACCGATGACTCCGTGTCTGAAATCCTTACCGCTTTTCGAGCCGCCCGTCTTACCCTTCTGCATAGCGTCGCGTAAAATCATCGCCCGAAGCGACCTTCGGGCAGCGCGATTATATCATCGGGAAATCTGTGCGCCTCTGCTTAAGACTTCGAAGCGAATGCGCTTTTTAGCCGCGACATAAAGCCTGTTTTTGCCGCGGCCGCTTTGGGCTGGGATTCCAGCGCGGTAATCACGGTCTGGCCGAGCCGCATGAAGGCGGCCGATGCGGGCGAACGCGGGTACAGCGACAACAGAGGCTCGTGCTTGTTGATGGCGGTTCTTGCCGCTTCGTCGCGCGGTATAATGCCCAAAAGTTCAAGCTCAGCCGTTGTGTATTTTCCTGCCACGTTTCTCAGCGCTTCGAAATGCCGCTTCGCTTCCCCCATATCCGACGCCATACTCATAACCACTCCGAACTTCTGGCCCGGATGGTGATTGCATGTCGCCTTAACCAGCCCGTACGCATCGAGAATCGCTGTGCTCTCCGGCGCGGTAACGAGAATTACGCGCTCCGCCGCGGCGCTGAACGAAGTGACTTTGTTGTGAATTCCCGCCGCTGTGTCGATTATCATATAATCGGCGGCGGCCTCTATCGCCTCGATTGCATCCACAAGCCTTTCCATCTGGTCCGGCGTAAGGTTTGCCAAATCTTCGATTCCGCTACCGCCCGGCAAAAGCACAAGTCCTTCCGCGCCGTCCACGAGAATTTCCCAAAGCGTGGTGCCGCTGTTTATATAGTTCCATAGCGTGCGCCTCGGACTTATGCCGAGCATCAAATCGAGATTTGCAAGCCCCAGGTCGGCGTCCACGATTACGACGCGCCTTCCAAGCCTTACGAGCGCGATTCCGAGGTTGAGCGTGACCGTACTTTTGCCGACGCCGCCTTTTCCGCTCGAAACCGCGATAACGCGAGCGCCTTCCCGCGATTCCGCCTTCGCCGCCGTCCGGTTCGCTACCATTTGCCTTAAAAGACTTGCTTGATCGAGCGTATTCATGATTACACCTTGCCCGTGTTTATCCACTTCTGGATGAATTCCGCCGAGGCAGGCCTAATATCTTCGGGCACGGCCTGTCCCACTGTAAAAAAGCTGATAGGTCTGTTCGTAAGGCAGTTTATAGTATAGACGCTGCCGAGACTTCCGGTTTCGTCGAGTTTCGATATTACGATGTGGTCGAACCCGATGCCGCTGAATTTTTCAAGCATTATTCTGATGTCGTCCGCTTTCGTGCAGGCGTCCACCACCAGTTGTACGCTGTCGGGTGGCGAGGCGCGGAAATACTCTCTCAACTCTGCAAGGTGATCTTCGTTGAAAGGGCTTCTCCCCGCGGTATCCACCAAAACTACATGGTCGGCGGAATACTTTTTGCATGCATCGGCGTATTCCGAAGTGTTATATACGATGGTAATCGGGATTTGCATAATGTCGGCGTAAACGCGCAATTGTTCCGGCGCCGCGACGCGATATGTGTCCATGCTGACGAGCGCAACCTTGCGCTCTTCGCGAATATGAAACTGGGCCGCAAGTTTCGCTATTGTCGTGGTTTTTCCAACGCCGGTCGCTCCGATGAAAGCCGCCGTCATTCCCTTGCCTTTCGGCGGCAGCTTGATTCCGTCCGCTAGAAGAATTTCGCCGACTATAGTTTTCTTTATCCGCTTGAGCAGGAAATCCCTCGTGACCGCATCGCCCGAAATCGGATTTTCGGCAAGCGTTTTCTTTACGAGCTTAAGCGCACGCTGGGGATGAATATCCCATGAAATGACTATCGACAAGGCTTCCTCTTCGACCGGCGATAGAGAATCGGCACCCGCGACTGCGTTCGCCGGTGCTTGAGCGTTTGCGTACGGACCCGGAGCAAACTGGATTTCGCTCATTTTACGCGCAAGCCCGTCAACCATTTGCTTTAGTTCGCGCAGTTCCTGTTTCACGCCCGGCGCGTCTCCGACGGGTTCAGCGGCAGCGGCGGCGGCCGCCGCGCCATTTCCGGGCTTGCGCATATCCGACGAAAAACTCGGCTTCGATGCGCCCATCGCTTCGCCCGAAATCTCCACCGTGTCGCGCGCTACGGGCTTTTGAGCGGCGAGTACTTCGACCATTTCATGAGAGCCGAAAAGCCCGAAAAAGCCGCCTTTCTGAAACCTTCGGGTTTGGACCATAACATCCGACCCCATTTCTTCCTTTATCCGGGCGAGCAAGTCGCCGTAATCTTCGAATTTCGCTTCGTATCTTTTAGCTTTCATCGGGAGCCTCCACGAAACCCACCGTCTTTAGCTGAACTTCGCGCGTAACTTCGGAAAAACTCAAAACCGCTACGCCTTGATAGCTGCGCTCGATGATTTTCCTGAAGTACGGCCTAATCCGTGGGCTGACGAGAAACACCGGCGGGCTGCCCGCCTGAAGCATTTTCTCGATTTGCCTGCCCGTATTTTCTATGAGTTTCCGCAAGTAACGCTGGTCGAGAACGGGAATCGAACCCGTCGGAGTTTGCTGCAAACTGCCGGCGATTTTTTCCTCGACCGAGGGGTCGAGCGTTGACACGAGCATCGAGCCGTCCACGCCCGCGTATTGCGCGGTAATCTGGCGGGCTAGGGCCTGCCGGCAATATTCGCAAAGCACTTCGGAGTCTTTCACGTCGCCGCCGTAATCGCCGAGCGTTTCGCAAATCACCGCCAGGTTGCGGATGCTTACGCGCTCCTTGAGCAGCAGTTGAAGCACTTTGTGGACTTGCGCCAGCGACAGCTTTCCCGGAACGAGTTCTTCCACGATTACGGGCAGCCGTTCCTTGAGCGATTCGAGAAGCGCCTTTACGGATTGCCTGTCCATCAAGTCCGCCGCGTGGCCTCGCACGATTTCCGTTATATGCGTGGCGAGCACGGTGGTCGCGTCCACGACGGTAAATCCGGAGGCTTCTGCGCGTGCCCGGTCGGAAGGAGGAATCCAATATGCGTTTATTCCGAAGGCCGGTTCGGTCGTTTTTTCGCCGTCGAATTCCATTTCCGGATCCGATGGATTCATCGCGAGGAATCTGTCAATTTGAAGTTCGCCGCCCGCTATATCCGTTCCCTTGATTTTGATTTTATATTCGCCTTGCATAAGTTGAATGTTGTCGCGGATGCGCATAGGCGGAACGATGAAGCCCATTTCCGTCGCGATTTGCCGCCTGATGTTGTTGACGCGTTCGAGAAGGTCGCCCTGCTGGTCCGCGTCGACGAGCGGGATTAACCCATAGCCGATTTCGAGCTCGATTTGATCGACAACGAGCAGGTCGTCGAGTTCGCGCTTGCGCCGATCGTCCGCGGATTCCGCAGCTTCGACGCGCGCCGCCGCCGGCCGCTCGCGTTCTTCTTCCGCGGTTCGGGTGGTCATACGCCAGCCCATATAGGCGAGTATTCCTACAATCGGCCATAGAACCAGCTTCGGCATGCCTGGGACGAGCGAAATAATGAACAGAAATCCCGACGCAATCCACAGCACTTTCGCCTGCGCGAAAATCTGGGACAGCACGCTTTCGCCGACCGTTTCTTCGGTTGCCGATTTCGTAACCATGATGCCGGTCGCGGTGCTAATCAGCAGCGCTGGAAGGCTCGCCACAAGGCCGTCCCCGATTGTTAGGCTGGTGAAAGTTTGAAGCGCTTCGTTCCAGTCCATACCCATCTGTGTTATTCCGACGATGAGCCCGGCGATGATGTTGACGAAAATCAGTATGATTCCTGCCAGAGCGTCCCTTTGCACGAACCTCGACGCGCCGTCCATCGCGCCGAAATAGTCGGCTTCGGATTCCAGTTTCTTGCGACGGTCGCGCGCTTGCGCTTCGTCTATTATTCCGGCGTTCAAATCCGCGTCGATTGCTATCTGCTTTCCGGGGAGAGCGTCCAGCGTAAATCTTGCGGCAACTTCGCCGATTCGCTGCGCGCCGAAAGTGATGACGACGAAGTTGATGATGACGATAATCGCGAAAATCGCGATGCCGACGACATAGTTGCCGGCGACGACGTATGTTGCGAACGTCGAAATAACGTGGCCCGCGTCCGCGGTGGAAAGTATCGAGCGAGTCGTGGCCACGTTCAAGAAAAGCCGGTACACGCTCGTCAACAAAATGACGGTTGGGAATATACTGAAATCGAGAGGCTGGCGGACGTACATCGTGAGAACGGAAATGAGCACGGCCGCGACCAGGCTTCCCACGACGAAAAAGTCGAGCATCGCCGGCGGAAACCGCACTATCATCAATAGAATGCTTGCGAGGAAAATCAGCGGAACGAACATTTCGATGTGCCTGCGCGCGCTCATCGCCATTCCGTAAAATCCGCCGACCGCCTGTACCGCACGACCTTCCATTTATTCTCCTATGCCGCCTGACCGGCGGTGATGCGGCGCCTGAGCCGCTCGTCCTGACGGGCGAGAAACGCGAGAATTTGCGCCACCGCCCTGAAATGCTCGATTGGAATTTCCGCGCCCAGTTCGACCCTGTAAAGCGCCCGCGCCAGCGGCGGGTCTTCGATAATGGAAATTCCGTTATCTTTGGCGATTTCTCTAAGCCGGAGAGCGACGAAGCCCTTGCCCTTCGCGACGACGCGGGGCGCCGCCATGCCGATTTCGTAAACGACCGCGACCGCGTAATGCTCCGGGTTGGTAATCAGCACGTCCGCTTTTGCCGCTTCCTGCATCATGCGCGCCATCGCAATTTGGCGGCCGCGCTCTCGAATATGCCGGCGGATTAGCGGGTCGCCTTCCATGGTTTTGAATTCGTCCTTTACTTCTTGCTTCGTCATCATCAGGCTTTTTTCGTGTTCGTAATGCTGATAGAGATAATCGAGAATCGCCAGAATCAAAAGCACCGCGCTCGTCCATACGCCGATTTTCACGGCGAGCGCGAAACTGTACATAAAGCTCGACGTTATGTCCGTATTGAGAAACCGCGGAAAATCGTACGCTTCGCCGCGTAAAATCGCCCATACGACCGCACCGACGATAACGATTTTCAATAGACCCTTGAAAAGTTCGAATAACCCGCGCATACTGAAAATGCGTTTCAGGCCGCGAACCGGGTCGAGCCTCGAAAGGTCCGGCTTAAGCGGATGCGCGCTGAAAACGATGCCGGCCTGCATAACCTGCGTTCCGAGCCCTATTACCACCGCGGCGGCGAAAAACGGGAGGAGCACGCTGAGCGTGAGAAGTATCCAGTCCGAAGCGTATTTCGAAATCGACGCGTCGGTAATCAAAATCGAATCCGCGGCGCCGACGGTTTCCGTAACCATCCCGGTCATCAGGCCTTGTGTACGCGAACCGGCGAACCACAACGTGAGGAACAGAGCGAGCAGGCTGAGCGCGCTCGTAATCTCGTTGGATTTCGCCACTTGGCCGCGCTCGCGAGCCCGCCTCCGCTGCCGCGGGGTTGCCCGTTCCGTTCTTTCTCCGCCTTCCGCCAAGTTAAATCACCGTTACATTCGCCATATTTACATCGCAATCGCGGCGCGACCGCCGTTCCTCGATCAGCCGAGAGATTTCACCACCCCGGCCGCGTCCCTGAAAAACTTGTCCGACTGCCGCCAAACGACCGGGTCGAGAAGATATACGACGATCGCAAGCATGAACATACCGACGCCAAGCTTCAGGGGAATGCCGACGAGGAAAACGTTCATCTGCGGCACGACGCGGGCGATTATCCCCAGCCCGAAGTCGATCATGAATAGCGCCGCGACAACCGGCGCGGCCACTTGGAGCGCGGTTACGAAAAGCGTTGTCGCGATTTTCGCCACGGCGTCCATGGTAAAGCCCGCCGCGTCGATTCCTCCGACCGGCACCCAATCGAAACCGAGACCGAAAAAGACTATGAAAGCGTGATGGAGGTTGAGATTGAGAAATATAAGCGACACGACCGTGAACAAAAACTCGCCCACGAGCGATACTTGTTCCTCGGTATGCGGGTCGAGCACGTTGACGATGGCGAGCCCCATCTGATAGCCGAAAATGTTTCCCGCGAACTGAAACGCCACGAAAACGAGTCCGACGCAAAATCCCATCGCAAGCCCGACAATCAGCTCGCCTATCGCCTTCGGCACGAATTCGTACATCGGCATAGGCGCTGCGGGAAGTAGAGGCTGGTTGATTGCGAGAAAAACGTACGCGAGGAAACCGGCCAGCGCAACTTTGAACTGGGTTGGAAGGCCGCGCGCGCTGAAGAACGGGATAACGAAAATGAATCCCGCGCCTCTTAGGAAATAGAGCAAGAAATACTCGCTCTGCACCTGCGTAAATTCGAGTAGGCTCACAGCTTTTCCATATTTCGAACGGCGGCTCCCGGCAAACCGGGCACGCGACGGGCCGCGCCGCCCCGCATTCCTCACGCCGCCGCACCGCTCCGCATCGCGAAGCAAGCGCTGCAAACCCCAAACCGATTACAAAATACTAACGGCAATTTCCCCTTGAAACCGCCGTCCGCACGGGCGAAACGCCGCATGCCTCCACGCATATTGTAGCATATTTCGGCGGATTATCAACATTCGTCAACATTTTTTGGCTTGACGGACAATTTTCGTCTTGCAAGAGCGAAAAGGCAGTTTCGTGCGAGCAAGAGCGAATTGTGGGATTGGCATTATCCATTCACGACATTCGGGCGCGACTCGCGGGAAAGGCGATTAATATTTTATTGAAAACGAACGAAATGCTTCGGGCTGCGCGGTCTCGATTGAGAGCGATTCCACATTCGCTCCGGCCGGGCCGATGCGCATACGTCCGGCGAGTTCGTCCAGCGTTTCGCGGCTGGAATGCTCGACGTGCGCAAGTACGCCGCCGTCCGGCAGGTTCATCACCCAGCCGGTTACGCCGAGCTTACGCGCCCACTCCTGTACGGTCGCGCGGTAAAACACGCCCTGCACCCGGCCGCGAGCCGTTATGCGCAGCGCGACTTTTTCGCCGGTATCAGGTTCTTTCGACATAATCCGATTGTATCGCAGGACCGCTTTTGGCAGCAGGGACATGCCGCTTAACGACCGGGTTTCTTGGGAGTAAACCACGGAAGTTTTTACGTTACAAATTCCCCGGAATAGGCCAGCTTGGGAGTAAGCCACGGAAGTGGCTTCTTTTTATAATGCACGGAAGTGCATTTCTTAAAAGGGCCTGCCGCATTCCACGAACATTGAGCCGTGCTTTCAGCCTAAGAACTGCCCGTTCCAAGTCTCCGTAACCTGCGTAATGTTGCCGTTCGCGTCGTTCGTAACCGCCGCGGCGTAATTGTTCAGGTTCGTATTCTCGCTGATAGCCGTCAAATGCCCCATGGCGCCCGCCGTATACCCGAAGTTTCGC
>JAANMV010004527.1_pt1 | contig 10836 bp, 11 predicted proteins | sample 7279661 | NCBI WGS metagenome assembly JAANMV01 (sample SAMN14094540, study PRJNA606508) | bioreactor metagenome | isolation source: A lab-scale SPAN reactor treating ammonium-rich wastewater day 121 | place: Ireland: Galway | collected 2017-05-16 | reverse complement strand
TCACCGGTTTTCTGATTATAATCTCCCCAAATGTCGTTTATGTTCAATTCCGTTCCACTTTCTATCCGGCTCCACGATGTGCCATTGTAGAAAACAATACTGCCAGCATTCCCTACTCCATAAATCTGTGAGTTTGATTCTCCCCATAACTTTTCTATTGTTGCATTTGGATTTGGTAAACTGAGTCTTGAATAGACCATTTGTACTGTGGATGAAACACCATCCCATCGGAATATACTTCCTGCTGCCAGATATATTTCATTCTCACTGATTACAAGTATTCCTCTCGGTGTTACTGGTATATTAGTGCTATGGAATATCTTTTTTAATTCCCAGGATTGTCCGTTCCAAATAGCAATCCCATACGGTTGAGGATCTGGTTGACCAATTGATTCAAGTAAAAAAACATTACCAACAGCAATTATATAGTTATCATTTATAATTGCTACATCGTAAAGCACACTGCTGCCCGCTGTACCGCCAAAAGTAAAAGTTTCAAATGTAAAATTGTGGCTTGTTGTGTCCATAGTTGTAACGCTTAGCTCATTACTTTTTACTTCTGCTTGGTTGTATGACTGTATGGTTGTATGAAATTTATATGTTTGATTTGGTAAAAGAGAATCAATGTAGAGAAGTGAGTCTTGAGTATCTAGTATTGAGATATGAGATAATGTATCACCTGTTGAGTTATATTGTTTTATTATTACAGTTGCTGGCAGTTGTAGATTTGTGGTTGTAAGTCTTATCCACGCTTCGATACAGGATACATCTTCAAGCTTTAGTTTAAGCGTTGGCTTTTCACTGTCCGGAGGTGGATCGGTTGTGTTGCAAGCTACTATGTTTAATAATAGTAAAGTTACCGGCAGAATTATTTTTGTATTCATTGCATTTTGTCTTTTTGTTAAAAACTTTAAGCAAAATAAAAAATATAACAGTAATCGGTTAGTTATAAATAAGAGTATAATGTGGTTAAGGATAGTAGTATGAGAGGATATTTTCATACTCCGCTCCGAAAATTTCGCAGAGAGAGAGTAAAATATTGTGCCAAAAAATATTCAAGTTAATAACTCCAATTATCTCGTTAGTTAATGGAGAAAGAATTTAAAGAGACATTTTTTCTTTATAACCTCAGAACAAAATTTTAGAGCCCCGATTTTATTAATCAACAATCATACTAAGATGAAACTTTGTGTATCGGTCAAAATATCAATCCAAAAAATTGTGAGTGTGTAAAACAGTAAGTGATGAAGCAGAAATTTTCACGGCTGTGTAAAAAATTTTACCGTTAAAAAGAATTGTTTTTTATCTGTCAATTATTACCGGATAAATATTTAAAATAGTTTCGTTCAAAAGTTGATATTTTAATATTAATTGTTGCACAGATTACTAATCTGTGCAACCGCAATGTTTTACGCTTTTGGACCAATCATTTTTTCCGGTCTGACAACTTCATCAAATTTTTCTGCTGTCAATAATCCAAGTTCAACTACTGCTTCCTTCAAAGTTTTATCTTCAGCGTGAGCTTTCTTCGCCGCTTTAGCGGCGTTGTCATAACCAATGTGCGGATTCAATGCAGTTACAAGCATCAAAGAATTTTCAAGATGCTTTTTAATGTTGCCTGTGTTTGCTTCAATTCCAACTACACAATGATCAGTAAAACTTTCACACGCATCAGAAATTAATCTGATTGAATTTAGAATATTAAAAATTATCACTGGTTTAAAAACGTTTAATTCAAAATGTCCTGTTGCACCACCAAAATTTACAGCGACATCATTCCCAAAAACCTGAGCACAAACCATTGTCATTGCTTCACTTTGAGTTGGATTTACTTTTCCCGGCATAATTGAGGAACCTGGTTCATTTTCAGGAAGATGTATTTCACCCAAACCACAGCGAGGACCGGAACCAAGTAATCTTATATCATTTGCAATTTTCATTAATGAAGCAGCAAGAGTTTTCAAAACTCCACTGAATTCAACAAGTGCATCGTGTGCTGCAAGCGCTTCAAATTTATTTCGTGCAGTTACAAATTTTAATCCAGTGATTCTAGCAATATGTTCCGCCGATTTAACAGCAAACTGTGGATGAGTGTTCAATCCAGTTCCAACTGCAGTTCCACCAAGAGCTAATTCATATAATCTTGGTAAGGCTGCATTAATTCTTTCGAGTCCATTTGTTAATTGCTGAGCGTAACCACCAAATTCCTGTCCGAGTGTTAGCGGAACAGCATCCATCAAGTGAGTTCTTCCAATCTTGATAATATTTTTAAACTCATCAGATTTTTTCTGGAGCGCATCTCTGAGTTTTGTTACCATTGGTATTAATCTGCGGTGAATTTCTTCAACTGCTGCAATGTGCATTGCTGTTGGAAATGTATCATTCGATGATTGCGATTTATTTACATCATCGTTTGGATGAATAGGTTTCTTGCTTCCGATTTCGCCGCCAGCAAGTTCAATAGCACGGTTTGATATGACTTCATTGGCATTCATATTAGTTTGCGTTCCGCTTCCGGTTTGCCATACTACCAGAGGAAAATGTTCATCAAGCTTTCCTGCAATCACTTCATCAGCAGCTTTAATAATAAGTTCAGCTTTTTCATTTGGAAGCGTTCCCAATTCCTGGTTTGTCAAAGCTGCGGCTTTTTTTAGTATGCCAAGTGCTTTGATTAATTCTCTTGGAAAACGATCGCCGCCGATTTTAAAATTCATCAGTGATCGTGCAGTTTGTGCGCCATAATATTTATCGGAAGGAACTTTGATTTCTCCCATTGTGTCTTTTTCAATGCGGTAGTTCATTTTAATCTCCCTGCTAAGTTGAAAAATTTCCCGTAAAGCGGGAACAGCTTCAAGCTGAAAAAATTAGTAATCCTGATAATTGATAACCGAAATTTAATACAATTTTATTTTACTATCATTCATTAATAAGCATCATAAACTCGTGAAGAAATTTTATACGCATCAGATACATTTCAACTTTATAAAAAACCGTTCATCATCAATTTTGTTGCTGATCAGCTTTAGTCATTCTAAATTTGTCCCCGTTCATTTACCATATTTTTATAAATTATCCCTAAACTAAGGAGGTTTAATTTTTATGAGGTTCAATAGGTTTATTTTTGTTTATTTGTCTTTCCTCTCTTTTTCAGCAATTATTCTTTTCATTGGCTGTAATCAGCAAGAAGCTAAAACTGAAATGACTGAACAGCAAATGCTTGAACGCGGTAAGCTGCTCGTTACAGTTGGAGGCTGTGATGATTGTCATACACCAAAAATATTTGGTCCGAAAGGTCCTGAACTTGATATGAGCAGACGATTTTCAGGTCATCCTGAAGGCACACAGATTCCACCAGTTGATACTTCACTGATGAAATACTGGGCATTTCTTTCGCATGATATGACAACGGCAGTTGGTCCGTGGGGAATTACTTTTTCTTCCAACATTACACCTGATAATGAAACCGGAATCGGTAGCTGGCAGTTGGAGATGTTTGTATCTGCAATGAAAACAGGTAAGCATCTTGGTGTTGCAGAAGGACGACCAATATTACCACCAATGCCATGGCAAAATCTGGCTCAGCAAACTGATGAAGACTTAAAAGCAATATTTATGTTTTTGAAATCTTTACCTGCAGTGAAGAATAAAGTTCCGGATCCGATACCACCACATCTTATTTTGGTTAAACAATAAATTTTGAATGCGGAGTTTATCTCCGCGTTTTTATTCATAAATAGTTAGATTCTCAGTGAAGTAATTTCTGAAAATTACATTTGAGACCGGTAATAAAAACATGACAAATAGAAGTTGTTGCACTATTAATTACGTAATTCTCAGATAATTTGAAGGAGTAACTGATTATCACTTTATAATTTGACTCTTCATCAATCAAATTTTTTCGGGAAGGTGTGGTATTAAGTTTGAGTGTAATTATTAATGAGTTTTTTTCTCATCACAAATTTTTTAGCTTTGAAAAGCATTAAAATTACAAGAGGCAAAATTGGAAATTCCCCTGCTCGATCGAAGCAACTACCTTAAAGGATTGCTGATTATCGCAAGAATGGATAATCAACTAAGCGAAACTGAGATTTCTATCATTAATAAGTTCGCAAAAAGAATGGGCTTCTCTTCGGACTTTGTTACAGAAACAATAAAAAATCTTCTTGAAAATAAATATATAACTGAAGATCCATTAAAATTTTCCAGTCAAAGTATTTCAAAATCTTTTATCGAAGATGGATTAAAACTTGCATTGTCTGAGAATACAATAAACGAAGCCGAAATTTCCTGGTTAAAAGACACAGCAAAAGTTAATGGCTTTGATGAAGAATTAGTTGATAAAAAAATTAAGGAAATTAAAGCAAAGCCAATTTCATTAATGAAATCAGAATTTGCTTTGTTTTCTTTGATCTGATTTAGAATCAACGCATACTCTATCCTATTTACTTCCACAATTTATTGCTGATTACTATCCTTATATCTAATTTTAAACCGTTAAATATTTTTCTTTTTTGTAAAACTATAAAAGCCTGCTCGTAATCATTTCCTGAAAGGTAATGGCATGAAAAAAATGAAAGCACTCGTAAAAAAATTTGCAAAACCCGGAATCTGGATGGATGAAGTTCCTGTTCCTGAATACGGACCAAATGATGTATTAATTAAAATCCATAAAACTGCAATCTGTGGAACTGATATTCACATTTATAACTGGGATGAGTGGGCACAAAAAACTATTCCTGTTCCAATGGTTACCGGACATGAGTATGTCGGAACAGTTGAAGCGTTTGGAAATAACGTTCACGATGTAAAAGTTGGTGAACTTGTTAGTGGTGAAGGTCATATCGTTTGCGGAACTTGCAGAAACTGCCGTGAAGGAAGAGGTCATCTTTGCCCGAATACAAAAGGAGTTGGGGTAAATCGTCCGGGATGTTTTGCAGAGTATCTTGTTATTCCTGTTTCAAACATCTGGCATTGCGATCCAAAAATTTCAACCGAAATTTTTTCAATATTCGATCCTCTTGGAAATGCTGTTCACACTGCACTTTCATTTGATGTGCTTGGTGAAGATGTGCTCATAACCGGAGCCGGACCAATTGGAATTATGGCTGCGGCAATAGTAAAACATTCAGGTGCAAGAAATATTGTAATTACAGATATGAATGAATACCGACTTGGACTTGCGAAAAAACTTGGGGCAACAAGAGCGGTCAACATCACAAAAGAAAAACTTCCTGATGTAATGAAAGAACTTGGAATGGTTGGCGGTTTTGATGTCGGACTGGAAATGAGTGGAAGTATTCATGCATTTAATGATATGATTGATGTTATGTATCACGGTGGAAAAATTGCGTTGCTTGGAATACTTCCTGAAAAAGCTGGTGTCAATTGGAATAAAATTATTTTTAACGGGCTTACTATCAAAGGGATTTACGGTAGAATGATGTTTGAAACCTGGTTCAAGATGCAGGCAATGGTTCAAAGTGGTTTGTCGATTCAACCAATCATAACTCACCGATTCAAGATTGATAATTACCTTGAAGGATTCGAGATAATGAAGTCGGGAAATTCAGGTAAAGTTATTTTGGATTGGGAAAATAGCTAATAAAAAAATTGAAAGATTAAAAGATTACAGCAATATTTCACTAAACAATTTTTCAATTTTGTAATCTTTTAATTGTGTAATTAACAGGAGAACAAATGTTTACAAATATTAAAACACATTATTCAAATATTATTGAGCAAATCAAACAAGATGGACTTTTCAAAAATGAGCGTGTTATCACTTCTCCACAAAGCGCAAACATAGAAGTTACAGGCGGACAAAAAGTTTTAAATATGTGTGCTAATAATTATCTCGGTCTCGCAAATAATCCTGATATAATCAAAGCAGCAAAAGAAAGTTATGATAAATGGGGATATGGACTTTCTTCTGTGAGATTCATCTGTGGTACTCAGCAAATTCACAAAGAGCTTGAAAAAAAGATTTCCGGGTTTCTTGAAATGGATGATACAATTCTCTACACTTCCTGCTTCGATGCGAATGGCGGATTATTTGAAACAATATTAAATGAGAATGATGCGGTTATAAGTGATGAACTGAATCACGCAAGTATTATTGATGGAGTACGTTTATGTAAAGCTCAACGATATCGTTATAAAAATAACAATATGAATGACCTCGAAGAAAAATTAAAAGAAGCAAAAGCAAAAAATGCACAACAGATTCTCATCGCAACCGATGGTGTGTTTTCAATGGATGGATATATTGCCAACCTGAAAGGAATATGTGACCTTGCTGATAAATATAATGCAATGGTAATGGTTGATGATTCACACGCAGTTGGTTTTATGGGTAAGCACGGAAAAGGAACACACGAACATAACGGAGTTTTGGGAAGAGTTGATATTATTACTGGAACTCTCGGCAAAGCACTCGGTGGTGCAAGTGGTGGTTATACATCTGCAAGAAAAGAAATTGTGGAATTACTCAGACAACGATCACGTCCATATTTATTTTCAAATACGGTTGCACCAAGTATTGTGGCAGCATCTTTAAAAGTTCTTGAAATGCTTTCTTCAACAACGCATTTACGAGATAAACTCGAAGAGAACACAAAATATTTCAGAGAGAAAATCAAATCAGCAGGTTTTGAAATTAAAGATGGTATTCATCCAATTGTACCGATTATGCTCGGTGATGCAGTGCTTTCACAAAAGATGGCTGCACGATTACTTGAAAAAGGAATTTATGTTATTGGGTTTTTCTATCCTGTAGTACCAAAAGGTACTGCAAGAATCCGTGTACAGATTTCTGCAGCTCATTCAAAAGATGATCTGGATTTTGCGGTAGAAAAATTTGTTGAGGTGAAAAAGGAGATAGGAATATAAGACCTCCCCAAACCCCTCCAAAGGAGGGGTTTTTTATTTTAATGAACAAATATTAAAAAATTGAATGATGAGAATTGAACTTTACAAAGGCGATATCACCAAACTAAAAGTTGATGTAATAGTCAACGCAGCAAATACTTCTTTACTCGGTGGTGGTGGAGTTGATGGAGCTATCCATAGAGCAGCCGGACCAGAATTACTTAAATTCAACAAGAAGCTTGGTGGATGCAAAACAGGTGAAGCAAAAATTTCTCCGGGATTTAATCTTCCAGCAAAATTTATTATTCATACAGTCGGTCCGGTTTGGAATGGCGGAAAACATAATGAAGATAAATTACTTGCTGATTGCTACATCAATTCATTAAAGCTTGCAGTAGAAAACAAAATAAAATCAATGGCTTTCCCTGCAATTAGTACGGGTATTTATCGCTTTCCATTGGAGAGAGCAACAAAGATTGCTATTACTGAAGTGAAAAAGTTTTTAGAGAAAAATGACTCTATTGAGAAAGTAATTTTTGTTTGCTTTGATGAGGAAACTTATGAGATTTATAAAAGTGTTTTAGCTTCTAAGTATTAACTCAGAGTTTTACCCATTCACTAATTTCTATTTTAGCTTGTTTTAAAATTCGTATCAGCAATTCTTTTCCAATTTCGGATTTATGTGGGTTTGGAATAGTTAAAGTTAATTTATCTCTAATCATAAACTGATGCTTCCCCCCAGAATATGGTCCTACAAATCCAAGCTTTTTCAAAAAATGAATTAACTCTTTTCTTTTTAGTGGCTTAACAGTTGGCACTAAGCTACATCAACTATTTTAAGACTTAGTCCTTCTACTTTAGGTATCTCAAGATTCCGTGAGACTCTGAGCAGAATCCATTCTTCCAAGACCTCTTTTAATTCATTCCGACATGTTTCAAGATCAGAAGCACTAGCATAGACGCCTTCAAATCCAGGAATTTCACCATAATAAGATCGATCATCTTGAAGAATTTCATAATGCGCTTTTATCATCGCTTTGTTTATATATTCTAATAACATTTATATGCTCCAATTATTTATTTAAAATTATTGAATAAAGGTAAGATAATCAATTCTCATTAAGAGCTATCACCTCTATCTCACCTTAAAAAAATTATCGCTGCACCAATTACTGCCACAAATGCACCTGCAATTGCTTTCCAATCCAGCTTTTCATTAAAATAAAATCTTGAGATGGGTAACATAATTATAGGCATTGTTGCCATTAATGTTGAAGCAATTCCAACTTTTGCATACGCAATTGCTATAAGGCTTCCTGTAATTCCGAGCACAGGTCCGAATATGGTTCCAATTAAAATTACTTTCGCAGAGTATTTGTCTTTGGAATAAATCCTAATTGGATTTTTATATCTTTTGAACATAGAAGCTAAAGGAAGAATAATTATTGATGCGGAAAATAATCTTATAAAGCTGGCTGCAAATCCATTCAGTTCTCCACCCTGCCCGTTAAGTGCCGCGTTTTCTAAAAAAGCAAACTTTGCGAATATTAATCCGCTTGCCTGACCAAGTGCACCAAGAAATCCGTAAAATATTCCAAGTTTGTTAAAAGTAATACTGTTCGTCTCACCTGTTTTTTTTTCTGATACAACAATCAATATTCCTGCAATCGTTAAAACCATTCCGAACATTCCAAGATATGAAATAACTTCATTCAAAAAGAAGAATGCAAGTATGGAACTAAGAACGGGAACAGATGCCATTAAAATTATACCAAGCCGTGCGCCAATTAATTGAAAAGATTTAAACAGAAATGAATCGCCCAGAACCAAACCAAGTATTCCGCTGATTACAAGATTTGAAATCTGGTTGAAAGATAAATGCAGACTGATGCCGGAAACGAAAATGATAAGAAAAAGCAGAATGCTTGCGAATGCCATTCGATCAATATTGACCTGAATTGCACCGACTCTTCTTGATGCATTTGTAAATGCATACGAAGTTATAGCCCAACAAAAAGCTGTTGCGAGTGCTGCTAATTCACCAACAAAGTTCAAATATTTTCACTCATATTTTAAAAGAAAAATTAAAAATATATTTAATTCCCGATGTGATATGGGGTTTCAAGCAAGAACTTTCGTCTGGGGTTTATTGTAAAGGCATTGCTAAAAAAACATATGAAGATATCTATTTAAATAATAAAATTGAGAAAAAATTAAATTTATAGTGATAATATGCCAAACATACTAATTGATTTATACATGAAAAAAGTTAACGAGTGTAAACTAAATACTCTTGGAGTAATTTTGTTTAAACCATTGTGTCCTGCTATTGAAATAGTAAATTTTGTAAAGTATTGTAAAGAACATAACCTCTCGATTTTATTTAAAAAGAGTAGGTCTTTATCTAGTTCTATGGTTATTGCACTCTATCCTAAAATATTTTCTTTTAATAAAGATGATATAACACATGGTATTTTATGGAAGCATAAAGTAATTTCATATCATATTTCAAGTAAAAGTACATATTTTTTAGTTGATGGTAAAGAAGTTTGGGCAAAATTAAAAAGTTATAAGCAGTATATTCGCAAAAAATACAAAAAAATATCCTATCCCCCTAAAGGGATGTCGGAGAAAGATGTTGTTAATCGTGTTATTAAAAATCATATTCATGTAGTCGATAAATCAGAATTGCAAAATAGTTTATGGCTTCTTTTTTATAACTAATTATAATATGCAAAAATAGAAAAATCTGTCATTAAATTGCGGTTGGTTTAGAAAGAGATTATGTATATTGTTATACTAAATAAAGTAATTTATACCTGTACTGTAACATTTATAACATTTCTGCCTGCCATCAGGCAGGACCTCGACCAAGATGGGTCAAAAAGAGTGAAGAAAGATAGATCAAAGACCCTTGTAAAACCCCTGAAGGCGGTGTTCTAGACAAGGCAGTTCAGCCATGAAAAAACAACAAACTTTGGTTTGTTGTTTTTTCATAGTTAGTGAGGATTGGTGTACTCGAAGGGCGCGAGAGAAAGCGAGCGAGCGCAGCTTTCGGTGCGCAGCGCCCCGGTACCCGAGCGGAGCGAGGGGGAGTCCACGTCCCCCAGCCACGACTTTTACACCAATGTTTATTGGTGTTTTTTATTAGTTGACTTAATTTAATTAAAGTTTTAGATTTAAATTATAATTTATTTTATGGAAGATTCATTAAGAGACATATTTTCATCATTATTTTTTTCTAAAGGTTTTTTGTTATTTATAATAATTTCATTTTTAATTTTTATTTTAATAAGAGAATTTTTGACTTGGTATTGGAAAATAAACAGAATAATTAGTTTATTAGAAGATATTGAAGAAAATACTAATACTAGAAGAGAAATTATAAAAAATATTGAAGAGAAGAATAAAAAGAGTAAAAATGAAAATCATATTAATAATAAAATAAGTAAATTATTTGATGGAATACCGGATTATTTAATTTTTTTGTTAGGGATGATTATTACCGTAATGACTATAATAATTATATTTAATAGTATAAATTAAATATTTTGTTTTTAACTTCGTCAGACTACTTTATGTGTGGTAGATTTTCAATCTATAGCAATAAGGAGACTTTAGAGTCTCGTTTTAATTTACCTGTAACTGGTGAATATAAACCTCATTATAATGCCACCCCAGGTCAACAATTGCCACTTATTTTAAATGAGCGTGATGATGTTATCGTATTAGGTAAATGGGGATTAAAACCAAAATGGCAATTAGATAAACCAGGAGATGGTTTAATAAATGCTCGGGCCGATGGCTTAGAAACAAAACCAAGTTTTAAAAATCTTTTTAATAATAAACATTGCTTAGTAATTGCTAATGGTTTTTTCGAATGGAAAAAGGAAGGTAATCAAAAAATTCCTTACTATATAAAACTAAAAAATAACAAATTATTTACCTTTGCTGGTTTATGGGATTTAT
>JAANMV010004523.1_pt1 | contig 10839 bp, 9 predicted proteins | sample 7279661 | NCBI WGS metagenome assembly JAANMV01 (sample SAMN14094540, study PRJNA606508) | bioreactor metagenome | isolation source: A lab-scale SPAN reactor treating ammonium-rich wastewater day 121 | place: Ireland: Galway | collected 2017-05-16 | reverse complement strand
ACATTGGGACAAGTTTGGGAACAAGTTCTAAAGGCACAAACGGAAAAACACCATTACCAAAAACGAAGGAGTAATTATAAAGATGAAAAGTAATATCAATCGCAGAAATTTTTTGCAAAAAAGTACAATGATTTCAGCAGGACTACTTTTAAGTACTACAGGATTGTTTTCCTTTGCAAGGAATGTGAATAAAGCTTCAAACAATCCGCCTATTTCTTATTCCAAAAAAATAAACCGTAAAATTGGTTCGTTGGAAGTATCAGCAATCGGACTGGGATGCATGAGCATGGCAGGTGTTTATAATCCGCCGCAGGACAAAGCCGAAATGGTGAAGTTAATTCGCAATGCTGTAGAAAATGGTGTTGACTTTTTCGATACCGCAGAAGTGTACGGACCATTTTATAGTGAAGAAATTGTGGGCGAAGCTTTAAAACCTTACCGCAACAAAGTAAATATTGCTTCAAAGTTTGGATTCAGCTATAATGGTAACAACGTTACCGGAAGAGACAGCAGCCCACAACATATCCGCAGTGCAGTAGAGGGTTCGCTGAAGAGATTGCAAATTGAATCCATTGACTTGCTATATTTACACCGGATGGATCCGAATGTTCGGATAGAAGATATTGCGGGAACAGTGAAAGAATTAATTAATGAAGGCAAAGTTATAAATTTTGGCTTATCTGAAGTGTCGCCTGAAACCATTCGTAAAGCTCATGCTGTGCAACCTGTCGCCGCTTTACAAAGTGAATATTCTATGTTGGAACGAGTGATGGAATTTGACATTCTACCGCTTTGTGAAGAATTAGGAATTGCCTTTGTGCCTTGGGGACCATTATGTCGTGGAATGCTGACTGGAAGATTTGATGAAAATTATATTCCCGAACCAGATTTTCGCAGAGCAGGTGTTCCCTATTTCACTCCTGAAGCATTACAAGCTAATTTAAAAGTAACTGACTTAGCCAAAGAATGGGCATTAAAGAAAAATGCAACACCAGCACAAATCGCTTTAGCATGGCTAACTGCACAAAAACCGTTTATCGTACCCATTCCCGGAACTACCAATCAAAATCATTTGATGGAAAATATCGGAGCATTAAATGTTGAATTTACAAACACAGAATTAAAGGAACTCAGAACTTCTTTAGAAGCCATTCCAACTATTGGTTTCAGAAATCCTGAATCTGTTTTTCAAAATCTATAGGACAATCAATTATGAAAACAATAACATCAATTTTAGTATCTCTTTTATTTTTTAACCTATCAAATGCTCAAACTATGAATCCTCAAAACATAGAACAACGTATCGCTGCTATTGAAGATAAAATGGCGATAAAAAATGTTGTTGACGTATTTTCCAACCTTGCCGATACAAAAGAAATAGACAAACAAGTTTTACTTTTTACTGAAGATGGTGAGGTGGAATCGTACGCAAACAGTGAACGTACCTCATTGCTAAAAGGAAGAGAACAATTAGAGCAGGCATTTTCAGGTTTTCTTTCAAATTTTCATACCATCTACCACCAAAATGGGCAGCAAACCATTGATGAACTAACGGATAATACAGCCAAAGCAACTTCTTATTGTCGTGTAATTTTAGTTGGTGAACAGGATGGCAAACAAATGAAGACTACAATGTACACCATTTACAAAGACGAGTTTGTAAAGCAAAACGGACAATGGCTCATAAAACATCGAACATCAAATTTTATGTGGCAGGAAGTGGAAGAAGTAAAGTAATCTGTAGAACTGGTAAGCAGAAGAGTAATTCAGGTAACAATTTGTCTTTGCTGGTTCAGCGAACTTTATTTTATAAAATAATTCATAAATTAGCATTGAATTATTTATACATACACAATGGAAAATTCTGTTTTATTATTTCTATCCCTGCTATTGGTAATCGTTTGCATCATTATGATTGCCAAAAAAATACGGGTAGCCTATCCTGTATTGTTGGTAGTTGCAGGTTTGCTTATTAGTTTTTTACCGGGCTTACCCAAGATTCAACTGGAACCCGATATCGTTTTTATTCTTTTTTTACCTCCCATTCTATATGAAGCAGCCTGGTCTTCTTCATTCAGAGAACTTTTCAAGTGGCGAAGGATTATTCTCAGCTTTGCCTTTATCGTAGTTTTCATCTCCGCAATAAGTGTGGCGTTTACTGCATATTGGTTTATCCCCGGTTTTACTTTGGCATTGGGTTTTTTATTGGGAGGTATTGTTTCTCCACCCGATGCAGTAAGTGCAAATGCTATTACAAAGTTTGTAAAAATACCCAAGCGGCTTTCAACCATTTTAGAGGGTGAAAGTTTATTGAACGATGCTTCTTCACTTATCATTATGCAATTCGCTATTGTTGCGGTTACTACAGGTATGTTTGATATCCCGTCAGCGGCTTTGCAGTTTCTTTGGATGATAGTAGGTGGCGTGGGTTGCGGAATTATTTTGGCATGGGTGTTTACCAAATTACACAAACTGCTGCCAACCGATGTGAATATAGATGTGATCCTAACTCTTATAGCTCCTTATTTAATGTATATACTTGCAGAAGAAATACATGGTTCCGGAATTTTATCTGTTGTGGCAGGCGGTTTATTTGTTTCTCAAAAACGTTATGAATTTCTTAGTTCATCGTCAAGGGTACACGGAACAAATTTTTGGGAGAGTTTTATTTTTCTGCTCAATGGAATAATTTTCATACTTATTGGGCTCGATCTGCCTCAAATTATAAATGGTTTAGGAAATACAAACCTGGTTGAAGCTATAAGTTATGGTGTGTTGATAACAATGGTTGTGGTTTTGGTAAGAATAATTAGTTTCTATGGTGCCGTGGGAGTTACACTGATTATGCGGAATTTCATCAAAGTAGCGGATCCAAACAATCCTGGTATCAAAGGACCTTTTATTTTAGGCTGGGCAGGAATGCGTGGCGTAGTTTCGTTAGCAGCAGCTTTATCCATTCCACTTTATTTGGTAAATGGTGATGTTTTTCCACAACGAAATTTGATTCTGTTTATCACCTTTATTGTCATTCTATTAACACTGACTATTCAAGGTTTAACACTTCCCTACCTCATTAAAAAAGCCAATTTAAAAGAGATAGATTACCCACAACCTAAAAACGAAGTGGGAGAATACCTGGATAAGGAACTACATAAAATATCGCTTGAGTTTTTGAATGGTAAGTCCAATGAAAATCGGCAAGACGGAGTAAACTACCAAAAGATAATTGCATTCTTACAAGATGAGTTGAATGACGAAAAAGAATTCCGATTTAATAGTAACACTACCAAGGTGTACAGGGAGCTTTTAGAGACACAACGGATACACCTTATCCAAATCAACAAAACACAACCATCCATTGATGAAGAAGTTATACGTATAAAAATGATGACGATAGACTACCAGGAAGAAAGGTTGAAGCTGAGAAGCTAAGCCGTAGCAAATTTTCAAAATAAAATAATAATTTTTATTATTGCGGTAAGTTATTAGTTATTTGCAACTCTATTGGGACAGTGCAATCTTGAAACTGTGGTGCTCTTGAAACAAACAAAGATGATTTGCTTTCACTTTGGTTGGCTGATCAAGCTTATGATATTGTCAAAGATGAAGATATTGCTTTGAAAGCAATTCGGGTAGCAGAAGAAGAAATTAAATATATTAAAAGAAAGTAATGGCATCAATTAACGGAGATTGGTTTCACTCACGAAGCAGCTCAAATATTGACGAGTTGTTGGCTGTAAGAACTTTGGTTCTTGAAAGTCAGAAGCTGGAATACATTGGTTTTGGTTGGAGTAGTGGCAGACAAGGGAACCAAAAGATGTATCAATTTGCAGCTGTTGCGGGAATTGAACCATCAACAATGCAAACAAAAATCCGAGCAATGATTCGCTATGGGTTTGTAAGAGACGGGAATGTTTGCCCATTATTTTGGACGAGAATGGGCAGTTTGTGGAACGACCTATATACCGTGGGAAATTTCTCGGCTGCAAAACAAATTTATGAATTGATACTTTCTATTTCGCTAGCGATTTATGCTTTCAACAATACACAAGCACAGTTCAGCATGAACCCAGCGAATGGTGAAATGCCATTGAAATTTTTACTAAACAACCTTGATGGAAACAATTCTATTTCATTGCAAGAATTTACCTCACTTATTGACGGTAATACAACAAGAGTTGGTAATAACACTTCATATTGGAAAAGAGATTTACTCAATTCGGGTTTATTCCAACAAGCTGGAGAAAATTTAATTTATACAAATAGATACGTTGCTTTTGTGAATGAAATTAGAAACTTCGTTCCTAATCCTATATTAACAGATGCGGACTGGGACACTATCAGGGAAAACCCATTGATTGAAATTTCACCTTTCAAAGATTCACTCCGTGAAATCTTTGAAAGCATCACACAAGAACAGAACATTGAGGAACAAATAACAGACGGAATCTTCACGGCACCGCTTGTTGATGTAATTTCAGAGCAAGAAGAAATTGCAATACCAGAGTTAGATATTTTAAGCACTGATTTGCGTTTTGCAAACAGCACAAGGAGAATTAGAAATCAAACTTGGGCAATAAGGATAAAAAAGAAATACAACTATTTGTGTGCTGTTCCGAATTGTGATGTAAATGGACAAATGTTTTTAGAATCAGCACACATTAAACCCGACAATGTTGCGGAAGATGGAACGCCACACAGGACACATATTCTAAACGGACTTTGTCTTTGTAGACATTGCCATATTGCATTTGACAAGGGATATTTTTCATTAACAGACGACTATAGAATAATTATATCCACAAAGTTTACTGACATCGTAAACCAAAACTTGAAAACCGTAATTATTTCAAGTGCAGATGCTCAAATCAAAAACAGAGTTGATGGCAGGTTCCCTATGGTTGAGTTTATTCAATATCATCGAACAGTTAAATTCAAAAATTAATGACGACAACCGATTTAACATACAAAACTTACTTCGGAGGTTTTGAAGTTGAGCAAATTGCTTCTGAGCCAACTGTCAACTATGGTTTGTTCCAGGAGGAAATCAGAGACACACAAGCTGAACAACTAAAAACTTTTTCAGACCTTGAATCAGGACTAAAAATGCTTAACGCATCTTCATTCGGAAGTCAAGTTCATTTTCAAAACGCTTATCAAACACCTGTGCAAAGATGGTTTCCATATCGTGAAGGATATTCAACACGACTTGTAAATACTTTTCTCAAAGAACTACAAATAACAGGCAATGTCTTTGATCCTTTTTCAGGAAGTGGAACAACGTTGTTAGCATCACGACACAACAACCTCAATTCATTCGGTATTGATGTAAACCCAATTTCAGTTTTGGTTGCAAAAGCAGAAAATGAAAATTACAGTATCATAGATATTGAAAACTTGAATGCAGAAATTATGAAACTGAAATCAGTTTTAAAATCAAAAGTAGTATTTCAAACTTCTTTTGACCTTGCTGACAAAGTTTTCAATTCTGAAATTCTGCAAACGCTTATACAGTTGAAGTTTCATATCAAGGAAATTCAAGACGAGAAAATTCAAAATCTTTTTTTCGTTGCGTGGCTTTCAATTATTGAAGAAGTTTCCAACATCAAGAAAGAAGGAAACGGAATCAAATACAAGAACAGAAAGAGAACTCCAAACGGCTACATTAACATTGAAAAAGATATTTGGGAAAAACAAGTTTTTCCAGAGGACAAATTCAATTTCGTAAAATCAAAACTTGTCAATCATCTTGAAATTATTTTGACTGACATTAAAAACTATTTCGGAGCAAATGAAAAGCAACCGATAATTTTCAAGGGAAGTTGTTTAGAGTTTGACAAACTTTTTTCAAACGAGATTCAATTTACTTTTTTCTCCCCACCCTACTGCAATTGCTTTGACTACTTTGAAATTCATAAAGTGGATTTGTGGCTTGGAGATTTTGTCCACGACAAAGAAGAATTTAGGTTGCTTCGCAATACTGGTTTCCGTTCAAATACAAATTCACTGAACCACAAACCCATAGTTTACAAGAATGAGAATCTTGAAAACTTGATTTCTCTTTTTAACAGCGATAAACTTTGGAACGTAAGAATTCCAAGTGTGGTTAGAGGTTACTTTGACGATACACACTCTTTATTGAATAAACTTTATCAGCAAACGACTCAAGGCGGTTATGTTGGAATTGTGGTTGGTAATTCTGCATATTCAGGGGTGATAATTCCGAGTGATGTTTTGATTGCAGACATTGCAAAAGAGATAGGGTTCAAGATAAAAAATATTTTTGTTACACGACACTTAACAACAAGTTCACAGCAAAAGCAAGAGTTAGAAATACTGAAAAATTATTTACGAGAAAGCATAGTATTACTTCAAAAATGATTGAAACTCCAGAATACAAATTTATAAAAGACACTATCCCTACAGAGATTGAGCAAGACACAATTCTCAATATAGTAACCCGTGATGTGAATACATATACACACGGGTTTCACAAGTATCCTGCGAAGTTCATACCTCATATTCCAAAGTGGGCAATTACAAAATATTTGAACGGCAACAAAAATAAATTTGTATTTGACCCGTTTTGTGGCAGTGGGACAACTTTAGTTGAAAGTGTTTTAGCAGGTTACAATGCAATCGGAGTTGACATTGACCCATTGTCTGCAATGATTTCAAAAGTAAAAACGACAAGAATTGATGAAAGCGAGTTGAAAAATATTTCCAGTTGGTTAGTTAAGGAAATTAAAGCGAAACGAAAAGGCACTTTCAAACCAGATTGCGAAACGATTGAACATTGGTTTACAAATGATGCAATCAAAAAGCTTTCTGCGATTAGAAGTTTGATAAATCAAATTCCAAAAAAATTTGGTGATAGCAAGAAAGTGAAAGACATCCAAGACCTTTTGCTGATTTGCTTTTCATCAATCATTCGCAGAGTTTCAAATGCTGACAATGAATCACAGAAAACTTATGTGTCACATACCAAAGTTAAAGAACCAGATGAAGTGAATTCACTTTTTTTTTCTCAGCTTGATTTATTTGTTGAGAGAGCAACGAAGTTTTCAGAGATTACTTCTGCAAAAGTAAAGAGTAAAATTGTTATTTCATCAAGTGCAACCTCGTTGGAAAAAAAGCTGAATGGACAGCAAATAGATTTAGCAATCACTTCGCCACCTTACATCAAAGCTATTGATTACATCTACAATCAAATGGTAGAATTGTTTTGGATTGGTGATTTGTTTGCGATGCAAACACAAACGAAACAGAACGAAAAGAAGATTAAATACATCGGTAACAAACAGATTTCTAAAATTGAGTTCAGCAACTACACTCCTTACAACACGATTTTAAGTATTGACAAGTTGGATGAAAAACTTCAAGAAGTTTACGACACCGACAAGAAGAATGGACACAAACATTCGTATGTGACTTTCAAATATTTTGCAGAGATGGAAAAACATTTTGCAGAAATGGCAAAATGCTTAAGCAATAAAACTCATTATGTAATGGTGGTTGGCGACAGTAATGTGAGTGAAGTTTTCTTTGACACAGCAGAATTTCTAATTGACATTGCAGAACGAAATGGATTTATGATTACAAATAAGTGGGGCTATAAAATCAAAAATCGTTTTATGCGATTTGACAGAAAAGGTAGAGGAGGAATAATTGAAATTGATTGGGTTCTTGACTTTGAAAGGAAATGACCAACGCACAAAAAAAATACACACTTGTAAGTCACACAAGGCAACGCTAAAACCAAAGTTTGCAAAAGAGCCACCAAGCCAACGCACGCCAGACAAACACGACAGAAATAAAAACGGCTGGTAACAAGGTTTGGCGTAATGCGGGGCGAAGTGCTTCGTATGAAAGTTATTTCTATCTTCCCAGTGTTCGGCTTCGAAGAAAGTGTGTGCTAAAAAGTCCACCCTTCGCAACACACGAACTCTTATCCAAGCGCTTTCTCAACATCCTTTATTAAACTTACCTGTCGGCAGGCTGGTCTTAAACATCTTCAATCCCAGCATAGAAGTAAACTAATACCGTTTGTCTGTTTCACACTCCGGACAAATACAGAAGACAAAACTTAAGAATCAATAAACCAAATTCACAATAATATCCTGAGCAAAACTAAACCGTAATCTGTATCAATCTTCCCGCCTTTTGTATACGTGCTGACAGTATAGCTATAGTATATTTCACTTGTTAATTTTAATCATCAACCTAAAAAATGAAAATTGGTAGTATGAAGTAAATTGAGATAGTTATTTCACGTTGCAATTTATATACAGTATGGTAAACAAAAAGAATTGGATAAAGCAAATAGCATTTTTAATATTTATGTTGTCAGTGTCTTGTACACATACACAGCAGAATGAAATACATACAGGCATTCATTCGAACACAAATCCTGAACGTACACTAATTGTTTACTTATCCCGAACCAATAACACAAAGGTAGTAGCCCAAATCATTCAAAAAAATATTGGCGGTACATTGGTAGCATTAGAATTAGAAAATCATTATCCCGAAGATTATCAGGCAACTGTCGAGCAGGTAAGTAATGAAAACGAAACAGGATATTTGCCACCACTTAAAACAAAGATAGACAGCATACAAAAATACGATGTTGTGTTTATTGGTTTTCCAACTTGGGGAATGCAGTTACCTCCACCGATGAAAAGTTTTTTAAACGAATACGATTTAAGTGGAAAAAAAATAATTCCATTCAACACCAATGCAGGCTATGGTATTGGTAGCAGCTTTCAAACAGTAAAAGAACTTTGCCCCAATAGCAATGTATTGGAGGGCTATTCAACAAAAGGTGGAATAGAAAGAGACGGAATTTTATTTGTAATGGAAGGCGACAAAGAAATACAGGTACAGGCAGAAGTAATAAAGTGGTTGCAGAAAATTAATTTAATTAAATAAATAAAATAAAAATGAAAACTAAAAAAAATATTATCGTATTAACCGGAGCCGGACAGCTCGGAATGGCCATTGTAAGAAGAATGGCGTATGGCAATAAAATATTTGTTGCCGATTGGAAATTGGAAAACGCCCAAGCCATCAGCAGAACATTGGTGGAAGCAGGTTTTGATGCCGTTCCTTTTAAAACAGATATTTCATCAAGAACTTCTGTTTTAGAATTGATCGCAGCAGCAAAAAAAGAAGGTGAAATTTCAATGTTTGTCAATGCTGCTGGACTATCACCAAGTCAATCTACTAAAGAGCATATTTTGGCAGTTGACCTTTACGGCACGGCTATCTTATTAGAGGAGTTTGGTAAAGTCATTAAAGATGGAGGGACTTGTGTTACCATTTCCAGTCAATCAGGTTATCGAATGCCTGCATTAACTGCCGATGAAGACCGATTGTTAGCTACTACACCAACAGAAGAATTATTAAAATTGAAAATGTTGCAACCCGAGAATATCAAAGACACTTTACATGCTTACCAAATGGCAAAGCGTTGCAATGTAAAAAGAGTAATGGCTGAAGCGGTAAAATGGGGTGAAAAAGGTGCAAGGGTAAATTCCATTTCTCTGGGTATCATTATTACACCATTGGCATTGGACGAAATCAACGGACCTAGAGGCGATTTTTACAAAAATATGTTTGCAAAATGTCCGGCTGGTCGTCCTGGAATGGCAGACGAGGTAGCGAATGTTGCTGAGCTTTTATTGTCAGACAAAGGGTCATTCATCACTGGTTCAGATTTTTTAATTGACGGTGGTGTAACGGCTTCTTATTTCTACGGACCCCTTCAACCCGAAAAAAAATAAAACTATGGCTATAGCAAATTCTTTTAAATTTCATTACGGCTACATCATCGTCTTTTGTTGCTGTCTGATAATGGGTGTCATTATTGGTTTGGTAATGAGTTGTGCCGGAATTTTTTATACACCTGTAAGTACCGACCTTGGCGTTTCAAAAGGTAATTTCGGATTGTATATGACTTTTGTATATGCCTGTTCGTTTTTGATGCTTTCCGTTGCCGGAAAAATGATGGACAAATACAGCGCAAGGTGGTTGCTCACGAATTGTTCAGGTGTTGTTGGGTTAGTATATCTGGCAATGACGCAGTTTACATCAGTCTGGCATTTTTATATTGCAGGTGCGGTTATCGGTATTGCGTTGGCATTTCTTCTTTATCTGAGTTATCCTGTTTTAATCAATCGCTGGTTTAATACAAGGGTTGGTTTTTTTATTGGATTATGTAGCGCGGCTTCGGGCATTGGTGGTGTACTGTTCAATCCTTTTGGTGGATATTTAATTGAAACCTATGGATGGAGAAACACTTATTTAATTTTTGGCATCATCATTCTTATAGTAGCTACTCCTTTACTCGGTATCTTGTTGAGAAATTATCCATCGGATAAAGGTGTGAAGTCTTTTGGAGAAAAAGCCGAAACTGCGGAAGTTCAAAAAACCGGAATGGATTATACTGTTGCCATTAAATCACCTGTCTTTTACGTCTTACTGGTTTTTGCCTTTTTTATGATTGCAGTTTCTACCCTCAATTTATTTTTGCCCACTTATGTTACCAGCGTTGGCTTTAGTGTAGAACAATCAGCATTTGTCGCTTCAGCCATTATGCTCGGGGTTACCATTGGTAAAGTTGCTTTGGGTTCAATCAATGATAGAAGCTCGCTGGCAGGGGTGCTTACTTCAACAGGTTTAGGAATTTTAGGTTTTATATTTCTGTTAATGGGAAAAGAAGGAATGGCATGGATGACTATTGGTGGATTTTTATTCGGATGGGCTTATGCTGGTGTTACGGTGGAGACTGCTTTATTGGTACGAACAGTTTTTGGCACAAAAGACTATTCGAAAATA
>JAANMV010004512.1_pt1 | contig 10859 bp, 8 predicted proteins | sample 7279661 | NCBI WGS metagenome assembly JAANMV01 (sample SAMN14094540, study PRJNA606508) | bioreactor metagenome | isolation source: A lab-scale SPAN reactor treating ammonium-rich wastewater day 121 | place: Ireland: Galway | collected 2017-05-16 | reverse complement strand
CCCCGAAGCGGACGGCGGCGCTGTGAAGCAGGAACGCGCGATAGGCGCTGGCGTTGACGACGAGCGCTTCGCGGTCCAGTGGATGGTACGCCGCGCTGGCCACGCCGGGCCGCACCTCGCGGTCGCCGATCTCGTGCTGTGCGTGGTCCGCGATCGAGCGCATCGTCCCGAGCCAGCGCGGGTCGCGATCGCACTGCCACACCGCCTCGAAGGCTTCGTACACGTACGGAAGCGTCGTGATGAACGGCAGCCCCGCGGGCAGCACGCCGTGAAGCGTCACCCAGTCGAACGGGTAGCCCCAGACGTGAAACCGGTAGCCGGGACTGCGCGTGCGCTCGAGGGCGTCCAGAAAGTGACGCGCGGTCCGGAGGGCCTCGCCGTCGCCGCCGCGGGCCAGGTACGCGAACCCCATCGCGTAGTGCGCATCGGCGATCGGGAAGCGCAGCTTGCGGTGGAACAGCCGTCGCGCGGACGGGAACAGCGCTTCGCTCGCGATCATCGGTGCGACGGCGAGCGCGACCGCCGCCGTGCCGCGCGCGATCGCGTCGCCGTCGGCGACCGCCCGCTTCTACCTTCCGCACCTCGACGGGCTGCGCTTCGCGGCCTTCCTGCTCGTGTTCGCGCACCACCTGCCGCAAGCGCCCGAGGGCCGCGGCGCGGAGGCGCTCGGCGCCGTGCTGCGCACCGTGCAGGCGTGGGGCTGGACGGGCGTGGAGATCTTCTTCGCGCTCTCGGCCTACCTCGTCACGGCGCTCCTCCTCAAGGAGCACGCCGCGACCGGACGCATGTCGGTCTGGCGCTTCTACGTGCGACGCAGCCTGCGCATCTGGCCGCTGTACTACTTCGCGCTCCTGCTCGGCTTCGCGGTCCTGCCGGCGCTGGACTGGCCGCCGGTCGACCGCGCCGACCTCCTGCGCGAGCACCTCGCGGCGTTCGTCGTCTTCGCCGGGAACCTCTCCACGGCGATCCACAGCTATCCGCCCGGCTACGTCCTCAACCTGCTGTGGTCGGTGTCCGCCGAGGAGCAGTTCTACCTCGTGCTGCCGCTGGCCGTGCTCGCGCTCGCGCGCGCGCCGCTGCGCGCGTGGGTCGGCGTCGCGGCCGCCGTGTCGCTCGCCGGCCTCGCGCTGCGCGCCGCGGCGCTCCACGGGCAGTGGCCGCACCCGGCGATCTGGGTGCTGCAGTTCCTGCGCCCGGTTCATGGGGTTGACAGGCACCACCACGGCGTTGGCACGCAGGATGGCGAAATGTGCCACCACCCATTGCGGACAGTTCTGCATGCACAGCAGCACCCGATCGCCGCGCCGCACGCCGCTGGACCACAGATGCGCCGCCAGGCGCTCGGCAGCGTCGGCCAGCTGGCGGTAGCTGGTGGCCGTGCCAAGGAAGACCAGCGCCGCCTTGTCCGGATAACGGCGCGCGTTGACTTCGAGGTTGTGCCAGAGCGACGTGGCCGGAACGGTGATGGATTTCGGCACCCGGCGGGGCCAGAAGGCGTGGTGTGCGGGCATGGCGTTTTCCTTGTGCGCCGAAGTCTAGGCAGGCCTCCGCCACGGTCCGCGCGGGTTTGCCCGCAAGGGTTGTCGCATACGGGTCAGCCCGTCCAGAGCGCCGCATCCCCGGAACAGCGCGGGAGTTGCCCCCCTTACCCGGGATTCAACAGGACCGAAACGGCCCACACTCGGCATGCGAACTTTGGATGGGGCCGCGTGGCGCAACCCCGTCCGCGGCAGCCGGCGCCACCGAAGGACCCAAGATGATCGACATTTCCCAAGTTTCCAGTCTGTTGCAGTCGCTGGGCGTTTCTGGGGCCGCAGCGTCCAAGGCCGCCGAGCGCGCTGCCGGCAGCAGCGACGCGGCCGGCTTCCTGAAGCAGTTGCAGAGCAGCCTGGCGGAACTGGCCAGCGAGAAAAAGTCACCGGCCGACGCGGCCAGCGCCACAAGCGCTGCCTCCAGCCACGCCACCAAGCCGGCGGTGCAGGCGCCTTTCGAGAGCTTCGAGGAATTCCGGGCCTGGGAAAAAGGCCTGGGCAATACCTTCGCAGCCGACTACCAGGCGCCCGACTACGTACGTGCCATGGGGATGTGCCGCATGGGCGGCGAGGCCGAAGCCTTCGGGCGGTACACCTTCTTCAAGAACCATCCGGAATGCGCGATCGACTACCAGGCCGTCCGCAGTGGAGCACCGTCCCAAATGCCCACCGACGGCTCGACACTGGTCAAGAGCGACCTCTCGGCCATGCCGACGGAAACCGCCAGCTACTACAGAAAGAACCCCGGCGCGCTGCTGATGGCCGAGGGATTCAACATGGACCCGACGCTGTTCAAGCAGCGCCTGGACGGCAAGGCCGATATCCCCACCGATGCCAACGCCACCGAATGGCTCATGCAGCACAAATGGACGGCGAACGGCGTAGTGGCCAACGACAACCGCGCCACGCTGGCGCAGGCACCTTTCCGGGGCCTGGACGGCAATGGCGCCAGCACCTACCGCCTGGCGCGGATGGATCCGGGTTCGGGCGCGCTCGTGGACCTGGACGGACGCCGCTACGACCCGCGCACGGGCGATGCGGCCGTGTGAACGCCGCCCCGCAACCTGCCCATGAAAAAAGGCTTCCGTTGGAAGCCTTTTTTCTGCGTGCGTGGAAACCGCTCAGACGCGCTTGCGGTATTCGCCGGTGCGCGTGTCGATTTCGATCTTGTCGCCTTGCGAGACGAAGAGCGGCACGGGCACTTCGAAGCCGGTGGCGATCTTGGCGGGCTTCAGGACCTTGCCCGAGGTATCGCCCTTGACGGCGGGCTCGGTCCAGGTGATTTCGCGCTCCACGCCGGTGGGCAGTTCGACCGAGATGGCCTTGCCGTCGTAGAACACCACTTCGGCGGTCATGCCGTCTTCCAGGTAGTTCAGCGCGTCGCCCATGTTCTCGGCTTCGACTTCGTACTGGTTGTAGTCGGCGTCCATCCAGACGTACATCGGGTCGGCGAAGTAGGAATAGGTGCAGTCCTTCTTGTCGAGGACGATCTGGTCCATCTTGTCGTCGGCCTTGAACACGACTTCGGTGCCGAAGTTGGCGATCAGGCTCTTGAGCTTCATGCGCACGGTGGCCGAGTTGCGGCCGCCGCGCGAGTATTCGGTCTTGAGGACCACCATAGGGTCCTTGCCGTGCATGATGACGTTGCCGGCGCGGATTTCTTGAGCGATTTTCATAGCGGTTTGCTGGGTTGGGCCGCTCCATGCGGGCCGGCGGTGCCCTCGTGGGCCAGTGCGCCGGAGCATGTCCGCGGCAGGAATTGCGCGGCGCCGAAGCAAGAATGCGGCCGGCCGATTGCGCAAAGCCTGCGATTTTAGCGTTTTGCCGCGCAAAAACCCAGTAGTTGGCTCAACAAATCCTTTTGCTGCAGCAAACGCGCGCGCGCCGCACGCACGCAGTCGCCCCAGTTCTGCAGCGTCGCGGCGTCCACCACCGGGAGCTGCCCGGGCGCCAGGCCGTTCCAGACTGCATGAAAAACACGCAGGCTGGCCGGTGCCTGCAGCCAGTCCAGGAATGCGTGCAGTTTGGGCGCGTGCGCGCCATCGTCCTGCGGGTAGATCTGCCACACCAGCGGCTGGCCGGCCCACAGGGCGCGCACCAGCGAATCTTCGCCGCGCACGAAGTTCAGGTCGCAGCCCCAGAGGAGCTCGTCGTAGCCCTCCTGGGGGGTTGCCGGGATATTCAAAATGGATAGCTTGCTTCCCAATACCATCAAGCGCTGGGTGCCAATTTGACCGGTATTTTCCGCACCAACCGCCTGCACGGCTGCCTGGGCACGCCCCGGCGTGGCGAGCAGCAGCGTCGGCCCGCCCGCACCGTGCTCGCATTGCCGCAGCCATTCGGCCAGCGCCGGCGGCTCGTAACAGAACAGCGACACCCAGCGCTGCGCCGCGCCGGGCGCCGGCACCGGCGCGGCCTGCCGCGCGCGCCACGCCGCGCGGTCGAAGTGGCGCTGGCGTTCGGGCAGGTCGGGCTCGCGCAGCAGGCCGCCGGTGGCCTCGGTGAAACCGGGGTAGTAGAACCACTTGGTCCAGCCCGCGGCGGGCCCGTGCTGCACGGGGCTCGGCAGGCCGTGGTGGCGCGGCACCCAGGCTTCGGCGCTGAGGTATTCGAGGTTGATCCAGACAGGCCGGGGAGCTCCCAGAGCGACGCGCTCGGCGCACTGTGCGATGAAGGCGGGCGGGATGTCGCAGCCGAAGGCCTCGACCAGCACGTCGCCGGGCACCTCCCCCGGCGCGGGCAGGCCGCTGAACGGGCGCAGCTCCACGCCGGGGCAGCCGCCCGGGGCCATCCAGGCCAGCGCCGAGGCATCGTCCACCCACAGGCGCACGCGCTGGCCCCGGGCCGCCAGCTGGCACGCCAGGCGCCAGCAGACCCCGATGTCGCCGAAGTTGTCGATGACGCGGCAGAACAGGTCCCACTGGAGGGCAGAGGATTGGCCGAGCGGCGTGGCACGCATGCGGGCGATTGTCCACAGGCGGCGCGGGCCGGCGGCCAAGTTTGCACAATAGCGCCATGCACGACGCGCATTCCGAGGAACTTCTGGCCCAGGTGGCGGCGCTGCCGCCGTTGCCGGGCGTGTACCGCTACTTCGACGCCGCCGGCGGGCTGCTCTACGTCGGCAAGGCGCGCAACCTCAAGAAGCGCGTGGCGAGCTACTTCACCAAGGCGCACGGCAACACGCGCATTGCGCACATGGTGGGGCGCATCGTGCGGCTGGAAACCACGGTGGTGCGCTCGGAGGCCGAGGCGCTGCTGCTGGAGAACAACCTCATCAAGTCGCTGCAGCCGCGCTTCAACATCCTGTTCCGCGACGACAAGAGCTACCCCTACCTGAAGATCACCGGCGTGGCCGCCAAGGACGGCACGGGCGACGACCCCAGCCAGCGCTTCCCGCGCCTGGCCTACTACCGCGGCGCGACCGACAAGCGCCACCGCTACTTCGGCCCCTACCCGAGCGGCTGGGCGGTGAAGGAAACCATCCTGCTGCTGCAAAAGGTGTTCCGCCTGCGCACCTGCGAGGACACGGTGTTCGCCAACCGCACGCGTCCCTGCCTGCTGTACCAGATCAAGCGCTGCAGCGCGCCCTGCGTGGGCCTGATCTCGCCCGAGGCCTACGCGGTGGACGTCGCGCACGCCGAGGCGCTGCTGCGCGGCGAGGCCCAGGAGGTGATGGAAGACCTGCAGCGGCGCATGCTGGCGCACGCCGAGCAACTGCAGTTCGAACAGGCGGCGGAACTGCGCAACCAGATCAGCGCGCTCGCGCGCGTGCTGCACCAGCAGGCGGTCGAAACCACGAGCGACAAGGACGTGGACATCCTCGCCGTGCGCGTGCAGGGCGGGCGCGCCTGCGTGAACCTGGCCATGGTGCGCGGCGGCAGGCATCTGGGCGACCGCGCCTACTTCCCGGTGCACGTGGACGACGCGGCCGCGCTGCACGAAGCGCAGGACGGCACCCCGGAGGCCGGCGAGGACACGGCGCCGGGTGCAGAGGGCGGCTCCGGGCGAGGCGTCGAGGCCCTGGTGCTGCAGGCCTTCATCGCCCAGCATTACCTGGGCGTCCCGGTGCCGCCGGTGCTGGTCACCAGCGAACCGGTGGACCGCGCGCTGCTCGACGCGCTGGGCGAGCAGGCCGGCCTGCGCGTCAACGCCGTCCACCAGCCGCGCGAGCAGCGCCGCGCCTGGCTGGACATGGCGCAGAACAACGCCGAGCTGCAGCTCGCCCGCCTGCTGGCCGAGGAAGGCTCGCAGCAGGCGCGCACGCGTGCGCTGGCCCAGGCGCTCGACCTGCCGCAGGACGACCTGGACCAACTGCGCATCGAATGCTTCGACATCTCGCACACGGCGGGCGAAGCCACGCAGGCCTCGTGCGTGGTGTTCCAGCACCACAAGATGCAAAGCAGCGACTACCGGCGCTACAACATCGCCGGCATCACCGGCGGCGACGACTACGCCGCGATGCGCCAAGTCCTGGAGCGCCGCTACGGCAAGGTCGCCGAGGCCCAGCGCGAGGCCGGCGGCGCCGAGCCGGCGCCGGGCAGCGCGCGCCTGCCCGAGTTGGTACTGATCGACGGCGGCAAGGGCCAGGTCGGTGTGGCGCGCGAAGTCTTCGAGGCGCTCGGCCTGGACGTCTCGCGCATCGTCGGCGTCGAGAAAGGCGAAGGGCGCAAGGTCGGCCTTGAAGAACTGGTGTTCGCCGACGGGCGCGAGAAGGTCTACCTCGGCAAGGATTCGGCCGCGCTCATGCTGGTGGCGCAGATCCGCGACGAAGCGCACCGCTTCGCCATCACAGGCATGCGCGCCGCCCGGGCCCGCGTGCGCACCGGCGCGAGCCGCCTGGAAGACATCGCCGGCGTCGGGCCGAGAAAGCGCGCGCGCCTGCTGCAACGCTTCGGCGGCGTGCGCGGCGTGGCCGAGGCCAGCGTGGCCGACCTGTGCACCGTCGACGGCATTTCGCCGGCGCTGGCGCAAGAGATTTACCGGGCGCTGCGCTGAACTGCAGCACCTCGGCGCGCTGCACGGCGCGGCGCACACGCATGACACAATCGGCCCATGTTCTGGACCATTCCCACCATCATGACCTGGACGCGCATCGTCGCGATACCGCTGATCGTGGGGGTGTTCTACCTGCCGCTCTCCACCGAGTCGCGCAACCTCATCGCCACGGTCATGTTCGTCGTCTTTGCCGCGACCGACTGGCTCGACGGCTTCCTGGCGCGGCGGCTGAACCAGACCTCGTCCTTCGGCGCCTTCCTCGACCCGGTGGCCGACAAGTTCCTCGTCGCGGCCTCGCTCCTGGTGCTGGTGCACCTGCAGCGCACCGACGTGTTCGTCGCGCTCATCATCATCGGCCGCGAAATCGCCATCTCCGCGCTGCGCGAATGGATGGCGCAAATCGGCGCCTCGCGCAGCGTGGCGGTGCACATGCTCGGCAAGCTCAAGACCACCGCGCAGATGGTCGCCATCCCGTTTCTGCTCTACGACGGCCCCTTGCCGGGCGGCTTCGATTCGGGCGTCGTCGGCCTGTGGCTGATCTGGGTCGCCGCCGTGCTCACCGTCTGGTCGATGGTGTACTACCTGCAGAAAGCCCTGCCGGAAATCCGCGCCCGGGTGAAGTGAAAATTCAAGCCAAATCGGCCTCTAGCGCTTGATGGATAAGCGTATTCAGCTATTGTTTCAGGAGTTCTCATGGCCCGACACCGTATCGCTGTGATCGCCGGAGACGGCATCGGCAAAGAGGTGATGCCCGAAGGCCTGCGCGTGCTCGAAGCGGCGGCGACGCGCTTTGGCATCGACCTGCAGTTCGACCATTTCGATTTTTCCAGCTGGGACTATTTCGAGCGCCACGGCAAGATGCTGCCGGACGACTGGAAGGCACAGATCGGCGGCCACGACGCGCTCTATTTCGGCGCTGTCGGCTGGCCGGAGAAGATTCCCGACCACATCTCGCTGTGGGGCTCCCTGCTGCTGTTTCGGCGCGAATTCGACCAGTACGTGAACCTGCGTCCGGCGCGGCTCATGCCCGGCGTGACCGCGCCCGTGGTGCGCCGCGACGGCAGCGCGCGTGCGCCCGGCGAGATCGACATGCTCATCGTGCGCGAGAACACCGAGGGCGAATATTCGAGCATCGGCGGCCGCATGTTCGAGGGCACGGAGCGCGAGATCGTCCTGCAGGAAACCGTGATGACGCGCCATGGCGTGGACCGTGTGCTGCACTTTGCCTTCGAGCTGGCGCGCTCGCGCCCGAAGAAGCACCTGACCAGCGCGACAAAATCCAATGGCATCGCCATCACCATGCCGTATTGGGACGAGCGCGTGGCCGCCATGGCGGCCCAGTACCCGGACGTGCGCGTGGACAAGTTCCACATCGACATCCTCACCGCGCATTTCGTGCAGCGTCCGGACACCTTCGACGTGGTCGTCGCGAGCAACCTGTTCGGCGACATCCTGAGCGACCTGGGCCCCGCGTGCACCGGCACCATAGGCATCGCGCCGAGCGCCAACCTGAACCCGGCGCGCACCGCGCCATCGCTGTTCGAGCCGGTGCACGGCTCGGCGCCGGACATCGCCGGGCGCGGCATCGCCAACCCCATCGGCCAGATCTGGTGTGGCGCGCTGATGCTCGACTTCCTCGGCTACCGCGCAGCGCACGACGCCGTGCTCGGCGCCATCGAGACCGCGCTCGATCCGCGCGGCGGCGGCCCGCGCACCCCGGACCTGGGCGGCGCGGCGCGCACGCAAGACCTTGGGCGGGCCATCGCCCAGTTGCTGTGAAAGTGCTGTCAACCCGGGGTTTGCCCGTGTGGCCGAAACGTGGCGTGCCCCGCCCGCAAGCCCTTTGGGCACGCGGAATGCGGCTAGAATCCATTCTTCCTGCGGGCTGCATGCGGCCCGTATTGACACCGCGAATTCCGGTGGTTGTAATCTGATTGGCAGCACCACCGTGTGCCCACACTGCCCCACTCATCGCTGTGCTCAGAAGTGCACCGTCGCAAGTGTCCAGGCAGGCAACGACCAGAGAACCAAGAGACATTCAACCCCCTACATCCCGAGAGGCACCTTGTGAACAAAACCGAACTGATCGAGCACATCGCGAACAACGCCGACCTGTCGAAAGCCGCCGCTGCGCGCGCGCTCGAGTCGACCATTGAGGCGGTCAAGAAAACCCTGAAGAAGGGCGGCACGGTATCGCTGGTCGGTTTTGGCACCTTTGCCGTGGGCAAGCGCGCCGCACGCACCGGCCGCAATCCGCGTACCGGCACTGCCATTAAAATCAAGGCTGCTAAAGTTCCGAAGTTCCGTCCGGGCAAGGCGTTGAAAGACGCCTTGAACTGACACCCAGATCAAGGTGGGGTGCTTAGCTCAGTTGGTAGAGCGGCGCCCTTACAAGGCGTAGGTCGGCGGTTCGACCCCGTCAGCACCCACCAGTGATTCAAAGGCGAACGCAAGTTCGCCTTTTCTTTTTGTCATTGAAAGACTGGCCATGTTTGAATCCATCCGCAAGCATTCGAAGATCGCGATGCTCGTGATGTTCTTGTTGATCATTCCGTCGTTCGTGCTTGTCGGTATCGATTCCACCTATTTTTCCGGCAGCAGCCCGGTGGTGGCGCGGGTCGACGGCCACGACATCACCCAGGCGGAGTGGGACAACTTCCACCGCTCGGAGTCCGACCGCATGCGGGCGCAGCAGCCGGGCATCGACGGCGCCATGCTCGACTCGCCCGAGGTGCGTTACGCGACGCTCGAGCGCATGGTGCGCGACCGCGTCCTGCAGGCAGCGGCCAACAAGATGCACCTGCAACCCAGCAACGCCCGCCTGGCCGGCGCACTGCAGCAGATTCCCGAAATCGCCGCGCTGCGCCGCCCAGACGGCAGCCTGGACGCAGACGCCTACCGCCAGCTGGTGGCTACGCAAGGCATGACGCCGGAGGGGTTCGAGGCGTCCATGCGGCGCGAGCTGGCGGTCAACCAGGTGCTGGGCGCCATCGTATCCACGAGCTTCGCGACCAAGGCGCAGGCCCAGGTCACGCTGGGGCCCTTGTTCCAGCAGCGCGAGATCCGCGTGGCCCGCTTCGACCCCAAGGACTTCGCCTCCAAGGTCGCCGTGACCGACGCCGACCTGCAGGCCTACTACCAGGCGCACACCGACCGCTTCAAGCAGCCTGAAGAAGCAGCCGTCGAATACGTGGTGCTGGACTTGGACGCCGTGCGCGCCGGAATCGTTTTGAACGAAGACGACCTCCGGACGTACTACAAGGAAAACCTGGCCCAGATCGCCGGCAAGGAAGAGCGGCGCGCGCGCCACATCCTGATCGCCGTGGACAAGAACGCACCTGCGGCCGAGCGCGCAGCCGCCAAGGCGCGCGCCGAGGCCCTGCTGCAGGAGGTGCGCAAGGCCCCCGCGACGTTCGCCGAAGTGGCCAAGAAGAACTCGCAGGATCCCGGTTCGGCGAACACGGGTGGCGATCTCGGGTTCTTCGCGCGCGGCGCCATGGTCAAGCCCTTCGAGGACACCGTGTTCGGCTTGCAGAAGAACGCGATCAGCGACGTTGTGGAGACCGACTTTGGTTACCACATCATCCAGCTGACCGACGTCAAGGAGCCGCCGGTGCCCAGCTTTGAAGAAAAGCGCGCAGAGATCGAAGAGCAGCTCAAGCAACAGCAGGCGCAGCGCAAGTTCGCCGAAGTGGCGGAAAACTTCACCAACATGGTCTACGAGCAGTCCGACAGCCTGACCCCGGTCGTGGAGAAGCTCAAGCTCAAGCTGCATACCGCCACGGGCGTCACCCGCACGCCGGTACCCGGTGCACAAGGCGCCTTGGCCAACCCGAAGCTGCTGGCAGCACTGTTCTCCACCGAATCCGTGCAGGACAAACGCAACACCGAGGCCGTGGAAATCGGCACCAGCCAGCTCGCATCGGCCCGCATCACCAACTACCAGCCGGCGCGCACGCTGTCGTTCGACGAGGCGCACGACAAGGTCCGCGCCCTGTACATCGCCAGCAAGGCCGCCGAACTGGCGCGCGCGGAAGGCCAGGCCCGACGCGCCGCCTGGAGCGACAACGCGGCCGCAGCTGGTGGCGCCCTGTCGCAACCGCTGGTCGTGTCGCGCCAGAGCGCACAGGGACAGCCGCCCGCGCTGCTGGAGCAGGTGATGAGCGTGGACCAGGGGGCGCTGCCGGCATGGGTGGGCGTCGACCTGGGAGAAGACGGCTACCGGGTGGCGCAGGTCTCGAGGTCGCGCATCTCGCCGACCAGGATGACGTCGGGATCCTCGCGCAGAGCGCTCTTGAGCGCCGCCGAGAAGGAGCCCGTGTGCGGGCCGAC
>JAANMV010004507.1_pt1 | contig 10880 bp, 5 predicted proteins | sample 7279661 | NCBI WGS metagenome assembly JAANMV01 (sample SAMN14094540, study PRJNA606508) | bioreactor metagenome | isolation source: A lab-scale SPAN reactor treating ammonium-rich wastewater day 121 | place: Ireland: Galway | collected 2017-05-16 | reverse complement strand
GGATTTATAAATTATGTTAAGTCACGGGCAAAGTTTTATGGTTTCGCAATAGGAAGAAATTATGCTGAACCTTTCTTTTGTGAAGAGAAAATTGAACTCGATCATAACAGTATATTTAAAATAAATAAATAAGATTAAACACTTAAAGACTTGATTAAACAGTAAAAGGAAAAATTATGATTAAAAAAGTTAGATTGATGGAAGAACTTAATACCTTAGGTATTAAGAATATCAGAGAGGTATTTTATAACTACGGCACGCCTGCACTTTACGAACAGGTGATAAGACGGCGTGAAGGATTATTAGCTCATTTGGGACCTTTAGTGGTTAGGACCGGCTATCATACCGGAAGAAGCCCTAATGATAAATTTATTGTTCGTGAACCTGAAAGTGAAAAAAATATCTGGTGGGGAAAAGTTAATAAAGGCATGTCTTCAGAATGTGCTGAGAGAATTTATTTTAAGATGATGGCTTATATTCAGGGTAAAGATTTATATGTTGAAGACTGCTTTGCAAGTGCAGAACCAAAGCATAAAATTGGCATTAGGGTTATCTCTGAAAATGCATGGCATACATTATTTGCCAGAAATATGTTTAGAAGATATAAAACTCCGGAAGAGCTGACTGCACATCAGACAGATTTTACAATTATCCATATGCCTAATTTTAATGCCGATAGGGATGTTGATTGTACAAACTCAGAATCGTTTATACTTTTAAACTTTGCAAAGAAACTGGTATTGATCGGCGGAACAAGTTATGCTGGTGAGATAAAAAAATCTGTTTTTACAATTATGAATTATCTTATGCCATTACGCGGAGTAATGTCTATGCACTGTTCTGCTAATGTTGGTAAAGATAATGATGTAGCTTTATTCTTTGGTTTAAGCGGTACTGGAAAAACAACTTTATCCTCCGATCCGAACAGAAAATTAATTGGTGATGACGAACATGGATGGGGCGATGATGGGGTGTTTAACTACGAAGGCGGTTGTTATGCCAAAGTGATAAAACTTTCACAGGAAGCTGAACCTGAGATTTATGAGTGCACAAGAAAATTCGGGACTATCCTGGAAAATGTTCAGATTGATTCTCAATCACGCAGATTGGATCTTGATGATGATTCGTTTACAGAAAATACCCGCGCTGCTTATCCGATTACACATCTGTTAAATATTGTTGAAGACGGAAAAGCTGGACATCCTAAAAATATTATTATGCTAACCGCTGATGCATTTGGTGTTATGCCGCCAATTTCAAAACTTACAACAGAACAAGCGATGTATCATTTTATTTCCGGTTATACTGCAAAAGTTGCCGGAACTGAAAAAGGAGTTAATGAACCCAAAGCTACATTTAGTACTTGTTTCGGAGCACCATTTATGGCTCTGCATCCAAGTATTTATGCTAAACTGCTCGGTGAAAAAATTATTAAACATAAAGTTAACTGCTGGCTCGTAAATACAGGCTGGACAGGCGGACCTTATGGTGTTGGCAGCAGAATGAAAATAAAATATACACGAGCAATGCTTACTGCTGCATTAGAAGGCAAACTTGATAATGTTAAATTTGTTAAAGACTCGTTCTTTAATTTGATGGTGCCGCAAAGCTGTCCAGATGTTCCTGAAGAAATCCTGAATCCGAAAAATACCTGGACAGATAAAAATGCTTATGATGAGCAGGCAAAGAAACTTGCGAATATGTTTGTTGATAATTTTTTAGAGTATGCAGAGAGTACCTCAGAAGAGATAAGAAACGCAGGTCCAAATAAGTTTTAATAGTTATTGAGAATAACATTGTAATTTTATTGCAATAAACTGATAGAGCATTTCTTCGTTTCATTATAATCTTATTTTCTGTCAGTCTAAGCAGAGTCGAAGAATGACTTTTGTTCTTGTCACTTTTCTGCTTCGCTCAAAGTGACAGAGGATTTTCAGTTTCCAATTAGTCAGTCTGAGCGGAGTCGAAGACTGATTTTTGTTCTTGTCACTTTTCGACTTCGCTCAAAGTGACAGAGGATTAACATTTTCCAATTAGTCAGTCTGAGCGGAGTCGAAGACTGACTTTTGTTCTTATCACTTTTCGGCTTCGCTCAAAGTTACAGAGGATTTTTAGTTTCTAATTAGTCAGTCTGAGCGGAGTCGAAGACTGATTTTTGTTCCTGTCACTTTTCGGCTTCGCTCAAAGTGACAGAGAATTAACAGTTTCAAATTAGTCAGTCTGAGCGGAGTCGAAGACTGATTTTGTTCTTATCACTTTTCGGCTTCGCTCAAAGTTACAGAGGATTTTTAGTTTCTAATTAGTCAGTCTGAGCGGAGTCGAAGACTGATTTTGTTCTTGTCACTTTTCGACTTCGCTCAAAGTGACAATTATCTTTTATCCTTAACTTGATAAAGAGTGACATTCATTATTAATTAGTCTTCATCCACACTTCAAAAAACTAAGTGTAACGCACTGCTTGAGATGCTCTGTAAGATTATAGAATATTTGCATTAAAAAAAATAAAACTCAGTCAATATCTTCTATTAAACTGATAGCCCCATCAAAGTCAGTAACAATGATCTTTTTATTGCTGATTGCAGTAATAGTATTAATAAATCCATTAGAAAATTTATGCTGCCAATTAATCTTTCCTGTTAACGGACTTAAAGAAAAAATCATTCCATTTTTAGTAGCATAAAAAACAGCTCCATCTTTTTCAACAATTTGTGCTGAACTGATGTCGTAACCGAATTTACAATCGGCTATCCAGTTAGGTTCCTGTAAATATTTTAATGCAGGGATCGAGATGATTGAATCATTGAAAGTACGCACATAGATAGATTTACTATTTTCGGAGATACCAATAGTTTCTCTAACCTGATATTTACCGGTACGCCATAAATTATTTCCGGTCGAAATATCAATAGCAGTTAATTGTCTATCAGGTGCAGCGATAAATACAACATCATCAGAAACAACAGCCCAGCAAACAGCAGGTGAATATAATTTACCTTTTCTGCCTCCATTCCACTTCCAGAGTAATTGTCCATCATCAGCGCTGAGACAATAAAAGTTTTCATCCCATGCACCAAATAGGATTTTATTATCGTAGAAAGTTGGTTTAGTTTCTACAAAACCATTAAGACCAGTAAACTGCCAGATCAGTTTTCCGTTTTTCAAATCTAAAGCTCTAAAGACCTTATCGCTTCCGACTATATAAACAATATCATCAATTATAACAGGGCAGCCCATAACTGCTGCATTTGTTTTAAACTTCCAGTTTAATTTTCCATCATTTGTATTTAAACAATAAATATTGCTGTCAACGCTACCAAAAACTACAAAACTGCTGCTTACTGCAGAAGTAGAGTAGATAGCGTTATCTGTTTTATATTTCCATTGAATATTTCCGTTGCTGATATTTATTGAATAGAATGTTCCTGAAACATCTCCTGCAAAAACTGATTTGTCTGTTACAGTTGCTGATGACCCAATTGTGTAACCGGTGTTTATCTTCCATACTGATTTAATATTTGGATAAACTGAGTTAATTGAATAATCAGGTCTTGTTGGTTCCGGCAGGTTTTTATCAAAGTCTCTTTGCTTCAAGAGCAAACTATGCCATAGTTTTTTTTCATTGCCCGGATTTTTTTCATAGAAGAAAACAGAGTCATCTTTTACTTCAACAAGATTATAACCTCCGGTTTCTTGATTACCTCTTAAATTTGATCTGCACATTACACCGGGGATAGATTCAAAATCGAAAACTTCGTTTTTATGACCGTGACCGCAAAAAACAATCTGAGTATTAATTTTTTTTAGACGGTTAGTCATTTCATACCAATTCGCGATACTTTGATCAAGCGGATAGTGTGTAACGAAGATTATTGGCTTATCAATGTCCGGCATATTATTAATTACAGAATCTAACCATCGCAAATCCTGAGGAGAGAAATGACCATCTGCCATTCGCATTAATGGGCCTTCATAAAGTCCAATGAACAAAAATTTATCAAATTCAAAAACGAATCTTTCATATCCCCATAATTTTGCAAAATCTGTACATCCTGATTCAGACCATTTAGCTTCGTGGTTGCCAGGAATAATATAATATGGTTTGTTCAGCATATCGAGATTATTTTTTGCGATTATCAAATCTGATAAAGCTCCATCAGCAGTTATATCACCGGAAATAATAGTGAATTGAATATTCTTCTGGGCATTTATATCAATTACAGATCTTTTCAGGTCTTCTTCAGAAATCAGATTGCCAACGTGTATATCAGACAGCCAGGCAAATTGAAAATTCTGGCTAAAAATCAGAGTACTGAACAACAGAAATAATAATAAAAATTTCTTCATTAGATAAACATATTTTAAAAATAAAAAACCCTTCACTAAGGAAGGGTTTGATAATTTACTTCATTAAAATCATTTTCTTACTTTGCTTAAAATTGTCTGTAACCAAAGTGTAAAAATAAACACCGCTTGAAAGATTATTTGCATCAAAACTAACGCTATAATTTCCGGCTGCTAATTCATCATTAACCAGGGCGGTTATTTCTCTTCCTAAAATATCAGTAACAATTAACTTAACATTTGATGATGATGGAATACTGAATTTTATTTGTGTTACCGGATTAAAAGGGTTCGGATAATTTTGCTGAAGCACAAATTCTGTTGGAGTAATTCCATCTTCTTGTTCAACATCGGATGGAGCAAAAACAGCAGTTCTGAGATCATCAAAATATACTGTTGATGTGCTGAGATTACCCGGTGTATATGTTAACTGAAAACTATCAAATCTTAATGGAGGCTCAAGAATATTGTTACCGATCCAGTTTCCTGTTTGTCCTTGAGAAAGATCCCAGCTGATTAACTTCCAGCCGAGCCAGTTTATATCATACCAAGGACTTACTTCAAAATTGCCCGGCGATGTTTCTCTGACAGCAAATCTGAATTTATTGTTTGATCCATCGCCAAATACAAAAGCCTGAAGTAATGTATTTGTACCAAAAGATGGAGTAGTTGGAGTAAAATATTCTCTTATTAGCCATGCTGATGCTGAAGTATCCCATTCATAATTTAGTTGCATTGATTTTGTACTCGCAGTATTCAGATTAAGTATAGCAGTTGAAAGAGCCATATTTGTTGATAAAGGTAAGATTCCAATAGTGCTGCCCGAACTACCCGGCTGCCACCAGTTACCAACTCCGGCTTCAAAATTATCTATATTAGTTTCTGTAAAGTAATTAGAGCTGCCGGTTGAAAATTCATAATTATGATCTTCTGCAATTTGATTACCAAATACATCTTCCATTCCTGCCAGTATTTTTATTGTGTATGCTTCGTTCTCTATGAGCGGAGCTGAAACAAAAAAGTTTAAAACACTTCTTCCATTAACCGCATAGTGTTTTAAAATACCTGCTGCATTAGTCTGAGTAGAATTTCTAACAACTTTAAATCTGCTTGAAATTGTTGATGTTTTTAACAATTCATCGAAAGATATATTTAGAACTGGTCTGTATTCAACATTTACAGCATTAGCTGAAGGATAAACATAAGTTATCGAAGGTGCTGTTAAATCCGGATGTTTAGTTGTAATTGTAAGTGTAAAAGGATCACCGCCAATACCATTACCGTCACCATCAAACAGATGTCCGTATTTATCTTTTGCATTGCCGCTGATTGTAATATCATATTGAGTGGTAAAATTGAAGTTATCAGTCTTAATAGTCAAAGTTTTATCGTTATTAGTCCAGCTCAAAGTATAGCTTACTGCTGGTGTAACAGTAATATTTGATGCTACTGATGTTTTATCCATCGGACGTGAAAAATAAATAACAACATTTTCAACTCCGGGATAAATACTATCATTTTGAGCGGGAGTTGTAGAAGCTACCTTTGGAGGCAGGTTTGAAATAAGATTAATATCTTTAAAAGTAAAGAAAGTATCCTGTGTTGTTATATTAGCTGTATAGGGATCATAACCTTCTGCCAAAACCTGAATCTGATGAGTACCCGGTGAAATATTTTCAAAGTAATAAAATCCGTTTCTTAAAAGTTCCGGATCAGTAGAATATAAATGAAATAGTGATTCGTAAGTATCTGTGGTATCATATTGTCCTTCAAGTGAAACAATTGCTCCATTGATTGCTAATCCTGATTCCAAATCTTTAATAATACCTACAACAGTACCGGCAAATGGTCTGGCAATATTATGATATCTGAGTATTGTCCAGAATTTTGTTTTTGCTTCAAGCCTTTTCCATTTAGCATTCATATTCAACTGGTTTTGGGTTGGGTTAGTATGAAAGCCGGCTTCACTTAATTCTGAAGCCATATTAGTTTCGCGGTTAACATGTAAATATGGTAATGAACCAGCAACCTGATAAAAATCTCTGTCTCCCATTGCTCCTCGTGTATTTGTACGCATGCCTGCTGTTAACAATCCGATCATAATGTTAGACATTTTTTTACCGCCTGGAGGAGTTTTCTCGGGTCCGCCAATTCCCATCTGACCCCACATAATTAAAGTACTGTTAGCAGAACCTCCCATAGTTGCAGCGTCGCTATGAATTGAGTGATAATGTGCTGCACCAAGTGCATTTGCCTGATCAGTTCTTTGTGTAAGTGACACATTTTGCTGATCGTTTGTTCTACAGATGTAAGCTGTATCAATATCAGTCCAGTCGGTAAGCATTTGCCTGAGATTTAATCCAACCCGTAAGGTCTTTTGAGCTTCTGAATAATTATAAATACCCATGTTTTCATAGCCGCTGTGTCCGGGGTCAATATAGATATTCCAGCCTGCAAGTCCGGTTACCTGTTGAGCAAAACTTTTTGTACCGGTTAATAAGAAGATAAATAATATCAGATGTATTATAGTAAACAATTTTAGATTTAGATTTTTCATTTTCTTACTCCGTTACTCAATGTTCATTAAATAAATTGAACCTTCCAGATAGTTCTCAAATAAAATTGATTTGCCATCAGGTGAAAAGGAAGGGGTTATCTCTATAATTGTGTCTGTGTTGGTTAAATTATTTTTTCCGCTGCCATCGGAATTGATAAGATAAATATCTGAAGAAGTGATTTCATATCCGTTATCTTCAGTTATCATATAAATAATATTTTTGCTATCCGGAGACCATTTTGGTCTGTTGCCTCTTCCTAAATCAGTTAAACCGGAACCATCAATATTAATTTTAAACATGTTTCCGCCCATTACTTCAAAAACAATTTTCGATTGATCTGGCGATAAACTAATATTTATATATTCAGCATCTCTTATAGGCTCAAATGTATTAATATAATTAGTTGACAAGTTGAGGACATTTAATTTATTGCCTTTCTCAAATACAAGATATTTGTTAAGTCCGGTTAAACTTTTTTCTAATCCTGAATTGTAAACCTCATTAACACCTTTTACCGGCAGATAAACTTTTGAACCGCCATCTGTCCATTGTGGAAGATAGGGCATCATTGTTTTATATTCATTTAACTGATTTGAACTTTTAGTTTCAACATCAAATATCTTTACTGCATTATATCTTCTCATATCTTCATATTTTGCAACACGTGTTAAAATATTCTTGGAATCCGAAGACCATTGATAACCGAATCCAGCCGCTATTTCATCAGTTAATTGTGTTGTGGAATTATTAGTTAAATCATATATAAATAAACCCTGATAACCAGATTTAGTGTATGCTATTTTAGAACCATCCGGTGAGTATTGTGGATTTATAGCTGCTTCTTCCTGCGTTCCATCTATTATAAGCTGAGCCTTATGTTGTGGGAATACAGAAACTGAAAGAATAATTAAAAATAAAAATACTTTTTTCATCTTAGAAACCTTGCTTAATTTAATTTAGTATTTGACGTTGAAAGATAAAAAAAAATTAGCAGATAATCAGTTTGTTTTATTATGGTGTGATGCTTTATCTTTATAACACAGATAAAAAAATATTGAGATGAAAAATGAAAAATTCAGTAACTGTTTTTCTGCAGCAGGGAAGCCATAAACAGAACGCCAAAACTATTAAGCAGCTCATTGAATCCGAACTGATTAAGGAAATAATTATTGTCTCTTCTGATGAAAAGTATTCCTCGTTTGAAAAAGCAACAGTAATCCATTCAAAGCATTTTAACAGCAGTGAAACAATAAAATTATTTGCCCAGTTTTCTTCCACCGAATATACAATGATTATTAGTGAACAGAATTCAATAAAACCCGGACAGTTTTGTTTGGATAGATTCTTTCAGATTGCAAAAAACACGAATGCTTCAATGGTATATTCTGACTTTTATGAAGAAGATAAAGGCAAACTTACCCCTCATCCTGTTATTGATTATCAGGAAGGAAGTTTAAGAGATGATTTTGATTTTGGTAAAATATTATTCGTTAGAACAGACTTACTTAAGAGTGTTGCAAAGAGAGATGAAAGTAATTTTAGATTTGCCGGATTGTATAATCTTAGACTTGGATTGGCGCAGCTCGGAAGAATAATTAGAGTGCCGGAATATTTATACACAGTTGAAAGTCCGGAAGAGATTGGAACTGAAGAAAAGCACTTTAGCTATGTTGATCCTAAAAACAGGGAAGTACAGATTGAAATGGAAAAAGCTGTTACGCAGTATCTTAAAGATATCGATGCTTATGTTCATCCGCCTTTTAAGGAGATTGATTTATCCGCAGCAAAAAATTTTGAATTTGAAGCATCTGTAATAATCCCGGTAAAAAACCGGGTTAAAACAATTGGTGATGCAATTGAATCTGTACTTAAACAAAAAACTGATTTCAAATTCAATCTTATCGTAGTTGATAATCATTCAACCGATGGCACAACTGATATTATTAAAAAACTGGCATCAAATGATGAAAGACTGATTCACTATATTCCTGAGCGGAATGATCTTGGAATCGGCGGCTGCTGGAATGCAGGCGCTCATCATAACAAATGCGGAAGATTTACCGTGCAATTGGATAGTGATGATATTTATAAAGATGAAAATACGCTTCAGACAATTGTTGATGTATTTCATAAAGAAAAATGCGGAATGGTTATTGGTTCTTATCAGATAACAGATTTTAATCTTAATGAGCTGCCGCCGGGACTGATTGATCATAAAGAATGGACTGACGATAATGGTCCAAACAACGCATTAAGAATAAATGGATTAGGAGCACCAAGGGCTTTCTTTACACCATTGTTAAGAGAAATTAAAATACCAAATGTTAGTTATGGGGAAGATTATTCAATTGGTTTAGCAGTTAGCAGACAATTTAAGATCGGAAGAATTTATCATTCAATCTACTTGTGCAGAAGATGGGAAGGCAACTCGGATGCCCGGTTGGATATTGTTAAAATGAATCTTAATAATACTTACAAAGACAGAATAAGAACTTTTGAACTATTAGCCAGGAAAAAAGCAAATAGTAAATTGTAAAGTCTTGATAAACCTCAGTGAAATATCAAACTAATAAAACAATTGACTTTAGAAACTAATTTGATTAGCTTTTTAGTGTAAAATCAGTCTTTTACGGTTTTGTTCTATAAAATAACTGACTTTTAAAAAGCAATAAGACCTTTAATAAATTTTTTTTCTCTGATATTAAGAGAATTATATAGGAGTAAGAATACATGAGAAAATTGCTACTTTATTTTATACTCATCCTAACTTTTTCTTCAATGTCCGTTTTAGGTCAAGTTGGTAAAATTACCGGTATTGTAAAAGATGCAACCACCGGTGAAACTCTTATCGGGGCAAATATTATACTTGAAGGTACAACCATTGGTGCTGCAACAGACATCGAAGGGTATTATGTTATTCTTAACGTTCCGCCAGGGATGTATAGTTTAAGAATATCAATGGTAGGATATACTCCCCAGTCTTTTAAAGATGTAAAAGTTAATATTGGTTTAACAACAGAAATCAATGCAAATCTTCAATCAACTTCTTTCCTTACTGAAGAGGTAGTAGTTGTTGCTACACAACCTATTGTTAAACAGGACATATCATCTAGTGTTGTTAATCTTAACGTGGAAGAGATAAAATCCATGCCTGTTGTAAGTGTATCAAGTATTATTGGTTTACAAGCTGGCGTTCAAGGGCTTACAATTCGCGGCGGTGCTGCTGACCAAACTGCATTTGTAGTAAATGGTATTACCTTAAGAGATGAAAGAGATAATACACCTTATACCGGAATCAGTTTTACTTCTATCGAAGAGTTGCAGATTCAAACCGGCGGCTTTAATGCTGAATATGGAAACATCCGTTCAGGACTGATAAACGTTGTTACCAAAGAGGGCAAAAGAGATAAATATTCATTTTCGATGCTTGGCAGATACCGACCTGCAGGAAGAAAACATTTTGGCGATGCAATAAACTCTCCTAACTCATATTGGATAAGACCATTTCTTGATGATGCAGTTGCCTGGACAGGTACAAAATCAGGAGCATGGGATATTTATACTCAAAGACAATATCAAGAATTCAGAGGCTGGAATAAAGTATCGGAAGAACTTCTTGGTGATGATAATCCTGATAATGATCTTACACCTGAAGCAGCACAAAAGGTTTTTTTGTGGCAGCACAGAAAACAAACTGATATTACACAGCCGGACTTTGATATTGATATGAGTTTTAGTGGACCGGTTCCCGGTGGTGAAGAACTTGGCGGATTAAGATTTGCCGCATCATATCGAAGAAAACAGCAAATGTATTTATACCCTTTAGCAACTAGCGGATATAGAGATTATAACGGACAAATAAAAATAACTTCAAACATTAATGAAGGGATGAAACTTTCCATTGAAGGATTATTGGGAAGACAAACAGGAACCAACAGCAGCCGTTCCGGCGGACCTGGTTTATTTACATCGCCAAGCAGT